>PDWJ01000005.1_pt1 | contig 306534 bp, 236 predicted proteins | sample 1430881 | NCBI WGS metagenome assembly PDWJ01 (sample SAMN01162460, study PRJNA174530) | Oral metagenome, whole genome shotgun sequencing project. | biome: Marine environment; feature: Marine mammal; material: Swab sample of the gingival sulcus; isolation source: swab sample of gingival sulcus...
TTCACGATGCTCTACATCGCCAACGATCCCAGGGCTCGGAGGATGATGGAGTATCTCCTTCGAAATCCACCGTCTCCAACCTGACAAAGTAGTGCTAAACCGTTGAAATATACGCCGATAACATGACGAAAACCGACAAGCACCATCGCCGATAGCGCCGATTTGCCGAGGAGTCTCTGCAACGTGGCGGCAGCTGCTGTGGGGATTCGCTGCTGTGCAGCCCGGCTGGGTGGAAAGGGATGTACCTCTTGTTCGAGGGCTCCGGGCTCGTTATTTGCGGTTCAGGAATCGGCTCATGACGCGGTCGAAGAAGCCGCCGGGCGAAACGGTAACTTTGGCGCTTTTTCCGTGGATAACGTCTTCGGGATAAACCGTGACTTCGATATTCGCTTCTTTGTACATCTGCTGCGAGAGTTCGAGGTCTTTGGCCCAGCGGGAGAGGAAATCTTGGCTGGGCTCGATGTAGACGACGCGGCCGATCTCTTCTTGGATGAGCTTGGAGGCGCAGCGCGGGCAGGGAGGATGGGTTACGAAGACGGTGCAGCCGCGTAGATCTCGCTTGGCGAAGATCATCGCGTTCTCTTCGGCGTGGATGGTCAGCTGCAGCTTGGTTTCTCGATCGGCGAGTCGCTCTTCCGCGTCCTCGACCTGGGCTGCAAAGCCGTTGTAGCCCAAGGAGATGATGCGGTTGCCGTCACAGAGCACGGCTCCGACCTGCGAGGACGGGTCCTTGCTCCAGCTGGAGATGTGCACCGCGAGGGCGAGAAAACGAGTATCCCATTTCGTGCTCATGCCCGGCGAAAATAGCCGAGCACGGGGTCAATTGCGCGGAGACAGCCCCGGCTGTTAGCCCGGCATCGGGAGCCAAATATCGGCCAGGCAGAGTATGTCGAGCCTGACCGCAAAATCTCCGTCTTCTTCGAGCGCACCCTTGACGGATCGGGACGCAAATGCGAAGACATCCCGGCGCTCCTGGCCTCATCGAGGGCAGGGGCCAAGAGAGGCGAGTCGGCGTCCTACAGCCAGCCATCGCCAGCGCAATCTCCTTTGCTCTCACAGCAACCGACCATAGCTCGCTCTGCGGCAGAGCACCGTATTCCGTTACATCGTATTCCGTCACCAGGAATACGCGGATCCGGCGCTCCTCCCTGGGGAATAGCTTGGCGACGCTCCACGAGCCACACGAGTCGTCCCGCTCTCTGAGTGGGCTGGGCTCTGTGGGGGACAGGTCTCTGAAACGAGACGGGGACACCCGGGTACGTCCTTTGCGACAGCATGGCGAAAGCAGGCCTCGGGACGAGCGATTCGGGGTGGACTTGTTTTTATCAAAGCGGGTCCAAGCAGGCGGTTGAAAAGGCCCGCGTGGCACAAGGGCTGGGCGTCCCGATGGCGCCAGAGAAGACAGGCGAATCGCCTATTCGTCGAGCTTTTCTGGCGTCGAGCTTTTCTGGAGCAAACGAGACGTCGAGCTCAGTGCTTTCCTAGCGCGCGAGTTTTCCAGCCCCAGCTAGGGCCCCGCATAGGGAGCGAGAGAGCTCCGAATGAGGGAGGGATTTATGCGCTCGATTTGGACGGCGGTCCATGTCTTCTTGGCAACCTGCTTGGTCGCCTCGATCATCCTGGTCTGGGGCACGGCCCCCGGACACGAAACCCGCGCCGCGGAGCGCATCGATCAGGGGGCGGGCGGCCCGCTACCCGCGAGCCAGATCAAACTCGAGCGCATGACGCCGGAGACAGGCGACCCCTTTGCGCGCAAGTCCACCGTGCAGCCGTGCTTCTTGCTCCAGTTCCCCGAAGAAATGGTGGAGCAGGGCAAGGTCGGCATCATTCGCCCCGACGGCCCGCTGCATCTCGAACCCGAAGCGCCTCTATTCATGCGCTGGACCAGCAGGCGCAGCCTGGCCTTTGTTCCGGCCAAGCCACTCCGCCCGGCAAGCCGCTACGAGATCCTCCTCAGTTCGGAGCTCGAGACCTGCTCTGGACGCAAGCTCGAGGGGCGCCCCAAGCTCGGCTTCACCACTCCGGGTCTCAAGTGGGAACGGCTTCAGCTCTACCAAGCCCGGCTGGAGAGCGTGCAACTGGACCTGGGCTTCAACCTCGCGGTATCCCCCAAGGACCTAGGCCGCTACCTGAGCGTGCGAGCTTCCGGCAGTCAGCAAGCATTGCCCATCTCAGTGCTGAGTTCGAAAACAGGGAAGGGAATGCGCATCCAATGGATTCCCGAGCAGAAGCAGGACCTGCCCAAGCAGCTCGAACTTGCGATCGCCCCCGGCCTACGACCGGAGGACGGCGAGCTCGGCACCCGCCAAACGCTGACCAAGCGCATCTCCCTTCGCGGCCCCCTCGACCTCGAGAGGATCGTGCACAAAGACAATGGCGCCTACCTCAACTTCGACCGCTTCTGCGAGCTGCCCAAGCCGGGGACCTGGCACTTCGAGCCGGCCATCGAGACCCAAGTACTGCGAGGCGACTGGGGCCTGAACTTCATCGGCGACTTCGAGCCAGGGCGCTCCTACCGCATCGTTCTTCATTCTGGTTTTCCCGGTCGCGGACTCTCCCGCATCAAGGATGAGCTGCGCGCCCCCTTCCTCGTCCCCGATAAAGCTGCCACGGTGGGCTTTGACGGGAGAGGCACCCTGATGTCTTCCAAGGCTCAGCTCGAGTTCGACATCAAGTCCTGCAACGTCGACAAGGTTCTGCTGCGCATCTACCGCGCCTACGAAAACAACGCCCCCTTCCTCGCCAGCCACGAACTCATCTCGCATCCCAGCTATGGCTGTATCGACTCCCGCCTCTTCGCACCGGTCCAGGAGCACTGGCTGCCGCTGCTGAGCAAGAAGAACGAGAGCCAAACGACCACGCTATCCTTGCGGAAGTATCTCAAGGAGGATCCTCGCGGCGTCTATTTCTTGGAGCTGCGCAAGAACAAGGACTCCTGGTACGCCTACGACCGCATCCTCCTGCAGATCAGCGATCTCGGAGTGCAAGTGCGTTCGGGCTCATCGACGGCATTCGTGCGGGTGCACGGCATCGCCGATGGCAAAGCGCGCATCGGCACTCGCGTCCGCATCTACACCCGCAGCAACCAGCTCTTGGCCGAGGCGCGCACAGCCGAAGATGGCTGCGCCAAGCTGCAGTGGGACCCGAGCGTCTCCGATCACCGCCCCTTCCTGGTCGAAGCCTCGGACGGGCGAGACCGCTGCTTCGTCGACTACCTGCAGTCGGCGACCAGCTTCCCCAACGAAGGCCTGGGCGGGCGCCCCTTCGTCAAGCCCGGTGAGTTCGAGGCTTGGTGCCAGACCGATCGCGGCATCATCCGCCCTGGGGAGACGGTGCACGCAACGCTCCTGATCCGCGACGGCAGAGGAAAAACGCCGGTGGGCAAGAAGCTCCTACTCCGTTGGAAGGACTCGGGAGGCCGCGTGGCCGAGAGTAAGGAGCTCACGGTCCCGGCCGACGGCATGCTCAGCGCTTCGCTCGCCACCGAAAACAGCAGCCCGACCGGCCCCTGGCAACTGGAGCTGCGTGAGAAGCAGAGCAAGCGCAAGATCGGGGGAACCCGCTTCAGCGTCGAGGCCTTCGTCCCGCCACGCATCGCCGTCCAGGCCGATCTCGGCAAGGGCCTGAGTTTCGGCCAGCTAGCCCAAGCCAAGATCTCGGCAGAGTGGATGAACGGCGGCGCCGCTGCCGGCCTCCGCTATCGCGCCTTCCTTCGCTTCGATCGTCGTGAGACCAAGATCGAGCAGCACAAGGGCTATTGCTTCGACGGCGACCCCGAGCTCCCAGGGCCAGGAGCCCAAGAGATGCTCGAAGGGTGCCTCGACGATGAGGGGCAAGCGGTCCTGCGCTTCCGCGTTCCCGATTCCGCCGAGCACGGTTCCCTCATCGCCCGGCTGCGGGTCGAGGTCGACCAGCCCTCCGGCCGCCCGGTGATCGCCTTCGCCAAATGCGTCGCCTGGCGCCAAGCCCTCATCGGCCTGCGCTGCTACAAGCCAAAGGCCGGCGGCCTGCACATCGATGCCCTGCACTGTCGCCCCGACGGCAGCCTCATCCAAAGCTCCAAGCAACTCAGCCTCGCCATCGAGAGGCGACATTGGCAGAGCAGCTACCGGCGACGGCAGGGTCACAGGCCCTACTGGCACACCGAACTGAAGCGGGAGGTGGTCGGAATCCACGAGCTCGAGCTCAAAGGCGGTCGTGCCCAGCTCCAGCTCAAGGAAGTTCAGCTCGCGCCCTGCCATTGGCTCAGCGTCGTGAGCAAGAGCGAGGGCAGCGAAGTCATAGCCGATCTCGGAGAGCCCCAGGGAAACCCCAGAATCCTGCAGATCCGCTCCCTGGCCAAAACGCCCCCGAGTCCCGGCGACACACTGCGCCTGAGCCTGGACAGCCCCATGGCCGGCACTGCGTGGCTGAGCCTCGAAGATCTCGAGCCCCGAGCCCAGCGTAGCTATCCCGTGGTAGTCGGTCGCAACGAGATCGAACTGCGCATCCCCCGAGAGGCCCAAAGCCCCAACCTCCACGCCATCATCTCGATCACTGGCGCCCAGTACGCTCCGGGCAAGAACGACGCCAACGTCGCCGAAGGCATTGGCTGGTCGATCGGCGCCATCTCCATCCCGGTGCAACAGCTGGGACACAAGGCGCAGCTTTCCCTCTCGGCCCCCAAGCAAGTCCTCCCGGGCAGCCCGCTGCGCGTGCAGATCCAAGCCAAGGGCTGCTCGCGTGCCTGCCTCGCGGTCGTCGACGAGGCGGTGCTGCGCATGACCCGGCACCCCCTCCCCGACCCCCTCGCCTGGTTCGCATCCTCGCGGCGCCTAGCCACAAACGGCTGCAACAGCGGACTGATGCTCCGCCGCAAGCTGCGCTATCCGCGCGAAATCGCCACCGGCGGTGGCGGGGAGGATTCTCTCGCCGACTTCCTCAGCGATCCCGGCGGCCCAAGCCTGATCCAAAACCTAGCCTTCTTCGCCCAAGACCTACGCATCGACGCCACCGGCAAGGCCAGTGCGGTCTTCGAGCTGCCAGACTTCGAAGGCAAACTGCGCATCGTCGCCATTGCTGCCGGAGCCCAAAGCATCGCCACCGGCCACGCCGAGACTCTGGTCCGCGCCCCCATTTCGCTGAGCTACGCCGGACCGCGCCGCATGGCACCTGGTGACCTGGCCCATAGCAGCCTCACCCTCCGCAACCTCGCGGGCTCGCCCGGCGAGCTCCACGTCGAGCTGCGCGGTGAAAACGGGCTGCAGCTGCTGCCAGCTGAGAAGTTCCCGCTGACCACCCGCATCGAGCCCGAAGCCCAACTCCGGCTTGAGCTGCCGATCCGGGCCAGCAGCGATGCCTCGGTCCAAAAGCTGAGCATCCACGCCCGCCTGCGCACCGACGACGGCAGAGAACTCGAGAGAGAATTCTCTCATGAGTTCCGCGTCGCCGCTGCCAGCTACTTCGATCGCGAGAGCCTCGGCTTCGCCTTCCAAGGCGAGAAACGCCTCCAACTGGGCAAGGGCTGGATCACCAGCGGAGCCAAGGACTCCCGCCCGAAGGCCGAGCTCACCCTCGGCGCCTCCTTCTCCCTGCAGCTGCGCCCTGTGCTCGAAGAGCTGCTGCACTACCCCTACGGCTGCCTCGAACAGACGACCTCACGCTGCCGCGCCCTGCTCGCCGTCGAGACCCTGGCCCCAGAGATCTGGCCCGAAGAAAAGCGGCCCCAGGTCCGTGGACTCGTGCGCGCCGGCATCCGCCGCATCTTCTCGATGAGCACCTATGAGGGCGGCTTCGCCGCTTGGCCGGGAGGCAATGCCAGCTACGTGTTCGGCACCCTCTACGCCTACGAGTTCTTGCTCGAGGCCAAAGAGGCCGGCTACAAGCTCCCGAGCCAGGCCATGCTCCAGCTCAGGAACTACCTCCTCAAAAAGCTCCAGCGCACGAAGAAGCTTCGCACCAAGCTTTGGACCGCCGCCCTGCTGCTGCGAGACGGCCAGCCCCTCTTGCAGCACTTGCGCAGCTATGCCGACCAGGCCAAGAACTCCAGCGACGCCGCCGTCGCCGCCTTCGCTCTCGCTACGGCTGGGCTGCAGGCCGAGGCGAAGGGCCTGCTGAGCAAGAGCCTCGAGCTTCCCGCAACACGCCAGCTCCAGGGCTACCTCGACTCGCGCGTGCGGACTCAGGCGCTGATGCTGCGAGCGGCGCTGCGCATCGATCCCAAGCAGGATCTGGTCGCCACCCTGCTCCAGGAGCTGCTCAGCTACTGCCGTCAGCCAAAGACCCTGACCACCCAAGAGCTCGCTCAGATCACCATCGCCATCGCGCCGCTGCTGCGCAATCGCAAGGACAGCGGCCTGGCCCCCAAGGGCCACGTCATCGTCGGCGATGAGAGGATCCCCTTTGACGGCGCCTGCACCCTGCGCTTCCCCTGGCCCGAGAGTGGCGAGATCCGCATCGAGAGCGAGGGCAAGGTCTACGGCCAACTGAGCAGCAGCGGCTACCGGCGTCCTCACCAGGCACAGCCAAAGGATGCGGCGAAGGCCCAGGCTCAGCCCCTGGGACTTCGCTTCGAGCGCGTGGTGCGCAATTTGCGGACCGGCAAGGTCGCCAAGCGCTTCGTCCGCGGCGAGACCTATGAGGTCACCCTGCTCGGCACCGCCAGCCGCTCCACCCCCAACCTCCTAGTCATGGACCTGCTTCCCGCCGGCTTCGAGCTGGAGAATCCTCGGCTCGGTGCGGCAGAAAACAGCAAGGGACCTGGAGAACGAGTCGACCGGGTCGAGAGGCGTGACGATCGGGTCCTGCTCTTCTCCACCGAAGCTGTGCGCGGGAGCTTCGCGCGCCGCTACCGGATGCGCGCCGTCTTCGCCGGAGAATTCTCCCAGCCCGGAGCCGTCGCCGAGGCCCTATATCTTCCAGGCCAGCGCTGGTCTGAGGGGAGCGGCGCTCCCGTGCGCATCGAAACTCACTGAGCCAGGAGCAGGCTAGATGGAAGGGCAGCGAGTCGGCCGAATGCGACGCTGGCGGCGACGCCTCGTCCATGCCGCAGTAGCCGTCTTCGCTCTCGCCCTTCTAGCCCGCAGCGGCGAGGCGCTCTGGTCCTACTTCGACCCCTTCACGCCAGCCATGCTCCAGGTGCACGGAAGCTCGCAGCGGGTCCTGGCCGAAGATGGGAGCATACTCCGCGTCACCGTAACCTCGGCGGGCGAGCGCCTACTGCAACTGCGCTACGACGAGCTACCCCGGCTCCTGGTCCGTGGCCTGGTGCTCAAGGAGGACGAGCGCTTCTTCGAACACAGCGGCTGGGACCCCTGGGCCACCCTGCGTGCGGCCCTACAAAACATCGCGGCCATGAAGGTGGTCAGCGGCGGTTCAACCCTGACCATGCAGCTGGCGAGTGTGCTTGAGGGGACCCAGCGCAGCTTGCTCGACAAGTTCCACGAGATGCGGCGCGCCCGCCAAATCGAGGACTTGCTGAGCAAGGAAGAGATCTTGGCCGCCTACGCCAGCGTCGTGCCCCTGGGTGGAACCCTGCGCGGCTTCAGCGCCGCGTCGCTCTATTGGTATGGCCGCGAGCTGGACCAGCTGCAGCCGGCAGAGATCGCGACCCTGATCGCGATGATCCCCGCCCCCAGCAAGCGCCGTCCCGACAAGCGCGGGACTCGGCTGCGCAGCGCCCGTGACAAGATCCTGCGGCTATTGCTGCAAGCGGGAGAACTCTCCCCAGCCCAATACCGCGCCGCCATCGCTACCGACCCCTACACCAAAGCTATGGGCTTCGCCTTCCGGGCGCCGCACGCGGTCGACGCCTTACTGGCAAGCGGCGCCAGCGGCGACGCCCTCAGCAGTTCCATCGACCTCGACCTACAAAGGCGGGTCGAAGAGACCTTCAGCCAGGGCGATTCCTTCGGGGTCGACGGCCATGCGGTCGTGCTCCTGGACCGGGAGAGTGGCGCCGTGCAGGCCATGCTCGGATCCCGTTCCTGGCGGCAGATCCCCTTCAACACCGCCACCGCGCGTCATGACGCAGGCAGCACCCTCAAGCCCTTCCTCTACGCCCTGGCCTTTCGCCTGGGAGCATCCTCCCCGCATCGACTCGAACTCGACCTGCCAATCGAAGAAGGCGAGTATCGGCCGCGCAACTTCGACAAGAGCTTCAGCGGCCAGATCGACGCCAGCCAAGCCCTGCTGCGCTCGCGCAACCTCCCGGCCTTTCGCCTCCTGCGCCGCGTCGGCGTAGGGCGCTTCCGTCAAGAACTCGAACGCGTCGGCATCGACACCAGCGAGATTCCTCTCCACCTCGACTTGGCCCTCGGCACCATCGGCGTGCGCCCGATCGATCTGGCCCGGGCCTACCAGCGCCTGGCAGCCGAAGCCGCAGCGGGCGACGCCGCCGCAAACGCCGTGCTCGCTGCCCTGCGCAGCCACAGCCCCCCCGGATGTCGGGGACGCCTGCAGCAGGCCGTGGCCTGGAAGACCGGCACCTCGTCCCACCGCCGCGACGCCTGGTGTGCGGGACTGAGCAAGGACCACGTCATCGTTGTCTGGCTGGGTCGCCTCGATGGGCGCCCGGCACCTGAGCTGGTCGGCATCCGCAGCGCCGCCGTGCTCTTTGGCCAGCTCTGCCTGGCCCTGAAGCAGTAGCGCTGTACTGCCTCAGGGCCGGCGCCCGTCACTCAAAAGCGCTCGCCTTCAGAAGAGTTCGAAGATCGCGGCAGTTCCACGCTCCAGCTGTTGTGGCTTGTCCTTGCTGGGGTCGAAGCTTTGGCTGCCCGAGGCGAAGCCATAGACCGAGTGCATCTCGGCATCGGCGCCGATGCGTATCTCGACCGCCGGCGTCAGCCGCAGTCCGAAGCTGTTGTAGCTGGGATCCAGCCCCAGCATCTGCGAGTAGATCTTCTGATGACGTAGCCACAGAGGAACGACGCCCCAATCGAACTTGGCAAAGCCGTTATTGCCGGTCATCCGCTGGGGTCGACCATAATAAAAGACCGGCGGGGTCAAGACCGAGCAGGAGGTCCCAGGCAGGGTGAACTGGGTCTTCTGGAGGCCGATCCAGGCAAGGGCAAAACTCGTCGTCGATGCCGCCTGGCGGGTATACCCCTGCGTAATCAGCTTGCCGCCGACGTAATAACCGCTGGCATCGTAGCTGGCCTGAATAGGACAGGCTTTGCCATAGATACTCTTACTGCCGTGGTCGATACGCTTCACGGCGTCGGCATACCAGGCATGCTGGGCGATGTTCTTCTCAAAACCCAGCAAATCGATACAGAGATCTTTGCCGGAGAAGCGTTGCGGCGCATCAAACTTGATTTGCTGCAAGAAGGGGTGCGGCGTCGCGCTCGCCTTCGGCACGGCGGGCCAGACCAGGGTTTTGCGTTTGAAGACCACCCGCAGGTCCGAGCCGTGGTTCTTGGCAAAATCTGCCGCGCTCGGACTGTCCACCGGAACGCCAAGGCTGCTCATCCGAATCTCGCAGTCAGCCTTCCAAGTCGAGCAGGCCATACCGGCATCAGGACGTAGCCGCAGCCCCTGCAGCGTGACGTTCCCCGGCCCATACGGCAGTAGCGAGCGGAGATACAGATACTGCACCCGCCCAGGGCTGTTGTGGAAGACCGGATCTTGGCGGGTATTGCCTTCGCGCTTGGCCATGCCCTTGGGCAGGGTGCCGATCGGCGTCGACGAGGCCGCCTTTACCTGGATCACCCAGAAGTGATCGCTTGAGAGGAGCCCCTTGGGATCGGAGCGGACGAAGGCGCTCTTATCCTTGTTCACCACCCGCACCGTGTGATAGCCCGGAGAGAAGGCGGCAGATGCGAAAGCGAAGCTCGTGCCGCCTTTCTGCACCAGCGTCGAACCGACCCACCACTCGATCTCACCACCACCGGGCACCAGATCCGAGAAGGAGAGCTGGACAAGGTTCGGCTGCATGATCTGCAGCAAGGCCTTATTCGGCTGCGGATGCTCGATCGCCTTGACGGCGCTATAGCACTGCTTGCACAACTGCTCGACACAGACCTCGCAGAGCGGCGCTCCCAAGGAGCGCATCAGGCAGTTGCTTTTCGGGCGCCAGATTCCCGCCTTGTAGTAGCCACCGCCCTGGAACAAGCCGACGCCCTTATATCCGATCCACAGGGGCCACTTGGTCTTACCGGTAGAGTCAGCCGTGATATTGGCCTGGCGCGGCTCCCGCCCCGAATAGGTACCACTGCGGCCATAGCTGTATTCGTCAGCAAGCCGGCCAAAGGAATGGCCAAACTCATGGCTCTGGACGCGGGGGCCTGAGCTGCCGTTATAGGACACGGCGAAGGTGCCGGCGCAGCCGCCATAGCGGCTGTCATTGACGAAGACGACCACGCGCCCCTCGACGTCGGGCGCCAGCGCAGCGTCCTGGGTGGCTAGCTTGGTATTCCTGATGTAGAGGCAGCGTGCCGTCTTTCCGTAGTGGTAGGTCGCGTCGTAAGCGGTGTTTTTTACGATCGGCGGTGTCTTATCCGGCTGGTCGGCACCTGACTCTGCCGAGGCGCGAAATACCGAGTGGATATTGAAGAACTTCTGGTAACTCTTGAAAGGCTCACGGCCAAAGAGGTCCTTCTTCCACTTGTCGATGTCCTGGTAGAAGCGCGCCTCCTCCTTCGCCTGATAAGCATCGCCGAGAATCACGATGTCGTAGCGATTGGCCACCGGACCGTTGTTCATGATGGTCTTGACCTTGGGGGCGGCGAGCGCTGCGGCAAAGGTCGTCTGCTGTACCAGGCGCCTAAGATCCGTCATCTGCATTTGGCAGAGGGTGCGCGTGCGCAAACCCTCACGCAGATCGAGACGCAAACTCACCACTCGTGAACCGAGGTCGGGGATTTTGACCGGCAGCTCGATATCGGGGACGTGGACGTGATCGCCAAAAACCAGCACCTGCCCCTTTCGCTGATCCCGGTGCAGGTTGAAGTGTGAAAGCTCGACCGGAACCCGGTAGACCAGGCGGCCATCGGCTCCGAGCAGATCGATGCGTCCCCGGGTGCCGAGCTCGCGCTTGGGAGCGAAATAGGGCCAGGGCCGGGCATAGGCAGCCTGCACCTGCACCGCATCGGTATTGCCGCTCAGGATGAGCTGGAAGCAGCGCTTCGCCACGAAATCCCCTCCTTGGCTGATGGCCGAAGCCGTAAGTAGCAGAGTCGCGGCGAGCAGCGAGAGGGCAAAGGAGGGGAAGCGCATCAGTGGAATAGCTCGGAAAGAGGAAGGGCCTGGGAATGGAGAGCATCATGCCGTCAACAGGCCGTCTCCGGCCAGTGCCCCCTCAGCCGATGACCTTGTCTGCCAGCAGCCGTCAGTCAGCAGCCGTCACCCAGCAACACCGTGCCTCGGTTTCGGAGGAGGCCTTCTCCCCCAAAGGTTCTGAAAGATGCCGCCACGGGGGTCTTTTTGAACGACATCCCCTGAGCCGAACCAGCCGTTCTCATCGGCCAATAGCTCCCACTCGCCGAACTCTTCGGTATAGGCGATGGCCAGCGAAGGCGCGCGCAGGCGTAGCTCCGAGGCTCGGCCCGATCCCAGCAGCGGCAGATCTTCGAGTTCAACTCCCGGCAGCGCTTGTCCCAGATAACCGGGCCGGAAACCATCGGCGGCATCGGCGTAATCGTAACGAAGCAGGGCACCGATCGACTCAGGGATGCCGTAACGGATATGGATGGGCAGTCCAGAGAAGGCGTCCGCCAGCTGCGTGATCAAATCAAAGGAGGCCGGCCCAGCCGCGAGCACGATTTCTTTGAGGCTCGGTAGCTCGTCACGGCCGAAGTCGAGCAAGGACAGGGCGCGCTGTAGCCACTGGGCCGGGGCCAGCAAGCCGCGTGGACGCTCACGCCGGATCTGCTCGATCTGCTCCCCCATGCTCTGACAACTAGAGAGGATCAGCCCAGAGCCCTGCATGAGGTGGCCGAGCACGACGGAGCAGGAGACCGGATCGCTCGGACCTAAGACCGAAAACAAACGTTGCCCGGCATAGGCTTCGAAATGAGCCGCGCTCTGCTCAAGATCGGCGCGGAAGTTCGCTTCCGCAAAGAGCAGCGCCCGAGGCTTCTCCGCAGAACGAAGATCGAAGTTCGCAAAGCGCACGCTCTCCGGCAGGCTGCAAAGGCGCCCGTGGCCACGAACCCCAGAGAGCACCGTGGGCGCCCGCATACCTGCGAGGAGCAGGATGCAGTTCTGCGGAAGCGCCCCGGCATAACGCTGCTGCAAACCTTCGAGATCCAGCTCTTCGTCAAAGAGAATGGCATCAGGCGGCAATAGTGAGGAGCAGCGCCGAAGCTGTTCCGGATCGATAGTCTCCGGCACCGGAACGTGGATGGCGTTGACCGAAAGACAGGCCAGGAAAACCGCGACTTGGTCAGGACCACCAGGTAAGGCCGAGTAGATAATCGGCCGTTTATGCGAACGAGCGAGCCCTTCGCTATAGGCCCGCACGCGATCGGAGAGTTCGGCGAAGCTCCAGGCCTGGCGATCATCGGCCAAAGCCGGCTCGCCCTTGCGTTCGAGTGCGATTTCGAGGAAGCGGCCGATCATGACAATAGGCCCTCCGGCAGCAACTGGCGTTCGAGAGCATCCTCCGCCGTCCCGGCCCGGCGCACGAGGAAACTGCGGCCCCGGTCCACGAGCACTTCGGCGGGGGCGGGATGGCTGAGGAAGCCCAGTGGGCTGTAGCTGGCCCCGTAGGCCCCAGCTGCCAAAAAGGCCAATAGCTCGCCCTGCTTCAACTCCGGAAGCACATCCTCGATCACGAACTCGTCCTGAGGCGTGCAGAGGGGCCCGCCAATACGCTGACCGCTGCCGGCTTCCCGCGCGAAGGGGTCCGAGCAGGCGACGACGGGCCAGGGCCGCCGCAAACCGGCGCCCATTCCTGCCGCAGCAGCGAAGTGATGCATCCCCCCATCGACCAAGGCGAAGACCTGACCCGCCGAGCTCTTGGTCTGAACGACACGGGTCAGGTACAGGCCTGCCGGTGCCGCGAGGAACCTCCCCAGCTCGAGGAAGTAGCGCCGCTCCGCCTCGCCCCTAAGGAGTTCACACAGCCCGCTGCCGGCATCGCTGAGCGCAAACTCCGGCATTCCGGCATGAGTCGGCACGGCGAAGCCACCGCCAAAGTCCAGGCTCGCAAGGCTGCGCCCCAGCTCTTGCTCCAGCCGATGCGCCAAGGCCAGGAGCGCTTCGGCCCCGCGCAGCCAAGCCGCAGCATCGTGGATCTGGGTGCCCAGATACATGTGCAGGCCGAGCAGCTCACAGTTGGGGCAGTCCTCGATGCGGCGAGCCAGCGCCGGCACCCGCTCCTCGTCGACCCCAAACTTGGAGCATCCTCCCGACATACGCAGCCCCGCAACCGCGGCGCCCTCACGCAGGTTGACCCGGATCGCCACCCTGGCCCGCTGCCCAGCCGCCGCACAGAGGGCGGCGATCGCCTCAAACTCCGACTCACTCTCCAGGTTGAGACAGCCCAGACCCAACTCGATCGCAGCCCGCAGCTCATTCAGGCCCTTGGCCGGCCCCGCAAACTGCATCGCCGAAGGCGCAAAACCCGCCGCCCGCGCCAGCGCCAGCTCCCCCGCTGAGGCCAACTCCACCCCAGCCCCAGCCTCACGCAGCACCGAAGCCACGGCCGCATTGGGATTCGCCTTCAGGGCAAAGAGCACCTGCACCTGCTCGCCAAAAGCCAAGCGCACCCGGCGCAGCCGCTGGCGCAGCAGCTCCGCATCGTAGACATAGAGCGGCGTGCCAAACTCCTCCGCAAGCTCGCTAAGCGGAACCCCGCCAAGCGAGAGCGGCAACCCCGGCCCAGCACCGAGCTCCCGCAGCAAGCCGTGCGGAACGATTCTCTGCTTGTCCGATTCCGTAGATCTCAAGAGCTACGCCTGGCATCCGGCCAAAAGGGGAGGCCTTGGATGCTAGATAAAGCTCGCTGCCACCGAAGGGGCGCAAGTCCGCATCCTGCACAGGCGATCGGCCCAAGTGGGAGAATCCAGCCCCTGACGGCCAGGGCGCCCTGGATCACTCCCTGGCCCTACTCGCCGCGTCCCAGCAGCGCATCCCCATCCGAGCATCGACGCGGGCGCTTTCGACTCAAGCTCATCAGAGGGTATCCGCTCGGGATCAGAGAGCCTCAGCAGCCAGAGGCGAATACAGCGCGTCCTGCCCCCAGCATATGGATAACTCAATTACTCGATGAAGTTGTCTCTTCCCTCAAATCTGACGCTACACCCTGGTAGGTTCAGCTCTACCAAGAGCCGTGGGGAACGAAGCGCATGCTCAACGCGAAAGCCATCACCGGATACCTACGAGATGCGCTCGATCTTCCGCCCGGTGCATCTGCCTTTCCCTGGCAACAGCGCCTGCTAGACCGTTTCCTCGACGGCGAACTCCCACGCTCCCTCGACGTCCCCACCGGCCTCGGCAAGACCGCGTCGATGGCGATCTGGCTCCTCGCGAAGGCCATGGGAGCACCTGTGCCGACGCGGCTGGTGTATGTGGTCGATCGCCGTGTGGTGGTAGACCAGGCGTCCCGGGTCGCCGAAGGCCTCCGCGACTGGCTCCTGACGCAAGCAACACTCAGTGAACGACTGGGGCTGGATTCGGAGCCACTCCCGATCTCCACGCTGCGCGGCCAGCACATCGACAACCGAAACTGGCTCAACGACCCATCCCGGCCCGCCATCATCGTCGGCACGGTGGACATGATCGGCTCCCGACTCCTGTTCGAGGGCTACCGGGCATCGCGCAGGATGCGCCCGTTCATGGCAGGCCTGCTCGGGCACGATTCGCTCTTCCTACTGGATGAGGCCCACCTCGTGCCGCCTTTCGAACGGCTCCTCGAGCGGGTCATCGGCGATCGTGGCGATCTGGCAGGTTCCGAGGCGTTCGGCGTGGTCCCGCCACCCTCACGCCTGCTCTCCCTGTCCGCCACCGGCCGGTCTCGCGGCGGCGAAGCCTTCGACTTGAGCAAGGAGGATCTCGCCCACCCCATCGTGAGCCAGCGTCTCGCCGCGACGAAGCAGCTCAAACTCACGGAACTGCCAAGCGGCGAAAAGCTGGCGCAGGCCGTTGCCGATGCGGCATGGCGGCTCTGCACGGACGGAAGCATCCCTCTCTCTTGCATCATTTTCCTCGCCAAACGTATGGATGCGGAAGCGGCAAAGACCCAACTTGAGAAGCTCGCGGGAATGACGGGAAAGCAAAAAGGCCCACCACCCGTCGAGACGGAACTCCTCGTTGGAGGCCGACGCGTACATGAGCGCATCACCGCGTCCCAGCGACTGGAGGAGCTGGGCTTCCTCGCGGGCTCAAGCCCTGCGCGGGCCTGCCCTCGCTTCCTCTTCGCGACGTCTGCGGGTGAGGTGGGCGCCGACCTCGACGCCGACCACATGGTGAGTGATCTGGTCGCTTGGGAGCGCATGGTGCAACGCCTCGGACGTGTGAACCGGCGTGGAGAAGGCAAGGCCACCGTCACCGTTGTGGACGACCGCGAGGCCGACGATCCCCAAGCCCAGGCCGTCCGGTCGCTCCTCCGACGATTGCCCGCCGAGGGGCCTACCGTAGACGCCAGCCCCGGGGCGCTGCGCCAACTGCAACTCCGCGCCCGAGCCGACGGTGCCCTCCGCGAACAGATCGCCCTGGCCTCCACTCCGGAGCCTCTGTATCCCCCGGTTGACCTGCCCACCGTCGAGGCCTGGGCGATGACCTCTCTCCCCGATCACAGCGGCCGCCCGGCAGTGGAACCCTGGCTGCGCGGCTGGGTCGAGTCACGTCCGCAAACGACCATCGCATTTCGCGCTCGGCTGCCGGCCTTTCGAGGAGCGCCGTTCTCCGACACGCTTGTGGGGCAGTTCTTCGACGCTGCGCCGATGCACACGAGCGAGCAGCTTGAGGCGGAAACCTCGCGCGTCGCCGATTGGCTGAAGAAGCGCGCGAAGAAGCTGCGGACGCTCCTTACGAAGAACTCTGTCGATGCCTCTAGCGACGACGCCCTGGATCCAGCTTGCATCGGGTTCCTGCGCAAGGCCCCCGGCGACTACACGGCACTCACGCTCGACGAGATCGAGCATGCGATCAAGAGCCGACTGGAGCGCAGACTCGACGGTGCGGAACTCATCCTCGACCAACGCTTCGCCGGGCTATCCGCAGACGGACTCCTCGACGAATCGGTCGCCGACCTTCCAGCCGTCATCGACATCGACCAAGGGTGGATGATCGCCGAGCGCCCCTTCCGAGTCATCGTGCTCAAGACTGGAGCTGAGGTCGGCGACGACAGCTGGCGCGAGCGGGCGCGCTTCCCACTCCAGCTGAACGAGTCCGGAGAGGTGACGCATTGGCTGGTGGTCGCACGCCCCATCGGCCATTACCTCACGGAGGATGACCGATCTGCCGCTTCCATGCAGCTCCTCGACGAACACCACGCCTGGACGGCCGATCGGGCGAAGGCCATCGCCCAGCGGCTCGGTCTCGCCCCAGAGGCGTCGCGCCTGCTCACGCTCGCAGCCCGGCTTCACGATGAGGGCAAGCGCATGAAGAACTGGCAGATGGCCTTCCGCGCACCCGACGCAAAGCACGCGTATGCCAAGACCGCTGGCCCCATCAACCAGCAACTCCTAGGCGGCTACCGGCATGAGTTCGGATCCCTTCCCTACGCAGCAAAGGACCCGGAGCTGGCCGCCCTCGATGACTCGGCCCGTGATCTGGTCTTGCACCTCATTGCCAGCCACCACGGATTTGCTCGACCGATCATCCGCAGCAGCGGGGACCCCGATTCGCCTCCGAGTGCGTTGAAAAAGCGTGCGCGCGAGGTCGCACTGCGCTTCGTGCGCGTGCAGGCGTCACTCGGGCCATGGGGGCTCGCGTGGTGGGAAGCCCTCGTACGCTCGGCGGACCAACAGGCCTCGCGTGCTCTTGAGTTCGCCGGGAAGGCCAGGGAGTCCACCCAATGAGTAGCCGCACGATTCCGGTCGACTTGTTCAACCCCGGCCAAGTATTCGCCTGTCTCGGCCTGGTCGAACTCTCCCAGCTTCTGATCGGAGATACCTGCGCAGCCTTCGATTGGTCCGATCCGCGCCAGGCGTGCTTCGTCATCCGATGCGGCGGCGAAACGGACCCGGTGGAGGCCGCGCTGGGCTTCCTTGCCCGCGCTGAGATCCACTCCGTCTCGCCCGACGCCGAGAACCTCAAGACCTCGAAGTGGAAGGTCGACACCGCCCCCCTGCCGGACGGCGCACCATTTCCAATCCCCGCGCCGAGAAGCCCAGCGACGCTCCCGGCTTTGCTGGCCGAAGGCACAACACGCATCGAGCTGCACTCTTGGGGCGACGGCAAGATCCCCGGCACAGTGTGGGCGCAGCGCGACAATGTGAAGTTCTGGGCGGGCTCGGGAGGCTACCCCGGAGCCGCGATCCTGCGCGACGCTCTGGACCTGGTGCGAGACGAGATTTTGGGCGCCATCGACGCTCCCTTCGAACTCTCGGCGCCACAAAGCGGAAGCTTCCGTTTCGACTGGCGTCGCGACTACATCCCGATCGATGTGGGCTTCTCACTCAACGCACACCCCCACATGAGCCCCCGCGGCTTTCCGCTGGTCGAGATTCTCGCCCTCATCGGGATCTCGTACGCACGGCCCGAGCGGCTAACGAAGCTCGACTACCGCTACTCGGTCTGCAGCGTTGGACCTGCTCCACTCGGCCCCGACGCGGCCACCCTGCTTCCGCCCTCCCTGCTCCGCGCGGCCCTCGGATCGCGCTCCCTTCCCTTCCCAACCCGAAGCTTCCGGATGCGTCTCGACTGGCCCGGTCAAGAGAACCAAGCGCGGTGCATCACATCTGTCTACGAGGAGAGCCACTCATGACCACGCATTCCATCGACGACGCCACCCTCAACGCATGGGCCACAGATCCCCAGTCCGCCGTCGCTCTCCACCTCCGCCAGGAACTCCTCCCGGTAGAAGGACGCGGCGCAGTCTTCTTCCCGCCGACCTTCGCCGGCGGCGATTACAACATCGACAAGCTGGCCGACGGCACCAGCGTCGCTCTCGTCGACAGCGTGGGCTCACAGGCGAACCGGATGGAGCCGATCTTCCTGGAAGAGCAGCTCCGTCACCTCATCCCGCAGATCACCATCGAGTATGGCGACGCCAAGAAAGAGACCGACGGCTCCGTCTCGCTTCTGGAGGCCGGGCATCGACTTGGAGATGCGGTCGTTCGAAGCACGGAGCTGCATGCGGAGGCGCAGGCCGCGTTCAAGGCGATGCTCCGCAGCAACGACGCCGGCCCACTGGCGAAACTGGCGCCGACCTCCATCGTGTTCGGCGTCTGGGACTCGCGCGACACCGGCGCCAAGGTCCCGCGCATCGTCCAAAGCGTAATCCGCGCCTGGGACGTCTCGAAGCTCCAGCGCTCCGCCCAGTACACCCCGACGCTGGACTACGCGGCGCTGGAGGTGTTCTCCGATGCCGAGAGGGAGAAGGCCGAAGGCAAGAGCAGCTCCCCCCTCGCCGAACGCGGCTTCGTCCATGTGCCCGCCGTCGGCTCGCACGGTGGCGTCGTCGCCAAAGGCCCGATCGTCCGGGACGTCACGGTAAACCTCATCGCGCTCCGGCGTCTGGGCGGCCCCGACGCGGACCTCGTACGCAAGTACGTGCTCGGCCTCGCCCTCCTCGCGGCGATCGCGCCACAAGACCCCTTCCTCCGCCAAGGCTGCCTCCTCGTGCCGGATGCCGAGACCCCGGCGGAATGGACGATCATTTCTCGTGACGGCACACGCTCCCCCGCTGAGCTCGCGCCTGACGTGGTCCTCAGCTACGCCACCGCGGCTGCGGAGGCATTCGGCGTCGGCGAAGCGCGGACGTTGCAGTTCGACAAGAAGCTCGCCAAAGCGGACACCAAGGCCAAGAGCAAGTGAGCGCGCAATCCACCCGGTATCTCATCATCGAGGTCTGGCTCGAGAGTGGGCGCTTCCACGGTGAGCCAGAGTGGCCTCCCTCGCCGGCGAGGCTCTTCCAAGCGCTCGTCGCCTCGGCAGGGTCGGAGGCGAACGCCTCGACCCCGAAAGCGGCCGCGTTGACATGGCTGGAAGCTCTCGACGCTCCCCTGATCGCATCACCCCGCGCCATCAAGGGGCACGAGACCAAGCTCTTTGTCCCCAACAACGACCTCGACTCGAAGGGCGGCATCCCGGCACGGGTCCATGAGATCCGTGCTGAAAAGTGGGTACGCCCGCGCATCTTCGACGCCGAGACTTCACTGCTCTACGTCTGGGACTTCGCCCGACAAGACGAGACGCACGCGACCCGCATCTGTCAGATTGCCGAAGGACTGTACCGGCTGGGCCGCGGCGTGGACATGGCCTGGGCCAAGCCTCGCCTCGCGAACGAGGCCGAGATGCAAGAGGCTCTTTACGGCGGCGATCGGGAGCTACACCGTCCCTCAGTAGGCTACAGCCGGACCGGAAAGGTCCTGGACTGCCCCAGCCCGGGGAGCCTGGCCAGCTTGACCGCTCGCTACCTCGCATCGCTCAGCCGCTTCGACGAAATGCACGGTGCCTCAGTATTCCAACAGCCCCCCAAGGCTCGATTCGCGCGTGTCTCCTACGACGCATCCCCCCCCTGGGCGCTCTTCGAACTGCGCCCCCCCGCGGCCATGGGCGTGTTCTCTGCTACCGCGCTGACCTCCACCGTGCAACTCACCGAGACCGTGCGCGAGGCCGTCGCGGACCGGCTATATGACGCCTTAGGAGAATCCTCGCGCCCCATGATCGCGGCCATTCGTGGGCGAGCCGAAGACGGCGGCCCAGCGCCGCTTTTGCGAGATCGCGTTCGGCTCATCCCGTTGCCGTCCATAGGACACACACACACCGACCCCTCGATTCGGCGCGTTCTGGTTGAGGTGCCCGCACACCGCGGCGCCTACGCCGAGGATATTTTCTGGGCCTTCTCCGGCCTTGAGTTGGCGACACCGGCGGGCACCCCCGCGGTGCTGGTTCGGGCCGACGACACGAGCATGGTCCAGCACTTCGTGGGGCACCAGCACGCCGGCTGCAGCGTGTTTCACTCCATCACGCCCGTCGTGCTACCGGAGGCCAGGCGGCGGATCGACCCGGCCAAAATCCAGGAGCAGACGAAGGGCGCCGGAGAGAGACTCGAGGAAGAATCGCTCGCCCAGCACGCCGTGCTCCAAGCGCTTCGGCATGCCGGCATCGACCAACGCCCCAGCACGATCAGGGTCCAGCGCGAGCCCTTCCAGGGACGCGGGCAGCGTGCGGAGTCGTTCGCCGAAGGGACGCGCTTCGCGAAGGAGCGGCTGTGGCATGTGGAACTCCAGTTCCGTCGCCCCCTACGCGGCCCGATCGTCATCGGCGACGGTCGCTTCTTGGGTCTCGGCTTGATGGTTCCCCAGGACGCGTTCGCCCGCGTCTTCGCGTTTCGCATCGTCGATGGATTGTCTCCGAAAGCAAGGTCCGAGAGCCTTACGACGGCCCTACGGCGCGCGGTGCAAGCTCGGGTTCAGGAGGTGATCGGCAGTGGCGCACGCATCCCGACGATGGTGAGCGGCCACGCACCAGACGGGTCCCCAGCCCGCTCGGGCCCTCGGGTCGCCTATCTCCACGACCCGACCGAGAACCGCCTGGTTCTGGTCGTCACAGGACTGCCCCCAGAGGGTCACGACAGGAGGAAGGACCGAGAAACCCTGGCGACGCTTGAGAGCGCCATGGCGGGGTTCGCCGACTTGCGCGCTGGAACAGCCGGGCGGCTGCGCTTGGTCGCCACGAATGTTGATGCAGAAACCGATCGACTGCTCGCCGCAGCGCGCGAGTGGCGGTCGGCGACGCCCTACATGGTGGACCGGCATGAGCACGCTGGCAACGCCAAGGCCGCCATCGTCACCGACGTCGAGCGGGCGCTCCGGCGTGCCGGTCTGCCAGCTGCACGAGTCACCGTTGAACGCATCGAGGCGCGCAGTGGCCGGGAACTCGAAGGCTACGTCCACCTCGCGTTCGATGTTGCGGTACGAGGGCCGCTCCTCCTCGGTCGCAGCAGATTCAAGGGCGGCGGACTCTTCACCGGGGTTACCCCGGCGGAAGGCTAACTCGAGGATGCAGCGGTGGTCCTGGGTTTGGAGCTAGCTAGTGGATCCTTGATCGGGTGACAAGTCCCCTGGCACTGCAAGCGCGAGAGTTTGCTCTCTGGTGAACTACAGCACCGGCTTCAAAGCACTGGTGCCCCAGCGGATCTTGGGCTCGGTCTACTCCATCAAGACGCCCCATCGGTAGTGCATGAAGGGCGGCCTACTTGGGCTTGCGCTTGGGCAGCTCGACGCGGGCGATGTACAGCTGTTTTGGGTCCACGCCTCGTTTGTCCTTGGGGCCGGTGGCGAAGTATTCGACTCGCTCGCCAATGCCCTTGGTCGACGTCTGTGTCGACCAGTAACGCAGGCCGACGATCTTTTGCTTCTTGCGTAGCCAGGAGAGGAAGATCACCGAGTGGCCGCTGCCGCTCCTTCGCCAGAGCTGGACGAAATCACCCGGACGAACATCTTCGAACTTGGGAATGAGGCGGCCTAACTTCTCTTGCTCGATCGTGCGCGCCAGGGTCTTTCGGTTGCCGTCGCTACCAAACCACAGCCCGCGCAAGCGCAGCAGCGCCTTACCATCCGCGACGCCCGGGATCAGAAACGGCTGCTTCCGCGCCTTGCATGCCCGTTCGTAGGCCTGAACGAAGACCTCGAAGGTGAGACCGCAGCAATACCCGCGGCCCTTAGGGTCCCCCTTCGCCACGAGCTTGCCACGATAATGCAGGTCGCGAGCGTTCCCGCCCCAACCCCGACCGTCCTTACCGCGTGGCCAATAATAACGGTGGGTGCCATCGGTCGGATAAGACCGCAATACCGCGAGTACGTGACGGTTGAACTCCGGCAGGGGCGGCTTTTGGACCGCCTTGGTTTCCTGCGGCGCCAGCCAGAGAAATGGAAGCAGCAGCAAACTCAGCATCATCGTCGACTCCTTATTTTGGCGCGAACTTACGCAGCTTACGCTGTAGCGAACGTCGATGGATACCAAGTCGGCGTGCGGCCTCGGAGATATTGCCACCGCTATCGCTCAAGACTCTCTGAATATGCTCCCACTCGGCGCGAGCCAGCGAAGGCACCTCGTAATCCTCCACCTTGCCCGGACGCAGCGGCGGTTCCTCGGCCCGCTTGAACGCGAGCAGGAGATCATCAACATCTGCAGGCTTTGCCAGGTAATGCACGGCACCTAGTCGCATGGCATCGACAGCGGTAGCGATACTGCCATAGCCAGTCAGAACGACAATCTTGGTCGTGGCATCGATCCCATGCAGAGCTTCGACGACATCCAGCCCGCCCTTTCCAGGCATGCGCAGGTCGACAACCGCCCGCTCAGGAGAGTCCTCCTGCGCCAGCTGCACAGCCATCTCGTAGCCAGCGGCCTGCCGAGCCTCGTAGCCGCGATCGACCAAGGCCTGAGCCAGGCGACTGCGAAAGATCTCATCATCGTCGACCAGGAGAAAGCTCTCGTGGTCGCCCTGTAACTGCTGCTCTTCCATTGCATTCATACTGCGTCAAGTCGACGGCCACTGCCAGAGCGCTTCATCTCCCCGGCTCTTCTTGGAGGATGCGTTCTTCCGAAAACCAAACCCGGGCAAGGGTCCCGATGCCGGGCTGGGACTCGAGTTCAAAGCGCGCCCCTAGGCGATCCAAGACGGTCCTAGTCAAAAAAAGACCGAGGCCCATGCCTTCCCCCACTTCCTTGGTGGTGAAGAAGGGGGACCCCGCACGCTCCAGCGTTTCGGCATCCATGCCCTGACCCTCGTCTCGCACGGTCAAGAGCAGGCCATCCGCCACCTTCTCGGCAAGGAACTCCACTTCCTGACCAGTGGCACTCCCATCAATAGCGTTATTGACCAGGTTGCGTAGGGCCCTAACGACCGTAGTCCGCGGCAGATCCAGCCGGAGCTCGGCAGCCCCAGCGCAGGCCCTAAGCATGACACGGCCGGGAGCCTTGCAGCCCATGATCACCTCGTCGCAGAGCTGCTGGACAGCGAAAACCTGCGGCCCCTCCCCTGTGCTTTCACCAGCATCGGAGGACATCTGATCGAGGATCTCCCGGCAGCGCTGAACCTCCTGCCGAATGAGGCGAGCATCCTCACTGATGCGCTCAGGACTTCCACCCTTCTGCAGTGCCCGCTCCAGTTCTTTCGCGACCACCGCAATCGTCGAAAGAGGTGTAGCAAGCTCGTGCGCAGCCCCCGCGGCCAGAGTCGCCATCCCCTCGAGCCTCCTGCTGCGCTCACGCTGCTCGGTCGCAAGCTCTAGCTCTTCCCCGAGCTTGGCCAGCGCAGTACGCAGCCGAGAAAAGAAGTAGAACAGCGTCAAGGACAGGGCCCCGAAGGCCACCCCCAGCCCCAGCAGATAGAGCTTCCAAGCCTCGTTCATCTCCTCCACCGACGGCTCCCCGCTTATCGCGGGTAATCCCGGCAGCGGCTCGTGGGCATAAAAGAGGAAGGCAAAGCAGAGCCCGCCAAAGCCGGCGAGGGCCCAGCCCCAGAGCTGTGGCAGCAGCAACGAGGCAAGCAGCACGTTGACCAAATAGAAGATGCTGAACGGGTTGCTTGGCCCCCCTGAGACATAGAGCAGGGCCGTTAGCAGCAACAAATCCAGAATCATCACCGACCCGAGTAGGACCGGAAGCACGCCCCCTGCAGCCACAGCTTCGCCGCGGCGCAGCGCCCACAGATAGCAGCTGAGAAGCAGGTTGCTGAGCGCCGCGAAAGCGATGAGGCTGAGGAGCAAGGTCAAAGGCAGCTCAACGCCGAGCCCGAACTCAACGCTCAGCACCGTGCCCAGCTGTCCGAGCACCGCCGCCCAACGTAGGTTGAGCAGCCAGGCAAAGTTGATCAGGCTGCGCTGGGAGTGCATGGCAGTGGACTCTCTAGCCATAGCTGCACGAAGAGCACAAGGAGAATCAGCGCTGCAGGGACTGGCTCGTGCTCAGGGTCCTGCCCTGCTCGCTATAGCTGACGAAAGCCCGAAAGCGGCACGCAACCTAGAGCACCCCGGTCCCGGACCAGGGCCAGAACATCACTTGCCCTGCTGTATGTACTCAGGAAAGGCCTGATTCTTGCCCTTGATCCTCTCCATATTCTCGCTGGTATCGAGCAGAGACATCGACACAAACAAGAAAACGAAGATCAGCGAAGCCAAGAAGATGATCGAGTTAAAGGGTCGATCCCAAAGCAGGTGCATGAAGACCAGGCAGACCAGGATGGATTTGATCGCCGCGATGCCCATCGCCAGCCAGACATTGAACCAGCCAAGATCGACGTAGGTAACGGCGACGGTGACGATGGTTAAGAAGATCAACGCAGCGAAGACGCCCAGCAGCAGTGGCAGCGGCACGACGTGCGGGTGATGGTCCCCGCCCTCTTCGTGTTGATGATCGGTGTTCTGCGTGTGTTCCGACATGGTCACTTGTCCGATCAATGGATGAGGTAGAGAAGCGGGAAGAGGAAGATCCACACAAGGTCGACGAGGTGCCAATACAGCGCCACGTAGTCGACCTGGCCGTAGTATTCCGAGTTAAAGCGGCCCTTCATCGCGTTGATCATCGTCCAGGTGATCACCACAATGCCGCCGATCACGTGGATGCCGTGCAAGCCGGTCATCCCAAAGTAGATCCCGAAGAAACGTCCAGCACCCTCGGGAATACCGCCCTGCAGGACAAAGCCGTGCGCAGCGGCATAGGCCTCGGCGCCCTCGGCGTGAAAGCCATCCCCGGGCACCAGACCGGCCGAAATCTTGCCCGAGTATTCAAAGTATTTGATCACTAAGAAGACGCAGGCGCATAGCAGCGTGAGGGCCAGGCAGGTCACCAGCCCCTTCTGCTTGTTCAACTGGGCACAGCGCACCGCCCAGGCCATGGTCAAGCTCGAGAAGAGCAGGACCACGGTGTTGATCGCCCCCATCGGGGTCGACAGGAACTGGTGCCCGAAGTCAAAGAGCTCGGGGTAGTGCGAGCGATAGACCGCATAGGCGCAGAACAGGCCGCTGAAGAACAGGATCTCGGTAATCAGGAAGATCCAGATCCCGAGCTTGCCGGCATCGAACTGCTGGGACGAGTTATCGAAGTGATGCGCTAGGCGCTCATCATGATGCTCGTCGTCATGCCCGTGCATTTGTTCACTGGCGGCTTGGGTCATCTGACTGGTTTCTCGTTATCGGGAGGAGTTATGGTCGTCGCGAGGGCGAGGATCAGACCTAGCCCTACGGCCGTGGCAAAGGCCAATGGCCACGCCTAAGGGCTGTGGCCGTGGCTCATGCCAGTGGCAGCGGCTAATGGCTGTGGCTGCTTTCGGAGCAGTTGCGGACGTAGTCGAGATCACGCACGTAGTCTTCGGTCTGCGAATCGTACTTCACCGACTTCATGTCGTACGGATCGCAGACCAGCGGAGTCTCATCGAAGTTATGGTGCGGCGCCGGCGACGGCGTCTGCCACTCGAGGGTCGTGCCGCCAAAGGGATTGGAACCAGCCTTCTTGCCCGTGCGTAGCGAGCGATAGAGGTTGATCACCATCCAGGCAATGCCGAGCCCAAGGATCAGTGCGCCGATCGTCGAGAGCTGGTGATAGAGCGTGTACTCTTCCGCGTAGTTGTAGTAGCGACGCGGCATACCGCGACTGCCCATAACGAACTGCGGGAAGAAGGTCATGTTGAAGCCGACGAAGACCAGCAGGCAGGTGATCTTGCCGTATTTTTCGTCGTACATCTTCCCGGTCATCTTCGGCCACCAGTAATGGACGCCACCGAAGAAGGCGGTGATCGCGCCACCGACCATCACATAATGGAAGTGGGCCACGACAAAATACGTGTCGTGTAGGTGGATGTTGTTGGACATCGCACCGAGGAAGATCCCGGTGAGGCCGCCGATCGTGAACAAGAAGATGAAGGCCAGCGCATACCACATCGGGGTATCGAGGCGGATGCTGCCCTTGTAAAGGGTCGCAATCCAGTTGAAGACCTTGATCGCCGAGGGCACCGCAACACTGAAGGTCAAGGCGCTAAAGATCATGCCCGCGAGGTCGGACTGGCCGCTCGTGAACATGTGGTGGCCCCAGACCAGGAAGCCGAGGATCGCAATCGCAATCGAGCTGATCGCGATGAAGCGGTAGCCGAAGATGGGCTTGCGTGAGAAGACCGAGAACAGCTCGGAGATCACGCCCATGGCCGGGAGGATCATCACGTAGACGGCCGGGTGCGAGTAGAACCAGAAGAAGTGCTGGAACAGCACCGGGTCTCCACCCAGCTCCGGATTGAAGATGCCGATGCCCACGACACGCTCAACGGCAAGCAACAAGAGGGTGATGCCGATGATGGGCGTCGCCAGCACCTGGATCACCGCCGTCGAGTAGAGCGCCCAGAGCAGCAGGGGCATGCGGAAGAAGCCCATACCCTCCGGCCGCATCTTGTGCACCGTGACGATGAAGTTGATGCCCGTGAAGATCGAGCTGAATCCGAGGATGAAGGCACCCAGACCGGAGAGCACGACCGCGGTTTGGCTTTCGAGACTGTAAGGCGTGTAGAGCGTCCAACCGGTATCCAGGCCAAAGCTCATCATCGCAGCGATGAAGAACACGGCGCCGACCACCCAGAAGTGGAAGCTCATCAGGTTGAGCCGGGGGAAGGCCACATCCTTGGCTCCGAGCTGCATAGGTAAGACGAAGTTACCCAGAGCCGCCGGAATCGACGGGATAATGACCAAGAAGATCATCACCGCGCCGTGGAGCGTGAACATTTGGTTGTACTGATCGTGGCTGATGATCGTCGGGCCAGGGGTCCAGAGCTCCGCCCGGACGATTAAGGCCATCACCCCGCCCAAGAAAAGGGCGGTGAAGATGCCGACGAGATACATCACGCCGATGCGCTTGTGATCGAGCGAAAAGGCCCAGGACATGAAGCCATGGCTGCAGTTGAGATAGTTCTCTACTGGCTGCTCGCCTGCCACGCCCTGCTCGCTACTTGTGCTAATGGTGGTCATTGGGTCACTTGATGTTTGCAGGGGCTCACTTGATGGTCTTGAGCCATTCGATAATCGCGCCGAGTTCCTCTTCCGAGAACCTGCCGGCAAAGACGCTCATGATCGAAGGGGGTCCGAAGCTCTTCACGACCTTGGCATTGGGCTTGAGAATCGACTCTCGGATGTAGTTCTCGTCGGCAACCAGCTTGGTGCCGTCGTGCAGTTCGACTTCTCGCTGCCAGACCCCCTTAAAGCTGGGGCCGGCACTGCGTGAGCCATCCAGGCTGTGACATCCCATGCAACCGCCTCGCTCCGCCAGGATCTTGCCGGCATCCGCAAGCGGCATGGTGCCCACCGGGCTTCTTTCCGATTCGAGCCAGGCTTCGTAGGTATCGAGCTCGACCAGGGAGCCAGCCTCCAGCTGCTTCAGCTCTTGGCCATCTTTGACCTGCACACCCGAGGCGACTTTGACCTCTCCAGGTTTGGCAGGGTGCACGACAAACTTGGTCACCATGTCGGAATGCTGCTGTCCGCAGTATTCAGCACAGCGCAGCGGGAAGACGCCCGGGGTATTGGTGTCGAACCAAAGCTCGCTGTAGCGGCCAGGAACCGTATCACGCTTGAGGCGCAGAGTCGGCAGATACATCGAGTGGATGACATCCACCGAAGTCATGGTCAGCTTCACCGGTCGCCCGACCGGCACGTGCAGCTCGCTGGAGGTCACGCCATTGGGATAGCGGAACTCCCAAGACCACTTGCGCCCGATGACCCGGATCGGCTCAGCGTTGGCCGGGGCCTCCCGCCCATACATGTAGCTATCGAAGCCCCAGACAAAAACCACGACCAGCAGTGCAGCTGGTAGCAGGCTCCAGGTGACCTCAAGCGCGGTATTGTGCTCGGGGCTCGGTTGCGCTTCATGCCCTTCCCGTCGCCGATAGCGAATGATGAAGAACACCATCAGCCCAACGACCAGCACGAAGAAAAAGACCGACAGCCACAGGATGAAATAAAACAGCCCGTCGTGACCGTCAGCTAGGGAGGAGTGCTTAGGGGGCAGCCAGAAGCTAGCTTCCTGGGGCAACTCTTCCGCGAGCTTTGCCAAGGGCGCCATCGCCAGTAGGGACATCGAAATCATGATCGTCCTAGAAGTGCCGTCATAACGCGACGGTTTCGGTATTCGCGGGATGCTGCACGCCCTTTTGGTGGCGCGAACCTCGACCCCCAAACCAGAGCCAAGCGAGAAAGAGCCCAAAGATCAGGGCAAAGCCCAGGGCACTGAAGCGCATGAGCTTGTAGGCCACTGCGGCGTAGCCACCGCTCTCGGAGTCGTAGTCCAGGAAGCAATACAAAATGAGCCGGTCGATCAGCGTTCCGACCTGGCCCTCACCCGACTCGATGAGCGCGGTGCGCAACAGGTCGGTCGGGTAGTTCACCCCGTAGAGGTAGCGGCAGATTTTGCCTTCGGGGCTGAGTACGAAGAGCGCCGCGGTATGGAGATACTCACCGCTCCTTGGGTGGAAGGCGTACCGAAAGCCCAAAGCGTCGGCGAGCTCTTGGATCTGTGACTCGCCAGGAGCGTAGGGCTTTTTCGTGCGCGGGTGGACGCCTCCCTCAAGGCGTTCATCCACCGTAAGGAAGTGCCAGCCCTTTTCGGCCTCAGGACGCGCGTAGGCCCGGAAGTACTTGCGCTTGGCGAGGGTCGCCTTCTTGGGTGTTTCCTTGGGGTCGATACTGACGGTGACCAGCTCGAAGTCCTCGCCCGGCGTCCACTTGAGTCCCTTGAGCCCCTTCACCAGGGCATTGAGCTGGGCCGCGCAGAGCATCGGGCAGTCGCTGTAGTTCAGCGTCAGAATCACCGGGCGCTTACCATCGAAGTACTGTTTGAGCGCGACGCGTTCGCCTCGCTCATTGGTAAAGCGCAGCCCCAACGGGATGCTCTCGCCGAATTTCTCTTCGATGTCGACGTTGATCAGTTCGTCCGGCAGCACATCGCTAGAAACCCCGCTTCCGCTCTTCTGGCCGCGGAGGTCTTGGGCCGACGCCACGCTGCTAAGGCACACGCTGCTAAGGCAGAGGAGGGCCAGCAGGACATAAAGCCCCGCAAGACTCCCCCATCCCTCGCCTTTTCGGCGGCTGTTTCGCAATGCCATCTCGGAGAACATGGGATCCGCGCTCAGTCCTTCTTCCAGATTTTCAAGACGTCACGCTTGGCGCGCTCGATCGGAATCGCGACACGCTTCTTTTCCTTATCCACCCAGCGAAGCTTCTTGAGCGTCAAACGCTGCTCACGCTGCATGACCTGGACCGGACGGTCGATGTTCTTGTAAACCCGCTCTTCGATCAGCGCGTCACGACGCGAGAAGTAGAGCAGCTGCACAGCGAGGAAGACCACCCAGATCAGCCCACCACCGGCGAAGGTGTAGACCGCGAGTTGTCCCAGGGGCATCTTGTCAGGTGCGGAGGCCATAGGTATTCCCCAGCTCAGAAGTTGTGGAAGGCGAGCGATTCACCCAGGCGCGGGTCACGCTCAGGCACGAGGGACACCGAGAGCCCGTTCCAGACGAAGCCGGCAATGAAAATGCCGAGCATCCCCAGCGGGATCAGCGCTTCGAAAGGCGCGAAGTGCCAGTGCGCATGTGTCGTCGCCGAGTGGTCAGCCATCTCCGGCACGATCAACCAATAGAGGTCGACCCAGTGCATTACGATCGACCAGACCGCCCAGAAGGCGAGCGTCGCGCGATTACGCTTCACATGCCGCGAAACCAAGCCCAGCATCGGGATCAAAAAGTGCCCGAAGACCAAGACCAAGGAGACAATCTCCCAGCCGTGCGTCTGGCGGCGGAGGAACCACCCCGTCTCCTCGGGGATATCTCCATACCAAATCAGCATGTACTGGCTAAACGCGATGTAGCTCCAAAAGAAGGTGAAGGCGAAGAGGTATTTACCCAGGTCGTGGTAGTGCTCCCTGCTGACCATATGGGTCAACAGTCCTAGCTTTTGGATAATCAGCAGGGCCAGGATCATGAAGGCGAAGAAGGCCAAAACACTGCCGCCGAAGTAGTAGACCCCGAAGATCGTGCTGAACCAGTGCGGGTCCAGGGTCATGAAGAGGTCAAAGGCAGCGAAAGTCGTCGTCAAGGCGAAGAGGATCAGGCCAGGGGCCGACCACTTCTCCATCTTGGCGGTCATCGCCCGAGCGCCATCGGCGTCTTGCTTGACCGAGCTGCCTACGAACAAGCGGCTCAGGAAGATCCACACCGCAAAATACAGCGCGATACGCAGGACAAAGAAGCCGCCGTTCAGGTAGCCGACCTTCATGAGCGTGAGGTTGTCATGCGCCGCGTGCAGCGCTTCTTGATCCGCCCAGCGATAAAGGATGTTGTTGCCCAAAAGCGCGGGCACCACGATCGGCAAACTCAAGATCGCCAGCAACGGAAAGTTGCCGGCCATCATCTCGGCAACACGCCGAACGACAACGCTCCATCCCGCCTTGGTGACGTGGTGGATCAGGACAAAGAACAGCCCGCCGAGCGAGAGGCTCAGGATCAAGCCATAGCCGATCAGGTAGCTGAAGTAGAAGTGCTTGACGCCCCCCTCTGAACCCATAGCCAGGCCCAGTCCGGCCAGCACCAGCGCCAGTCCAAGGACCGCAGCGATCAGCATGAGCTTCTTGGCTCCGGCACCCAAATGCCGACTCTCCTCGAAGACCATCTTGGGATCTACGTGATGTCCCATCTTAGTTGCCCTCCAGCTTCTGGCGGTCTTCTGTAGAGAGTTCGTCGAGCTTGACAGACTCGGCACGCATCAGCGCCTTGAGATAAAGCACGATGGCCCAACGATCCTCGGTCGGAACCTGAGAAGCGTAGGAGGGCATGTTACGGACACCGTTCTTAATGACGTTGTAGAGATACCCGACCGGCTGCTCGCTGAGGGATTCGGCATGGATCGAAGTCGGCGGCACCCACTTCGACTCTCCAAGCATTTGCGCCCGACGATGCACTATGCCGTCGCCGTGGCCGGTATAGCCATGGCATACCGCGCAGTAGATGTCGTAGCGCTGCTGGCCGCGATTCATCATCTCTTCGCTGATTTCGAACTGTGCCGGGAAGCTCTTGGCGAACTCGCCGCCCTGCTTACCGTCGTCGTAATGCTCGTCAGCGCGCAGCTCACCGCGAGCAATCGTGCCGGCAACCGGCAAACGCCCACCCGTGCCGTCGGCGAAGAAGTCGGAGGCTCTCTGGGTGCGCAACGAGTATTGGTCGTCGAGATCGAAGACCACGTGGAAGGGAGGGGTTGTGCTGGTCTTGTGCTTGGCGACCAAGAAATACATCAGCGGCACCAGGGACAAAACGCCGAGCACGATACCGATGCCGAGGAAGGGCCGGGGCAGTGCCGAGGGCGTGTCGTCATCGAAAACCTCTTCGAGGGCGGAGCCGCCCAGCTTCTCGAAGAAACCGCCATTCTTGGCTCCGGCATACAGCGGATCCGTAGCGTCAAACCACAGGAAGAAGCGATCCGCGGTGGCCCGCAGGAAACGCTCGCTGCTCTGCGTCGGGTTCCAGAACTGGGGAAGCCGGTTGAAGATCAGCACCCCGAAGAAACAAGCGAACGCCGACAAGAGGATGGTCAGTTCGAACATCACCGGGATGCTCGCCGGCAAGCTGATATCCGGCTTGCCGCTGATCCAATAGGGATAATCGATGGCGTTCATCCAGGTCTGCATCGCAAAGCCGACCGCTAGCCCGGTCAGGCCCGCTCCCAGCACAACCCAGGGAAGGACGGTCTGCCGGATTCCCATCGCATCATCGAGGCCATGGACGGGAAAGGGCGTATGAGCATCCCATTTCTCGAAACCGTGGTCACGGCACTCTTCGGCCGCAGCCATCAGGCTCAAGGGATCCTCGAACTCGACGAGCACACCGTTGATGCGCGGCGTGTCGCTACTCGTCTGCTCAGTCATGGTCAGCGTTCTCCGCGTTCTTGGCCGGCCCCTGCAGGGGCAGCGACGCCTTGACCTCGGCAATCGCGACCATTGGCAGCCAGCGACAGAAGAGGAGGAACAAAGTAAAGAAAAGGCCGAAGCTGCCCAGGAAGGTCAGCGCATCGATGGGAGTGGGCGTAAAGTAACCCCAGCTCGCCGGGAGGAAATCGCGGCTCAGGGAAGTCACCGCGATCACGAAGCGCTCGAACCACATGCCGATATTCACGAAGATCGCGATAATCAGCATCAGCGGCACCGAGGTGCGCACTTTCTTGAACCAGAAGAACTGCGGGAAGATCACGTTGCAGCTCACCATCGTCCAGTAGGCCCAGGCGTAGGGGCCAAACATGCGGTTAACGAAGGCGAAGCGCTCGTAGGGGTTACCGCCATACCAGGCGATGAAGAACTCGATCGCATAGGCGTAACCGACCATCATGCCGGTCGCCAAGATGACCTTGTTCATCACCTCGAGGTGACGAATGGTGATGATGTTGGACAGGCCGAACCACTTTCGGGCCGGGATGGCCAGGGTGACCACCATCGCGAACCCCGAGAAGATCGCGCCAGCGACGAAGTAGGGCGGGAAGATCGTCGTGTGCCAGCCGGGCACCTGCGAAACCGCGAAGTCGAAGGACACCACCGAGTGCACCGAGAGGACCAGCGGCGTGGCTAGCGCCGCCAGCAGCAAATACACCCGCTCGTAGCGGTGCCACTGCCGGTTGGATCCGGTCCAGCCGAGACTGAAGATCCCGTAGGCGAGACGCTTGATCTTGGTTTTGGCGCGATCGCGCAGCATGGCCAAGTCCGGCACCATGCCCAGATACCAGAACAGCGCCGAGACCGTGGCATAGGTGGAAACCGCAAAGACGTCCCAAAGCAAGGGGCTGCGGAAGTTCGGCCACATGTCCATTTGGTTTGGCAGCGGGAACAGCCAATACGCCAGCCAAACACGGCCGATGTGGATTGCCGGGAAGATACCGGCGCAGGCCACCGCGAAGATCGTCATCGCCTCGGCGAAGCGGTTGACGCTGGTGCGCCACTTCTGCCGGAAGAGATAGAGGATCGCCGAAATCAGCGTGCCGGCGTGGCCGATACCGACCCAGAACACGAAGTTGACGATGGGCCAACCCCAGAAGGCCGGGCTGTTGTTACCCCAAACACCGACCCCGGTGAAGATCAGGTAGCCGACCATGGCGCCGAGGACGCCCAAAAGGGTGAGCGACATCACAAAGGCGACATACCAGGCCTTGGGGGTCCGCTCCCACTCGGGGATTCGGCAGACCGCGTCGGTCAGGCTGGTGTAATCCGTCGCACCGTCGATGAGCGGCGGCCGATCGCCCGGCTGCAGCTCAGGTTCGGTTCCGACTTGGGAAGCGTCGATCGAAGTCATCAGTGCTTCTCGCCCTTCTTGTCATGGCTCGCGCCGCCGCTGCTCTTCGCCGCCACCAAGTCCGGGTGCGGGTTATTCACCTTGGCCAAGAAAGTGGTTCGCGGCCGGATATTAAGCTCTCCGAGCATCGCGTACTCCCTGTCCTTGGCCTTCTCGATCGAGACGCGGCTCTTGGGGTCCTTGATATTGCCAAAGGTAATCGCCCCAGTCGCGCAGCTCTGTTCGCAGGCGGCCACCACCTCGCCATCGCGGATCGAACGACCCTCGTTACGCGCCGTGATACCCGCGCTCTTGATGCGCTGGATGCAATAACTGCACTTCTCCATGACGCCTCGGTTGCGCACCGAGACCTCCGGGTTGAACTGCAGCTTTGCGACCTCGTACTTCGGCTTCTCGTAGTCCTTGTGATAGTCGAAGTAGTTGAAGCGTCGAACCTTGTAGGGGCAGTTGTTGGCGCAGTAGCGGGTACCGACACAGCGGTTGTAGGCCATGTCGTTGGTGCCCTCCTCGCCGTGGGTGGTCGCTGCGACCGGGCAGACCTGCTCGCAGGGAGCATTCTCGCAGTGCATGCAGCTCACCGGCTGATGCACCAGGCCCGGATCTTCCGGATCGCCGACGTAGTAACGGTCGATACGCATCCAGTGCATCTCTCTGCCGTTGAGCACCTGCTCCTTGCCGACCACCGGCACGTTATTCTCGCTGGTGCAGGCGACAAGGCAGGCATTGCAGCCCATGCACTTGTTTAGGTCGACCGTCATCCCCCACTGATGCTCACCCGGATATTCGACCCGATCCCAGAGCGACTGGAGTTTGGGGTGGTGCACCATGTGTTTGGCAAAGTCAGGATGCTCCTTGTAGTGATCGAGATCCGTCTCGCGAATGAGGGTCTCAGCTCGGCGAGCGCGCTCATCCATGCCAAGGGTGTCAATCGCCCAGTGGTCCTGAGTCGAGGCCAGGAGGAAGCTCTCACCAGTGGGCGTGACCTGAACCTCGGTGCTGAGCCACATCGAACCCTGCTCGCGGAGCAGGTAGCTATTGAAGCCCGCCGGAGACACGCCCTGGGAGACGCTACCACCAACGACACCGGCCTCGGTGCGGCCATTACCCAAGGCAAGGGCCAGCGAGCCAGGCGCTTGGCCCGGCTGGATCAGCACCGCCACTTCGAGCTGCCGCTCCCCGACCTTCAACGAGACCAGCGACTCGTTCTTGACCCCCAAGGCCGCGGCCGTGGCGGGGCCTATAAGGAGAGCGTTATCCCAAGTCAGCTTGGTGATAAAGTCGGGGGTCTCCTGCAGCCAACTGTTATTGGCATAACGACCATCACGCAGCCGCGTGTCGGGAAGGAAGACCAGCTCGAGTTTGTCGCTGCCCGTAGGCGCCGGCACTGGTGCCGGCGTTTCGAAGGCTCGGAGCTTGGGCATCAAGCTCTCTTCGGCGAGACGTGCATCAAAGCCGTCATGCAGCGACTTGGCCCAGCGACGCTCGAAGGCGGGGCCGCTCGTGGCTTCGCCTGCGAGCGCCGCATAGCTCTGCCTGACGATCTCGCGCGCATCTGGATCGGCCTGGCCGCCCAGCCGAGCTAGCAGCTCAAGCGGAGACCAGCCGTTCCAAATGGGCTGGATCTGCGGCTGCTGCAGGAGGTAGCCGCCGCGGTGGGTCATACCATCGCCCCAGCTCTCAAGGGCATGGGCGAGTGGCAGGTGCCAGTCACAGAGGCGAGCCGTCTCATCGCGGTAGCTACCGAGATGGAGCTTGGTGGCCACCTTGCTCAGCGCCTGCCCGAAGCCAAGGTCGACCGGCGCGTCGTAAGCAGGATTGCTGTCGAGCACGACGAGGCTGTGGATCTGGCCGGCCTTCATCGCCGTGACCAGCTCTGCCAGCTCTGTCGTCCCCTGCGCCTGAATCGGCAGCATCTTGCGCAGGGTCACGATCTTGCTGAAAGCGCCCAGCTTCTGATTGAGGCGATGGGCGATGGCATGCACGGCCGGGGGCTGGCACTCGCCGACGATGACCACGCTGCTGCCCTTGTGAGCCGCGAGGTCCTTGCCGAGCGCCTCAAGGAAGCGCTTGTATTTCGGCTCGGCGAGAACGCCCTCGAGCTTCCCAGGCCCGCCGGTCGCAAGCGACTCAAGAGCCAGGAGGAAGGCGTGCATATGCTCGCTACGCAGGGGCAGGCGATGGTCGGCGGTGCCGCCAGTGCTGCTGTAGCTGCTCTCGATCGCGTAGAGGCGATTCATTTCGCCGTCGGGATCGCGCCCCGCGGCGAATGCGCGAGACATGCGCATAGAATCGGGATGATCCTGCAAGGCATTGGAGTCGAGGCAGACGATGCGCTTGACCTGATCCAGATCGTAGACCGGCTCAAGGGCCTCACCGAAGGCGAGCTTGGCCCCCTCGATGGTGTTCTGCCGGGTAAGCGGCTCCCAAGTGCTCCAACGCATCTGCGGGTGCTTGCCCGCCAGCTCGGCGCGCAGGCGCGCGAGGCTAGGGGAGCTCGAACTGCGCGACAGCACGGCAAAACCAGCACCGTCGCCCAGCTTCTCCGCCATCGCATCGATGGCGGCGCTGATCTCCGCCCACTCGCAGTTCACCAGTCCCTCGGCACCGGCCCGCGCCGGGCCACGACTGCGATCGGGGTCGTAGAGTTCAAGGATCTGAGCCTGGGCCTGGGAATTCGACGCCCCTAGGCAGGCGGGGTGATCGGGGTTGCCCTCGACCTTGGTCGGGCGTCCCTCGGTGCTTGTGATCAGCAGCGGCAGGGCGACCCCTTCGAAGTCCATGCAGGTCGCATAGTGGACCGGCACACCTGGAATACGGCCCTCGGGGCGCGACTTGAAGGGGAGGACGTATTCCCGGTCCATGGTGCAGGCCGTCGTCCCAGCCAAAGCGACCGAAGCCCCCATCAGCTGCAGGAAGCGACGGCGCGACACGCCCTCGGGGGCATCCGTCGCGCCTTCTGGGAACTCGCGGGCCAGCGCCTCTTGGAACACGGAGCTCTGCTCACGTTCATCCAAAGAGCGCCAGTAACGCGGCTTCTCGCTCTCGCTGGAGCCGCTTCCGTCCGAAATGCTAGTCGGCTTCATCGGGGGCACATTCATCGGTGGCACGTGGAGCAGCTGGTCTGGGGCTTGATGTCCCACTTGGTCTTGAGCTCCAGGCCGAGCTCTTCCTGGGTCTTCCCGGCATCACGCACGGGGTCCCAGCTCATATTGGTAATCTGATCGCGAGGCCGCAGATGCTTCTCAGGATTGCGGTGGCAGTCCAGACACCAGCCCATGGAAAGGGGCGAGACGGTCTGCACCACCTCCATGGTGTCGACGCGGCCGTGGCAGCTGGCGCAGCCAATGCCCCGGGTGACGTGCGCACTATGGTCGAAGAAGGCGTACTGCGGCAGGTCGTGAACCTTGACCCAAGGGATGGAAGCCCCGGTCTCCCAACTCTTGCGCACCGGAGCCAGCTGCGGACTGTCGGTCTTGATGCGCTCGTGGCAGTTCATGCAGGTCTGGGTCGGGGGAAGGGCGGCAAAGGCACCCTTCTCGACGCTGGTATGGCAGTAGCGGCAATCCAAACCAAGATCACCAGCATGCAGCTTGTGGCTAAAGGGAACCGGCTGCTCCGGCGCGTAGCCCACATTCATGGTCGAGGGGGAAGCCCCGAGCCCGAAAACCAGGACGAGGTAGATCGGCCCACCAAGCATCACGACGCCAAGCACGTGGCGGAGCTGGTTGGTCCACTTGGGAAACTGGAAGCGATCCATATGTGGCCTTGGAGCAGAAAAGGGTCCGCAAAATGGACCCGGGGCGCGGAGCTGGCACTCCGGCTCTGGAGGGAGGAGAGTCGCTACGGAAAAGGACGGAGGGAACGCCTAGCAATAGGTCCCATGGCAAACAGCCGAAGTCCCGTCCGCTGCACGCCAACAGGCGGACTCCCAGCGCTGCGGGGAACAGGCTTAAAGAGGCGTCCCCCCAGGGTCAATGGGACATTTCGTCGCACCGAGATTTCGCGAGAAGAGGCCTGGCCGACATTCACCGAATACCCTCCGAACTTAGGCCGTAGTCCGAAGTCAGCGGCCCCCCAAAAAAACTTCTCGCAAAGGGCTGCTTCAAGACCTCTTGGCGCTAGCGGAGCAGGAGGCTTAGGCCAGCTGGCTAGCTCGCGAGCATGGATTACTGGCCAGCGAGAGAATCGATCAGCTTGATCAGCTCGGCGGAGCGGAAGGGCTTCTGCAAAGTCGCATTTACCCCAAATCGCTCGGCAGCCTGGAGGTAGGTCGGCCCCGCAGCCACCCCCGACATCGCAATGAGCTTGGTCTCGGGAAACTTCTCCCGGAAGCTGCGGATGAACTCTAGGCCCTCCATTTCGGGCATCACCAGATCCGTCAGGACACAGTCAAAATCGCTGCCCTCGAGTTGGGTGAGGGCTTCTTTGCCGTTACCGGCCTCATGCACTTCGTGCCCGGCCCGCCTAAGCATGGCCACGAGCACTGCCCGGACCTCTTCCTCGTCGTCGACCACGAGAACCTTCGTGGGATGCTTGGAAGCTTTCATGGCTCCTGCCTGGCTGGTGCCTTTGTGAAGGGATACGAGTTAGGTGGAATTCGGACCATTTATAGCAGATGGACCATGCCATGCGAGTCATAGCCTGCTCGCAATAGAGCTTTCCCCCCCATCTCACGGGGCCGCTCGCCGCCTTGAATAGCCGCTCATCCCTACCGATGCTGTCCCGGAACCGCCCTCGTTCTGGCGAGCAGCAAGCGCGCCAACGTTGCGCCCCAGCACCACTTTGCCCTACACCCTGAGCATGCCCACCGATAGCGAAGAGCGATTCCTCCCCACCACCCGCGCCGAGATCGAAGCGCGTGCTTGGGACGAGGCCGACATCGTCTTCGTCAGCGGGGACGCCTACATCGACCATCCGTCCTTCGCCGCCGCCATCCTCGGCAGGGTCCTTGAAGCTCGCGGCTTCCGAGTCGCGATCCTGCCGCAGCCGGATTGGCGCTCCGCCGATGCCTGGCGCGAACTCGGCCGCCCGCGGCTCTTCTATGCAGTCAGCGCCGGGAATATGGACTCGATGGTCAACCACTACACGGCCAATCGCAAACGCCGAAACCAAGACGCCTACTCCCCCGGTGGCCAAATCGACCTGCGCCCCGACCGGGCGACCAGCCCCTACGCCCAACGCTGCCGCGAAGCTTTCAAAGGCGTCCCCATCATCGCCGGTGGCGTCGAGGCCTCCCTCCGCCGCATCGCCCACTACGACCATTGGTCGGAAACCGTCCGCCCCTCAAGCCTGGTGTCCTCCAAGGCCGACCTCGTCGCCTTTGGCATGGGCGAGCGCATCATCGTCGCCATCGCCGAAGGGCTGCGCGAAGGGCGCTCCATCCAAGAGCTGCGCGCCCTGCGCGGCGTCGCCTACTTACTCGGCAAAAACGAGGAGGTCCCCGATCATCGCTGGGACGACGCGGCCTGCGACAACACCAGCATCGAGCTACCGAGCTTCGAAGAGGTCGCAAAGGACAAGCTCGCCTTCACCCGCATGACGCGATTGCTCCATCACGAGACCAATCCGCTCAATGGCCGGCGCCTGATCCAGGCGCATGGGGAACGCAAGGTTGTGATCAACCCGCCGGATCTCCCGCTAAGCACCAAGGAACTCGACGCCGCCCACGACCTGCCCTACACCCGTCGCCCGCACCCGCGCTACCAAGGAGTTCAGGTCCCCGCCTTCACCACGATCAAGGACAGCGTCCAGATCATGCGCGGCTGCTTCGGCGGCTGCACCTTCTGCTCGATCACCATGCACCAGGGCCGGGCGATCCAAAGCCGCAGCGAGGAGAGCATCCTCCGCGAAGTGGAGAAGATGACCGAAGACCCCGACTTCAAGGGGCAGGTCAGCGACCTCGGCGGCCCGACGGCCAATATGTGGCAGATGCGCTGCAGCAAGCCCGAGGTAGAAGCGAAGTGCCGCCGCCTCTCCTGCATTCACCCCACGGTCTGCAAGTTACTCGGCACGAGTCACGCCCCCACCATCGAACTCATGCGCAAAGCCCGCTCCATCCCCGGAGTCAAGAAGGTGCATATCGCCTCTGGCATCCGAATGGACCTCGCAGCCAAGGACGAGGCCTACCTCGACGAGCTCGTTCGACACCATGTCGGCGGCCACCTCAAGGTCGCGCCCGAACACTGCAGCGATCGCGTGCTGCAGAAGATGAAGAAGCCGAAGCAAGACAGCTTCGTGGAGTTCGAAGAGCGCTTCCACGCCGCGAGCAAGCGCGCCAACAAGGATCAGTATCTGGTCCCCTACTTCATCGCCTCCCACCCCGGTAGCGAGGTGGAGGACATGATCGAGCTGGCCATCTTCCTCAAGCAACGCGGCTACAAGCCCCGGCAGGTGCAGGACTTCATCCCAGCGCCTATGGACATCGCCACCTGCATGTATCACACCGGCATCGACCCGCTGACGATGAAGCCGGTCGAAACGGCGCGCCGCCTCAAGGAGCGCCAGGTCCAGCGCGCCTTACTTCAGTTCTTCGCCCCTGAAAACTACTTTGTCGTGCACAAAGCCCTCCTGGAGCACGGGCGAGGGGATCTCATCGGTAGCGGCAAGCTCTGCCTAATCCCGAGCAAGCCGCCGAAGGAGGCTCTCGCAGCAAGGCGGCGTGATGCGAACTCCGGCAAGGCCGGGCCGCGCAGGAATCGGACCGGCAAGAGCGGCGCTTATCGCAGCAGCGCCAGACGCAAGGGGCGCTAGCAGGGCGAGAAACCAAGATCGAGGGCCCCTCAACCCTTCTCGACGCCCCGAATCAGCTCCTCCACAAGCCGGCGGAATTCCTCGCTCTGCGGTTTCTCTCGGCCCAGCAAGGCGCGCTGCAGCAGCTTTTGGCCTGCCCCCTCGCGCTCCCGCTCTAGTGCTCGCTCAAGCTCGGGGAACAGACCCTGCTCCTGCCGCGCACTGATCGCCCAGGCTGACGCTCCGCGCACGTAGAGATTGGGATCGCGCAGGCACTGGCCAAGCTGGACCATGGCCAGCTCGCGATCCGCGAAATCGGCGAGGGCGAGCGTCGCGTGCAGGCGCAGCTGCACCGGAGCCTCCAGCTTTAGAGACTGACGCAGCGCCTTGGAGAGATGCTTGTCCCTGGGCGAGACGCGGACCCAAGCCCGTAGCGCGCGCCCGCGCATCTCCGGCGTTTTTTCCTGGCGATACTGGGCACGAATCGAGCGCAGCGCCTTGGCAGGGCGCAGCTCGCGAAGCACCCCATACGCTCGGCGGCGCATTCGCTCATCACGGTAGTCGATCCAGGGCAACGCCAGCCCGGCCCAGCTGGGATCCGCATCCCGGGCCACCGCCTCAAGGAGAGAGCGCACCAGCCCCCGTCGAGCCCCCTTCAAGCGACCAGCAAGAATCTGCTGGGCCTTGCGATCATCGCTGACCAAGACCCCGGGTAGGGATTCACGCCAGGAACGCAAGAACTTCATAGGGTCATCGAGCTTCGCCAAGGCCGCCTTGACTTCGCTGGGCAGAGGCTCATTGCGACCAGGCTTCCGCAGCAGCTCGCCCAACCACAGATTGTGCGGGGCCCGTTCGTCCCGCTCCTGGGATACGACCTGAACTCCACTTCGCCGGAGTGCCTCGCGGAGCGCCCAAGCCAGCTCTCCCGGCCGGAGCAAAAACGGGGTAGCGAAGAGGATCTCACCCTTGGAACTTAAGAACACATGCTGCGGCGCCGGAGGCCGAGCATCCGGCCCTTGCTTGAAGAGCTTTTCCCGCAGCTCCGCCCACACGGCTGCGGCCCGGTTTTCCGCCTTGCTCGCCCTACCAAAGCCCGTCGGCCAAGGAGCGCAAAAGACCGGCACCAGGTCCTTCGCCAAGTTCTGCACCCGCTTGTCTCGGTAGGCCGTTTTCGGCAGCGGGTCCTGGGCATAGGCCTGCCTGGGCCAAAAGGCGATCCACATGGGCCTGTTGGCCTGCGCCGCAACCTGCTGGGCAAGTTCATAGCTCGACGCCCAAACAATGGGGTCCGCGGCTTTCGCCACGGAGCCAGCGAGGAGGAGCAGAGCCAAGGAACTAGTACGTAGAGAGAGGAGCATGCAGGACCCTCGATCGCATCGGAGGAGCAGAGCCCTGCCATTTTCGGCCGAAGACCGGGCTCGGCGCGAGCCCGCTTCTACGAAAGATCCGTATCCATCCAATGCTTGCACCTATCCGCCCAAAAGCTAAGCTGCTTCACCCTTTCACGTATTGGACCCCTTCGGCGCCCGCATCGGTCGCCCCCCACGGAGCTCTGCCATGCCTCGCGTCTGCCAAGTCACCGGTCGCCGGACCCGCGTCGGCAATAAGGTCTCCCGTCGCGGCCTCGCCAAGAAGGCCGGCGGCGTCGGCCGTCGCGTCACCAGCCGCACGAAGCGCACCTTCAAGCCAAACATCCAGAGTGTCCGCGTGCTTCTGCCCGACGGCACCGTTCAGCGCATGAAGCTCTCGACCCGGGCGATCAAGACTGGCCTGGTTCCCTTCACCGAGAAGGGCAAGACCCGCCTAGTTCCGCTGGTCAAGGCCATCCGCGGCCGCAACCGCGCCTACCGTGAAGAGCAGGCCTTGCTCGCCGAACAGGCCGGCGACGGCCAGAGTTCGAATAGCTGACGACTTGGCTGATCTACTAGCTGACCACTAGAGGCCGCTCCAGTAGCGGCAGCCTGCAGCCTAGCCCTATCCGCCAGCAAACGACGCCGGGCATGCTTGGCTAGGCACGTGAAAACGAGAGCGAGCCGGAGGATCTACCTTCCTCCGGCTCGCTCTCGTTTCTTTGCGACGACCTTATCGCAACGCTCCCGCCCGGCGGCTGGCAGGCTGCTAAAGAAGCCCCTGCCAACGACCAAGCCGCCAAGCTTACTTGGTTTCCATCTCGACCAGGTCACTCAGCTCGATGGAGAAGGCCTTCATGTCGACGAATGCGGCCTGAGCAAAGAGCTTGAGGCCAGACGGCGCCGCCAGGGGCAGCGATTTGCCGACACCATATTTGTCCAGGACCAGGGTCACGTTCAGGAAGCCAAAGGGCTGCAGCATCCAGAGTCGACCCCATTTCGGCACGTCCAGCGGCTTCGGCGCGAGACCACTACCGATCATCAGCACGGCCACTGCATTGGGGTGCACGTCCGAGTAGACCTCCCAACCGACTTTGTCACCGCGCTTGCTGCCAGGCGTCAACGACTCGGGGCCGAAGAGATCCTCCGCCTTCCCGTAAGCAGTGGAGTTGCAGTAATTACGAATCACCGGCGAGTGGTAGGACGGGGAGACGTAGAGCGTCGTGCCCGGCTTATGCATCGGCGTCCCGCCCGAGGCGAAAAAGGGCACGGCCGTGCCCGCAGAGGACAGGGCAAAGGCCCAGTTCTCCGCCTTCACCCCGTTCGGCAACTTGAGATCGCGGCCAAACTGGGTAAAGACCTGGCAACCGTCGGTCGCTGTGGCGGCGCTACTCAAAACCAAACGCACGCCATGCCGCTCGCCTGCGGTGGTAATGATCTGACCTGGGGTAATCTCCCAAACCGTGGCCGAGCGCGTACCCGTCGTCGGCTTCGGGAAGCTGAGCTTCACCACGCCATTGTGGATCAGGCCTTTGGCCGTCGTATCCGGGGTCTTACCGTCCTTTTGGAACGCTACGATGCCGAACTGCACCGTCTCGGGAGTGCCGTAGTTCTCGTCCTGCAGGACGGCCTCCCAGCCAGTGATCTTGCTGACCGTGCGTAAGTGTCCAAGCGGCGGCATCTGGTAGAGGGTGTCCCCTGCAGCCGACGAATAGCGGGTCACGGCCGAGACCTGCCGTTCATTGAAAAAGAACTTGTAGTTCATCCGCGGAGTCGCCTGCGCCAAAAGCGAGCCGGAAAGTGTTAGCCCGAAGGCGCTCAATAGGATGGTCGATCGGATCATCGTCTTCTCCAAGACTGAGGAACTTGCGGACGCCTCAGTACGTCCGTTCTTGGGTTGCTACCACCTCACTGCACACCTGGACGCAGCGAGCGATGGCAAGGGATCTAAGACAAGGAAAGAGGTGGAGCCCGTCACACTGGCTTGCCCTTGGGTTTCGGGCACACAACAACAAGGCTCCGGCCGCTTCCTCCCGAGAAACATACCTCCCCCAAAGAGTGGGGTAACACTTGCTGCAGCTTTCACCAAACACTGACAAAGCCCCGCGCCAGCAATGACCGGCAGCAACGGACCGATGGCGGCATATAGCCTCGCCAAATCCGGCGATTTCCGCCAGAAAGGAAGCCCCAGCCAGAAAGGAAGCCCCAGAGTCCCAGCTCCGGGCTCTCAAGGCTCTCCGGCGAGCCTCGGCTTGGCCTCCGCCGCTGGCACTCCTTTCGGCACGAACACCAGGAACAACCAAGGGCTCTTATGCGCAGCCAACCGGCTATCGCCGCTGCATCTTCGCCCATATGGCCCGATTCGCTCCGCCTTCGTACCCGCCGGTACGGGCCCACAAGCCCGTACAGCCCAAGCCTGGCGATACCATAATTGGGGTGCTAGCTATTCAAAGGAATGCATATCGTGATCGATAACGACAAGCTGCCGAGACCCTTCTGCCTCGATTTCATCCATGAGAAGGTCGACATCGCACTGAAACTTTGCGAGACGCCCGGCAGCAGCAAACACGAAATTGGCCAAGCAATCGCCGATATCGCGCACTGCCCACGCAATTGGGAGGCCGTTCCTGAGCACGCACTGATCGAGCTGCGTAAGCTCATGGCCCTGATCGAAGAGCTACGTGGGACGTCCAGCTACGTCGAGGCCTTCGATCATATGAGCGCCCTCGGCTACGAAACCCTTCGTCGCGAAATGGTCCAGATCCTCTGGCTGACCCTCGCCAGCATCGAGCAACTCAGCGGCGATGTAGGCACCGACTGAAGAGTTCCTGAAACACCAGGACTCGGGCAACTGGCAGGCCAAGGCCATTTGCGATCTTGGCTCTTTGTGCCTGCCATACGCTCTTGCAGTTTGGAATGGAGCCGCTGAGCCAGCTTCCCGCCTTGGTTACGAGGCAGGACCAGTACCCGATCCAGGATCTGTTGGCAGCAGCGAGGAAACGGCTCTTCCATCCCGGACTCCATCCTCTCACGTCTGGGAGCCTCCGGAAAACCCGGGGCAGTTCAGCCGGCGTCTACGCCTCACTGTGGGGGCGACTTAACCGCCACCTTGCTCTCCATTTTCCAACTTGCCTATGCGCTTGCGTAGGTCAGGCAATCCGAAGATCGTGTCTGCCTTCCTTCTCTTTCCTGGATGCCGCAACGCGGCGCATAGACGGAGTTCTCACCATGAGTCTCTGGGGTGGCCGCTTCGAAGGCGGCCTGGCACCGGCCTTCGAATCCTTCAATCGCTCCCTGCCCTTCGACAAGCGCCTATGGCGCGAGGATATCGAAGGCAGCATTGCTTGGGCAAAGGCTCACGAGTCCGCCCAAACGCTGACGCGCAAAGAGGCCCAGAGCATCATCCGCGCCCTGCAGGCCCTCGAAAAACGCCTGAGCCTGGACGACAGCGAACTCGCGAGCTCCGGTGCCGAAGACATCCACAGCTTTGTCGAAGCAGCTCTCGTCGCTGAGATCGGCGATCTCGGCAAAAAGCTCCATACCGGTCGTTCGCGCAATGATCAGGTCGCGACCGACCTCAGACTCTGGTGCAAGAAGCGCGGGAAAAACCTGCTAGCCCTCTTGGCTGAGCTCATGGACGCGCTCAGCGTACTCGCTGAGCGCGAGGCCGCGACACCACTACCCGGCTATACCCACCTGCAAAGGGCCCAGGTCATTACCGTCGGACACCATGCCCTGGCCTATGTCGAAATGCTCTGGCGCGACCAAAAGCGTCTAGAGGATGCTCTCAAACGCCTCGACGAGTGCCCGCTCGGCTCGGGGGCCATCGCCGGAACCGGCTTCCCCATCGAACGCCGCCAACTCGCTAGCGACCTGGGTTTTGACCGCATCACCCGCAATAGCCTCGATGCCGTGAGCGACCGCGACTTCGTCGCCGAACTGCTCTTCGTGGCAACGCTCTCCGGGGCACACCTCTCGCGCTTCGCCGAAGACTGGATCTTCTACGCAAGCCAGGAGGCGGGCTTCCTCAAGCTCGCAGACGATGTCAGCACCGGCTCATCGCTGATGCCGCAGAAGAAGAACCCCGACTCGCTTGAACTCATCCGCGGCAAAGGCGCCCGCCTGCTTGGCCGATTGACGGGTTTTCTGGCCTGCTTGCGCTCCCTCCCCCTCGCCTACAACAAGGATCTGCAGGAGGACAAGGAGGCCCTATTCGAAGCCATCGACACCTGGGAAGCCTGCCTGACGGTCACACGGCTCTGTGTCCAGGGGGCTGAATTCGATGCCGAGGCCTGCCGCCGCGCCTGCACCCGTGGCTATCTCGACGCCACCGACCTAGCCGACTACCTAGTCAAGAAGGGGCTGCCCTTCCGCGAGGCGCACGACCTGGTCGGAATCCTCGTGCGCAGCGCAATCGAGCGCGACTGCGAACTGGGCGCCCTGCCGCTCGAACTGATGCAAGAGCTGGCTCCGGTGATCGAAGAGGATGTCTACGCCGCGATCGACCTAGAACGCTGTCTCAGCGCCCGAACGGCAAAGGGTAGCACCAGCCCCAGGCTCGTCCGCCAGGAAGCTCGCCGCTGGCGCAAACGCCTCTAAACAAGCACGACCCAACAGGGCCTAGCAACAGCCCTTTGCCAGCAAAGCAGCGTCTTGCCGTGCGAGCCCCCACACGGCCTGCTAAGCTGCTTCGCCACGATTTCTGAGGCTGCGGCTATGAGCGCAATGAATGCGGAGGCATCCATCCGCAAAGCCAACGTTCGCGACGTTGCGAGGATGCTCCAACTCATTAATGGATATGCGCAAGAGCAAATCATGCTGCCCCGCTCACCGCTGGCGATGTATGAAACTCTGCGTGATTTCACGGTCATCGAAGATGATGGTGAAATCATGGCTTGCGGCGCTTTGCATGTCGTCTGGGGCGATATGGCCGAACTCCGTTCCATCGCCGTCGCTCCCCAGAGTAAAGGCAAGGGCTACGGCCGCATCCTGGGCGAGAGGCTGCTCGAAGACGCCCGCGAGCTGCTGATCCCGACGGTCTACACCTTTACCTACGTCCCCGACTTCTTCGAAAAACTGGGCTTTCGCCAGGTCGAGCACAGCGAGCTACCACACAAGGTCTTCGGCGATTGCATGAACTGCCCCAAGTTCAATGCCTGTGACGAAATCGCCATGCTGCGCAGCATCGAAGATCCGGCAGAATCGAAGGAGTATTTAATGAGGGGAAAACTCTCCCTCGGGGGCTTGGCCGAGTCCCCTTTTCCTCGCCCGACCCGTGTCGAGAAATAAGCCCCCATGAACCAATACAAGATCCCTGAGGGTTTCCGTTTCGCCGCCATGGATGCTGGCATCGCCTCCGGCGAACGCCTGGACCTGGCCCTCGCCGTGGCCGATACCCCCTCACCAGCGGCCCTAGTCACGACCACCAACAAAGTCATCGCCTCCTGCGTCGCCCTCAATCGCAGCCACATGCGGAGCAATGACGGCCTCGTCCGGGCGATCCTCGTGAATGCCGGCTGCGCCAATGCTTGCACCGGGGAGCAAGGCGACGCCGACGCTCTGCGTTGCGCTGAGATACTCGCCGGTCTTTTGGACTGCCCTGTCGAGCAGATCCTGGTCTTCTCAACCGGCGTCATCGGAAAGCCGCTGCCGATGGATCGCTTCGAAGCAGGCATCCCCAAGCTGCATGCCGCTCTTAGCCGTATTCCGGAAAACGTCGAGGCCTGGGCCAAGGCCATCCTGACCACCGATCTGGTGACCAAGATCCAAGAGCGGCAAATCGGTACCGGCACTCTACTCGGCATCGCCAAAGGCTCCGGAATGATCCATCCCAACATGGCCACCATGCTGGGCTTCCTCTTTGGGGACGCGGAGCTGCCCCTCGAACTCGGGGTATTGCTGCAGGCGGCACTGGCCCGGAGCTTCCACCTCATCAGCGTCGATGGCGATACCTCGACCAATGACTCCCTGCTTCTCTGGTCCAGCGCCAAACAAAACTTGGGCGACAGCGGCGACGAAGCCGCCTGGATCGAGGCCCTGCACGACTGCAGTCGCGAGCTCGCCAAGAGCATCGTTCGCGATGGCGAAGGCGCCAAAAAACTGCTACGCGTCGAAGCACGAGGAGCAGCGACCGGTCATCAGGCACAAGTCGCGGCTCGCACCATCGCCAGCAGTCTCCTAGTGCGCACGGCCGTTGCGGGCGAGGACGCCAACTGGGGGAGGATCCTCGCGGCGGCTGGACGTAGCGGCGCCGAGATCGACACTCGCAAGGCCAAGGTGGGCATCGGCGAAGCCGTGCTGTTCTCCGACGATCAACCGCATGCCGCTGCCGAGGCAGCCGCTACCGAGCATCTCCGTGGGGACGAGGTTTTGCTCTGGTGCGATCTCGGCTGCGGCCAGGAGAGCGCCGAGTATTGGACCTGCGACCTGACCGAGGGCTACATCCGAATCAACGCGGACTATCGGACATGAAGCAATACTCAGGCAGACGCTTAGTCTTGGGCATGCTTCCCAAGCGGATCCTCTCTCGCCTCATGGGCGGGCTGAGCAAGACCAAAATCCCCTCCGGCCTGCGCCGGAAGCTTTATGGAGCCTTCGCCCGCCGCTACGGCGTCGATATGGACGAACTCGACCGCGAACTCGAGGACTTCACCAGCTTCGCAGAGTTCTTCGGCCGCCCCCTGCGCGAAGGAGCACGCCCGATCAGCGCCAGCGAGGACACCCTAGTCTCGCCAGTCGATGGGCGGCTCGTCGCCGCCGAAGACATCGAGGCGGACCGCATGCTGCTGGTCAAGGGCAACCCACACTCCGCCAGCGAGCTGGCCGCCGGGCTCCCCGATGCCGAGCGATTCGCCAGCGGCCAGCAGCTGACCCTCTATCTGGCTCCAGGGGACTACCACCGCATCCACGCCCCCATCGAAGGAACCCTGACCCACTGGAGCCACGTGCCCGGCACCTTGTTTCCGGTCAACGACAAGGCCTTTGGCTGTATTCCTGGCCTTTTCGCACGCAACGAGCGCGTATCTCTCGCCATCGATAGCGAACGATTCGGCCGCCTAGCCTTGATCGCGGTCGGCGCCTTCAACGTCGGTAGCATCATCGTTCCCATGCTCCCCCAGCTTCAGAGCAATGCCGCAGGCTCAAAACCGAGTAGTGGCGCCTTCCCCGAAGCACTGCCCATAACCCGCGGCCAAGAGATCGCGAAGTTTGGCTTCGGCTCAACCGTCGTGCTCCTTCTTGAGCAACGAATCGCCCTCGACTCAACACTCATCGATACCCAGCTTCGTTGCGGAACCGCTTTGGGACGAAGCCTCACCTCCTAAGTAGCCCCATGCTTGCACCGCTCTCCTACTTGCACCGCTCTCAAGAGTGCTCAAGATCATGCCGATTTCTCTTCCTCGATCAGGCTCCAGTGACATGAATACCTACAGCCGTTACGCAACCTGCTTAAGCGCCCTCCTGCTGCTCGCCGCACCCGGCCTAACACAGAAAAAAAATGGACCAAAAGCCTCGGTCACCTTCGCCAGTTCCTGGGAAGATGCTGTCCGCGAGGCAAGGCTATTACACCTCCCGATCGTGGTCCATAACCACGGCTTCTACTGAGGACCTTGCTGGGGAATGCATTCTGCCGTGCTGCAGAATAAGGGTTACATCAAATTCGCCAGCCGCAACACGATCGAGGTCATCACCTGCTCGGGCATAGAACGCGCGGTCAAAGAACAACACCGCAACGCAAAAACCTATGAGGCCATGCAGGGAGGCAAAAAGAAGCAGTTCTTCGTGCACTTCCCCGGACTCGACCTCGCCGCCCTGAAAGCCCTCAACAAGAGCAAGGCCCGGAGCTACAACAACACCGGCGCCATCCCGCATACCAGCGTGGTCGACCCGTTCACCCTCGAAAGCCTCGTCAGCCGCAAGGGAGGATGCTCTGCACGCAAACTACAACGGTTGATCGAGGGCGCCGCCGACCAGATCCGTAAGCAGCACGGAAAGTCAGCCATGGATCGTGGCAAGCTGAAAGATATCGCCAAAGCGGTGCTAGACGCTGAAGCAGCACTTTCGAAGGAAGACATCAAGAAGGCTCTGAGCTACCTCAACAAAATGGCCAAAAAGGCAGCAAAGTGGCCGGAGCAAGCCAAAACGCCACTCGAAGTTACCCGCAAACGCGTGCTCGCTTTTGCTGAAAAGAAAGTAGACGCCGCCCTAGCCATGATCGACAAGAAACCACGAGAGGCAATGACTCTGCTCCGAATCCTCCAGGCCAAGGTCCGCGGAACCAGCCTCGAAGAGCGAATTAAAAAGGCGCTGGCAAGTCACTGAGTCTGGCTCAGAAAATGGTCTAGAGCCATGGAACAAAAACTAACAGGTATTCCGGAAACACTACTGATTGCCTTGTGGGCGCGCGCGACCGCAACCCAAAAGCCGTCTCCCTTGATCTGCGACCCCAAGGCCGTGGAGATGGTGGAGGCGATTGACTACGACTTTTCCCGCTTCGAAAACGTGGGCAAACTAACAACTATGGGCGTAGCGGTGCGCACCATGATTCTGGATCGAGAGTTCTCGCGGATCATGGACCAATATCAGAGCCCAGTGGTTATCAACCTGGGCACGGGCCTCGATACTCGACACTCGCGATTAAGCTGTGACGAGATGGATTGGTACGAGGTCGATGTAGCAGAAGCCATCGCCCTGCGAAGGAGGTTCTTCACCGAAACTGACAAGTATCATTTCATTGCCAAGTCCATATTGGATCGGTCATGGATGGATGAGGTGGAGACTGGAGGGAGGCCGGTCATCTTCCTTGCAGAGGGCCTATTCATGTATTTCGACGAAAGTGATTTGCGTCCATTTTTCTGTGACCTGGTCGAGCGCTTCCCAATAGCCGACATGTTGTTTGAAATGCTCTGCCCCATCGCCGTTGGAAATAGCAAGAAACACGAAACGGTGAAACAACTGGAAAACCCACCAGAGTTCAAGTGGGGCCTAAGGAACACGCGCAAAATGGAGAGTTGGCACCCGGGCATCCGACTCTGCCAAGAGTGGAACTACTTTGATGAGCAGAAAAAGGATTGGGGCCTCATCGGAAGACTCGGGCGCCTTCCCTTGATTCGCCCGACCCTAGCATGCCGGATCGTCCAACTCCGCTTCGACAGGCAGCAATAATAACGGAGAAGACTCCGAAACAGGGGGCAAGCGCATGAAACGTAAAGAACCTTTTGTGCTAAAAACGCTTTGTCCCTTACATGGGAAACAGAAAACGTCTACTTCCTCTATCGCTTTCCTGCTCAGGACTCGCAGCGGTTTCCAATGCCCTTCCATTTGTATTCGCCTGGCTGATTATCACCAGATCGAGTCGATGTTCGCTACCGTGCGCCTCCGACATCGTCGCACCAAGGGCTCCGGGAGCAGAAACGCCTGCCTCGGACAGGTCTTCAAGCTCTCGGAAGCCGCTGCCAAGAGCTGGCGCAAGCCAGGCGGCTCAAAGCTAGTCCAAGACCTGATTCGAGGCGCCCCATTCATGGATGGGAGCAAGGTCGAGATCGCCCACCTGCCAGACGCCGTTTCCACCGTTCATCTGACACTCCCCTTATTCCGGGGCTAGCTCAGCGGCTCTCCAGATAGGCGCAAAGGGTGTGTACCAGCAGCAGGTGGCATTCTTGGATACGGGGGGTCTCCCTTGAGGGCACGGGGACCCAGTGCTCCGCCAGCTCACCGCAACCCTCGCGGCTCTCCCCCGTCCAAGCAACGGTGACCAATCCCTTGGCCCGGGCCTTCTCGAGGGCAAGCGCAACATTTCGGCTGCGGCCCGAGGTCGAGATGCCAATCAACATGTCACGCGGCCGTCCAAGAGCTTGGATCTGCCGGGCAAAGACCTCGTCGTAGCTACTGTCGTTGGCAATAGCCGTCAAAGCCGGGATCTCGTGGCCAAGCGCAACAGCGGCAATCGGCCCACGGTCCTTCTTCATAAACCAGCCAATCAACTCCCCTGCGGCGTGGGCAGCGTCACAAGAGCTACCCCCATTACCGCAGAAAAAGATCGTGCCTCCTCCATCGATGACCCCGGCTGCAGCTACAAGAAAAGGCATGAGCACAGACTCGATACTGCCCAGTAACCGCTTCTTGCACGCGATACTCTCGCGCACCATTTCTTCGATCTGTGCTGCTTCCATGCGAGGATCATGCGTCGCTCGGCCCCCACGCGCAACGCAATGCCCCTGACCAGCTCCCTCCTCTTCCTGCTGGCGCTCTCATTCGCCTCCGCCAACGAACCCTTAGCGTCACACGAACGAGAACGCGCCCTCCTCGAACTCGAGTCACGTTGCCGCTGGCCCTTTGTCACCAGGCCAGACTTCGTGCCAGTGCCTGATTTTGTCAGCGTCGCAACGCGACCAACCCGCCTCCTGCTCGGCGGCAGGGCTTTTTTCCCGGATATCGACGTCCTCGTCGCCGGTGCGGCACGGGCAGGCCTGCCCTTCGAAGCTCTCATTCCCCTGGATCAAGACCAGGACAAGGGCATCCAGCGCTTCCGTCTCCCCCTGCTGAACGAGCGCATCACAATCGGCATCGAGCTGCGCGAGCGTAGACCTGGCGCAGCCCTAAACCTGCCCAGCCAGCACCCGGCGCGTAGCCTGGCGCAGCGCCTGCGCGCGCTCGCCAGCCCCAAAGGCCCCCGCCTTGAGCTCCGCTTCACTGGCTTGGGTCAGCTCCTTCCGCCAGGAGCTGGCGTCCCTGACGAACAAGCCCTACTCGAACGAGTACTCCTGCCACGCTTCCGCGCCCTCGCCGCCCACCAGTGGCGCCCCTACCCATCCGGACAACGAGGCCTCGCCGGCCTTAAGATGCGCGGGGTGGCCCGCTCTCAGGGCAAGCTACGCCGAGCACGGGCACCGATGCACACACGGGACCTGGTCAGGAAGGAGAGCTACGGGCTCTTCGAGATCGAGAGCGGCAAACGCATCGTCCTCGGCTCGACTCCTGAGGACAGTCCGGCCGAAGCGGCGCAGCGCCAGCTGCTGGAGCGCTTCCTTGCGGCCTTGCAGCAACCGACCCCCAGCCCCGACGGCTGGCGAACCCTGATCCTTGCCGACGATGGCTACGGGCGCTTCGGCCTGCAAACGCATGCGGCCTTCGACCTCGGCAGCAGGCTTTGGCATCCGAAGCATGGCTTCGCCTGCCTTCGAGCCGGCAACCCCACTCGCAGCCCGCTAGCCGCTGCGCTGCCGATTCGCTCCGGCCGAGAGCATGCTCGCTTCTGGAGCTGGAGTGCCCAGTTCGAGGGCTATGAACTGCGCATCCTCGCAGCTCTTTGGCACGTGGACCAGAAGTCCCGGCTCACCTCCGTGCGGCCGAACGCAGCCTTCGGCGGCTTCCGCAGCTCGGAGCCGCGGCTGCGTGCGATCGGCCTGCCGAAGGGCTGCCATGCGCATGTCGAGTTCGTCGGCCTCTTCGAGGATGCTCCGGCCCGGCGCTCTCTATTCGCGCGGCTACGCCTCGGCGCCGCGCTGGCTGACAGCCCCCCCTGGCGGCAAGCCGCTGATCTTGAGGCGGCTCCTTTCCAGAGCCAGATCCACCCTCATGTCCAAGAGCTGGTCACCCAAATCCCCACTTGGCCCGGTACCCGAGTTCGAGGCCAGAGCCTATGGAGTCCCCGCTTGATCGAGCTCAGCCCTGATTGGCAGCGCCGAGGCCCTAGCGAAGCGGAACTCCTCCTGCCCTTCGGCGAGGCTCGCCTCTCGCTTCGCCTGCGGGCCAGCGCTCAGCAACGGCTCTGGTTGCTGCCAGGCCATAGCCAGCTCCAGCTGCTACTCCAGGGGCCCTTGCCGCAGGGACTCCCACAGTCGCCTGCCGCCCGCGCCGAACTCCAGCAGGCTCTTCGCCGAGCACTGACCCGGCCAGCCCCATCGATCACCGACTAACAAACTCTGCACTATTGGCACTTTTTGATAGTCATTTTGACGACGAGAGCAGCAATACTCGCCAATCGACAAGGTGATTCCGCAGAATCGCCAACTTCCCACAAGCACCCCTGCAAGGTGACATAGACGCAGCATGCACAAAATCGACCACCCCCAGAAGGGGCACCAGTACAGCCGCGAAGCCGTCCTGAAGGAACTGAGAGACGAGCAGATCGAGTTCCTGCGGATGACCTTCACCGACATCACCGGCAACAACAAGAACGTCGAGGTTCCGGCATCGCAGTTCGAGAAGGCCCTCGACGGCCAGGTCATGTTCGACGGTTCGTCGATCGAGGGCTTCGTTCGCATCGAAGAATCCGACATGCTGCTAAGCCCCGACCTGGACAGCTTTCGCATCCTCCCCTGGGACGACCAAGGTCGATCCGCACGCCTGATTTGCGACGTGCACACGAGCGAGGATGCTCCCTTCGTCGGTTGTCCACGCGGAGCTCTGAAGCGCATCATCGCCAAGGGACTCGATATGGGCTTCGAGATGAAGGCCGGCATCGAGGCAGAGTTCTTCCTCTTCGAGATGGACGAGGATGGCGGACCAACGGTCAAGACCCACGACAAGGCCGGCTACTTCGACCTGGCGCCGATCGACCGGGGGGAGCCCTGTCGACGGGCCATCGTTCACGCCCTGCACTCCCTCGGATTCGAGGTCGAGGCCTCGCACCACGAAGTCGCCGAAGGTCAGCACGAGATCGGCTTCCGCTACGGCGATGCCCTACACGTCGCAGACAAGCTCTCTACCTTCCGCTTCGTCGTTCGCAAGATCGCCCGTGATTTCGGCCTGCACGCGACCTTCATGCCGAAGCCGGTCTTTGGCATCAACGGCAGCGGCATGCACACCCACCAGTCGCTGTTCACGACGGATGGCAACAACGCCTTCAACGATCCTGAAGCTGAATACGGACTCAGCAAAACCGCGATGCACTACATCGCCGGCCTGCTCATCCACGCCAAGGGCCTCACGGCAATCACCAACCCGCTGATCAATAGTTACAAGCGCCTAGTGCCCGGTTACGAAGCGCCGACGCACATCGCTTGGTCCGAAAAGAACCGCAGCCCCCTCTGCCGCGTCCCCGCTCGCCGCGGAGTTGGCACCCGAGTCGAGCTGCGCAGCCCCGACCCTTCCTGTAACCCCTACCTTGCCCTTGCGGGAATGCTCGCTTCTGGCCTCCATGGCATCGAAGCCGAACTCAAGGCACCGGCCCCGGTCAACAAGAACCTCTACTCGATGAGCCAGCGCGAGCGCTCGCGCCACAAGGTCGACAGCCTCCCAGGCAACCTCAGCGAGGCAGTTACCGCCCTCGAAAAGGATAAGTTGCTGAAAGACTGCCTCGGCAATCACATCTTCGATAACTTTGTCCGAGCAAAGCGCCAGGAGTGGCAGGAATACATTGCTCAGGTCCACGAGTGGGAACTGGAGCGCTACCTCTCCAATTACTAACCTCTAGGGTGATAACCTTATAGTTGTCAGAGCGCCGATGTTGCTGGCCAATAACAATGTCTGCGAGCCGCAGGCTATCACCCGCAGCTCGATACCGAAGAGGACCCTGAACCAAACAACGTGCTCTCGGCCATCGAAAGCGGCGCCTACTCGCAGGGCAAGCCCGAGTCCTTCCGCCCCTTGGTCCTAGATCTTCGTGGCTACGCCCCCTTACTCTTGTGTACGGGACACCGCAGCTACGTCGATGCCTGGGGCCGGGCAGCCGAGGCCTACGGCGAGCAAGAGTCGTGGACCCGATCAGCGATCCTTAACGTCGCCCACTGTGGCTTCTTCTCCTCCGACCGCTCGATGCGAGAGTATTGTCGCGAGACCTGGAAGCTGAGCCCTCTGCACGTTTCCAATCACTCTTGAAGGCAGCGAGCAGCGGAGCTTCCTAGCCGGAACTCCGCTGCTTCCTAGCATAGATCTCCACTCTGCTACAAAGCCCGCTTGGTGCATCGATAGAGAAAGGCCAGGATCTCCGCAACCGCCTCGTAGGCCTCGATCGGGATCTCCTCACCCAAATCGATAGGCTCAAGCAGACTAACGAGATCGGGCTCACGTCGAACCGGAACCCCATGTTCCTCGGCCAACTCGAGGATCCTCTCGGCAACGTAGCCCCGTCCCTTCGCATCGAGCTTGGGCGCAGCATTTCGCTCGCGATCGTAACGAAGGGCGAGGGCCCGCTTCTTGTGGCCCGAGGGTGAGTCGCTCACAAGTGCAGGTCCAATCGGCTGCTGCCGGGTGGCGCAGGCGGCAAAAGATCCAGGATCGGCAGGACTCCATCCCGCTGCACGCGAACCGTGCTGCGCACCAAACGCAGCTGCTTTTTCTCGAACTCGGCTTCGAGCCCCTTGAGTTCGCGATGAATACGAATGGCGGCCTGCTCTAAGGCGCAGACGAATCCCAAGACGACATCGCAGCCACACATTTGCGCATCAACGCGAAGGGCCCCAAGGGTCTCCAGTTCGAGGAGAAACACAAGGGTAAAGGGTCGCCCCTCAGCCGATCCCCCCTCACCATCGTGAGCATTCTCTCCTGCATCCTCCGGGTCGCGCAGCAAGAACATCCGGCCCTCATGGAGGAAACTCTCCGCCATAATCGGGAGGGGAAAGACCAGAGGCGCCCCGGTCTCGGCTCGCTGCACCTGCTCGCTCCGCCAAGCATCACTACTGTTCGCAAGTGAGCTGAGCGCCTTGCGGAGCTGCCCATCGCTCGCAGACGACTCGGCCCCGGGATCAGCCGTTGGCATGGCGTCAGGGTAGCTGCGCAAGCTCCCCAGCAAGTCGGCGCGGGACTCCCCCTCAGGCGCGCCCTCTCGAACCCACGCAGCGAGCCTCCTCTCGAAACCACGACCGAACCAATCGTGAAAAGAGCGCAGGGTTTCGGCATCAGGAGGCGCCTTGCTGGCCAGGCGCGAGGAAAGGGCCGCCGGGAGGGGCAGCTTCTGCAGCAAAGCTTGCTGCTCCAGACGTGGCAGCAGCCTAGCTAGCTTGCCCAGCGCCACAGGTAAGGAAGCCAGGGGCCCCACAAGCGCGTCACTCTGTGCTTGCAGGGACTGCTGCGGTGAATCCAGGGGACGGAGCAGCACGGTGCTCCCAGATTTCTCCACCAGCAAAGAGAGCTCTGTGCCCGCCAGCAACGGCACCTTGGTCTTGGCAATTAGCTCGAAACCAAGGAGCCCGAGCCTGACCTCGTTCGAGGAGATGGCCTCAAGCACCGAGGCCCGGAGAATTTGCCCGATCTCAAGAACACGGCCCGGACCGCTCGCCGTATCGCTCGGCATCTGAGCCGAGAGAGGGGCAGCCTGGCTCGCATTCTGGGCGGGGGGAGAGGACACCCCAGTGTCATCGACGAATCAGAGCCAAGAGCTTGGGGCAAAGCCGGAGACTTCGCCCGATTCCCTGCTGCTCTGATTCCCTGCTGACGGCAGTTCCGTCAGATCTCCAAAATGGCCGGGGCCTTCGAGCTATCGAGGAGCACAGCGGCCTTCAGAATCTGCGGCTTGCTGCCGCTGAAGAAGCGCAGATCCACCCTGACGAGTCCAATACTACGAAGCCTGATGAACTCGGCCACATTCAGATAGAAGGCAGCTGTCTGGGTGAGAATGCGCTGCCCCACCCCATCCCGATCGAGCAACTCGACCAAGACCAAGTCATAGCCTCTGGGTAGATCGATACGAACCCGGCTCTGGTCGTCCTTAACTGTGGCGGCCAAGTGCAGGGGCGATTTGACCGGATCCTTAGCCGCGTTAGCCACATGGTTGCCCATCGCCGAGAGGCTGAGCTTCGGAGTCCCACGGAGAACGCGGGCCTTGGTCTGCTTGGGGCTCTCCCCGATGAAGCTGAGCTCGGGGCGCAAGAGCATGGTGCGCGCAAAGCCTGATGGCACGTTGACAACGAGCCCAGAGGCCGGCTGCTTACCTTTGGCTACGAAGATCCCTCGCGAGTTAATCCTGGCCGAGAAGACATTGCCATCGCCAATCCATCGCTCGCTCCCCTCAGCGAGGATCAAGCCGGCAGACACTAGAAAAAGTGCCAAGATCCAGAATGGCTGTCGAAGCTGCGGGAAAAGCATAGAGGTCCTTGAAGCTGGCATCGGTCGAAACTTCGAGCAGCCATAGTGAGAGAAGACTAAAAAGATACGGGATCTGGCAGCTTTTCGACACCGCTCTCTAGCAAGAAAACTCGGGCGAGCAGAGCTCAGGCTTCGGTCCCCGAGCCCGGCTCCTTGGAAAGGAATTGAAAACTGATCTCTTGGCCATGCTCCAATAGTCGGGCACCTGGGGCAAACCATTCAGGGCAGTCGCGTCCAAGTCGGCCAGCAAACCCTGGTTGATCCAAGAGCCGGAGGAAATCTCGGCGCAGCCCGATAATCCTTCCCATCTCCGAACGCTTGGACGGGAACTCGGCGTAGAGCCGCGCAAGAGCATCGATCCCGTCGTTGTCCGCCCCCACTTGTAGGCAGGCGTAGGCGAAGTTGAGCAATGCCGTGGAGAAGTTCGCGTGAATCCCCATCGCCCCAGAGGCGATGATCAAACGGAAGACTCGCAAAGCCTTGTATTGCTGGTCCTGGGCAAGAAAGAGGTTGCCTAAATGTTCCAGGGCATAGATGCGAAGCGGCACATGGGTACCGGGGTCGAGAGGCTCAGCTCCACTACGTGCCTGCTCATGTAAGCGACGCCAAAGGTTTCGGAACAGACGCTCCGCGATCTCCCACTCCCCCTTCTGCCAGTAGTAGTGGCCGAGCCAGATCCGTGCTCTGGGGAGGCTCGGGTCGAGCAAGAGACACTCCTCTAGGAGCTTCCTCCCCTTCTCGAGATTATCATCATCCGAATCGAGTTCGCCATCGAGTAACTCGCGGGCCTCGGTAAAGCCCTGCATCAGTCGACGACTCTCGTCTGGGAGCCCCTCCTCGCTAGCGCTGACACCATCGACAATCGCCTTGCCCCGCACCCGAAACTCAGGAATTGGAACCGGCTCCTTGGACAAAATGCGGAAAAAGGCCGGGTGCACCGTCAACAGGATATAAGCCCGCCCGAGTTGATAGAGGACTTCAGCCAAACGCTCGCGCCCTTCTACGAGCATTTGCGCGAGCTGTGCTTCCTGCTCCTCCCCCCAATAGAACTCCTCGTCGAGATCCGCAAAGAGATCCCCGGCGAAGGGATCCGCTTCTTCGTCCGCCGTCCCTAAACCGAAAGGAGCAAGCTCTTGTAGCTCGAGCAACTCCGCGCTCTGCCCCCATACACCGCGATGAAGATCGAGTTGCTCACGAAGGCGCTGCAAGAAGCCATGACACTGGGGACAGACCTCGATATGGACGAGAACACGCCGAACGCGTGCATCATCGAGTTCCCCATCCAGCATCGCAGAAATGTCGACCTGAATCGCATCACAAGCGATATTCGGTCGTCGCGGCACGCCTTTATCCCTGTGAGGATGCAGGAGGCAGGTTCAGGCCAGCCTCAGCCCGGGCATTGCGTGAGGGGCCAAATCTCTGCGACTCCGAGCGGCGACCGAGCGAGGAACGCGCAACCATCTCCGGTCGCCAAGAATCTACTGACGACATAGCGTGCGCGAGAGAGCGCATGATTTTCTTCCGCGCCCGGAAGATCACCATCTTGAGATTCTCGAGGCGAACCCCCAACTCCTGAACGGCATCCTTGTACGGACGACCTTCGACCTCGACAATATGGAGAGCCTGCCGTTCGCGTGCGCTTAGTTGCTCATACGCAGAAATGTAGAGCTGCAGATAAAGGCTATAGGCCGTATCGCAAAAACGCTGACTCTCTCTGTGGATGGCATGGCCAAGAGGGTTGCAGCGATGCCCCTGATCCGGCCGCGCATCAATCTCCTCGTCCTCCTGCTCGTGACTCAGCTGACGGTCTTTGTCGCGGGTGCTCTTGTACACGGTGTTGCGAACGATCATCGACGCCCAGTAACGGAAGGCCTTCTCCTTATCCGCCTGAAACTTGTGCGGGTAACGATAGATGTTGAAGAAGACCTCTTGCAGCACATCCTGGGGATCGAGCGCGAAATAGAACTTGCGCAAGCGGGAGGAGATCGCGGCGAGGAAGATCCGGCGATTGAGCTCGTAGAGCAAGCCAAAGGCCATGGCGCTACCGGTAAGGCGGAAGCACTCCATCAGCCGGGTGGAAAGGAGGTCACGGAGCCGCTCAGCATCAAGGGGCTGGCCTTCCCATTCAGGAAGGATACCCGTCTCCGCCCAGTCCTGCATCAGCTCCAGAAGCGAAGCAAGTACGGCATCACCACACTCGCTCTCGAGCGAACGTAGTCGCCCGAGCAAGCCTGGAAGCAGATGCGGGAGAGAGGAAGGAGGAGTCATCTAGGACCTCGTCGCACACCACCAGAGAAGAGAGACGGCGCGCGGAGTATTTCCCTGGCGGTGCCGGGGCTTGCAGAAGGATACCGGATTTCGGCCGCTGGGACAGCAAGCCATTTTGAGGAGATCAACTCCCCAATTTTCCACAAGAAGCGGTGGAAAAAGCCAAGGGGCAGCACTGCGTAACGACAATCCCACGGCAAACTCCTCTACATGGTGCCACCCGCCCGAATCCTCCAAGAAATGGCCCTGGAAGCAGGCTTCGACCTAGTTGGCATAGGAGCCATCCAGGACCCACAGCAGAGCGAGCACTTCCTCCACTGGCTCGACGCTGGGCACCAGGCCGACATGGCCTACCTTGCCCGCAACCGTGAGCGCATCGCCGCCCCGGACCGCTGGCGGCCGAAGCTCCGCTCTGGCCTCTCGGTAGCCATCGACTACAACCGGCCCGAACACCGGCTCGGAGGAGCAAAAATCGCCCGCTATGCCCTCGGCCGGGACTACCACCGCGCCATGGGCAAGCGGCTCGAACGCCTCAAAAAGCGCCTTGTGGGCGACGGCATCGCCCCAGAGCGCCTGCACTTTGGAGTCGACGCCGTTCCCTTCCTCGAACGGGCCCTCGCTGTCCGCTCGGGAATCGGCTTCTTTGCCAAGAGCAATATGGTGATTTCGCCACGGCGCGGCCCCTGGCTGCTACTGGGCGAACTCCTAGTCGCCGCGGAATTCGAAGCCGAAGCCCCCTCCCCCGGCAGCTGCGGCACCTGCACCGCATGCCTAGACGCCTGTCCGACCCAGGCGTTTGTCGGGCCTTTCGAGCTCGACGCCCGGCGCTGCCTCTCTTACACGAGCATCGAGTCCCGCGGCCCCATCCCCTACGAGCTACGTGAAGCGCAGAGCCAGTGGCTCTTCGGCTGCGACATCTGCGTCGAGGTTTGCCCATTCGCCAGGCGAGAAAAGGAAAGCCCGGAGGACCCGGATCTGCGCCTCCACCCTGTCCTCGAAACATACGATCTCCTTGGGGTCCTAGAACTCGAGCAAGAAGACTGGAACCGCGACTGGGTCGGAAGCGCCATACGTAGGGCCACACGCAACGGGCTCCGCCGCAATGCCGCCCTGGCTTTGGCCCGGAGCCAAGAGAGCCGCGCATCCCTAGCTCTCTCGCGAGCCCTCCAGGACCCTGATCCTGGGGTACGCTCCAGTGTCGCCTGGGCTCTAGCCCGCCGAGGGGAAGAGCGAGCGGCAGTGGCCACGGCCCTCGACAAAGAAAACGACCCCGAGCTACGTGCCGACCTGACACGGAGCCTCGAAAGCTATTGACCCGAAGCGAGCCTGGCGACGTTGCGCCCAAGCAACGCCGTTGTCTCGGACGAGCATCGCAGCCTTAGACCCGGTGTCATGGAAAGGGAATTCCTCCGGCTCCATTTCTTGTCTGGGAAAAGCGGTTTCCTTGCTGCGGCCGCGCACTACTACCGACTGCGCGGCCCCCATGGTGAAGACCGAAAGGGCCACGCTCGCTCTTGACGTTCGCATCGAAGCTTGGAGCCAAGCAGGCTCGCGCCAAACATCCGCGCCCCCCCTGTCGCGTATTTGGCAAGACGCTTGCTTCTCCCTGCTGTCCTGGCGGCCGTCAAATCAATCAGGCGGACATCAACCGCACAGGAACACTTCGGGCCTAGCGGAAAGGAGCAGCGAGATGGACCTCTTCGACTTCTACAACGAGCAGAAGTGGTGCGAACACTGCAAAGACTACGTGCCATATCTCATGAGCGTCGATCGATCGTACTGCGCCCGCTGCGGTCAGGCAGTGACCCTGTTCAACAAGTCCGACTGGGCGACCTTCCGTGACGGCCTGGAAAACCAAAAGAACCAGAGCCAGAAGAAGCGCCGCCGCTCCAAGGCGTCCTAAACCGAAATCCAAGGGGCGTCTCGCTCGCCCAGACGCCCAGGAAGGAAGGCCTAGCCACTCCTCCCCAAAACACCTACGAAGACATCCAAGACCCCATCGCCCATGCTAAGAGGCCGCGTGACCTACCACGCGGCCTCTTTCTTTTTCTCGGCGCTGAACTCCAGGATTGGGCTCCAAGCTGGACGGAGGGTCGAAGCAGGAATCAAGGCCTAGCAGGCCGCCGGGAACTTGCAGGCCGCCTGAAACTTGCAGGCCGCCTGAAACTTGCAGGCCGCCTGAAACTTGCAGGCCGCCTGAATGATGCGCACGGCCCTACAGAGCAATCGCTACGAGCACTGCTTGCTCTGTGACTCGAGGCTGATCGCCGGAGCCTCAGCGAGCTTCCTCTCCGCGTCTTTGGGACGAGTGGGGTCCTTGGAGCGAAGCGGCTTCTTCCCCCCCTTCGGCAGAGACTTACCGGAGCCTTTCTTCGCTCGCTTCTCGCCACGCAGCCCAGCCATGTGCGCCTTGACCCGGCGGAGTTCCTCACGGATCTCCTCCTTGAGTCGCGGCTGCTGCGTTCGATAGGCCGCATCCTTGAGCAAGCGAAGCGCACGATTCGAGCGTCCGTTCTCGTGCTCGATGCACCCGAGCAGCAAGCGGGCTTCGACATCCCAGGGATTGCGGCGCAGCATCGGCTGCAGTGTCGCGACCGCTTCCTGGTCTAGCCCAGCCATCCACAAGGTAAGCGCTTTGCTGTACTTCTCGTCGGAGGCCGCGATGAAGCTCGGCCGCCGGCATAGCCGCCGCCGCAAGTGCCACTCGAGGAAGCTGAGCACCGCCAGCAGCTGAAACATCACCAGGGGCACGAGGTAGGCCGCACCGGTCTCCCCAGCGACAAAGCGCTCAACAAGGGCGAAATCGAGGAGGATCCAGACACCCGCGAACTGAACGAAACCGCGGGTCATCCGCCCTGTGCGCATGTTGCCGTATGCGGCCACGTGAGCGAGGACGAAAAGCAGGAGCTGGAAAAGAGGGCTGTCAGCGAGCATGCGTGGGGCTGATCATAAGCACATGACCGGCGAAGACACCGCAAGGATCTCACATCAGGAGCGACTCCTTGGGCGGCGCTTGTATCTGCTGCTGACCCGATCGCTCTGCACCCAAGACCCGATTTGGACTCTAGGCGAAGCTCTGCGTGGCGGCGTGCAACTGGTCCAAATTCGAGAAAAGCCCTTCGAACCCGACGCCCTGCCCTGGTGCCGCGAGCTGGTCCGGATCTGCGCAGAGCACGAGGTTCCGGTCTTCATCAACGACCGTATCGACCTCGTAGAGCCAAGCGGAGCCTTCGGCGTGCATCTCGGGCAAGAAGACTTAGACGCCTTTACCCCCATAGATTTCCGCAAGCGCTCCTTCGCACTCGGCATCTCGACTCACGACGACGCCGAACGCGCGCGCGCCCTCGAGTTCGGAGCCGACTGCCTCGGCGCCGGGCCCTGCTTCGCGACGGCAACGAAGGGCTACAGCGAGCCAAACGACCGTGACTGGCTGCGGCGCAGCTTCGCTGCCAGCGCCCCCCCCTGCTATGCCATCGGCGGCATCACCGCCCAAAACCTGCCCCAACTGCAGGATCTCGGTGCCCGGGCCATCGCCGTGTCCTCGGTGATCCTCCAGAGCGATCAACCACGCGAGGTCGCCGAGATCCTTCGATCCGAGCTCGATGCCGTCGACCCGAGCTGAGCCACCGTTGCCATCTCCCTGCGGAAGCGGGTAGCTTTCAGCCCCTCTCTCCAGGCTGCCCTTCCCTAGCGAGAAGCGGCAGCCGCTCGCTTCCCTCCCTAGATCAGGACCCCCGCCATGACCGAAGTCGGCCACGGAGACATCTATCCCGCGCAGCCCGAGATCGCCAAGAACGCGCAGATCACCAGCATCGAGGAGTACGAGCGGCTCTACCGGCTTTCCCTCGACGATCCGCAGAGCTTCTGGTCCAAGCAAGCCAAGGAGCATCTCACCTGGTTCAGCCCCTGGCACCACGTTCTGGACAGCGACTACGAGAACGTCGACTTCGCTTGGTTCCTCGGCGGTCGCCTGAACGCCTGCTACAACTGCGTCGACCGGCACATGCACCAGCGGGGTGAGCAGACTGCGATCATCTGGGCCAAGGACGAGCCCGGCGACTATGAGCACATTAGCTATCGCCAGCTCAAGCACGCGGTCAGCCGCGTAGCCAACGTCCTGCGCAAGTTCGGGGTCAAGAAGGGCGACCGCATCTGCATCTACATGCCGATGATCCCGCAGCTGGCCTACACCATGCTGGCCTGCGCTCGCATCGGTGCGGTGCACTCCATCGTCTTTGGTGGCTTCAGCGCCGAATCACTGCGTGACCGCATCCTCGATGCGGGCTGCAAGGTGGTGGTCACTGCCAACGAAGGGTTGCGCGGCGGTCGCAGGGTCCCGCTCAAGGAAGTCGTCGATCGAGCCGTCGATGGCCTCGATCTGGTCGAGACCGTCCTCGTTGCCCGCCGCACCGAGACCGAAGTCGACATGCGCAGTGGCCGCGACTACTGGATCGAAGACGAATGCCGCCGGCAACGCTCGACCAGCACCTATGAATACATGGGTGCAGAGGATCCTCTCTTTGTCCTCTACACCTCGGGATCCACCGGCAAGCCCAAGGGGGTCATGCACACCACCGGCGGCTACATGACCTATGCCGCGATGACCCACAAATACGTCTTCGACTACCGCCCAGGCGACATTTTCTTCTGCGCCGCCGATATCGGCTGGATCACCGGGCACAGCTACATCATCTATGGACCGCTGGCAAACGGCGCGACGACGGTGATGTTCGAGTCAACCCCGACCTACCCTGATGCTGGTCGCTATTGGCAGATCGTCGACGATCTCGGCGTCAACATCTTCTATACCGCGCCAACGGCCATCCGCGCCATCGCTCGCGAGGGCGATAGCTTCGTCGACAAGTACTCGCGCAAGTCTCTGCGGGTGCTCGGGACGGTCGGCGAACCCATCAATCCCGAGACCTGGAAGTGGTACTACGAAAAGGTCGGTGATAAGCGCTGCGCCATCGTCGATACCTGGTGGCAAACCGAGACCGGCGGCATCCTGATTACCCCGCTACCGGGTATCACGCCGATGAAACCGGGCAGCGCAACCCTGCCCTTCTTCGGTATCAAGCCGCTGCTTGTCGACGAAGAGGGTCAAGAGATCAAGGGCAACGGCGTGTCGGGTAACCTCTGCATCGAACATTCTTGGCCTGGCCAGGCGCGCACCGTCTACGGCGACCATGAGCGTTTCCACGACACCTACTTCACCAAGTATCCGGGTCTCTACTTCACCGGCGACGGCTGCCGACGGGATGAGGACGGTTACTACTGGATCACCGGCCGAGTCGATGACGTCATCAACGTCTCGGGGCACCGCATGGGAACGGCCGAGGTCGAATCGGCGCTCGTCGCCCACGATATGGTTGCCGAAGCGGCAGTGGTCGGCTTCCCACACGAGATCAAGGGACAGGGGATTTTCGCCTACGTGATCCTGAGTAGCGAGGCAGGCGGTAGCAACGGCGCCGAGTTGATCGGCGTCCTAAAAGAGCAGGTCCGACACGTGATCGGCCCCGTCGCAACGCCCGACGAAATCCTCATCGTGCCTGGGCTGCCCAAGACCCGCAGCGGCAAGATCATGCGCCGTATCCTGCGTCGCATCGCAGCGGCGGAGTATGGGGACATGGGCAACATCAGCACCCTCGCTGACCCCGATATCGTTGAGAAGCTCATCGCCCTGCACCGGGCGGCGCATAAGGGCTAGGAGCGGCTCTTGCTCAAGCCCGCTGCTTCTCTGCCAGAAGCCAGGCCCCGGGCAGAGACGCCCTTACAGATGCTTGCGCATAAACTTCTCGCGTAACTGCCGCAGGTGCGGGCTGCCAACGCCGTGGCGGGCCCGTGCATAGGGCATGAACTCGAAGTTGAACTTCCGTGCCCGTTGCAACGCATGCACCAGCTGGATGGCGTTCTGCAGGTGCACGTTATCGTCCATCGTGCCGTGCACGATCAAAAGCTGCCCCTGCAGCTTGCCAGCCGCCTTGATGCAGGACGAGAGGTCGTAGCCCTTCGGGTTATTCTGCGGCTTCGCCATATAGCGTTCGGTGTAGATCGTGTCATAGAGCCGCCAGTCGTAGACCCCGGCCCCAGCGATGCCACACTTGAAGATATCGCTATGGGTCATCGCGAACGCGGTGATGTAGCCGCCATAACTCCACCCGGTAATTCCGACGCGAGAGCGGTCCACCCACGGATATTTCGTGCACAACCAGTTCACCGCATCTTCGATGTCCTTGCTCTCTTGCACACCGAACTGCCGGTAGCACTTGGCCGTGTATGTATGCCCACGATGGGTCGCGGAGCGCACGTTGACGCCCATCTGCACGTACCACTTGCCCCGCGCTGGACCACGATAACTGTCGCGGACCGACGGCGTTGCCGGACCGCTATAGGTGTCGATCCACAGTGGATACTTCTTCGCTGGATCAAAGTTCGCGGGCTTGATGAAGACAAGATCCAACGGCTCACCGTCACGGGCAGCGAATCGACGCAGGGCCGGGAACTCGGCGTTTTTCAGCTTGGGCCGTGCATAGATCTTCCGCAGATCTTTCCCATCTACGCTACGAAGCCATTGCTCCCCGGGATTCTCCAGGTGTTGGAAGCTATCGAGCACTAGGTCCATCTTGGCATTGAAAGAGACCCGGTGCTGCCCGCGTCCCTTCGTGACCCGGCGTAGCGTTTTGCCATTCAGGGATGCGAGGTAGGCGTGCTGCCCGACCCAGTAGTCCTCGCTGTTCCCATAGAAAGCGATCAATCCCAGGTCCTCGTCCAGGCGAATGATGCTGCGGGCACTCCACTCACCCTTGGACACCGTCGCCAACAACTTGCCCTTGCGGTCGTATCGATAGTAATGGCGGTAGCCCGTGCGATCGCTCTCCCAGAGGAAGCTCCCATCCCCAAGCCAGAGCGGCATCGGCAAGCGCTCGACCCAGCCGTACTCACAGCTCTCGCGCAGAATCGTCTGCGACTTGCCCGTACTGGGATCGGCGAAGTTCAGGTCGAGCCAGGTTTGCTCGCGGTTTTGCACCATGAACACGATCCGGTCGCTCTCGGGCGTCCAGCCCACGCGCACGATCAGGATCTCGTCGGCAGCTTTGTATTGGGAGAAGTCAACCGCGATGACCTTTCCCGTTTTCGTAGAAGCGACCTGCAGGCTTGCGCGCGGATTCGTCGTCCCCGACTTGGGATATTTGATGTGCTCGATATCCAGTGCATCGCTGATGTGATCGACCACGGTGAAGGTGTCGACACCCTTCTCATCGATGCGCATATAGCACAGGTGCTTGGCACCCGGAGCCCACCACGAGGCGTTGAAGCGGCCGCGCCCATAGACCTCTTCTTGGTACACCCAGTCGAGTTCGCCGTTGAAGAAGTCCTCCGAGCCGTTATCTGTCAGCCGAAAGCGTTTGCCGTCGGAGAGCCGGGTGAGGTAGAGATCGTACTCCTGGATAAAGGAGACGCTCTCGCCGTCGGGAGCGATCTGGAACAAGCGCAGCCCCTCGTAGCCCTTACCGAGGAGTTTCGCCGACTCGCCCTTGCGCCAGGCCCAGAGCTTCCCATCGATAACCGCGGCGCCGCGGCTACGGTCTTCGTTGCTGCGAGCCCCGACCCGCTGAACGGGAGCCCGTGGGAGCGTGCTCCACGAGCGCTGCCCCAGCATCTCCCCCCTGCGGAGCTTTCTCCCGAGAGCAGCCTCTAAGGCTTGACGGAATTCTGCATCCGTTGCTCGCCGCTGGCGCGGAGGCGCCGGACTGCGCGGGACCTGCTTCCAGGTTTCAGGGTCGCGCCACTTCCCCTTGAAACGAACACTCTTGCCATCATGGGCCCATGCCGCCCCGCCGCCGCGACGGAAGCCAGCTTGGCCAATAGCGACATCAGAACAGAGGAGGCCGAGAAAGGCGCAGCTAAGGAGGATCTGGACGCGGTTCAAGGGAAGCTCTCAAGCAGGCGGTTGGAAAAGGCGAGGTCGCCGAGCGCTGGAAAACGCAGGCGAATCCACCGAGGCATCGCGACCTTAGAGGCGGACTCCTAGGCGAGGAAGCAGCGAAGCAGACAAGGCGAGGAGAAGCGGGGCCATGCGGGCGGGCGTCTTCTCTGGCAGCCTGCTAGACTCCCCCGCCTTGTATCGCTGCAAGGTATTGCAGCCCCCCCCAAGTAGGCCCTCGAAAAGCTGTCACGATGGGGCTCTCGCGACGGGCAGAGAGCTGGATTCGGCTTTCCGACGCCAACAGGGCACCAAGCATGGAGCTTTGCTGCCACGCGGCTTACTAGGCAGCCCACCCTCATACGGAGCCTTGATTGATGAGCACTCTTTCACCACAAGAATTCACTGCCGACGGGCGCACGGTTGCCCAAGCTAGCCAGGATGAGCGGCTGCTCTTCCTGCGTAAGACCTACAGCCTGGTTTTGCTCGGAATCGGGATCTTTGCGCTGACGATCTCGGCCGTGCCCCAATTCGAGGGGCTGATGAGCTTCACCAAAAATCTCTGGGTCGATAGCTGGTGGCTGGGCATGGCCGTGCTGGTCGGCGGCGGCATCCTCGTCCGCATGCTCGCCCGCACCCCCGGCATCGGTCTCGTGGGCTACCTGGTCTGGACCTTCTTGCTCGGCACCCTCCTCGCCTTCCCGGTGGGTAAGGCCAACCCCACGACCGTCTACACCGCCTCCATCATGACGGCGACCATCTACGGCGGCCTCACCGCCTACGTCTTCGTGACCAAGAAAGACTTCAGCTGGATGGGCGGGTTCCTGAGCATCGGCCTGTTCTCGATGATGGGCATCGCCATATGCGGCTACCTCTTCAAGTTCGAGGTCGGCGTTTGGTTCTCCTGGCTCGGCGCGGTCCTCTTCTCGGGCTACATCGTCTACGACACGTCCAAGATCATGAGGACCCACGACAGCCGCGAAGCGGTGCCGGCGGCGATCGAACTGTTCACCGACATCGTCTACCTCTTCTGGTACATCCTCAGCATCCTGATGGATCGCGACTGAGTGGCGCGTTCCGCGTGCTCGGCGCTCAAGGCAGAATCAGCATCGCGTCGCCAAAGCTGAAGAAGCGATAGCCCTGCCGTTTGGCCTCCTCGTAGAGCGCGAGAGTTTCCTCGCGCCCGAGGATGCTGGCCACCAGCATCAAGAGCGTGCTCTCAGGTAGGTGGAAGTTGGTGAGTATCCCATCGAGGAAGTTCGGCCCCTTCCCCGGATAGAGGAAGAGCCGGGTCGAGCCGCGACCCGGCACAAGACGGCTTCCGTCCCAGCAGCTCTCCAGCACCCGCGCGCTCGTGGTCCCCACGCAGAACACCCGCCCGCCGGCCGCTTTGCAATCCTCGAGTTCGGCGGCACTCTCCTCGCTGAGCACGAAGCGCTCCTCGTGCATTTCGTGGCTCTCGATCTCCTCAGCCCGCAGCGGCTCGAAGGTTCCCTCCCCCACGTGCAGCACGACACGGGTGGAAGCGATGCCCTGCTCGGCCAGCTGTGCCAGCAGCTCGGCGGTCAAATGCAGGCCGGCAGTTGGCGCCGCCACCGCTCCAGGCTCTCTCGCGAAGACCGTCTGGTAGCGTTCGCGGTCTAGCTCACGATCCTCGCGTTCGGGGTCACGCTCGATATAGGGCGGCAGTGGCGCCCGGCCGACGCGTTCCAGCGCCAGGTCGACGCCCTCGCCAGCGGCAAGGCGGATACGGTGCTTTCCACGCCCGAGCTTTTCCAGCAGCTCGATCTCGAGAGCCCCGTCCTCCATGCTCAGGACTTCGCCCGGGCGCAGCTTGTTCGACGGCTTGAGGAAGGCCAGGGCCTCGTCGCCATCCCGCCTCAGGATCAGGCACTGAACACGGCCGCCGCTGGCTCTGCGCCCATAGAGCCGATGCGGCAGCACCCGCGTCTCGTTGAGCACCAGCCGGTCGCCGGGGCGCAGGAAGCGCGGCAGATCGCGCACCTGCGCATGTTCGACGAGGGCGCCATCGACACGCCGGCAGACGAGCAGCTTGGCTCCGTCTCGGGGCTCGGCCGGCTCGCGGGCGATACGCCCCGGCTCCAGTTCGTATTGAAAGTCGCTTCGCTGCATAGCCATCGCCGGGCCATCATGCGAAGCGGCCAGCGTCCTTCCAGCCTTTGCCGTCAGAGAGCGGCCACGATCATGAGAGTGGCCGCCCGCTGAGCGAGCATGCTCCGCGCAGACAGTGCTTCGCAGCGGAGCTGCGATCTGGGTCACTTCGAGCGACGGATTTCGACGCCCTTTTGTGGGTTGAGGAAGAGCCCCTTCAGCTGCTGTCGTGCCGAGTTTTGCATGCGGATGTTTTGCAGCGAGTTCATCTGCAAGGCATCGAAGCTGCCCTTGCTTTTCCGCCGGGACTCTTGCTGGATCTGCTGCTGGCGCGGCAGCGGACCAAAGTTGGCCACACTGCGGTAGAAGGCATAGCTCTCTCCGTCCTTGACCAGCACCGTCGCCTTGCCGCGCAGATCGTCGGCGATGTAAATCCCGCGCAGGTCGGTCTCGCCGGAGCGGATCCTCCCGTCGCGCGAGCCCACGACCTTGACCTGGGCCTGGGGCAGGAAGACCCCATCGCGCTTGACGTTGACGCGCAGCCGCGACTCGGCCACCCGTTCCTGGGCCTCGACCTCGAGATTCGTGCGCAGCAAGAGTCCGCTGCTTCGCAGGGCACCGCTCTGCACCAGCACCAGAAAGGCCCCGCTCTCGCGCATCGGCAGACTCAGCTCGATCTCATGTTCGCGGTATTTCGCCAAGTGCTTCAGGTCGAGTTCTTCTTCGTGGATCGGCGCGATGCCGAAGAGCTGGACCTCGCCCATGTCGCTCAGCGACTTGCGCAAGAGATAGAGCCGCATCAAGTCGACCTGGTAGACGATGAGCTTGGCGCGCTCGAGGTTGCGCAGCTTGAGCTTCATCCGCGACGGCTCATTCGGCTTCACCAGATGGAACTCTGGAAGCTTCAGCCTCTTGGCTTGGAAGAAATCGCTGGCCTCGCGAGCCTCGTTGAAGCGCTTCTTCACCTGGCTGTAGAGCTTGAGGGCGCGCTCCGGATTGCCGGCAGCGTGATAGATCTGCCCCTGCAGGAACAACGCCAAATCACGGCTCGGACTCTGGACCAAGCGCCCCTTGGCGTTGCGGAACTTCTCGGTGACCACCCGATCCAGCAGCCGAAGAGCTTTCTCCCGCTCGCGCTTCTCGAACCAGGCATAGCCTTCAAGGTAGAGGAAATCGTCGAGCCACTCGCTCTGCGGATGCGCCTTGGCGCCACGCCGCAAGAGAGCAATCGCCTCGTCCAAGTGATCGGCCTCCAAGGCGATGCTCGCCAGGGTAAAGAGCACCTCGTCGGCATCGGCATCGCCAGGATAACGCACGAGGTATTCGTAGCAGAGCTGCCGCGCTCGCTGCCGCAGGTCGAGCGACGTGCCGACACGCGGGTCGTAGGCGCTGCTGCGAGCCTCCAGCTCGCTAGCCTTCAGCGTTAGGCTGCTGGCCAGCGAATACAGAGCCCCGCGCACCACGGGCAAGGCCGGGTACTTGAGCGACAAGCTGGCCACGAAGTCCACCGAGCTGCGCAGTTCGCCCAGTCGGTCCAGGGTGCCGGCAATCTGCATTTCCTTGAGGAAAGCGGTCTCGGCGATGGCCTTGCAGATGCGCAAGGACTGTTCGAACTCCCCGCTCCGGTAGTAGGCATCAGCGACCTTCGCCGTCTTCTCAAAGCTGAGCACATAGTCTTCATCGCGGTCCTTCAGGGCCTCGAAGAGCAAGACGGTGTTCTTCGCATCCTCGCGGGCCAAGGCTAGGGTTAGCAGGCGCCGGGCCAGCTCCCTGAAGGCATTGGCGCTCAAGATATTGCGATACTCCTGGTAAAGCCCAAAGAGCAGGGTCCAAGCCTGGCTCCGACGCGGCGAGCCCTGCTCCATCTCCTCGCTGCTCAGCGCATCGAAGATCCGCTTACCGTGCTCGAAGACCTCGTCCGGTGTCGCCCGTCGCTGGTCAGGAGATTCCTCTCCTCTCGCCAAGACCCGGATCTTCGCCGGGGCCCCGTATTCGTTGAGCGAGCTTCCCTCAAGCGAGTACACGTGCGTCGGCAGCACCCGGTATTGCCCGGGCAGGAAGCCGCGTAGCGAATAGTGAATCTGGGTCGCCCGGTGCCGCTTGTTCAGATAAAAGCGCAGGAAGCCCGCCCCCATCTCGACATGGTCGAAGTTGCCGCGCACCTCCTGCAAACGCACCACACAGCCGGCCGGTAGCGGTTCCTCAATCACCACGCTGCCGTGCTGCGAACGCCCTTCGCTCGGCTGTCGCCAGCTGAGCTGAACATCGATGCTCTCGCCAAGCGCCACGGCAGTGGCTTTGTTGAGCCACTTTTTATAGCCCTTGTTCAGGCAAGAGAATCCACTCGGCAGCGGACGATTATCCAGAATGCGCGGAGCTTGCAGGTAGGTACGAACGATGCGGCTTTGGACCTTGGGATCGCTCTTCGGCATCTCGCGGGTCAAAGCGGAAAGCACCGCAGACCAGCTAAGCTCCCCGCGTCCCGCCGACTCCAGCCTGAGCACGACTCGGCCTTCGCCCAGATCCCTGGCGGGGATCACGATGCGCCGTCGCACTTGCTCCTTATCGAAATCGAGCACCTTGCGGTATGTGCCCACCGAAACCGTCACCGTCTCGGGCAGCTTGCTGTCGGCGCGGCGGCGTGCAGAAAGGAACTCGACGCCGAGGGCCAAGGCCAAGGCATTGCTATAGCCCCAAGGCCGGCGTGTCTGCTGGAACCATTCCTCGCCCCTTGCCAAGTGGGAGGCGTAGCCCTTGCCCTTACTCAGCGCCAGCAGCGCCCAAAGCCGTTCCGCGATCTGCGCCGGGCTCACGCTCTCGGCGTTGGCCAAGCGCTGGGGCAGGTCGAGCTTGCTCACGATTCGCGCCTCGAGCTCGAGAGCGAGATTCGGGCGCCCCATCAAGTGCGCGGCCAGAGCCAGTCGGCCCAGGGCGCCGAGCCCATAGGAAGCACGTTTGCGATAGAGGCTGTTGAAGCGGGCAAAGTCGCCCTTGCCGGCCACCGCCAGGGCGAGGAAGGCAAAGGTGGCCGACTCGCCATCCACCTCCCGCTGCCGCGTCTTGAGCCAGTTACTTACCCGGTAGAGGGCCCCGCTATCGATGCGGAAACCGGCCTGCTGCGCCCGCATCAAGAACAGGGCCGCAACCAGGTCGTTCTCGATCGAGAAGGACTTGCGTCCGCGAGCACCACCGATCCAGTAGAAGCGCCCGCCCTGTTCGCAGCTGAGCAAGCCGGCGATCACCGCTTCGACCTGCGAACGCAGGCGCTGGATGCGCCCCTTCTCCGCCGGAGCCGCCTCGCCATAGCCTTCAAGCAGCACCAGCGCCGCCAGGCCCATGGCGGCCCGGTTCCCGATGCTTGGCGCGAGATAATGCGAGCGCTTGAGGCTCAGCTGCATCCGCGAACGTAGGCCCCCAAAGGGGAGGAGATCTTCGGGCAGATTCGGCCCGACCTCGATCACGAGCTTGCGCGCCCGGTATTCACCCTTGGGCAGTTGCAAGGGCACGTCGATACGCCCAGCCAAACGACCGGACTTCACGACGCGCTCTTCGATCCCCCAGGGCAGCACCTCGAAGCTCTGCAGCGAGGCGTCTGCAAGCTCGCCGCTCTTGGCACGGAGCAGGAGCTGGCTTTTGCCAAGGGTCTTGGCCGACAAGCTCGCCTTTCGCTCCACATGCCCCTGGCCGGCGATCTTGGCCGAGCCCTTCGCCAGCACCAAGGCGCCGGCCTGGAGCTGCCACTCCACGTCCCGCTGCTGCATGCCGAGGTTATGCAGATCGATGCGGGCCTCGGCGCGGTCCCCTTCGGTCAGGACCAAGGGCAGCACGCCTTGAGCGAGCAACTCCGACTTGGTGACGACGCTGCTGCTCGCATCGCCGAAGAGCTGGCCCTTACTGACGCCCTGCACCCGCAGTCGCCACTGAGTGCTACGCTGCGGCATCGACACTTCGATCTGGGCCTTGCCCTCGGCGTCGGTCTCCACTGCCGGAAGCCAAACAACACTGTCATGACTGGCAGCAGAGAGCTTTTCGATTTCCCTAGCCAGTGCTCGATCGCCCTGCCCAAGCGTAGAACTCGAAGCAGCGCTGGCGATGATTTCCATCTGCTGGCCGAAGCCGTTCTCGGTCTGGGCTCTCAGACCGAAAGCAGCACCGGCGACAAAGATCTCCGACACCCTATGGGGGTCCAGCAAGCCGCCTGTCCTTTGTCCGAATCCGTTCAGATCTGAGCCAGAGATGCCACCAACGCCACGAACGAGAGAGAGGCCCTTACCAGGACTCCCCGTTGCGGGCGCGAAGTTGAAGTTCCCGGCGCCATCGTCAACCTTCTGGCTCACCACGTTATTCGGAGAAAAAACACGCTTACGCTTCTTAGCCTTAAGGCGCCCGGGCATGCCCGCCATGCCGCCCCTGAGGTCTCTCGCCCCCGACGGGGACATATCCAAGATCTCCTCCTGCCCCTCTTCGCGCTCAACCTCGCGAATGGCCTGATTGACCTTTGTCGTCTGAGCGGCGTAGCGGAAGGTGCAGGAGCTGGCCAGACGCATGTCCGTGCTGCGCTTGATGCCCTGGCCATAGAACACGTCATAGATCTTTCGAGGATCCTCTCCCCACAAATCGATCTCGGCCTGGTCGACAAAGGCCAGGGAGAATTCTCCCTGCACTGGGCGGCCGGCGCTATCCTTGGCCTCGATGCTGATGCCGAGCTTGCCCCCAGGCAGCAGCTTCGTCTTCTTGGGCAGAATGCGGATGCTCAAGGGCTGCGCCACCTGGAATTCCTTGCGGGCGCTATGCAGCTTCCGTTTGCCCAGATCGATCATGTGCACGGCATAGGCGAAGTTGGGCGCATGCCGCTCTTCCAGCTCAAGCTCGATCCGAGTCTCCCCCTGAGCCAAGAGCCGGCTCTGATGACTCAAGACCTGCCCGCCTTCGTTGGTGATCAGGCAGAGCCTGGGCCCGGCGCGATTGATGATGCGCAGGTCGATCTTGTCACCGACCTTGCCGAACTGGACATTGGAGAGGATACGCAGCTTGACCTCATCCTCTTCGCCACTGACAAAAAAGTCCTTGCTGGCTTCGATGCGCTGCTCGAAGCGGTCGAGGCCATAAACGCGCAAGCGATGCCGGCCACCCTTGGCCAGCTGGAAGCGAGCTCGGGCTTGCCCGGTCTTTCCGTCGCTGCGGATCTCCTGACGAGCAATGGCTAGCTCGCTCACTCGACCCTTTTGCGTCTCGAGACGGCTGAGTTCCATCACCAGCTTGCGAGCGAGCTTCTTAGCATCGTGGCCGGTCACCCTGACCTGCGCCTCGAGATCCTCACCAGCTAGATAGAGATCCCCAGGCAAGTCCAGAGCCAGCCGAAAGCCTGTCCGCTCCACGCGATACTCCGAGGCCGCTTGCGCTTGTTCCTCGGGGATTTGCGCCTGGACGATGACCTGTGCCCGATCCCAAAGCTTGGAGCTGTCGAAGGAGAAAGAGAATTCTCCTGCAGCATCCGTCGTGCCGCTCAGTAGCTGCGGTCCACGGATCTGAGTGCGCACCGTGACCTTTTTGCCGACCACCGGTCCGCCGAAGAAGTAGCGAGCCTTGACCGTGCCACTGATCTTCTCGCCGCGGACGATCACCGGCCGCTTGGCATCGATGGAAAGGCTCACCCGTGGCGGGTTGTATCTGAGGACCGAGATAGCATGGGACCCGAGCACTCGACGCTTTTCGACGTCGTACAAGCGCAGGGTGTAGCGGCCCATGGACGCATCTTCCGGCAGCCGAAACGATGCGTGCACGGTGCCGAACTGGCTGAGCCGAAGCGGCTGACTGGCGACCATGCGCTCGGAATTGTCAAAGAGCTGCAGCTCCCAGACCTTTCGCTTGGGCACGATATAGAGCCCTCTTTCGACATCGCGCAGCACGGCGCGTGCGAACAGCTCCTCACCGGGCCGGTAGGTCGTTCGATCGCTATACACGTGGTAACGCGGCTGCAGCCCCTTGGAATGCTGCAGGCCACGCAAGTCGAGCGTCGTCGAGATCCCACCCTCCGCCGAGCTGGCGAGGATGTAGAGCTGATCGCGGTTCTCCAGCTCTTTTCCGCGGTAGCGCCAAACACCATCGCTTCCGGTCTTGCCCTCGGCCACCACCTTGCGGCCGTCCGTCACCAGCACATCGACGCCGGCGGCCACCTGGTTTGTGCGGGTGTTCTGGGCATAGACGAAGAGTTCTTCGCGTGAGGATTTGCTGATGATCGAAACGTCACTGACCAGGACCAAGGAGCTGGCTTCCAGGTCACCACCATCGACCTTGACGACGTAGGCGCCTTGCCCGGTGAAGGGCAGCTTCAGCTCCCGCTCGCTCTCCTGGTATTTGCGATACTCCGGAGTCTTCGACTCGAAGGTCTTGTCGGGCTCGATCACCTCGACCGCCAGCGAGCGGATCTCGCCCCGCCCCATGGTCCCGCGATGGAAGTTAGCCAGATCGAGCTTGTAGATCCGGACGCGGAGGCTCTTCAGGTTGCGGGTGCGGACCTTGACCTTGGCACTTTCGTCACTCTGATATACCCGCTCGGTCTCGAGCTTAAGGCTCTCTTCGCGGAGCAGCCTCATGCGCTGCCGCGCCGAACTGGCGAAGCTGCCACGGACCTTCTTATAGGTCTCGATCGCGCGCTCGTAGTCGAAGAGCTCGCCCTCGTAGAGGCGACCTATGCGGTAACGCGCCTCCGAACCCTGCTTGCTGCGTGGGTATTTGCTCGCGCAGCGCTCGTAGATCGATTTGGCCTCCTGGTAGCGCTTCTGCTGCTCGCGCATCTTGGCGAGCTTTAGGACGATGGCGGCCGCGCGAGCGTCGAGGGGGTTCTTATCGAGGAAGCTCTCATAGAGAGCAAAGGCCTGGTCGTAGGACTCCTGACCCGCTTGCCGCAGGAGTTCGGCCTTCTTATAGGCCAAGTCGACGATGGCCCGCTGCGCCTGCATCCACCGACCATGCGCCGGGTAGCTCCGGAGGAACTGCTGCCAGACCGCCGTCGCCTGGTCGAACTTGTTCAGGCGCGTGAGCAGCATGGCCTTGTCGGAAAGGGCCAGGGGCAGCTCCTTAGCCTTCGCATCGGCGAACTGCTTGAGAAGTCGATCGATGGTCGAAATCGCCGCTTCGACCCGCCCGAGATTGGCCTCACTTTGCGCCAAGAGATACATCGCCTGCGGCGCCTTCTCGTGGCCCTCGTGCTTGGAGAGGAAGCTCCCCAGGGCATCGATACCGCGACTGAGCTGAATGCCCGGCTGGGGAACCCCGTAGGACAGGGCCAGCTCGAAACGCGCCTCAGCAGCAAGCTGCTCCTCTAGCCCGCTGCGTAGCAAGTCTTCGAGCAGGCGCTGCGCCGGCCCCAGCTTGTTCATCCGCCGCCACGAGCGCGCCAGCCAGAGCCGCTCCTCCAGCGCCGGCTTGCCCCTTCCCGACTTTGGGTCACTGCCATAAACCGTGCCGCGCAAGTCCCGGACGATGCGCTCGAAGCGCTGCGCGGCCTGCCGCCAGTCCTTGGCGTCGAAGGCGACCTTCGCGGCCTTTTGCCCCAGCCTCAGCGACTCGGCACGAGGCAAGCGCAACTGCACGGCGAGATCCAAAAAGGCGATCGCCGCCTTGTAGTCAATAGGCTCGCGTGCGAGCGCCTTCTCCGATTGCTCGAGGTAGACCTTCGCCAAGGCCATGCGCCGAGCGACCGAGAGGATCCTCGCAACCTCTTCTTGGTAGAGGGCCGCCGCTTTCTGATACTCCCCTGCATCCTCCAAACAGCCCACGATGCCAAAGCGCGCCAAGTGCCGGTATGCGGAGTCCGGACGCGCCGCGATCAGCCCTTCGAAGGCGTGCTGCGCCTGCTGGCGTTCACCGGCAAGGAGCCGGGTATTCGCCAAGAGAAAACGCAAGCGATCCTCGGCCTCCGGCCCAGCGTCCTCAGGAAGCGCGTCGAGGCTCGCCTGCAGCTGGGTAATCGCCGATTGATAATCGCGTCCCACCAGCGCCAGCTGAGCTTGCCGGTAACTGTCCTGCACAGGCGCTAGGAGCAAGAGGGTGAGGGCGAAGAGAGTCTTCAGGGAGGAAGCGATCATCGCAGAACTCAGTGGTTATTGAGGAGCGGGCTACTGAGGAGGGGGCTATTTCCAACTCAGCTCGGTGACAGGAACTCGTCCTTGTTCCAGCGTACCGGTAAAGGCTCCTACAGTACCGCCAACGAGGCGGGCAACGGGAAAAGGCCCGCAGACCTGGACTTTATTTCCGGCTGTCGTCGTCAGACCGAGACGGTTGGCTTTGCTGTCGAGGGTAAAGGCCTGACTACGCACCCAATACCCAAGAAAGGCAGGGTCGGGAGGGATGACCCCCTGCAAGCGCGCCTCGCCCTTTGCATCTGCGACCGACGCGGTCAGCAAGAAGGGGTCGGTGTTCAGGTAGCAGCCATGAGCGCCCGCAGGCCCTAGGTCGAGGGGCAGAGGAACGCTACCCCAACTCGCTTCCTGTGTTCCGAGCATCAGCCCGAGCACCTGCTTGGGACTCAGATCGCGCACCCGGAAGACGAAGGGCTTGCCCCAGAGCACGGCGCTGGTCGGCACGTCGAGTCGCGGCACCTTGGAGTTACTGCCAGCGCAGCCGGGCTTGCCAAAGCTGAGCTGGCGACTCGTGCCTAGGGCGCCGAGGTCAAGGTCGTAGCGGCCGCGCGCCTGCCCGTAGATCCGCAGGTCGATGAGCAGACCGCCCTTCTTCGGGTCATAGACGAAGGGGCTGTCAAAAAAGAAGCGCAGAGAAAAAGTACGCGGGCCGGGAGAGCTGGCAACGATTGGCAAGTTCAGGATCCTGCGCTTAAAGACCGTGGCCAAGTCCTGATTGAGGTTGCTGACAAAGAAGCGGCTAAGGCCTGTCGCGCGCTTCGCCGAGCTGGAGCAGCGGATCTCAAGCTCGACCCCTTTCTTGGCGAAGCTCTTGCCGCCGTCGGGGCGAAAGCCGACGGCGATCAGGGTGCCCTTGCCAGCAAAGAGCCGCCCCTCGTAGTAGTGCTGGACATGCACCGAGCTCGACCGGCCAAAGGGAATGCTCGTGAAGCTCTCCCCTTCCTGCTGGGCAAAGGCGGCAGGCAGTACGGCCCGGGTCTGCGCAGAAAGAAGCGCGGCCAGAAAGAGGGAAGAGAAGGGGAGCAATAAACGAAGCATCGGATTCTCCGTGGCGCGGGCGGGGGGAATCTTCTTCATCGGGCCGTGCGAAGCTGGAGCTTGAGCTGGAGCCGAGCGGCAACGCTCCGGTGTTAAGGAGATTTCGCCACAGAAAAGAACAAGGATCACAACCCCCGCTAGGAATACCGATATAGGGAACATGGAATTCCTCGCGCCGAACCAGAAGGCCGCCCGCCGAGTCCTGATTCTTGGAGCCCGAGCCAGCGACCTCGAAGAACTCACCCTCCGCTTTGCCGCGGCCGATCTCTGCGTCGACCTTGTCCACGCCTACGAGGACGCTCTCACCTGCTTCTACGAGCAGGGCGGTCACAACGCGGTGTTCTTGATCGGAGCCGAGACCCAAGAGCAGCGCCGCACCGTCCTCGCCCTGCATGAAATCTCGCCAGACCTTGTGCTCGGTCAAAGCGCCAATCTGCCCGACACGCAAGCCATCCAAGAACTCGCAGCTGAAATCGAGGGCTGAAGAATTCCAATCGGCGCGTGAGCTTTCGGAACTTCGAGCGACTGCACAGGCGTGGACCCGCTAGAAACCGAGCTCGTTCCCTCGCCGCGTCGCCTGCCGGTGCGCCTCGCCGCCGCCGACCTCCAAGGCGTCGACGCCCGCCTCGTCGAAATCGAGGCCTTCGTTCGCAGCCGCAGCTGGGGACCGCCCCGGGTCATCGGACTCGGCGACACTGCGGTTCGCGAATCGATGGAGCGGGTGCGCACCTCCTTCTCCAGCCTCGGCCTAGACTTTCCCCAGGGGCAGCTCGTCGTCAACTTGGCCCCGGCCCGCGACCGTAAGGCTGGGACCGGCTTCGATCTCGGCATCGCCCTCGCGATGGCCTGCCTGACCGGCGCGGTCCCCCGCAGGGCTCTGCACAAGCTCCTGGTTTGTGCCGAGCTGGGACTCGACGGGACGCTGAGAGCGGTGCCCGGTGTCCTGGCCATGGTGGAGCTGGCGCGGCGCCAGGGCCTCTCGCACTTCGTCTGTGCCCGGGATGCTCTGGCACTCGCGTCCCGGGCCGCCGGAGACGAGTGTCAGGTGCTCGGCTTCGATAGCCTCGGTGAACTCCTCGACTACCTGCTTGGAAAGGCCGCCCACAGGCCGCTGGAGCCAGAGGAACTGAGCGGCCCCGTCCCTAAAACCCCCAGCAAGTTTGGCCGGATCCGCGGCCAGGAAAGTGCTCGCCAGGCCTTGGAGCTCGCTGCTGCCGGCGGGCACCACTTGCTGATGAGCGGGCCACCGGGCTGCGGCAAGACCCTGATCGCCAGCTGCCTGCCGGAGCTGCTACCGGCCCTCAATGAGGAGCAGCGACTCGAAGTGCTCAAGATCCGCTCCCTCTTCGGAGAGCCGCGGACCCGCGAGCAGTACGAGATCCTGGAGACGGGGCGCCCACCGTTTCGGGCGCCGCATCACACGGTGAGCTATGCCGGCCTCGTCGGCGGCGGGCAGCCACTGCATCCGGGGGAGATCACCCTGGCGCATCGAGGCGTGCTCTTTCTCGACGAGCTGCCAGAGTTTCGACGCGAGAGCCTCGAAGCCCTACGGCAGCCACTCGAGAGCGGAGAGATTCACGTGCGACGCGCCAGTGCCGAGCTGCACCTGCCCGCGCGATTCCAGCTGCTGGCGGCCATGAACCCCTGCCCCTGCGGCATGCTCGGCCATCCCACCCTCCCCTGCCGGGATAGCAGCCTAGCCATTGCCAACTATCGGCGGCGGATCAGTGGCCCACTGCTGGACCGCATCGACTTGCAGCTACAAATGCAGCCAGTCGCCGTCGAAGAGCTGCTGGATGAACGCGGCGTCGATGAAACGCGCGCCCAGCGCGCCCGCGAGAGGATCCTCGCAGCAAGGCAGCGTCAGCAGCAGCGAGGCTGTTTGAATGCCAACATCCCCGAAGCCCAGCTGAGCAAGCTCGTCCCCCTCAGCAGCAGCGCCGAGCGACTCCTCCGCCAAGGCGCCCGGAGCTGGCAACTCAGTGCCCGGGCCCTGGGGCGAGTGCTCCGGGTCGCCCGCACCCTCGCTGACCTGGACGGCGACGAGCGGATTGCCGAAGAACAGATCGCCCTGGCCCTGCACTTCCGCGTGCGCCCGGCCTGAGCCCTGGGCCAAGAGCTGCTGCTGGCAAGCCCGGCTAACAGCTGGCGGCCCTCGCGAGCCTCGCCAGATCACTTGCCACAAACCAGAGCAAACCAATCACGACCCTCGCGGAGATCGGGTCGTAGCCGCTGAATCGCAGCTCGGATCAAAGCGAGGGCATCGCGACGGCCGACAGCGACCAGGAGCAAGTCGAGAGCTTCCTCACGTATGGCTTCTGGCCCTCGGACCGCAATGCCCTGCCTGCTGCTGCCGATCTTGCGCGGCGCAACGTCGATGAGCAGCTTCGGCGCTTGACCGCGCTCCCGCAAGAAGCGCAGCCACGGACGCCCACCAACCCCCGCTCCCCACAGGACGATATGCTCACGGCCCGGCAGGACCTGCGCCGCGAGTTCGCGTTCGGCGACCTTGCGGAAGGCGGCCCGGCGGTAGCGAGGATCTTGACGCGTCGCTCGGCCCGGGTGATCTCGCATCGTCACCAGGATCTCTGGCAGCTTGCGAAAACGGCCGCCCGCAGCATGGATGCCCAGCCAAAGAGCAAAGTCCTCGGGGAAGTCCCCCTCGTGGTAGCCGCCGACGGAGTCCAGCACAGTTCGCCGTATCGTCGCCGCCGGATGCACCACTCCGCACTCGCGAAAGCGGCAGCTGGCAAAGTCCTGGTGCGTCAGCACGCTGTTGATCCACTCGGCGTGCAGCCGCATCCCCTCCGGCACCTCGCTGGCCCAGCGCATGCGCCCGTCCACCACAGCCAGGCTTGGGTCCTCGAAAAGGGGCAGCTGGAGCTCTAGCCGCTGCGGCGCGGCCAGGTCATCGGCGTCGAGCCTGGCCACGAACTCGCCGCTGCAGTAGCTGAGCCCTTCGTTCAACGCAGAGGCAATGCCACGCGCTGGGCGCAAGAAGACACGCACGCGAGGATGCTCCAAAGAGCGCAGATACTCCCGGGTCCCGTCTTCACTGCCATCATCCACGACGATGACTTCGCAGGCGCTGACCGTCTGCGCAAGTGCCGACTCGATCGCGGCCGGCAGGGTCTGCACGGCGTTGCGGACGGGGATCAGGAAGGAGACGCGAGGCACCGGCTCATGCTAACAAGCCGCCCAAAAAGCCTCGCATGCTCGGGCTCAGTTCCCAGACTTGCCCTGGAGGTAGCGCAGGCCTTTGGCGAAATCGGCGAACTCTTGGAGGAAGCGCTCCGCCTGACGCTGATCGCATGAACCCTGCAGCGAATAGGCCAGGTGCTTGGTCGCGAAAACATAGATGCGGACCTTCTCGATCCGGCCCTTGGCGCTTTTCTGCTGTCCATCGATCCGCACGGCCTTGCGTCCGTCCATCTCGATGAGTTCCTGCGACTGACTGTCGAAGTCTTCGTGTTCGAGGCGGTAACGGCGCAGGAAGTCCTGCGCGACACCGACGAGCAATTGCTGCGGGTCGCGCTCGGCCTTCTGGATGCTGACGACAGCGCTGCTGTTTGCCGCTTGGATCGGTAGCTGCTGCCCTCCCGCATGGAGGTTCCCAAAGGCCCAAGTCGCCCGCGGCAACCAAAGCTCGACCTCGCCAAAGCGCTGCACGCTCGGCAGCTGGCGCTCAGCTTCAGGCCGTTCCAGGGCCTGGGCGTATGCCTCGGAAACCGGCTCGGCGACCAGATGCACTCCGTTGCACTCGATGCGCAGGACCTGCCCTTCGGCCGAGATCCACTCGCGATGGACGCGCCCGTCGCTCTTCCATTCCACCTGGCGAGCTTGCCCCCGCCGCGAAGTCTTGCTGCGGGTGAAGGCCGCGGGAACCGGCGCCGCGTCATCTACCCGGAACTTGCGCAGCTCAAAGCGCTCTTCCATCGGATCAAAAACCGCCACGTGGTACGCCTCGGCGCCCCGAGCCACCCCTCGACGGAGGCGCTCCTGCACGACCAAGGGCAGGCGGCTTCCAGCCGGGAAGGGAAGTGACTGCCGCTGCTTGCCTCGCGTGCTCTGCTCCTTGAAGCGCATGTATCCGTGCGAGATCTCGGCATCGAAGATCCGCTCATAGAGGGTCCGGTCTCGGGCGAGATCCACCAGCTGTTCGCGGTAGTAGCAAGCCCGAGGCTCGAGCTCGCCATCAACCCGCTCGATACGAATCAGCCGGGTTGCCGTGCGCCGGCTCTGCTTCTCGGCCTTGCGCTCGATCTTCTTGCCGCGTTTCTCCAAGGACACACGCAGCTGTCCCAGGTGATTTTCGAAGAGCAGCCAAGACTCCTCCAGGTGGAAGAGCCCGTCCTTCTCGGCCTTGCAGATCAACCGCAGGGTCCCAACAACCTTGCCCTCCGCATCACGCAGCCGAAACCAGTCGTCCCGCGGCCCTAGCCCAACGGGCCATACCGGCCGCTTTGTGATGGCATCCCGGTTTTGCAGGCGGAGAAAGCTCGCGATCTGCTTCTTCGGCAGAGTAATCCGCTGCCCAGGACCGATCTCGATGCACAGGCTGTTCTCGTCTTCGGCGAGGATCCTCCCCTCCAGTTTTGCGCCGTTGCGCAGTTCGATAAGATCACTCTTCGGACGGAGAGTATCCTCCTTCTGCGCAAGGGTGGGAGCCGCAAGTAGGAGGCCGAAGACGAGGAGGTAGCTTGCCGGCATAGCGAAAGACCCATCGAAAGGAGGGAACGGAATCGGCGTTGGCACGGGGGAATGGCCAACACTGCCGTATCTATCGACAGGGGTCCTCGGCAACTGTAGGAACTTGCAGCACTATCCGCCGCCCTCCCCAGAGCACGAAGCCCAGGAGCAATAGCCCAGCAAGCCAGGGCAGCTCAGAATCGAAGCGGCGGGAAAGCCCGATCGGCCAGAGATGGCCGAGCTGGCGGTCCTCTGGCCAAGAGAGCTGCGCCGACGCCCCCAGCTCCGTCGCGAAGAGCTTGGCGTATAGCTCGGCTCCGAGCTCAGGATCCTCCCTCTTCAGGGCTCCGGACCAGGCCTCGCCGAGATAGAGCCAATGCACCAGCAAGGGGCTCATGCGCGGCTCGGCAACGAGGTATTGGATCAAGTCCCCCTTGGGCACCTGCGGCCAGCGCGCTTCGACCGCCCGGAAGCCAAGCTCGTAGTAGCCGCGGTAGGGCGTCAGGATCCCCCCCAACTGAAAGACAAGACCCAGCAGGGCGATCCCGAGCAGGAGATAGGGCCGCCGCCCACCTTCGCGACAACGCCGCAGGAGCTGTGCCGCGCCAAAGGCCACGAGCACGAAGGCCCCTAGGGTCAAATAGCGCACCCCCCAAGCCTGGCTCGAATGCCAGCCCGTCGTAAAGGAGTTGAGCAGCCACGGCAGCAGCAGCAATAGGACCGCGACGAGCACTTCGGCAGGCAGGCGCTTCGCCAAATGCCAGAGCCCGACGGGCGCCGCCAGCAGCAGCGGCGAAAACCAAAACACGCCCTTACCCCAGCTGAAGCCCAGCAGAACGAAGCCGTGCAGGAAGGGGAAGTTCCAATAGCCATCCTTAGTGCCGGGGCTGTAGCCATTCTCCATCACCGTGCCGAAGCGCCAGTAATTGAAGGCCAACAAGAAGAGGCCAAAGGGCAGAGCTCCGAGGAGGAAGGGAAGCAGCTCGCGCAGGCGCCTTTCTCGGAGCAGTGGCAGCATGACGTAGATGCCGAGCACAGCCAGTGGCAGCACATGGAAGACGCGGCACAGCACCGCAAACCCGCCGAGGGCACCTGCCGCGGCGAGCACCTTGGAGCTTCCTCCCTGGCGCCAGGCAACACAACGTTCGAAGGAGTAGAGCAAAAAGAAGCCGGCGCTACTGTCCGCCATGCTCTGTCGTGATTCGGGCCAAAACTGCGTGGTCAACGCCGCCAGCAGCACCGCCCAAAGCGCTACCCCCAGATCGAAGCCGAGCCGCCGCAGCAGGACGAAGAGCAGGAGCACAGTGAGAGCGGCAAAGAGCGGCGAATGCAGGCTCACAAAGAAGCGGGCCCAAAACTCGTCGCGCGTGCCCTCGCGCCAGAGATTGGCTGCCGTACCTGCCGCACGCTCCCAGCTCTGAGCAGCCTTCTCCTCGACCCCTGGCAGGATCCGGGCCACAGCCGAGCCAAGCGCATAGAACGGCAGCATCGTTAGCGCATGCCCTACCCCAAACCAGGAGTAGACGACACGCTCCCCAGGAGGCAGAGCTTCCTGGCCAGCAGCGACCATGGAATTCAGGGCGGTCCGGCCAATGAAGGCCTCCGCAACGCTAGCGTCCGCATGCCCGGCAGAAAGCCCAGGCGACAGACGCAGGGCCAGCGCCCGGGTGGTTTGGTATTCGACTTCGGCGTCGCTGTTGTCGATGTAGCCGTGGCTACAGAGGACGAAGAGGGCGAAGAACACCCAGAACAGCGAACGACGCAGGCGGCGCTCCTTCGCGCAAGGGCCGGGCCGCATACTCTCGCCTGCTTGATAGTTCAACGAGGATCCTCTTTAGATCGAGGAGCGAGAGCCGCCAAGGCCCAGCTCGCGTAGCCCTCGCTGACAGCGTCTACACGGAAGGCGACAAGCTCCGGCTCTTCGTAAGGATGCAGCTTGGCCAGGCGGGCGAAGATTCGCTCCTGCTCCGAAGCGTCAGCCCAAGCTGTCTTAATGAGCAAGACCTGCTCCTCTTCGTCGCAGAACTCGCCCTTCCACTCGTAGAAAGAGCGCGCCCCTGGCACAGAGCTGACACATGCTGCGAGCTTCTCCCGCAAGAGTGCCTCCGCCAATTCCCGGGCCTGTTCCCGGTCGGCAACGGTGCTGAGGATCAGATGCAGAGCCCGCCCTTCGCTCATCGTCCAAGACTCAAGCGTTCGGCGAGATAGGGGCTAAGGCCGGCCTTGATGATCGCCCTCGCCGCAGCCTGCACATCGTAGTCGACGCGGTGGTATTCGAGACGATCACCATCAACAACGAGGAAGCAGGCTCGCTGATCGCCATCACGCGGCTGCCCACAGCTTCCGACGTTGACGATGCTGCGCCCCTGCGGCAGCTGGAACACCGTCCGCTCCGGCGACTGTTGGTGGAAGCGGAAATCCTCGTCAGTCAGCCCAGGCCAATGCGTATGCCCTACGAAGCAGGGTCCATGAATACGCGAGAAGAGATCTTCCATCTTCTCCGGATCGAGGAAGCCATCGGTCTTGAGGACGTATTCTTTGATCGGGTCGCGAGGCGAAGCATGAACGAAGAGCATGCCGTCGCGCTCGACGCGATGCGGCAGGGTCTTGAGCCAGCTCCAGCGTTTGCGGCGGTAGAGCCCCCAAAGCCTCGGCTTAAGCCGGCGCTGGGTCCAAAGCAGACTCTCACGGGCGATGGGGTTGAAGTCATCGAAACCCGACTCGACGACGCCCCAATCGTGGTTACCGCAGAGAGAAAACTCGCAGCGCCGCATCACGACATCGATGCAGTATTCGGGGTCGGCGCCATAACCGACCACGTCCCCGAGACAACGCACATCCTTGATCCCCAAAGAATCGATCCGCGCGAAGACCGCTTCGAGAGCGGGGCGGTTGCCGTGCAAATCGGAGATCAGTGCGAACACATCAAACTCCGGCACTAGGGTCGGCGAGTAGTTCGTGAAGCATGCCGAGCACTTGCTCAGTCGCCGCCTTTAGCGGCCCTTCGATCGTCGCCCCCGCGGCCTTGCGATGACCGCCACCTCCGAGAGCCCGTGCCACGCCATCGACATCCACCACCTCCGATGCCCGCAGACTGAGCTTGACCCGATCTTCCCCAATCTCCTTGAGCATCAGAACGACATCGACAGCTTCAATCTCGCGCAAGGCATCCAGCAGCGTGTCCGTATTGAACTCGTGGCGACCGGCGCGCGCCATATAGCTGCGCGGCAGCGGCAGAACCGCGACACGGCCATCCTCGGCGAAATAGCTCAGTGCTAGTCCGGCAGAGAGCAGCGACGCATTTTCCCGCGACTTGCCGTGGTGCAAATGCTGGTAGATCTCATGCGGCCTAACCCCGTTCGCAACGAGATCCGCAGCGATCGCCAGGGCGTTCTCGTCGGTGTTCGAGTAGCGGAACCAACCGGTGTCGGCCACGATGGTCACAAAGATGGCTTCGGCCGCCGGTTGCAGCATCGGCGCCCCAATCTTGCGATAGAGCTCGTAGATGATGGTGCCGGTCGAGGCGGCACTGGAGTCGCAGAGCGCCAGGTCTCCGTCTCCCCGCTCCGCTCCGACATGGTGATCGATCACGATCCGAGGCACTCCCTGAAGCTCCGCCGCTGCCTTGCCGACGCTTCCGAGGCGACGGAGTTCATGGCAGTCGAGGAGGAAGTGCAGATCGTGAGGCGGCAGTTCGCTTCCAGCCTCGTATACCCCGATCGGAGTATGTTTCTCCAGGAAGCGAAGTCCTCGCTCAACGGGATCGGCATTCAGGATCTGCACCTGCTTGCCCATGCTCCGCAGCAGGTGATACAGAGCCACCTCTGCACCGATACAGTCCCCATCTGGCCGCTCATGCCCACTCAGCAGGAAGCTCTCAGTGTTTTCGATGCTATGGATGACGTCTTCGAACACGGGGAGTCTGCTCTGGTTGGCGAAGCTGAGGTCGGCGAGGGAAGCGGTAGATAATAGCAGCGAGCCCAAGCCAAGGCTCCGTCAGCTCCCCCATAAACGGCGCCCGGCACACCAAATCGCCGTTATCGGCGCATCGCTGTGAATGAACCATTCGGAAGCGGCACGGGGCCCTTCTGCTAACGGTGCCACTCCGGGTAGGGCAATCGCATCGAATACACAAGCCGGAGCCAAACGCCCCACCGGCAGCGAAAGAGCTGCCCCAGCCCCGGCAAAGCACATAGGAAGCAGCTGGGCTGCGCTCAGATCAGGAAAGAGCTGCGTGGCTCGCCGCAACTCCGAACGTGGATCGAGCCGCTCATTGCTCGCCAGTGAATCGGTGCCGAGAACGACGCGGAGCCCCAGCTCCAGCATTCGGCCAAGAGGAGGGGCAGAGCGCCCGAAGTACTCAATGGTCCCCGGACAAAGCGCCAGCGCCGCTCCGCGCCGAGCAGCCAATTCCAGCTCCGACGCTTCGGCCTCCTGCATGTGCACAAGTAAGGTCCTCGGGCCAAGCAAACCGTGGCGGTCCAGTTCCATCGTCGGCAAGAGCCCGGACGGCTCCCAGCTCGGGGGCATGCGCCCGAGCTCTTCGAGCAGAACCCGAAACGGCCCAGTGCCGGTGCGAAGGAACTCACACTCCTCGGGACTCTCCGCAACATGGATCGAAAGAGGCAGCTTTCGGCGCCCCGCTTCGGCAAAGAGCGCCGCACTGACCGAGTAGGGCGCATGCGGCGAGAGGCCGATTTCGAGCGCGTCTTGCGCTGTGGCGAGGCGTCTATCGCAGTTCGCCGCAGCGGCGAGAGAGTCCTGATCGAAACCGATCAGTTCCAAATCGCTCCGAGCCCGCAGCCCCCTTCCGGCCAAGGCCGCAGCCCCGGCACCGACACTGTCAATCTCGCAGAAGCTCGTGTATCCAAACCCCAGCGCTTCTGAGAGGTTTCTCTCCGCGATGAGACTCGGATCCTCAGCCCCCGGGGCAAAGCGGGCCTCGATGACGGAACGCAACCAATCGACAAAATGCCCAGGGCTCTTCGCAAGTGGCCCAAGCTCCAGGTGAACGTGCGGGTTCACCGCCCCAGGCATCAGGGTATCGAAGCACTGGTCCCCCGCCCGCGGCTCCCCATGCTCGATCCGTTCGATCTGCCCCGATTCGCTGAGATCGAAGCGTAGCCCTGGACTCTGTGCCCCACCGTGCCAGCCCCACCCGTCGTACACGGAAGCGGCCCAGAGCCTAGCCCTTAGCTGCTCTGGGCCGCGTTCCGCGTGCTTCACGGGTGAGCCAGGCTCAGCCGCGATAGAAGACCTTGACCTTCAGGATTTCGATCTTCTTGGTGCCGCCCTTGGTGTCAAAGCGGAGGATCCAGCGGAAACCATTACCGACCAGGGTGTCGTAGTCGTTGAGGCGGCTGATGCCACCCTTAACCAGATCGTCCTCAACCCAAGGCGTCGGATCGTCGATCGGCTGGCCAGCCGTGTTCACCGGAGCGCTCTGGATCATGAACACCACCGGCTCACCGGCAATCGCCCGCACCTTGCTGACCAGCGAATTATCGCTGTAGGTGACGAGCTTGCCGTCGATCTTGGCTTCGACGACGTAGTAGCGGAAGCTCGGCGAGAAAAGGGTCTGGGTCTGGTACCACTTCGAAGCGGCGATGGTCACATCGTTGTAGTCGACCGCCCGGAGCAGACCAACGTTGTTGGCCGTCGACGCTGGAGTAAAGCCCTTGAAGCTGACATGGCTCGGTTTGGGATCCGACTCAACACGGATGTACCCGGCACCGCCGTCACCACCGACCGCGGCCATACCCAAGTAGCTCGTTTCTTTGACCACGCCGCCCTTGCCACCGAGCGAGGTGATCTTGCCGAGCAAGGTCGGGATGCCCGCCACCTGCAGCAGAACAGAACCACCGGAGCCACCACCACCAGGTGCCGGAAACGGAGCGGCCGAAGGAGCGCCGAAACTGTGAGCGTTGCCACCATTGGTAATCAGCTCGGCGTCTTTGCCGAGAACCAGGTCGCCACCGCACTGCAGGACCATCACCCCACCACCGGCGCCACCGCCGCCACCAGGATTCCAGGTATAGGTTCCTGTATAGGACTGGAAGGGATCGGAACCACCACCGCCACCACCGGAGCCTCCAATCGCGAAGGTCTCAAGACTTGAGCGCCCAGTGATCTCGGGAGTGACCTGGAAGGCCTTACCCGGCACAGACTCCTTGCCAAACACACCCTGCTGGTAGTTGGGATAGAGCGCCGAGTTGCCCTCCTTACGAGAGAAGCCCTTAGTGCCAAGGAAAGCACCAGCGCCAGGGCTGTAGAAGCTGCCACCGGCACCGCCGGCGGCTGTCTGACGGGTAAAGATCTTCGAGGAGCCCTGAGTGATCCAGATTCCGACCAACCCCGTCTGCGGGTTACCGAGCGAACCACCCCCCCCGGTACCCGCAGCCAGCGCCGCGCGCGGATGCCCAGCCGGAAGCACAACATTCTGGCCCGGGCGTCCATGGCGGTTGCCAGTGCTCAGAGTCGGGATGTCGCCACCCTGACCACCATTGCCGCCACCGCAAATGCCCTTGCCGCCGAGAAAACCGGTCTGCCCGGTCGGGTTGGTGCTCGGCGCAGGAGGAGGAACAATCTCCATGACGCCGTCGATCTGGACCTTGCCCGAGACGCGAAGGATGGGTTTCTTGCTCCCGATCCAGCGCACGCGTTCGTTCGACTTAAGCGTGAAGGTCTGGAACTCGAAGATGCCGTTGGTGACGGTAATGTCTTCACCAGTGAGGGTGCGGAGCCCGGGAATCATCTGCCCGTCACTGTTCCACTGGTAGATATTGCGCTTCTGTGCGTCCTGGATCTTCAGATCGACGCCGTCAGGCGCCTTGAAATCGCCCAGGATGCCCGAGCCACCCAGCTTGCCGGGAACGAGCTTGCCGGCCCCCCACTTGGCGCCGCTCAGATCGCTCTCGAAGTGGCTGGTGTCGCTGAAGACCTCCTCCACAAACTGATTCTGGATCTGTTCCTTCTTGGTCTGGAACTCCCAGGCAATCGGAACCGCACCCTTCCCCGCTAGGTCGCGAATCTGCGAGGTGACCTGAACCTGGACGCAGCTGTTCTGCGGCAAGAGGATGCTCGGCCGGAAGACGACAGTCGTCTTGTTCGAGCGCTCGTCGAGGTTGACCGAAACGGTGCCGGGTAGGTTCTTGACCCGACGCTCGCACTCGAAGGCCTCATTGACCAGGCTCACCGTGAACAGGATTCCGGCACCGGCGCCACCGCCCTGGAAGATCTGCGTGTTCAGCACTTCCGAGAACTCGAGGACGATCAGGGTATTGCGCGCCACGTTGCTCAGCGACGTTGGCACAAGCAGCTTAGCCCTGGGCTTCTTACCATCGAGATCGATGACACCACGGTTGGCGACGATCTTGCAGCTAAAGCTGGTCTTGAGCGTGCCGCCATCCGTCGAACGCACGAGGTCACGGTAGCCGCTCCCCGTGCCCGGGATCTCAAGGGTGTAGGACACATTCTCAGCAAAGCCGAAAAGGGTCCGGTTGCCCTCGCTCCGGACCGAGGGGATGAAGGCGACCTCATTGCCCTGCACCACGTAGGTCCCTGAGGGTTGCGCGCCGGCAGCCGTCCGGATCCGGAAGCTCTCCGAGTTCACCGAAGTCGGATCAATCGGTCGGCTGAACTGGAAGCGCAGAGGCTGATTGACGGCAATTTCTGAAACCGTGCAACCACTGCCGGAAGTGCAGCCCAGCGTGCAGCTGAGCACACACATTTGCCCCCCGTCAGAGCAGGCTTGGCCCAGGCCTCCTACTTCGGAGCTCGAAGAGCCACCGCAGCCAGAAGAACCCGCCAAGAAGACGAGCATGAGGGAGAACGCTTTGATCAAAGATGTCGTGCGCATCGTGTTCTCTGTAGGAAGGGTCAGCTCTGGTAGAAGACCTGGACCGATTGAATTTCGACAGGCTGGCTCGTCTTCGAGCGGTCGACGCGAATCGAGAAGCGGAAGGAGTTGCCGCCGCGCAGATTCAGCGAGTCGACCTCCCCCATGTACCACGGCGACAGGTTCTTCAGTTGCTTTCCTGAAGCCTGGGCACTCTGGATGAAGAAGACGACCGGTTGCCCAGCCTCGGCCTTAACCGTGCTGCGGCTGGGGTCGTCACTAAAGAGCACGGTCTGCGAGCCGATCTTGGCCTTCACGAGGTAGGCCGTATAGGTCGGCGGGAAGAGCAGTCCCGTGCGGTAAAAGTTCGTGAAGAGCATCGAAGCACTGTCGCTGTCGACGTCCTTGAGCTTGCCTGCGTTCTTGGCGCTCGCTGCAGGCTGGAAGTTGAGGAAGCTCTTGTAGTCAGGAGCCGGGTCGGCCTCGACGCGGACAAAGCCAGCACCACCGTCGCCACCGAGGCTATCGACCCGGAGGCTGTAGCTGCTCAGCGGCGACATCTTGCCGCCAGCACCGCCAAGCACGTTGATCTCGCCACGAAGGTCGGGCGTGCCACCAGACTGGAGCAGGATTGCGCCACCGCTACCGCCACCGGCCGCAGCAGGAGCAAACATGTTGGTGGTGTCCATACCAAAAGTCGGAGCCTTGCCACCTCGGGAAAGCAGCTTGCCGCGGTTGCCTAGGACCAGGTCGGTACCGGCCTTGATCCAGAGGAAACCGCCGCCACCCGCGCCACCGGAGCCACTGCTCCAAGTCACCGGCGTCTGCTTGACCGAGCCCATCGGATTGAGCCCGGCTCCGCCACCACCAGAGCCGCCAAAGCCGAACAAGAAGCCCGAAGATTCGGAACGGGTAAAGAGGCTTGAGATATCGACGGCAGAACCGCCCAGTGAGGGCAGGCCAAAGTCAGCCGCCGTCGGCGATCCTGACGTACCCAGCTTGTTGTCGACGACCTTTCCGCCCATGCCGACGGTCAGGAAGCCACCGCCACCTCCGCCAGCAGAGCACTGCTGCGAGATATAACCCGACAAGGCGGAATAGCCGACCTGCTTGTCATAGTTGGCCTTGGTCGTGGCCGATGCGTTCGGAATCGGAAGGGCCTTGGAACCACGGCCGCCAGTAAGGGCAACGGCTGCGGTCAGCGGATGCCCCGCTGGCAATTGAACAGCCTGCCCATCGCGCCCGTCGATGGGCCCGATGCTCGTAGGCGTGTTGAAGGGCAGTGCACCACCCTGGCCACCACTTGCGCCACCCGGGCCACCGGGCTGCCCTGGCTGACCGTTCACCGGGCGGCCCGTGGAAGAGCTATAGGCCGGAGCCTTAGCGTCTGGGGCCGAAACGCTGATCGAGCCTTCGATGACGATCTTGCCACTGGCCTTCAACACCGGTGGGGTGTCTCCAATAAAGCGAACGGTCTCGCCATCTGCGACCTGGATGCTCGCAAACTCGAGGATGCCGTTGTTTACCGCCTGATCCACACCGCTCAGGCTCAGGAAGGACGGGACCACGACCTTGCTGGCATCCACTTCGACCTCGAGCGGCTCGCCCTGCTTGTTGCGCCTTAGGACCTTGACGCCTTGCTTGTACAGCGCGGAATTATGCAGGGTGAAATCTCCCAAGACGGCAGAGCCACCAAGGCGGCCAGGCACAGCCGCGCCCTTGGCCCAAGCGAAGCCATCGCGCAGGGTATCGCGGTGAACTGCCGGGTCAGCGAAGTCCTCGGTGATCGAGAACACCTTGACCGCCGCGGCCTCGGTGCCGAACTCAAGACGGGTCGGCGGCGCAGGATTGCCCTTGAGGTCACGGATGAGGCGGAACTTGTCCACGCCACTGGGCTTGTCGTTGATGCGAACGACCACGCAGGAGTTGCCGGGGAGCAGTTCCGAAGGACGGAAGATGATGCGGGTGCGCTGCGTCGCCTGGTTGAGGCCGACGGTCCAGGTGCCTTCGAGGCGGAAATCATCCAGGGCGCACTTGCCCGACTTCGTCCTCTTGGCAACGCGGAAATGGATGCCAACTCCCGTGGTGAACTCGTTGCGCTGTAGCAGCGACTGGGTATCCACCAGCTCGCTGAACTCCACGATGATCAGGCTGTCACGCGGAGCCGCATTGCGCTGCGCCGGCTCTGGCAGGACCAGCTTGGCCCTGGGGGCACGACCATCGAAGTCCTTGATCCCCAAGGAGACGTTGAGCCGGCAGCTGAAGCCCTTGCCGATCGGCGCCCCCGCGAGTGAACGGATCGTGTTCAAGGAGCTGTTGCCCGCAGGAATCGTCAGCGTGTAGGTCTCCCGGTCCTCGAAGCCGAAGAAGACCTCATTGCCGATCACCTCGATGTCGGGCACGAAGAAGACGTTGTTCTTCTGCACGAGGTAGGCACCAACCGGTTCCTTGCCGCGAGCCGTCTTCAGCTGGAAGGTCGAACGATTGACGGTCGCCGGATCCACGGGCTGGTTGAAGGTGAAGACGAGGGGCTGGTTCACCGCGATGTCGGAAATGCTGCAACCCGTCGGCCCACAGCCGAGGTTGCACGACGTCACGCAGAGAGCTTGGCCCCCATCGCAGTTCGCGGCGCCAACGCTTCCAGTAGAAGCGGTTCCGCCACCACAGGACGCCAAGACAAGCGTGACTGCGGCGAAGAAGAGGAACAGGAGCGAGCGGCCCTTCATGGAGACCTCACCTCGGATGATCCGGGACGGAGCGAGAGTCAACGTTGACTCGCAGGGACTAAAGGATCAGGGACGAAAACCGGAGTCACCCAAGGCGGGGATCCGGCGCATCACTTCGACAGTCCAATTTTCGTGCCGAATGAGGCCGCACCTGAAGCAGGGAGCGGAGAAGTATATCCCTAAGATGCCCGCATCGAGAAGCGTGAGCTAAGTCCCTTTTCACCGGGGTCTTGGAGCCCCCCCTCTCCGAGCACCTCCGCGGCCCCCTAGAAAGAGGGCCGCGCTTTTTGACCTCGCCCGATCGAAAAGACACAGGGCGGCCATTCCAGAGTGCGGGATCGCACGCTGAAGCCCTCCGGAAAGGCCGATCTTCCAGTGCTTTGGCGCCAGCACCAAAGCCCCGAAGAGCCTGCCCACAGGCCTGGCCTCGCATGGCTCCGAGCAAGGCGGCCAAGGAACAGATCTTGCTTGGCCGCCGCCCGCGCACCAGCATGCACACTCATCCGCCGCCCGGCCCCTCTTCGCTTCGACCCCCTGATGCAACGTAGCCCCACGCTCCTCATCTTCCTGGTCTCGACCGCCATCGTGCTCGCCTTCGGCCTTTGGCTCGACCAGTCCCTCCTGCCCCAGCTTCGCCAGCAGAACCGAGAACTCAGCGAGCTAAACCAGCGCGTCCAAAAGATGCAGGAGGACCTCGCCCTCCTGCACTTCAGCGCCAAGATCGAGGGCCAGCCCCTCGAGCAAGTCCTCGAACACATCGAGTATTGGGCCCAGCAACGGGACGAAAAGCGCCCCTCGGTGATCGACGAGGACATCTACAAGGAAAAGCTTGAGCTAGGCAAACAAGCCCTGCTCCGGCTAGGAAGCTCGATCTTCGATCGGCTCATGCTCGAGTTCCGCCTGCCAGAAAAGCAGAAGAAGCTCGGCTACCGCTTCGTCCTCCTCGAAATCCTCCACGACATCGACCCGCAGCGCGCGATACAGGCCTATTCCGAAGTCCTGCAGAACCAGAGCCTCGACTCCCGCTTCCGCGACCTTGCCGCACGCTTGCTGGTCGGGATCGACGCCAATGTGGCCGGCAGGGTGCTGCAGACCGAGCTACTGCGCAGCAAGCAGATCGGCCCCGTGAACCTCAAGCTCGGAACTTCGCGCACCTCGCCCGGCTTCCTCAGCATTCTCCGCTACTACATGGAGACGCCACATATCGCCAAGCGCGAGACCCTGCACAGCATCTTGCGCACGAGCAACCACCGCACCCATGTCTATACCGAGGCCGTCAAATACCTGGGCGACCTGGGCGGAGGCGACAGCCAGGGCCTGCGCCAGAGCATCCACATGCTGAAGCGGCTCTTTGAGGAAGGTGCCCCTCACCCCAGCGCCGGCGACACGATGAATCCCCTCTTCCGCAGACACTGCGCGCAGGCCGTGGCCAAGCTCGGCGGGGCATCGGCCTGCAACTGGCTGCGTGAGCAAATGAAGCGAGAACAGGACCGCGCCCTCGTCGGGGTGCTGGCCCAGCTGGTCCGCAAGCACTGCCCATGAATGAGGCCTCGGCTGCAACACCCGCTCTCTTCGACAGTCATTGTCATCTCGGCCTGGATTCGCTGCGGGAAGATCTAGAGAACGTACTGGCCAGGGCACGGGACGGGGCTCTGCAGCACATCGTCGATATCGGAATCAGCGTCGCCACCAGCGAACAAGCCCAGGCTCGCGGTCTAGCCCTATCCCAAAGTGAGCTGCAGCTGCACCCCAGCGCCGGGCTTCACCCCTGCGACTGCGCCGAGCACCAGGGGCAGTTCTCCGAGATCGCCGAGCTCGCCGCCCACGAGCGCTGCGTCGCCATCGGCGAAACCGGACTCGACCTCTACTGGGATTCGGTGCCACTCGCCGTCCAGCGCGCCTCCCTCGACAAACACATCGAACTCGGACGCGCCCTCGGCAAGCCCCTCGTCCTGCATTGCCGCGACGCCTGGGAGGAGCTCTTCGAGCAGCTTGCCGAGCAGGCTCCGATCCACGGGGTCCTGCATTGCTTCACCGGCGATCGCCAAGAAGCCGAACGCTGCCTGGAGCTGGGGCTGATGGTCTCCTTCGGCGGCCCCCTAACCTATAAGGGGCGGCGCAACGACCCGCTCCGCGAAGCAGCCGCCGCCGTGCCCGAGGACAGGCTGCTGATCGAGACCGACGCGCCCTTTCTGCCACCGCAGCCCTGGCGCGGTAAGCGCAACGAGCCGGCCTACGTGCGGGCGACCTTCGACAAGCTCTGCGACCTGCGGGGCGCTGAGCCGGGGCAACTAGCAGAGCGCCTGATGCAGAACTCGCTACGCTTCTTCGGCCTGGATGCCGACTGAGCTGACAGAACGCCCTCGCTCAGCGCGGCGCTCCGGCAAAGCCAAAGGCTTGCTGCAGCCCGGCGCTCTTGGCCCAGAGGAGGATACGCCGGTCACCGGTCGCTTCGGCCAGCTTCATCGCAAAGCCCAGGGCGGAGGCCCCAAGCATCCGGCGCCGGGCAAGCTCGGCGAGAAGACGACGCCCCTCCTCCAGCTCTTCGGCCTCGATCAGGTACTCCCCCATCGCCGCAAGGTAGCTCTCATTCTCCAGTCCCCGGTCGCGGCATTCGTCGAAGAGGGCCAACGCCGCCGTGTAGTTCTCGCCTGCCCGCTCGGCCTCACTCGCCTGCAAATAGACAAGCATCTTGCGCTCGACCATCGCCAGACAAGACAGCGCCCAGGAGCGTGCAATGCGCAGATCCCGGCCCTCCCGACTCCGCGCATAGAGGGCAATGCGCGCCCGCGCCGCCTGCAGCCGGACAAAGGGATCCTTCCAGCGCTGCATCGCAAAATCTTCGATCATCCGCACCGTCTCCCGCATCTCAGTGAGCGGCGCCCCGAGCTCAGCCTGCTTGAGCCGCACTTCGCAGAGATTGCGAAGCGCCGGGAGATAACGCGAGTAGATCGACAGGGCGGCTTCCAGCTGCAGCTGGGCTCGGGCCAGGATCTCGGGATCGGCAGGCAGATCCTTCTTCCCTCCCCAGGCTTGGTCAGCCAGGCCGCAGTGGGCTCGGAAGGAGAGATCATTGGCCGCGAGGGTCGAACGCCACAGTCGTTCCGACTCATGCCAGTCAAAACCACGGACGACCGTACGCAGTCCCAGCCCTAGCAGGAGCAAGGCCGGTAGGAGCACCGCACGCCTTGCCCCGGCCAACGCAGGAACAGAACGCAGCAGCGTCACCAGCCCCGCAGCCAGTGGCACCGAGAGCAGGAGCACCGGTACGTAGAGACGATGCTCGGCCAAAGGAACGTTGAGCGGAACGAGGATCCACGGCAGCGAAAAGCCGAAGGCCCCGAGCACACAAACCGAAACCAGCGGTCGCCGCCGAATGAAGAGCACGGCAAGCAGGAGGGGAACAAGGATGCAGGCTGCGCCCAAATAGACCCGGGGCTGCTCAATGGACAGCGGCTCGAAACGGGTGTGGTCGAGGCTGAGCTGCCAGGGAAAGAGCCAGAGCCCCATGGCTTTCGGCAGGAACTGCGTCATCCCCAAAAGCTGCGTCTCGAAGTCCCGCGCTCCTCCGGAATAGGGATCGCCGCCGCTGGAGAAAACTCGCACCCCGGTGGTCGCCACCCCAAAGAGTGCCTTGCGCACGGCCAGGTAGCCAAAGGCCACCGGCATCACCAAGAGGATGCTCTTCGAAGCCCTAAGCATCGACGAGGCCATACTGCGGCCGCGCATCTCAAGGGCAAAGAGCAGCAAGGCGATGAAGGGCGGAACCAAGACGCCGGTCTCCTTCGACAGACAAGCCCAGGCGGTGCCGAAGGCAATGCCGCCCATCTGCAGCAGGGGCCGGGCAGGGCTGCCCTCTCGCCCATCGAAGTGCAGGCAGCTGAACAAAGCGATCCCCAGCCCCAAGGCCATCAGGATCTCGGAACGCGAACTCACCAAGCAGAGCGTTTCCACGTGCAGTGGATGCAGGGCGAAAAGAAGGCTAGCGATCCAGGTGACCGCGCTGAGACGTTGCCCCTCGAGAGCAAAACGGTGCAGCAACTTGGGCAAGGCGGCAAAGAACAGCAGGCTCACGCAGAGGTGCTGCAATAGGTTTCCGACCTTGAAGGCCCAAGCTGCCCCAGAACCGATCCAGTGATCGATCGCGAGGGTGCTCAGCACCAGTGGGCGATACATCCGCCCGGCGGTGGCCGAGAACATGTCCGGGTCGAGGAAAAAGGCCGGAAGATTGCTCAGCTCCCGGATGGCCGTGTTGTCCCGGACCGCGTGCTCGTCATCGAAAACCAAGGGGCCGACCAAACCACTGGCGTGAACAGCCAGGACTAGCAGGGCCAGAAGCAGATAGGCCTGATAGTGCGCGCGGGGGGCAGCACCGGGCCGCGGCGGAACGAGACTCGTGCGGAGGAAGCTCACCTGCCTTGCATCGGCGCAGCAGCGTGCTTTTCCTGAGCCCCTCCACAGCGCAAACTGCTCGCTGTGTGTGCAGCTTCGATTCTTCTCGTGACCCAGCAGCTCCGGAGCGTCCGCTCTGGCGTCGGCACCTACGTCCGCCTCCTCCTTGAGGGGCTGCAGGAATCCTCTCTGCAGATGGCCGTCGCCACCTGGGGCACCGAACTCGACCCCGATTCCTTCCCTGGCACCGAGTGGATCGATCTCGGACGCCCTCCCCGCTTCGACCCGACACCGGGAGCCTTCCTGACCTTGGGGCGGCGCCTGGCCAAACGAGTCGACCTGGGCGCCTACCGCCTGGTGCACTTTCTGGATGCCCGCGAAGCCTGGTCCTCGCTGCGGAACCCGCCAAATCCTCGCCCCAAGTGCATCGGAACCGTGCACGACGACTATGCCCTACACGCGCCACCAGGTGTCTTCGGTCACTTCGGGCGCGCCGGTGACCCACTGCGGCGCTGGGCCTACTACCGCTGGCTGCGCCGACTTGAGCAGCGCTGCTACCCGGCCTTCGACCTTCTGATGAGCAATGCCGAGGCCACTTCCCAGAGCCTGATCGAAGGCTACGGGATTCCTAGCGAGCGCTGCAGTACCGTGCCGCTGACCGTCAGCGAGGCCAGTAGACATGTGCATCCGGTAGCGCTTTCGGGACAGCCCACCCTCCTCTTCGCGGGGGGGAACTTCTATCGCAAAGGGCTCGATATCCTGATCCGAAGCATTGCTCTCCTGCGCAGCGAGTTCCCAGGCTTGCGACTGCACGTTGCCGGCCGTGACCCTCTGCAACGCAAGCTTGAGCGGCTAGCCCGCCGCCTTGCCGTCCGTGAACAAGTGATCTTCCACGGCCGAGTTCCACCGAGCCAGATCGAAGGTTTCCTGAACTCGACGGACATCTTCGTCATGCCCTCTCGGCGCGAAGCCCTCGGCCTCGTCTACCTGGAGGCCTTCCGGGCCAGAGTGCCGGTGATCGCCGGGTCACGCGGAGGCGTCGCAGAACTGATCGAGGACGGAAAAAACGGCCTCCTCGTCGCTCCGGAGCAGCCGGCAAGCCTGGCAGAAGCCATCCTTCGCATCAGCCGCGAGCCGCAACTGCGACGAAAGCTCATCGACGGCGGCCGGCGTTGCCTCGAAGCAAGGAGCCCGGCCCGCTTGATCGAAGTAACCCGTCAGGCCTACGAGCGAATGCTGGCAAGCGACTCCTGAAGCAACACGTCATCGACTGGCCGGCAGGCCTCACTGCGAAGGATCGGAGAATCCTCCGGCAGCCAAGTGCTGCCAGTGACATTCTCCAAGTGAATCAGCAATCGCCGTCCAATCGCCCATGGCGAAAACATCCGGTCATAGCTGCGCCGGGCACGTTGACCAATGGACCGGAGAATACTCTCGCTCTCCGCTACGGCATCAAAGGCTCGGGCCAAGGCCACGACGTTGCCCATAGGAACGGTCATGCAGTCCGAGCCTGGCGCTAAAAGCGTGTTCACCGACGAACTGTCACCGGTGATGACGCTACGACCACAGCCGAGTGCATGAACGACCTTGAGCGGCACGACGCGCTGAGCCTTAGGGCTCTCCCCAAAAATCCCGACATGCACCCAGTGCGAGGCGAAATACTCCCGCAAAGCGGCTCCGGATACCCACTCTTCCCGCAGCTGAACACGCTCCTCTCCAAGGGCTCTTGCTTGCGCTCGAAACTCAGGAGTCCCACCAACAACCGTCAGGGAAGCCCGCTCACAACGAGCCACGGCCGCCAACAGAGTATCGAGCCCGTGCAAGGGCACCCCGGTGCCGCAATACAAAACGGGGAGGCGCTCAGAGTCTGGCCACGGCGGCAGCGGGAAGGCGGCCTCTGGCGCATCTGGATCGCCAACGGGCACGAAAGCAAAGAGATCTCGTGGCAGCCCCGTTAATTCGGCAACGAAGTTCGCATGCTCGGGTGTGTCGAGCAGAGTCAGGTCAGCACGCTGGCAGGCCTTACGGTCGAACCTTCGGAGCATCCTCGCCGCTAGGGATTTCGGCTTGAAGATTTGCCGATCGCAAACAGCAGTGTCATAGAGCGACAGAAATAGATCCAAGACGATCGGCCCATCCCATATGCCCCGAAGCCAGGGGATGGCAAACCAACCGGGGTAGGGCACGAGAAGAGCATCCACCTGCTCCGTACGCAGGTAGGAGCGCAGCTGATCTCGCAGCTGCTTGCGAGCTCCGAGCAGACGCCAAAACGCATCTGGCCATCTACGTTTTTGACGCACGAGCTGCAGGCGCTCACCTCGTTTTGGAAGTGCATCAACCCGCATCTTGACGACTTCCACGCCATGCTCCGATAGGCCTGCCTCGAGTGAACGAGCACGGGGATAACCGCCCTCGACATCGAAGATGCCAAAAAAGAGCACGCGTTTGGCCATCTCAGCCCCTCTGCTCCGGCCTGCGAGAGCGCGGCGGCAAAACATCCCCGGTCCGCTCGAAACGCATCTGTGCAATTTGATCGGAGATCAGGCCGAGGCTGAAGATCACCGTCGACTGCACCAGGAGCAGCACTGCCATATTCGTAAAACGCTGAGCGGTCAGGAAGGTGTAGACATACCAAGCCAGCCCCGAAAAGAAGACCAGCCCCGCCAAAGGAGCGAAGACACGCAGTGGCGCAAAAAAGGTCGCGATCTTGAGGATGATCAGTAAGAAGCGTGAGCCATCGCTGAGCAGCCGGATTTTCGATGTGCCCGCTCGCGGACGCACCTCAAAGGGCAAGTATTTGACAGCATGGCCGGCTCGAAACATCGAAAGGGTGATCGTCGTCGGATAGCTGAAGGTGTTGGGCAGCAGCGGCACGAAGGAACGCAAGGCCCGGCCCTGAACCACCCGAAAACCGCTGGTCAGGTCGCCGATCTTCTTCTGGGTAACGTAACTCGCCAGCCCGTTGTAGATACGGTTGGCCAGGTTCCGGTACCAGACGCCCCCACCACCTTCGCGCGAAGCCACCACCATGTCGTAGCGGCCGAGATGGGCGAGAAGCTCGGGAATCACTGACGGAGGATGTTGGCCATCTCCGTCCATCAACAGCACCCAATCGCCGGCAGCTTCGCGAATGCCATGTTTGATGGAAGCGCCATTGCCCAGCGGCTCAGGATGCGAGTAGACGCGTGCGCCATATTCGATGGCAATTTCGCGAGTCCCATCCGTCGAGCCATCGTCGATCACGATCACTTCGAAAGCGTGCGACTCGATGCTACTGAGAACCTCTCCCAACTCCCTAAGCAAGCCTGGGAGGTTTTCCGCCTCGTTCAAAGCCGGAATTACGATGCTCACCAAAGCGAGCCCCCTTCGATCATCGACAGGGCGTGGAACGATCGTAGCTCGGGCCTGCTTGATATTGGCCGGCGCTGCCTCGGGAGGAGCTATGGAAGTGGCCGAGCCGGGACTCATCAACTCAAAGAGCCCCTGCGGCGGCAGAGTTCGCGGTGTCATGCTGCTTTCATCGGCAGCAAGCGGGAAGAGCCTGAGCCAGCAAGCAAAAAGCGCCGCGAATTGGCACGAGGCCCCGTTGCCGCTGTCGGCAACCGGGCCTCGTTTGCACTGCCTGCCAGGGCAATGAATCAGTTGACGACGGTCCAGCGCATGCCGTCAACAGCCGTGCCGTTGACCGCAATCGAGTGGCTCATCGAAGTCTTCATCGTGGCAAGGCTGCTTAGGACAGCCGTAGCGGCCGGCACGTTGCCGGTGCCGCTGTAGCGGGTCACGCTGTTGTTCGACTGCAGAACGTCACCGGACTGGTTGACGAAGAACGCACGCTTGCCGCTGTTGCCGAAGCTGCTCGGCCAGGCGTAGCAGGCCCAGAGGACTTCAGCCTGGGAGGCGTCAACTGCCGGGTAAGCAGCCGTGACGGCGTCTTCCGACAGCCAGGAGCCACCGGAACCGGGCAGATACATTTGGAACCAGTAGCCCGAGCGCAGGATTCGCCCGTTCGCATCCAGTTGACCGAAAGCGGCGCTAAGGACGGGAGGCGTAACAGTGTTGGTGCCTTCGCCAGTAGCGACGGCGCCGGTCTTGACGTTACGGACACCGGACAGCTCCTGGAAGTAGCCGTATTCACCGGCACCGTTACCGTTGGCGTCGATCACGCCGGACGCCTGGACCTGGGCCTGCGAAGAGGCCAGGTTCTTCAGGGTCGCGATCGCGGCCGACTCGTTCGCATTAATGCGGGCCGCCATGAGGTTTGGAATGGCGATCGACGCGATGATGGCAATGATCGCAACAACGATCATCAGCTCGATAAGCGTGAAGCCAGCTTGCTTCTTGGACATGTTGTTGTGAGCTCCTTCTCTGCTGCTTGTATTGGCTGAAGCCTCCCGGAGGAGTCTTCTCACTTGGATGGCCTTGCGGCCTGGATCGCTTGGGACCCCATTGGATGGAACCCCTCGGCCTTGTACCGGCTCCAGAACTCCTCATCGGCTGAGATCAGCTGTTCGAAGAGTTTCGGCTTACACTGCCGGACTCGGACCAACGCTTCGTTTGCAGTATCGAACTGACCGGCACGCACCTTGAGCTGAGCAAGCCGGTACCAATCCATCGCAGTTTTTTTCGACAGGGACTGGTAGCACGAAGTCGCGATGTCATCGCCGAGATCGAATGCTGCCTCGGCTACAATTTTTCTGTCGCTTTCGTTGTTCTTTGCAGCACGGAAAGCGCGGCGTAATGCGGATCCACGAATCGCCAGATTATTTTGCCGATGAGCTAGGTGTGCGCGTGTGACCCACCAACGTACGCCTCTGTTCGCAGGCTCTATCCCTTCGAGTGCGGCCAGAGCCCCAGGAAAACGGCTAAGCTCGATACGAACTCGAGCAAGATTGAGAGAGACCTCTCCTCGATCTTTACAGGAGCTGTCCGCGCAACCCAGCGCCTCCTCATACCATTCGGCAGCGCGCTTGTAATCGCCCTCAAGGACAGAACTGAAGGCCTGCATTTCCCGGGTAATCGCTAAGCCGGGACTCAGTTCTTCGGCTTTCTCAAGGCGCTCCCTGACGATCGCCAACTGCTGCTTGCGCAAGGTGACCAGCTTGGCATCCTGCGTCTGCGCAGGAATCATCTGAACCACTTTGAGATGCTCTTCAGCGATACTCAGTTGGGTGCCACTGTCGGGTTCTGCTTGATAAAAACAGGCGTAGATCAACGCTGCAGCGCTCAGAGAACCTAGAGAATAGAGCACGATGCGGCGTATCAGCATGGTGCGGGGGCTCTTCTTGGCCATCCTGTCTCTCCAATACGAAGGCTCTAGAAATGCCTGAAAGAAGGGAGGGGGAAATTGCCAGGGGCTGGCATCTCCACCGACACCAGCCCCTGAAAACAAAGCTCAGGGTCATCAACCCGCGAGCTTCTCCTGTAGCTTGAATATCGGCAGGAAGACGGCCAGCACGATGCCGCCGACGATGAAGCCCATCGTGCCGATCATCAGAGGTTCGATCATCGACGTGAGCCCCTTCACATCAGCAGAGACCTGCTCGTCGTAAAAACTGGCGATCTTTTCCAGCAGTGTTTCGAGTGAACCAGAACGCTCGCCGATCGAGATCATTTTTGTCACCATCGGCGGGAACACTGGCGATCGCATCAAGGGATCAGACAAGGTTTCACCTTGCCGAACGTTTTCTTTGGCCTCGTCAATGACCCCTTGGATCACCCGGTTACCGGATGTTTCGGAGACGATCTCCATAGCTGCGAGGATCGGTACACCACTCTTGACCAAGGTCGCAAAAGTGCGTGAGAAGCGTGCCAGCGCTACCTTTTTGAATAGTTGCCCGAAAATCGGCATCTTCAAAATGAAGTTGTCCCAGGCATAAGCACCCCTGTCGGTTTTTCTCCATGCCTTGAGACCGAACCACGCAGCCCCCACACCGGCGATTACGAAAAGCCAGTTCGCCTTAAGGAAAAACGCCGTATCCATGACCGCAGAGGTGATCCCCGGAAGTTCCACCTCCAAAGACTCAAAGACAGGTTTGAACTGAGGCACGATGCCGATCATCAAGAAGCCGGCGATACCAAGAACCAGGACCAAGGACACCACCGGATACGTCATGGCCGACTTGATCTCTTGCTTCAGCTGCTGAGCAGCTTCGACGTATTCCGCAAGACGCTCGAGAATCGTATCGATCTGGCCCGAGACCTCGCCGGCTCGAATCATCGAGACATAGATGTCCGAGAAGCACCTTGGGTAGCGAGCGCAGGCCTCACTCAGGTCTCCACCCTGACGAACATGCTCGACGACGCCTTTCAGCGCGTTCTTGAAGCCAGGGGTCTCTGCCTGGTCCGAGAGGATATCCAGAGACTCGAGCATCGGAATGCCAGCGGATAGCATCGTTGCCATCTGCCGGGTGAAGATAACGATCTCTTCGAGCTTGGCTTTCGGTTTTGCTTTACGCCATGCATCCGATGTCCCACCCTTGCTCGAAAGGCTGGAAAACAAGCTGCCGCCTTTGCCTGTAGATTGGACACTGACTGGCGTGAGATTCTTGCGACGAAGCTCACCTAAGGCGTCATTCTGTGATGCCGCGGTTAACTTGCCACTGACGGTTTTTCCGCCCGCATCCTTTGCCGTATAGGAATATTGGCTGGCCATGCTGTCCTCTTGGAGATGCGACCTGTTCGGTAGACCCCAGTTCGGAGAGGTCTACGTCTTCCTCATCGGACATCTGCCGACCCAACTTCACAGCATCATCGACAGCTCGCTGATCAGTCTCCCATCGAGCAGCGAATGACCTCTTCGATCGAGGTTCGACCGCGAATTGCGTTGTTCAATCCCGCTCGCCGCAGCGAAATCATTCCCTCTTCGATGGCCACGTCCTTGATCTCAATCGCGGACTTGCCATTGATGATCGTGCGCTTGATCGGATCGTTCATGCGCATGGTCTCAAGCAGGGCAAAACGCCCCTTGTAGCCGTTGTTACAACGATTGCAGCCCACGGCCTTGAAGAGGTTGAGCCCTTCCTTAGGGATATCGGACTCATGAGACCCCAGCTCGATCAAGCGCTCGATCGGGACATCGATCGGCTCCTTGCAATGGTCGCAAAGTTTCTTGGCCAGCCGCTGCGCGGCGATAACCAGAGTGGAACTCGCAACCATGAAAGGATCGAGCCCCATATCGATCATGCGGGTAACGGTCGATGGAGCATCGTTGGTATGGAGAGTGGACAGCACAAGGTGGCCGGTAAGAGCTGCCTTGACCGCGATTTCGATTGTCTCCTTATCACGGATTTCGCCCAACAGAATCACGTCGGGGTCCTGACGCAGAATCGAGCGCAGGGCTCCAGCGAAGGTCATACCCCGTGCCACCGAGATCGGTACCTGGTTGATGCCTTCGATGGTGTATTCGACAGGGTCCTCGACCGTCACGATATTCGTTTCTGGGTCGTGGATGTACTGGATCGCCGAGTAGAGCGTCGTCGACTTACCCGAACCGGTCGGCCCCGTGACCAGAATCATTCCGTAGGGCTGCTTGATCGACCAGAGGTAGTCCTCCATCGCCTTGGGCTCGAAACCGAGGTCGTCGAGCTTCAAAGCCAAGTTGCTGGAGTCGAGAATACGAAGCACGACCTTTTCGCCCCAGACGGTCGGCAGCACCGAAACGCGGAAGTCGATGGGCTTCTTGCCCATCTTCATCTGGAACTTGCCGTCTTGCGGCCGCCTCTTCTCGGCAATGTCGAGCTTCGACATGATCTTGAGCCGCGAAGTCAGCTGGTTTTGCAAGCGTTTCGGCGGTCGCAAAGCCTCATAAAGACTGCCGTCCTTACGGTAGCGAACAATCACGGCCTTCTCGAACGGCTCGATGTGGATGTCGCTGACTTTGTTGCTAACGGCGTCCGCAATGATTTTGTTGACGATCTTTACGACGGGAGATGCCTTGTCGGAGATTTCCCCGAGGTTCATCTCCTCTTCTTCTTCCTCTTGCTCCTTTAGCTCGACCCCTTCATCATCGAATCCCTCGATAATGGCGTCGACGGCATCCGCATCAGACTTGTAGATCTCAGTAATCAGCGCTTCGACGCTCTCCTCAAGAGCCACAAAGGGCCGAAGCTCGCACCCAGTAATGATCCGAATGTCATCGAGCTTGAGGATGTCGAAGGGGTTCGTTACCGCGAGTGTAAGGTAGTCACCGATTTTATCGAGCGGCACGACGCGCTGGGTCTGTGCGACATCCTCAGGAATGATGTCACGAACTTCCTCGCTTACCTTGACCCGATCAAGCTCGATCGGCGGCACATTGGAGTGCACAGAGATCAAGCCAAGCAGGTCATTCGGCTTCATCAGCTTTTCACCGATCACGAGCTCGGAAATACTACGACGTTCCCTCGTCGCGATTCCCTGCAGCTTCTCGAGCACGTCCTTCTGGACTTTGCCCGATTTCAGCAGGATCGCACTCAGTTTCTTGTCGAAGGAGATCATCCGTAACCCTTGGTGCTAGCGGTGTGGTTCAGGAGCTTCTGTCAGCGCTGCACGAGTCTCTGGAACTCGGCGCGATCGGGACAAACAGCAAGCGCATCCTCATAGGTGACCTGATTGGACCGATAGAGATCGACCAGAGACTGATTCATCGTCTTCATCCCGAGCTTGCCGCTGGTCTGAAGAATCGAGTAGACCTGGTGCGCCTTGTCGTCGCGGATTAGGGCCCGAATAGCCGGGTTGACGATCATGACTTCGGCAGCCAGGGCCCGGCCTTTACCGTTGGTTCTCGGCAGGAGGCCCTGACATAGGACCGCCTGCAGGGTGAAGGAAAGCTGAGTGCGTATCTGCTGCTGCTGGTGGGCTGGGAAGACGTCCACCACGCGGTTGATCGTTTGCACACAGTCACTGGTATGGAGAGTACCAAAGGTGAGGTGACCGGTTTCCGCCAAGGTCAACGCAGCTTCGATGGCCTCAAGGTCACGCATTTCGCCGATCAGAACGATGTCAGGGTCCTGGCGCAGAACGGAACGCAGAGCCTTGCTGAACTGGCGGGTATCAGCATTCACCTCACGCTGATTGACCAAGCAGCTCCGGTTCCGGTGCAAGAACTCGATCGGGTCCTCGACCGTGACGATATGCCCATGCCGTGTCCGGTTGAGATAATCGATCATCGACGCCAGCGATGTCGACTTTCCCGAGCCCGTCGCACCGGTAACGAGCACAAGGCCTTTGTGAAGGCTACATATGTATTCGCAGACCTCCCGCGGCAGCCCCAGCTGATCGAAGTCGTAGACCTCGAATGGGATCACTCGCAGCACCCCAGCAATGGTGCCACGCTGCATAAAACAGTTGGTTCGGAAGCGGCCTAAGCCCGTCGCTCCAAAACTAAAATCCAGCTCCCAGTCCTTTTCGAACTTCGCTACCTGGTCGCTGGTCATCACGCTGTACATCAGCTTTTGCGTGAATTCCGGGGTGAGGACCTCGAACTCGGTGTCTACGAGTTTTCCGTCGATGCGGACCTTGGGGGGAGATCCCACCGAAATATGAAGGTCTGACCCACCGCGCTGAACCATGAGGTTCAGCAGTTCTTCCATCGAGACCATGCGCCTGCTTCTCCGGAATCGCCTTGGGACCGAAGCCCGCCCTAGAATGGACGGGAACCACTTTCCTTTCGGCGTTTCCGGGGCCTGACGTTGAGTCTCCCGTGCAGCGAGACGGCAGAAGGGCGCTGCAACGGCCTTGCTGCCGGCACTTCGGAAGCACCGGCAGCTCAAAGGCCAGCTGGAGGCGTGTCACTAACTTTGACTTCGCGTCAAGGCAGACGCTCGCTTCGACGCGAAGTCTCCGCCCTACTCGTTTTCCTGCTTGCGCTGAGCGACGATCTCCTGCTGGAGGTTCGCCGGTAGCGGGTCGTAGTGGGAGAACTTCATAGTGAAGGTGCCCTCACCCGCGGTGATCGAGCGCAGTTGGCTCTGATAGCTGCGCGCCTCCTTGAGCGGCATCGTGCAGCGGATCACCTGGTCATCCCCATCCTGGTCGATCCCGGACATACGCGCCCGATGGGTCGAGAGGTTGCTGGAGATATCCCCAGTGAAGCGGCTCGGCACATGGACCTCGAGATCCATGATCGGCTCAAGCAGCACAGGCTTCGCCTTCTCAAAGGCATCGGCGAAGGCGCGCCCACCCGCGAGCTGGAAGGAGAGTTGGTCGCTGTCCACATCGTGGAACTTGCCGTCGTAGAGCTCCACCTCGACATCGACCACGGGGAAGCCAGCGATGACGCCCTTGGCCATGACGCTCTGAACTCCCTTGTCGACCTCGGGGATGAACTGACGGGGAATCGAGCCACCAACGATCTTGTCGGTGAACTGGTAGCCCTCGCCCCGGCCCCGCGGACGGATCCGGCAGTAGACCTCGCCGAACTGTCCCTTGCCGCCCGACTGCTTCTTGTGCCGGTGGTGCCCATCGGAGCCAGCGATGCAGGTCTCCCGATAGGGAACGGTCGGAACATGGGTCTCGACCTCGACCTTGTAGCGGCGCTTCAGACGGCTGAACATCACGTCGAGGTGCATCTGCGAGAGGCCCTCCACCACCAGCTCGCCCGTTGCCGGGTCTCGCAGCACGTGGAAAGTCGGGTCCTCGGCCACGAGCTTGTCCAGCGAGGGACCGATCTTCTGCTCGTCTTGGCGGCTCTTCGGCGTCACCGCGACAGCAACCATCGAGCTCGGATAGTGGAAGGGCCGCAGGTGGAGGATGCTCCCATCCTTGCAGACGGTATCGCCAATCTGCAGCGACTCGACCTTCGCCACCGCGCAGATGGTTCCTGGCACGGCCTTATCGAGATTGCCGGTGTCCTTGCCCTGAACCTCAAGGAGGCCACCGAGCTTCTCGTGGCTGCCGGTCCGCGCAAGCGTGAAGCCCTCCTCCGGGCAGAGTTCCCCACGCAGAACGCGGATGTAGCTCATCTTGCCGACGAAGGGGTCGCTCACCAGCTTGAAGACGAGCCCCAGGAAGTCCCCGGAGCTATCAGGTTCGACCTCAATGTTGAAGTCGTCGGACTCCTCATCGGCATCGGGGTTGGCGCTCGCGAAGCGGTTGTGGAAGTCCATCGGCGACGGGCCATAGCTGGCACAGAAGTCCATGAACTCGCCCAGGCCCTTCTCGCTGGTCGGGCAGATCGTGAACAGCGGGATCACGGTGCCGCTGGCGATGGCCGCCGGCAGCGCCGTTGCCAGCTCCTCGTCACTGAGCTCCCCGTTCTCAAAGAAGCGCTCCATCAGCTCGTCGTCGGACTCGGCGACGCGTTCGACCAAGGTCTCGCGGTGTTCGGCGAGATCGCCGCTCATCGCATTCAAGACCTTGTCAAAGCCGGCCCCGGTGCTGCTGGGCAGGGTGATCGGCACGACTCGATCGCCGAAGGTCCCCTGAATCGTCGAAAGGATTTCGTCGAGATCGAGGTTCTCGGCATCGGCCTTGGTCAGGAGCAGCATGCGACCGGCCTTGACCCGATCAGCCTCGCTCCAAAGGCGGCGCGTGTTGAAGGTCGGGCCGCTGGGGCAGTCGATGGTAAAGATGACCGTTTCGGCGGCGCGGAAGGCACCGATAGCGTCCGCAATGAAGTCCGGGTGCCCGGGCGTGTCGATGAACTGAAGGTATTTGCCCTGCCACGGAAAATGGAAAATGTGGGAGGTCAGGGTCTGGTGACGTTCCTGCTCTTCCGGCTCCGTATCGCTGACACTCGAACCATCGTCGGTGCTGCCGTGACGTGGCGAAACCTTGGCGACGTAGGCCAGGGCATCCAAGGTTGCCGTTTTGCCTGCGGATCCATGTCCTACGAGGGCGAAGTTCCTGATGTCTGGGGTCCTGTGCGGCATCCCATACGCTCCTGTGCGCTCTTTCGCGGCGAGGGGAGGCCGGCATCCTAGCCAGGCCCCCGAGTTGAAGGACCGCGAATGATAGGGACCACGAGAAGCAGGAGGAAGCAGAGTTGTGCCGCTCCGCGCCTCTCTTCTGACAAGTGAGGCTCCTCGTGCCGCCTTTCCTGCGATTCGGGCGCGGCTCTTCGGCCCCGATGCTCTACAGCCCCTAATTTTCAGCGACGACGATCTCGACCCGTCGGTTGGCGGCCTTGTCACCAGAATCGATCGGATCCCAAGGCCCGTAGCCCAAGATCACGATTTTCCGAGAGGCGATTCCTCCCGCCGATTCCAGATACGAGGCCACGGCATCCGCCCGCTCAGCGGACAAATGGCGGTTACTGCGGTACTTGTTCTTCGTCTTGCGGATCGGATCAGAGTCCGTGTGCCCTTCGATGAAGAGCTTTTTATCGGGGTATTGCTTGCGGATCACACGGGCAACCCGAGACAAGACCTTGCGTCCCTGCGCCGAGATCGTGGTTTTTCCGGAAGCGAAGGTGACCGAACTAGGCACGCCAATGGAGAGCCCGCGAGGGGTGTAGCGAACCGAGACCTCGGGAGGCAGAGCCTTGCTGAGTTGGCTCAGGTCGTCTTCCACCGGCATAGGAACCTTGACGACTTCGGGCTTCCGCTTGCTCAGGGACTCGTTCTGGCTCGCGAGTGCACCATTGCGCTGCCGGAGAGCATCGTTCTCACGCTGCTGGGCCGCCAGCCGCGTCTCAAGATCACGAATGGTCTGGTCGCGGGCGCGAACCATCGCCGGGTATTCACCGGCGCAGGCGCCGAGGGGCAAGAGCATCGCCCCTAGAGCGAGCGCACGCAGCATGTGTTGCCGAGTCATTGTCATCATGTTCCTCTCCGGAGGGTCATTCAGGAGCGTCGTATTCGGAGTCGTCGTCGCCAGCGTCCAGCCGAATCCGGCGCAGGAGCAGGAGAGCAACGATGGACAGCACGCAGACGAGGAGCATGACCGGAAGGCCATAGGGGCTCGTCTGCAACCAAAGGGGAAAGTCTTCGAGCAGCGCCTTTTGCACCACCTGCTCATAAAAATGGACCGCAAGCACGCCGATTGCGAGAAAGGGTCCGAATGGCGTTCTGGGATCGCCACTACGCAGGGCGGCGATCAAGCCAAGCACCGCACCAACAAGGACCGCGAGCAGCATGGCCAGAAGCACAGATTGCGGGCCGACAAATGCGCCAGTGAAGGCCATGAATTTGACGTCGCCGAGCCCCATTGCCTCGGTGCGGTAGACGAGCTTGCCGACCAAGGCAATCGAATAGATGGCGCCAGCACCGATTCCGGCTCCCAACGCCGCATCGATCAAGGAGGCCATCGGCGCATTGGCTAGCGCCCCGCTGGCACTCACCCAATCTCCCGAATGCAGACCAGGCATCAAAAGACTGATCGCCAGCCCGCAGACCAGCCCGGGGTAGTTGATGGCGTCAGGGAGGATCCTGTGCTCAAGATCGATGACCGAGGCAGCCAAGATCGCTGAAACGAAACAAGCGTCGACCGCGAGCCTAGCGAGCGTAGGGAGCTGCGGCACATAGCCGTCGGTCAAAGGCGCGTGAAAGAGATAGAGCAAAAAGAAGGCGAACGCCGTCAGCAATTCGATCACCGGATAGCGCCAGTGAATCGAGCTTTTGCAGCAGCGCGCCCGGCCGCGCAGAAGCAGATAACTAAGGACCGGAATGTTGTCCTTAGCCCGGATCAACTCTCCGCACTTGGGGCAGTGGCTCCTCGAACCAGCCGAGCGGAAACTCCCCTGAGGTAGGCGCAGAATGACGACATTGAGGAAGGAGCCGACGATCAACCCCACGAGCACCGTCGCGGTCGCCGTCATGGCCTCCATCATGATCCTCCCCGGCGCAACGACTCTCTCGAGACGAAACGCATGGCGTCCCCCTCTTGCCCAGGCGCAACGCCTATCCATGCGTCTACGCCCGATGTGCATCGATGACCGCCTCACCGATATCCACGGCCGGGCAGTCTAGCAGCGCCATAAGAAAAGCGACACGAATCCTGCAATAGGAGCGGGCGTAGCAAACGGCCAACAAAGGCCACAGGGCAACAGAGCAGCGGATCCAGCCCCCGGTCACTCGCTGACCTTTCCCAACGACCCGCTAGCGGATCAAGAGCTCGGTGAGCAGCGGCCCCGCTGCGGTATCTGCTGAGATCTCCGCTAAGACGGCAAAACGCAGTTCGGCAACCGGCCCCAGCTCTGGAGCACGCCCTGGGCGCAGCCAAGCAGAGAGCTGGCCCATCGGCCCTGGCTGCTGCCCCTGCAGGAGGATCTCAAGACCTTCCCGGAGCGGCCCATCGATGCGCACCCGGCCGCTAAGCGCCAAGTGATCAGCGAAGCCGCTCCAAGCGCTGACGGCAGCGAGACGACCAAGCACAGCTGGTCCACGGGCAGGGAAGTCACCGGGAGCGCGCGGCACCGGCAGCAGAGCTGAATCCCCCCACTTGCCGAGCAGGGGGCCGCGTGCCCGCAGAAAGCCCACCAACTCCTTGCCCTGCCCTTCAAGCTGCACGCGCCCCTGATCCGCAACGAGTCGGGCCAGGCCTGCGACCTCGACTTCGAGCCGTGGATCGAAACGCTGCCAAAACTCCGTGAGCGCCGGGCCGGTCAGCGAATCATCGCCCAACGCCTCCCGCGGGCGCGGCGGGTGAGCGACGTGACTGCCGTAGCGCAGGAAGAGTCCGCCAGCGATGCGGAGGCGGCCCCGGACGCGAATCCGCAGCGCTCCGTCCAAGAGCAAATAGCAGCGCAGCCCTGCGGGGATCTCGAAGTGGTCGAAGTCCCAAGTGCCGGATGGCAGCCTCTGTTCTCCGCGGCTTGTCCGAATCCGGGCGCCGATCTGGAGGATACTCCCTCGGTCAGCGACAAAAGTCCCCAGCGAGCGAAAGCCCTCGAAACCCGAGTGGGGAATGCGCAAGCCCTTCGGTCCCCAATCAAGACTGCCGTCGATGCGCCCCGGCAAGCCAAGAAGGGCGGGGTCCTCGGTGAGCGCTTCGCGGCTCCTGGAGAAGCGCTGCAAGATCGCCGGCTCCTCTGCCCCACCCGCCACCGAGAAAGAAATCGGGCGTCCGGAATCGGCCCGAAAGGCAAGGGGAGCGGAGCCGACATCCAAGGCCAAAGGCCGAAGCGCGGCATCTGTCGGCCCGCGGGTTCCTGGGGCAATCCACAGGGTGTGGAACCCGGGCCGCAGGGGCCGCACCGCGAGCAATTCGATTTGAGAGCCACGCTGCCCTCCGGGGGGCGCCTCACTCAGCACCGACGCCGAGCGTAGCGGCAGCTCTTCCGCCCCCGGCAATCCCGCCTCGAGGCGAAAGCTCGAAAGCCGCACGGAGGGTGGATACAGCGGACGATCGAAGAGGAGGCGAATCCGCCCCTGCTGCGCTTCGACCTGAGGCTCGCGAACGAGGCGCAAAGGCCCACTCTGCCGGCTCGGCATCAAGGCCGTCGGCAGATCCAGTGGCAGAGACTGGGGGTCGACGGCCTTCCACTCCGCTCTGGGCACAGAGCGCAGGATCTCCCCCCGGCCCCCCCGCACGGAATTACTCCGCGGATACGTCGGCAGCAGAAGGCGGTAGCGTCGACCAGGCCGAAAGGAGCCGTCCGCGAGATCGGGGCTCACAGGGGAGAGTGGCTGGAAACTGACCCGCAGCGATTCGGAGTGGGCCACAAGCTCCCCGGGAACCGGCAGCCCCGCCTCATCGACAATCCTGATGCTGTCCTCGGTGACCGTGCTGGGGTCCACCGGATGATCGAAGAGGAGGTCGATGCGCTGGTTGAGATAAAGAGCGCCACCGGCTGGAAAGATCCGGACAAGGCGCAACTCAGCAAGCTCTTGGCTTTCGCTGCAGGAAAAGAGCAGCAACACCAGGCATAGGCCAAGCATTGTCAAGCGGGCCAGACTTGGCACTCTGCCGCAGCGCATAGCAATGTAAAGCCGAGGGACTCTGGCTGCTGCGGGCTCCACAGTTCGGAGCATCATCTGGCTCCAGGCGGCCTGCGACTCCTGGCCTCCGGGCATAAGACCCGGAAGCCAAGGAGTGGCTTAGCCAGCTCAGTGAGCCAGGCATACTGGCTCACTGGCTTCGGCTTAGTTATGGGGCTTCTTCAGGCGGTAAATCACCGCGAAGGTGTCGAGGTAGGGCACCAGCGCCGGGGTCACATTGGTGTTGTTGATGAAGGTGACACGCCAGTTCAGGAATCTTGGCGCCACGCCCGTGCGCGTGCTCACCAGCTTGTTTGCCTTGTTCTTGTAGGCCGTCACTCCCTGCGAAGCCACCCGGGCCGAGCCAGCGTACCGGTACTGTTCACAGGCGAAGTTCGGGTTCAGAAGGTTGCCAAAGTCCTTCGCCCGCATCCCGGCGGAAGGAGTGATACCAGCGTAGATCTTATCGTCATTGAGGAAGCTCTCAGAGCCACGATACTCGACGAGGACCTTAGTACCTTCCGGAAGCTTCTCGGGCGAGGGACGCATAATGATCGCGAACTCGCTGGGACGAAGCTCGGGGTCCAAGGAAGCAAAGTTCGGCAGACCATTGCGGTCAGCTCCGCCTGGCCAGCCCACGACGCCGGTCACGTCATTCTTGGCCGGCATGAGCAGGTCGCGATAGCCGAAGGTCAAGACGCTCGTCTTGCGGACGAAGTCAGCCTGGGCCCAGTAAAGGTGATCATCACCGGGAGGCGCCTTGAAACGGCCAAGGAAGCTGTTGTCAACCCAGCCGCCCTTGGCGGTCGTGGAGTTGAGCGGATCGACCTTCTGCAGCACTCCCTGCAAGTCACGGCCACCAGTTGAGTGGACACGGAACCACGGGAAACCAGGGTTGTAGAAACCATGCCCAGGTGCCGGCGGGATCGGCCCCACCAAGGCCAACTGGAACAGGTTGTCGCCCTTGACCTTGCCGTTGGAGCTGTCATCGGGATACACGCGGAAGTCAACGAGTAGCGGCAGCGCGTAGGGATGGTGATCTTCCTTCTGGGTGCCGTCAAAGTCGTCCCTCTGCTTGGCGTTATAGCCGTCCGCATCCGGTTTGAACTCGGGGAAGAAGGGGCTGGTAATGTCCTTCGTGGTATCCGAATTCCCCGGATCGCCCGGCTTCTGGGCGCCGCCGAGGCCGGTCGGCGTCTGCGTCTTTTCATTCCAGCCGACGTAACGGCGATCGCGCCAGGTGTAGGTCCGCTGGAACTTCGGATAGCCGACGAAGGTCTCGTTGGTGGAACTCAGGAAGGCGTTGTTCGGATTGATGGTGTACATCTGATCCTTAACCACATCCACACGCGCAGCACCATCGAGGTAGTTCGCCTCGAAGTTCGTCATCAAACCGCTACGGAAAGAGTTCCCATCGACCCCGCAGCATTTCTGCTGACCTGCAACCACAACCGGGCGCTTGTCCGGCCGCTTCTCAGAGGTGCCGAGGGTAAGGGTGTAGCGATCGAAGATATCGAAGGTCACCCGAGAAGGCGTCCGGGGCACGAAGGGCGACCAGTGCAGTTGCTCGACGTCGATTTCGAAATGGATCGGCTCAAGGTGCGAAAGTCCCAGATCGTCTTCGCGATAGGTCATCTGCAGGCGACAGCCATCACCGACGTGAGGCTCCGAAATACCGCCGTGCCATACGCCCTGGATCTGAAACATATTGCGCGGTGTTTGGTAAAGCGGGCAGCCAGGGTTACGCCTACAGGCAGCAACTTTCTTCCCACTATCTTCGCACTCTCGGCTGAACATGGGGTTCGGACGAACAAAAGGCAGAGTCGTGCCGTCAGCAACCTTGGAAAAACGAGTGGTGGGCACGCCGTAGACTCGGCCATCGCGCACCTGGAACTGTCCGAAATAATCGGTCAGGTTGCTTTGGTCGCTGGATCCATCCTCGTCGGGTGAATTGAAGCGGCAAAGCAGGTTGCCGATCGTGTTGTCATCGGCATCCTTGCGCATCGTGAACTTGAAGCTACGAGCAAACTCACCCTGCTGACCGGAACTCAGCTCAAGTGAGCGACCGCCACGATCCAGCGGCCCCTTCGCCCCGTCAATGAGGTGGAGGAAATAGCTTTCCTCGCTGCCCTTCTGGTGCAAAAGCCCCATGGGCATCGAAAGGCGCACACCAGTGCCATCGTTATAGAGGTCGTTCTTGTGGCTCGGGATCACCGTCATATTGCCAACCTTGACGTGCCGCACCCACTTCATCTCAGGGGCGTAGCTGTTAGCAACGACGACGTTGTCCTCGGTATTGACAGTCTCAAGCGCCATGGGCTTGCTAAAGCGCAAGGCGACGGAAGCCATCGGATCGATCCACTCGTTGGCAGCGAGAGGCTTGCGAGTCACGGGATCGAGACGCGGCGGCGCCGGATCGAAGGACATGAACTCAGCAAGGCGCCCAGCGGAGGAATCACCAACCTCGGTGACACCTTTCTGAACCTTAATCGTGTTGTGGTAGTGCACCTTCACCTCGACATCGGCGCCAAGCGGCAGCGTATTCGGAGTGAAGAAGACCTCGTTCCCGCGTGAATCGAAGGCAGAAATGCTGGAGACCTCAAGACGGGCCACGGGAAGACCGCCACCGACGGCGAGCTTCGGATCACCCTCGGTTACGGGAATATCCAGGTTGCGCAGCACCTCAGCCTTGACCCGCACGACTTCGCCGTTTGCTAACGGCACGTCTTGGAAGATCATGTCGCCGGACTGGAAGGCATTGCCCTGCGGCACAGCTCGCGGTCCAAGTGGCAGCCCTGACGTCTTGCTCAGGGGGCCATCCACGAAGGGATATCGGCCGCGGATCACGAGGTTGGCATAGCGCTTATTGATGGTCAGAACCCGCTTGCTGCGGTCGATCGCCATCAGCCCCATGACCTTGTAGGCCACGAGCTCAGGCTTATCGACGGAGCGAAGGCCGCCAGCGTTATCGTCCGAAGCGTTGGCTACCCGGAAATCGCGGATAAGAGCAGCTTCACCGCGCACGCCGACACCGTTAAAGGCCCCGTTCTCGTCGGGGCTGAGACGGAAGACCCCTGCTAGCACCCCGGCCGTAGGCAGGGCGATACGTAGGTTGGCCTGCACCGAATCACGAGAAAGCGGCAAGCCAAAGGGGTTGGGGTTACGACCATTGGCCTCGTTGCCCGAGATCTCGCTATCGATGATCAAGCGCTTCCCGTTTTCCTTCGAGAGAACGCGCACGTTCACCGGCGAATATGCCTGGCTTGGCACGACGAGATCCGGGTTCCCCGCCAGGCGCAAGACCTGCACGGCTGTGGGATTCGCCCGGAAATACTCACTATCCAGCCCAAGAGCGCGATCGAAGACCAGCTGGATCGCCGAGTCATAAGGCAGGACCGGCGGAACCGTATTGCCACCAACCGTTCGGAAAGCCGAGAAGCTGCCAAGACGCTTGAGACCAGACTTGGCATGCGTCAGAGCCCGCTTGAAGGACTCCGACTCGGTAGCATCCTGATCATCCCAGAGGATGAGGAGTTCCCGGTGGCCCGTCTTTGGGTCGTAGGGCAAGAAGCGATACTGGCTCAACTTACTGGCGAAAAGGTCCTCGTTCCGGATATCCGGGTTGATTAAGACCTCTCGTTCAATGAGCACGGGCCGACGATTGGAAGCCAGCAAGCGGTCCGAGTTCTTGGGATCGACTCGGCGATAGGCGTAGATATCGACAAGACGCCCATACTCGACGCCCGTCAGCTTCGCACGAACACCGCCCTCGTTGGCCGAGCCGGTCGTGGCGCTCGTACTGCTGCCGTCGCAGGCCGTCACCCCCAGGAGGAGGGACAGACCCAAGGCCGCCAGCAGATGGATTGATTTCAGCTTCATGATCTAAGTCCTGTGTGCCGGAAAAGGCTCTCAGTTGGGACGAGGGACGGGTCTCAATAGCGGTAGGGCAGCAAAACGAAACGGAGACCGGGCTTGGAGTTGTTGGGGCCAACGCCCGCACGCGAGATCGTGGGATCTGCTTCGTTATAGTCGGTGTTGAAGCGGACCATGATCTTTGCAAAGGGATAGCTCAGCTGCCGGAGCTTCTCCCGATTCGAAGTCAATCCCTTGCTCTCGAGATCGAATACGAATTCATTGAGGTTCTGCGGGAAGCGCTTTCGATCGAACCTCTGCCCGTTTTGCGTGAAGAAATCGGGGTTCGCCGGGTCTTTGTGGAAGGCGAAGCCGACTTGGATATTGGCAGTGGGGAAACGCTGCTGGTTACCCACTGGACCGTGAATATAAGTGGCACCGAGTCCTTCATTGCCGTTGGTAATAACCTCGAAGAACTTATCGAGGATGGAGAACTTCGCCGCGTTCGCGGGAGCGGAACCGCTTGAGGCCGCCAACCATAGGGTATCGGTATCATGCCCCAGGATGCGGAAGTCGCGGAGTTCCGTCCCCACAGAGTCATAGAGACGCAGTTGATAGTTGCTCAGACTTCCATCCGTCGGCAGCAGATCGCTACCGATCTCTAGGACGTGCGCGCTCTGTCCTCGGAACTTCTCTCCATTATCGCGAAGCGACTTGATGACCACGGTCTCAACTTTTCCTGCCAGTTGGACCTTGGCGGGACGGTAGATGCCGGAACTCGGATTGGTCCGAATGTAACCAGCTGCCTTGCCGCTCTTGTTCAGACCGCTAAAGAAGTATTCCGGCCCGTGCGTGCCAGGCGAAACAGCCCGTGCTCCGCTGCTAGCCTCACGACGCACCGAAGCTCCCGTAGAAATCCAGCGCGTGCGCGCCTGCGAATACTGGCTGAAAGGCACCGGCATGATGACCGGATTCGGACGGATATCACCGCTGTAGAGGTAATCCCGCTTTTGCGTGCCGCTTAGCACTGTGCTGCCGTTGCGAACAGTGATGTTGTCGTCCTGCGGGTCATTGGTGCCATCGGCATCGCTAGCCGGAGGCACCATCAGCTGCACAATGCCCATGCCGCCAAAGCCACCGCGGTTTGCTACACCCGCATTCCACTGGGAAGCACCGGAATACTTCCTGTCGCGCAGAGGGCTGATGAAGCCCGAGTTGGTCCCAATGTCGCCGTCAGCGCTAATGGCGAAGCTGGAGTCCCAGCTACCAGCACTGGCCCAACGACCGCCATGGGTCTCGAACTCGATGCGACTTGCGGACATCAACAGCACCATGCCGCCGGAACCAGAGCCGCCACCACCACCATGCCGGCAGCTGCCGGCGTCTTGGCCGCCGCCACCCTTACCGCCATCGGCAGATACAAGGCCCTTATCGCCGATGATGATCGGCCCGAGAGCCTTGACGATGAGCACACCAGCGCCGCCACCGCCGCCGCCGCCTTTTTGGTCATTGAGGAAGCCCTGACCGGCTTGGAAGCAACTGCCATTGTTTTCCTTAGCTGCCGTGCGGTCGCCTCCGCCACCGCCGCCAGCACCGCCAATTGGGGCAGAAAGTTCGCCGACAACGAGCTCGCCCTTGTTATTCACCAGGGTGCCGAAGAAGTCATCGTCGCTTCTTGAGTTGGTAACGACCGTGGGGCCGGCCTTGCCGCCCTTCGCGCCACCACCGTCCCCGCGCACCATGGCGTTGGTCTGACCGTAGTAGTCATCGTCACCCTTGATGCGATGGCTGCCGCCACCACCACCCGAGCCCGTAGCATTACTGCAGCCAACGCCACCGCCTTCGCCACCGCCGTTGCGGCGGTTGCCCGGCCCATAGCCGCTTTCGCCACGCTGGGTCGTGCCAGAGGTGTTTTGACTGCCCTTGCCACCAAGACCACCACCGCAAGCGCCCTGGCCACCAGCGGTCGGGAAGTTAGCACTATTGAGGGTGTTGACCTGATCGCCGTCACCGCCATCCACTGACAAATGCCCGTCGATCCTTACCGTGCCAGTGGCCAGGAAGACGAGGGGATTGCTGCCGAAACCCTGGACGGTAACGCCCTCAGGAATCGTAATATCGTGAAACGGAAAAACGCCGCCGATGACGGTAAAGGGGCGACCCTGTACCGGCTGTACTTGCTGGCGAATGGTGTTGAGAACGTTGGTCACCGCGCTAGGCCGATAGTCGAAGGGCGTGTCCTGCCCTTCGAAGGCAAAAGTCGCACTCAGGACGCCATCCTTCAGCGCAGCTACCGGATCCCGCAGCGGAGCCTCGGGATCGAGCAGATCTGTCGTCGCAAATTGAACCGAAATCGCGTCGAAGCGGGGAGCGAAGCCTTCCTCCGTTTGGAAGGTCGCGACCACGCGACGATAGCCAATCGTGCTACGGTTATTCTGCCCGGCAAGGTCCTGGAGATCCGCTTCGACGATGACCCGAACCGTCGCATTATTGGGAAGTATGCCCTCGGGACGCAGGACCATGACTGCGCCAGAATTGTCATTCTTAGGCAGTGCGACCTGGGCTCGAATCCACAGATTCTTACCAAGCACCGGATCATCGTATTCGAGGAAAACGGAGCCCTTTTCACGGGTGTTCCAGGTCGTGGGATCTGGATTTTGCTGGACCGGAACGTTACTCGAAGCCGGGTTAAGGGCCTGATCGAAACTCAATTCCACTTCGACCGGGACACCGGAGAGTTCGTTCAACAAGACGCGGCCGTTAACCGTTGGGGTGATGTCGGTCCGGAGCACTGCTGGCCCATAGGGAAGGCTGTCGTCAAAAAGCTCCGGCGGCGTTGACCCGGTGCGGGTACGAAAGCTGAGCGCCTTGATCTTGCTGTCATTGCTGATGCCCCGGCCTTCCAGATCTCTGATCGTCGGGGTCGTTCCAGAAGTGGTCTGGGCAAAAGAAACGATGTACTGGCGCGCAGGCCGAAAACCACCATTGCTGTAACTGTCGTTACTGGGCAGCTTGGGATCGAACTTCAATACCGTCCGATCCACGACGGCGCCCTTCTTCCCGTAGGAGAAGTTACCGACAACCTGCTCAGAAACGGGGTTCCCGCTTAGGTCGCGAACAGTGAAGTTCACGCTGTTGAAGTTGACCGTTGAGAGATCGAACTCACGTGAGAAGTGAATCGTCAGTCCGTTGTTCAGGAAGATTTCGCCGTTGTTCTCTGGCTCGGTGCCAAGGATGACAAAGGATCCGCCTGTACCCGCAGCACCGGTCTCTCCTCCGCCGCCACTACAGGAACCAAGACCAAGGAACATACCCAGCAGGAGAGAGCCTGTGGCCATCCGCGCAAGAGGCGTCATGCGTGTTTGCTTTCCGAAAGGAGTCATCATTCCACTCACGTTGTCCTGAGGACGCCGGGTTCTTCACAGCCACCACGGAGAGCTGCGCCCGGCAGCGCAGCACCTCGTGACGGTCGATTAGAAGCGGTAGGGCAAGAGGATCTTGTGCAGCTGCGGGATGCGCGTCGATGACGGGCTCACCGGGTTTGGCCCCGCAAGGTTGTCCGGATCCTTCGGGTTGTAGTTGAGGTTGAAACGGACCTGCAGCTTCGCAAACGGATACTGCAGTTTCGCAAGCGCGGCGCGCGCCGAGCTGCTCGCGAGGTCACGCGCGAAGGTCCCCAGCTCCTGCGGGAAGCGGTTACGGTCATAGCTCTTGCCGCCCAGCTGGTAGAGATCGGGGTTGCTCGGGTTTTTGTGGAAGGCAAAACCAAGCTGCAACGTCGTTGCCGGATGCAGGGCATTGCTCATCGCGAAGGTCTCGCCCAGGCCTGGCTTCAAGACGTTGTTGGCATCTGGGGTCAAGACATCAAAGAACTTGGCGTGGATCGACAGGCCAAGGATGCCTTCGGGCAGGGCGCCATCGTTACGGTCGAGGAAGCAGACGCTGCTGCTGTGGCCAACGATGCGAAACTCGCCCAGGACCTTGTTGTGCGCGCCATGCAGATAGGCCCGATAGTTGGCGTAGCTGCCATCGCTCGGCAAGACCCCCTGGCTCAGTGCCAGTTCGTAGACAGGTTGCCCGCGATGGACTCCAGACACCGGAGCGCTTGCGAGCTGGACGACCTTCAGATTCTGCGGCCCCAGTGGGATCGGCGCAGGACTGTATTGCCCGGTCGCCGGATCCGTCGCCACATAACCCGCAGTTTTGCCGGCAGTCTGGATTCCCGAGAAGAAGTAATCGGGACCCGGCACGGCAGGCGAGAGAATCGCTCGTGCCCCAGGACCGGTATTGGTGACCTGACGACGGAGGGTTGCCCCGGTAGCAATCCAACGCGTGCGCACCTGTGAGAAACGGCTGTACGGCACTGGCATTACAATAGGACGCGGCCGGACATCACCCTGGTAAATCCATTCGGTCTTCTGCGCACCGCTAATCGGCTTGCCGACCTTGTCGATGATATGAATGTTGTCGTCCTGAACATTGCCCGTGCCATCGGCATCGCTACCGGGAGGCACCATGAACTGGACGACGCCCATACCGCCAAAGCCACCCCGGTTCTTTTCGCCAGGATTACTGGACACGTATTTCTCGGTGCGGACCGGATTGCTCAGGCCGATGCCGCCATCGGCGGTCACGGCAAAACGAGAGTCGCGGGCGGGCGCTTTCCAAGGGTCACCATGCTGCCATAGCTCGATGGAGGTCGCCGACATCAGGATGACCATGCCACCTGAGCCGCCACCGCCGCCACCAGCCTGCAGGTTGGAAGCGTTTGGCTCGCCGCCGCCGCCATTTCCACCATTGCTGCTAATCAAGCCGGTTTGGGTGACTTCAATCTTACCGAGCGACTTGATGATCAAGACGCCGCCACCGGCGCCGCCGCCGCCGCCTCGCTCATCGTTGAAGAACGACGCCGGGCCGGCAAAGCAGCTCGCTGCCGAGGTGCGATCACCACCACCGCCACCAGCATTGCCGCCGCGAGGAGCTTTCAGCTCGCCATGGTAGACCTTGCCATCCTTGGTGACCTGGCGTCCCCAGAAGTTGTTGTTCGGGTTATCGTCCGAAAAGACCAGGCTTCCCGGCTTTCCGCCGCGGACATCGCCCTTGTTTCCAAGCCCCTTACCGCCGTTACCGGCGACGATGGGATCACTTGAGAAACTGTAGAAGTCCGTGTCTCCCTGGGTCGCGAAAGCACCGCCACCACCACCGGATCCGACATAACCCGCCTGGATCGGACCACAGGAAATGCTGCCGCCCTCTCCGCCGGCCCCGACCTCATTACCAGGGCCTTCACCGGTTTCACCTTGAGCCGTGGAGTCGCTGGTGTTTTGACTGGCACGGCCACCATTACCGCCACCAGCATTACCAACGCCCCCCTTGCTCGGCATATTGGCCGAGTTGATCGCGACCGCACCTTCACCGTCACCACCGTCGACACTAAGCGTGCCTTCGATCTTTACCTTGCCCGTGGCCAGGAAGACAGCCGGGTTGGGGCCTGAAGCCGAAACGCGCACACCCTGCGGAATGTGGATATTGCGGAAGGGGAAAACACCGCCCGAGACGGGAAGCTTGTTACCGTTCTTCGGCTGAACCACCGTGAACTTGGTGTTCAAGACCACATCAGAGCTGGGTCCATAGTCGAAGGGGGTGTCGATACCTTCGAAGTTAAAGGATGCTCGAACGATGCCATTGGTGATCTCTGCAACCGGATCCCGGTAGCTAGCCTCGCGGTCAAAAATCTCCGTCTTCGCCAGATTGAAAGCAATCGCGTCAAACTGCGAGCCGAAGGCTGCTTCGGTGCGGAACTTTCCGACCACCTGCCGGTAGCTCGAATCCTGGATATTGGTCTCACCAGCGATATCGCGGAACTCCGCCAGCACGACCACCCGAATTTCGGCGTTATTGGGAAGGACAGCATCAGGCCGCAGGGTGATGAGCGCACCCTTACTAGTGTTCGAGTCGAGACTGACCTGAGTACGGATCCACGTGCTGGGGCCAAACTCGGGGTCATCATATTCGAGGAAGATCTTCCCCTTGGTGCGGCTATTGGCCTGGAGCGGATCTTGGTTCTGATCCTTCGGCACATTCGTCATCGCCGGATCGACCGGCTGGTTGAATCGCAGGCTCACCTCCACCGGCACGTCGCCCAGCTTATTGAGGCTGACACGCGATCCGATCAGCGGACTTACATCGACGCTGGTCACTCGCGGTCCACCAACCTTCTGGTCCAGGAAGAGCTGGCTCGGCTCGGTCCCCGTTGGCGCCAGCAGGGTCAACTGCTTGATCGGGGAATTCGGCGAGAGCGAGCGCCCCGACACATCGCGCACGGTCTGGGCCGTCGCACTCTGACTACCGGCAAAGATAATCTGATAGCTGCGGCCGGGCTTGAATCCACCGTTGGTGTAGCTGTCATTCGTCGGCAAGCGCGGCTTGAAAGTCAGGAGCCGGGGATCGGGCTTACCGTCGCTATTGAGCCCCACAGCGAAGGTTCCAACCACGGTCTCGGGCACCGCAGTGCCCGAGGCGTCCCGCACCACGAAGATGACCGAGTTGAAGTTGACCGTATTGAGGTCCACCGGATTGGAGAAGGTGAAGCGCACGGTCTGGTTTAGGAAGACCCGGCCGTTATCACTCGGCTCCGCCCGAATCAGCGAGAAGGCGCCTCCCGCGACTTGGCCGGTCGACGAAGAGCCGCCACCACAGGCTGTAAGACCCATCATTAGGGCCGCAGCGGCCAAGCCCAGGGCAGATAAAGCCCGAGGACGCAGCCTGGAGACTCGAGCCTCGTTCCCGGATGCACGCTTGTTTTGCTTGCGAGTCATGTCCAACTCTCTTCTCGACACGGTGTTGTTCTCTTGGTCGGGCGAAGAAGACCGCCCAGATGGGTCACGAATCTCATCGCGTAAGTCCACAGAGCCCCAGGACAGCCAATGTCGTCCCGAGGCCCGGTCGACTCATTTCTCCACGATCCGATAGGTGATAGCGAAGGAGTCCAGGGTCGGCACCGTCGATGGCGTGACCTTAACGTTGTTCTCCAGCAGGAAGCGCCAGTTCATGTACTCGACTCCAGTCTGAGCGAGGTCGTTGTCCTTTTGAAACTGAGGATCGTAGAGTTCGTCTGGATTTCGGGTGTACTTCGACAGCTTGTTGGTGTGCTGGAACCTAGACCACGAACCTGAGCTATAGAACCGGACGTGAGCGTTGCCGGTGATTAGCGGATCGTAGAGCTTGAACGAGCCCCCCATACCGGCAGCCCCACGGAACTCGGTTATGAGACTGGTGTGGGGCGGCAGCGAGGCCAGCGGCGGCTCGAAATGAACGGCAAACTTGGCACGCTCATTTGCGCCAATCGCATACGGCCCCAGGCGCGGATCGTCGATCTTGCGATTGCCGACGGAGCCGTTGTTGTGCGGGTTCTTGAGATCCAGGAAGCCGAAGGTCACGACCGACATGCGCTTCAGGAAATCGGCACGGATCCAATAGGATGTGTTATCCCTGCTGGGCGTGCGCGAAAGGGCATTCGGGTTCCAGCCACCGACACCGTTTTGCCAACCAGGCTTGGTCGGATCCATCGTGAAAATACTCGAACCCCGCTGGTAGCCACCGGAATAGACACGGAAGTCGGGCTTGGGCGACGAGGTCACGGTCAAAGAGATCTGCCAGCCGTTAAAACCCGTGGCGCGGAAAGGCCGGTTCTTCGGCAGACTCGGGCTATCTGGATAGGTCCAGAAATCCGCGAGCAAGGGCAGGGCAATTGTGCCGACCCGGCCGTCCTCCTGGAAGTTAACCGCCCTGCTCGCCTTGGTGTTCCAGTAGGGGCGGAAGGGACTAATCAGGTCGTCCTTCTTGCCATTACCGCCACCGGTCAGGTAGCTGCGTTCGTCACGCCAAACAAAGTAAGGCTCCTTGAACTTGGGCAGCGGCAGGAAGCGACGAGTATTGCTAGGTTCAAATACTGAGTCGGTGTTTTGGATGATGAGCTGCTGGTTCTCGTAGGCCGGATGCGGATTGGGTCGAAGTTCAATACCACTCTTGTCCTTGAAGTTCGTAGCCGTCGGCTTGAGGTTTCGCGCGTAGTTGTGGAAGAACTCGTTGTCGAGGCCGGAGCGCACGTAGTTCGGCAAAGCACTGCCAATACCGACGCAGTTGTTGGGGCGATATTCACAATGCCCCAGGTAGAGGCTAATGCGATCGTAAATATCAAAGGTCGTCGGCGGCGCCGCAGGCGAAGCCTGGAACGGCCCCCAATACATCTGTTCCACGTCCAGATTGAAGTCGAAGGGATTGACCCGCGACAAGGACAGATCGATCTCGCGCCACACGGTCTGCAAGCGTCCACCGAAGGGGTTCAGCGGGTTCTGGATTCCCACACCCAGCGGGGTCGAACCAGTCAGCGTCATCCTCTCGTTCGAGGTGCAGTACGCCAGCGGCGGCGTCGGCGGGGACGGCAACTGGTTGATGTCGTCGACATAGCAGGTCACCCGCGATGTCGGGCGGCCAATCAACTTGCCATCGGCCAGGGAGCCAGCACCGAACCAGTCTTGAGCCCCCTGTTCTCCCTCGTCCTCATCTGCTGCGAGGAAACGACGCGCGATGTTCACCACACGGTTGTTGGGGAAACGCGGCTCCTTCGTCTTCGGGTTGACCGTCGTATCGAGGAAGAACTGATACGGCGGCGCCGAATCCTTACGATTCGCGACGTCGTACTGGAAGTTGATCGGGTTGTTACCAAGGTCACGAATGCCCTTCAAGCCGCCCAGGATGTGCAAGTAGTACGGCTGGTTGGTCTTTCGCATCTCGTCATCGAGATAGAAACCCAGCGGCGGCACGATGCGGAGGGCTGTCTGCGAACCGTTATCGTCATAGATCTGAGAATAGATCAGATGCGGGGTGCCCTCCTTAGGGTCAAAGACCTTTTCGCTGTCCCCCTCAGTTGCGAGAACGAGGGTATCGAGAGGCTTAACGGTGGAGAGGTCGATCGGCTTGGTAAAGCGAAGGATCAGCGAGGCGAAGGGGCTAACGTTCCGATTGAGAACCAGCTTTCCACTGCTATCGGGCAGGGGCTGTGGGCTGAATCGGGCGAAGTTAAGGATATCATCCTTCTCCGCATTGAACTCGGTCGCAACGACTACGGTCGGGCCATTATCGACGAGCCACGCCTCACGCTTCTTTTCGTCCAGAGGATAACCCGGCTTCTTCGAGGGGTCGTAGGCTGCCCAGCCTGAGGCGTCGCGAACCAGCACCGAAACATGCTGGTCGTTCTTATTAGAGTCCTCATCCACAATGACCTCGGCGACCTGCTTGGCAGCTCCGGCGCTCCCCCGCGGATACAGACTCAGCACGTCACCCCGATCGAGTTCGTGAACCAACTGCATCTTGTAGAGCAAAAGACGGTTGTTCTTTACGTCGACGCGCTCAAGCCGCATAGCCAGGTCGCCCAGCAAACGCGGCGCCAAGGTATCGCGCACATACCCACGAACCAGCCGCTCGCTGGTGTCGGCAGCATTGCCTGAGCGGAAGTCGCGGATGATCGAGGCTACGCCGCCAAGATTGGTCCCGACGAAGTTCTGGTTCGCGCTTTTACGGAGGCCGGGAATACGCAGCACGCCCTCAAGCGCGAGGGCAATACGGATATTCGGGATCTCAGTGCTCTGGCTGGGCGGCAGCCCCGTCGCATTGTTGGGGACGTTGAAATAGTTGCCCTCCTGACCTAGCAGCACCGGGTCCAGCACGATACTCCTGCCCTTGTACGTAATCCGGCAGGGGATGATGCGGAAGTCGCCGCTTTGATTGTTATCCGTGGGATCGCCGAGGATCTCCAACAACTGAACAGCGTTGGCGTTCTTGAGGCCGCGAATACGTCCCTGTGCATCGCGCTCAACGAAGAAGTCGTCTGCCAGACCGAGATCCTTACTGAAAACGATCTCGATGGCACTGTTGCGAGCCACAACGGGCAAGGGCTGTTGCGCCGCGTTTTGCCCATAGTGAGAAGGTGTCACCACGTAGACCTTCTCGAAGAGCCGCTCAAAAGCCGCACGGAAGGCCGAACTCCCGAGGTCCCGGGTAATCAGCAGGTTGGGCTGGAGGTTCTCCGGATTGAATCCGAAGAAATCGTAGGTGATCTCCGAGTCCTTCTTGTTGCTGTTGGCGTCTCGCTCGTCCTGGATATTGGACCCGATCAGCACATCACGCTCGAAGAGCTGGACGACCGATCCATGGGCCGTTTTCTGCAGACCATAGACATCGACCAGCCGACCGGTGCGCAGCTGCAAAACGTCGGCGTCACCATTTGAGGCTGCGCTACCGCCGGTGGCACTACCACCCCCGCCGTTATCGCAGCCAGTCAGAAGGAGCCCCATCGCCAGGACCAAAAGTCCTAGCAAGCGAGCAGTGAACATGCGGGCGAACGACGTGTGACTCATGTCGACACTCTCTGGTGAACGAAACTCTCGCGGCCACTGCGACGGGACAACGCAGTTGATGACCACAGCCCAGAGCCGAGACCGCAGCGCAGGGAAGCTCGGCAATCTCGAATCCGGAGATAGGGAGGGACGCATCGGGTAGGACGGGGGACCGGCCATCGTGGCCGAGGGACAACAAGGGCAGAACCAGGTGCTCTCCCCAGTACTCGCGAAGCTGCTGGCCTCGAAAAGGACCCCGAAGGCGCGGAGGAAGTCCCCCCGCCACCAAGCCCAGCGGCACTCGGAAGCAGCGCGACGCGGGCGGGAATTGTCGGGCAGCGAAACGCCCTGTCAATCGAAGCCTTAGGAATCGAAGCCATAGGGTCCGAGGAGATCTCGCGACAGAGAGCCCGCAAAGAAGCTCCCGAAGCCACGCCTCCCGAACGCGAAGCACGCGGCAGGGCAAGACCGCAGCCGGCCCTCGCAGATGCTTGCTCGGTTCTTCTCGGGCTCAGGGACAAGATGAAAATCCTCAAAGGCTTCTGGGCCGTGAAACTGCACTGCCATGCCGGGTCTCTGGCTTCGCCTCCCAGGTAACGGCTTTCACTTCACGAAAAAATCAGAGGGGGAGGTGAGGGCCAAAGGACCGACACGCATCTAGCAACATCGGTGCCGGGGACCTTTCTCCTGCTGCCCAGACCATAAGTTGCTTAAACAAGGGGTGTTATGGGATGGTTCCGAAGGGACGTTCGAGCCTGATCGCAGCAAGTCGAGCGCATTCGAGCGAAGCCGCACAGTTGCTGCATGAACGCACGCAGCATCAAGCGCCAAAGCCCTGGGCCTCAGCCTGCTCACGACTCTCAAAGTAGACGCGGTTCTCAAGCTTAATCCGCCGCGACTCCGCTGCATTGGCGCGATGCAATTTTCGCGAGTCGACGTGACCGACGTGACTGGCCTCCACGTCCCAGGCGCAGAAGCGACAACGCAGGCGCGGCGGCACCTCTTGCAGCAATTCGAAATCGGGCAGCAGATAGCGGCGCCCCTCACCGTTGCTGATGCAGCGCGGATTCCGACAGCGCACTCCCTTCGAGCTGCGCAGCACGTGACGCTCACCCCGCACCGGCGGCGGCGCCGCTTCCAGCTCGATCTGGCCGAGCAAGAAGGCCAGCAAGGCCATGCGAATCGGGACCCCGTAGCCCGCCTGCCTGAAGTAGATCGCCCGCGGATCACGATCGAGCTCGTAGCTGATCTCATCGACCCTTGGCAGCGGATGCATGACGCGGGTCTCTTTGAGCCCGGCAGCCCGCAGCTGCTCGGGGCCGAGGCTGGGGTAGTCCGTATGATCGAACTGCGCATCTCCGTGCCGCTCTCGCTGGGAGCGAGTCATATAGATCGCGTCCAGCTTTTCGACCTCGTGCTCGGACAAGCGGGTGAAGAGGGTCTGCTGGTGGGGCTTGCCCGGAGTCACGTAGACCGCGTCCTTACCCTGAGTCAACTTGCTCAACGCATCCGCATGCGCCGGCTGCACCTGCGCGTGCCATTCCGACTGCAGCCGCTCAAGCACGTGCTTGGGGATCTCCATGCCGGGGAAGGGCGCCAGCACCAGGCTCGCGCCAAAGCGAGCCAGGGCATAGGCCAGCGAGTGGATGGTGCGGGAATAGCGCAGGTCACCCGAAAGCGCGACCTCCAGCCCTTGGAGCTTCCCCTTCTCCCGCCAAAGGGTGTAGAGATCGCAGAGGGTCTGCGTCGGGTGCTCATGGCCTCCGTCCCCGGCATTGACCACCGGCACGTCGGCGTAGCTGGCCGCCACACGGGCGGCCCCCTCGTGTGCGTGGCGCAGGACGATGATGTCGGCATAGCGCCCCCCCACCACGCGCGCGGTATCCGCGAGGCTCTCCCCCTTGGTGGCGCTCGTCGACTCCCCGTCTGTCGCCGAAATCACCCCGCCACCAAGCCGATGCATCGCCGACTCGAAGGAGAGCCGGGTCCGTGTCGAGGGCTCGAAGAAGAGGGTCGCCAGGATGTAGCCCGGACAGAGGTCCGCCCAAGCCCGGAGGTCGCGATCGAACTCATCCGCAAAACGGAAGAGTGCGAGGATCTCCGCATTGGAGAGATCATCAATGGAGATGAGATCGCGCTTGCCGCGCGGCTGGACGACGCCGTCGCCCTCGGGCTCGTGCTCCGAGCTGCTCGTTCCGTGCTCGCTCATACTGGGCAGAGGAATCTAGGTGGCGGGACGCTGGGATGCGAGGACCTCTCGGTCAGGGGGAGCGATTCCGGCAAAGACAGCCGGGGAACTCGTGGGAAAAGGCCCGGGAGAGTGGCGAAAGTTCCGGATCCGGTGCTCGCCTCGCCACAAGCCTATTTCAACGCCTTTCAAGCTCCTCCCAACAGGCACTGGAGCTCCGCGTGTTCGGCCTCGGAAAGTGGGCAGGCACCAGAGCTGGGGCAAGGCTCGGGCGCCAAGCGCTCCCGAAGCTCTCGCCCCAACTGTCGACGCAGATCCTCGCCAGCGCAGCGCAGATCACAGACGATATGCCCAGCGGCCCCTAGCTCCCTGGCGCGCGAAGCCGCCTCGTCCTCTCGGGTAAAGACCCGGATCTCACCTTCGCTCGAGCTACTGGCCAGATCGCCATCGATGCAGGGAAGCAGGCGCAGCAGCAGCGCCGCCGTTTTCTCCTCAATTCGCGCCCTCCGCAGGGCCTCGGCGTCGATCTCCCCCAAGCCTTCGGCATCGCCAGCACTATCGACCAGGACAATCGGCAGGCCATCAAGAACGCAGGGTTCCTCGACGCTGTCGCGAGTCAAACCCAGCTGAGGCCCCACCCGCACCCGCTGCCTTCCGACAAGGAGGTTGAAAAGCGTCGATTTGCCGCTGTTACTCGGCCCGCGCAGAAGCACCCGGCGCGGGAACAAATAGGGCAGCGCTCTGCGCCAGCGATCCTCCGCCGCCAAGAGCTCGGCACGCAGAGGAGCAGCGCCGCCCCTGCGTGCTTGCTCGCGAAGCGCCGGCCACCCCCCCGCTCCCTGCTGGGAGAGGGCGAGCAAGAGCAGCTCTTTGGTCGAAGCTCGCATCGCGAGTTCAGAGGAGGGAGCATCCTCCTCCATCTCTAGCAGCGCCTCGATGCGCTCGACGATCCTCGGCCCGCCGTGGACATGGATCTCTGCCCTCGCCTCAGAGAGGCCAACAACGAGAGCATTCTCTTCGAGCCCATCGCCGAGCGACAGGCTTTCGAGCCGCATGCTCCCTGGCTGCGGAACCCGCAAGCCCAGCTCCTGCAACTCTGCCGTCCGCACGGCGAAAATCGCCAGCGCCGCAGCCCCACGCGCGCTCAGCCTATGTGCCATTCTCGCCCTCGCCGGCGAGGCCCCAGAGGCCGAAATGGATCAAGCGCCCGGCAAGAGTCCCGGTAGCAAGCGCCTCGTGAAGCTCGTGCATGTCAGTCCCCGTCAGGACGACATGCCCCCTCAAATGGGCCGTCTCTAGGCGCCGGCGAGCATCCTCGTAGAGCTTTCGCACCAGCCCCTGCCAACCGATGCGAATACCGATCGCCAGGTTGTCGCGGCTGCCGTCAGGTAAAGCAGCTTCGGGCAACTCGGCCGGCGGCTCCAGCCAGGGCGCCAGAGCGGGCGCCGAAAGGCTGAGCCCGCGAGCGAGGCAGCCGAGCCCAGCACTGATCGCCATCCCATGCACCCGTTCCTCGGCGTCAATGTGGGTAAAGGTCACGGCCGTCCCGGCATCGATCACCAGGCTCGGGCCAAACTTGCAGAGAGCGGCAAAGGCCACCACCCGCCGGTCCCAGCCCATCTCTTTCGGCTCGGCGTAGGCGACCTTGCCAGGCACGCGCAAGTCCTGCCCGACCCATTCAATCCGGCCGATCTCTGCCAGCCAGGGATAGCCGCTTGGGTCGCGCCCGTGCACGCAAACCCCCAGCCTTCGCCGAGCCTGCCGCAGGCTCTGCAGGAGCGCCTGACTCGGAGAGCTTCCTCTCGAAAAGCGATGGTAGGCCTTCTCCAAGCCCTGCTCGTAGAGACAAACCCCCACGCTGCTGTTGCCGATGTCGAAGGTCGCGATCATCGCCTACTCCGTGCTCTGCCGCTGCGCTCCAGCCTGGCGCTCTCAGCAAGGCGCCAGAATCGCCGGATCACTTATCCGGGGCACGGTAGGTCCGCACGACCTCGCGGGCAGTTTTATCGAGGAAGGTCAGGTTAAAGGTCCGCGTTCCGGCCTGGTACTGGCGGCGACCAACCTTGATCGCCGAGGCTCGCGAGTGGACAGCCTGCCCATTGACCTTGATCAAAATCTCCCCGGACTGGACACCTAGGTTCTTCATCTGAGGGGAGACGGACTTGATCTGCACCCCGCCGCGGATGCCGGTCGCCTTGCGCACGGTCGCGCTCGGCTCCCAGTCCACGGCCGTCAGATCCTCGTTGATGATCCGATTGGGCTCCTTGCGAAAGCGCTCGGAATCGGGCGTGGAGATGAAAAACACCCCCGACTTGGCGTCCTGCTTCGACTTGGGGCCCGGGTCGCGATAGGCAATCTTCTCTCGCTGCGCCCTGAGTTTGCCAAGCTTCGCTGTATAGGGGTCCTCACGACCAGCCACCGATGCGAAGACATCGTTGTCGATGTTGAACTCCGCGATCTGCATGCGGTCGGTGCGCCGCTCTTCCTCGCCCGGGACGCTTCGACTAAAGAAGGCCGCCAGCCCATCCTTGGAGAAGCCTTCGAAGCGGATCGAATCGAAGGGTTCGTAAAGGAGATCGCCCTGGATCAGATCCTGATAGATGCCCGTTCCCTGGTTCATGGGATCGCCGGGTGACTGCTGCATAGGCATCGGCTGCGCCAGCGAATCGCCAGTGACTGGAGGCTGAGGCGGACGGACGGAGCTGTCTTTGTAGTGGATCTTCAAGCGGCCCGAATCACCCGCCAGCATCACCGAAATCGAAAAGATCTCCTCCAAGGGCTTGGCGACGGGCTTGGGCTCGGCTTTCTCGACCTTCTCCGGCTCGCGCATCTCCTCGACGACGGGCTCGCGTCCGACCCAGTTCGCATCCTCCACCTTCTTCCACCAGCGGTCGAAGGCAGGCTTGGTGTACTGCCAGACACGATCGGTGCCCTGCTTTGAGGACCCCTTCTTGGCCAGCTCTTTGTTGAGGCTCTGGTACTCGCGGGTGGTCTGAGGCGCATTGATCCAATCAAGCCGCCCGTACTTGCGCCCTTCCAATACGGCCAGGGCTACCACAGCGGCAGCCAGGGCATAGATGACGAGAGCCAGGGATTCGGTTCGCATGGAACAGGGGTCTCCGAGTGAGCTAGCCGCAGAAGATACGGAGCCGTCTCCGCAGTCGCCACTGCGCTGCCCCTCTTGGACGAGTCCTCGTCGGCTTTCTTCCCTCTAGCTCGGCTGGGATCAACCAGCCGAGACCGAGCCCCGGGTGATGCCACGCATCTGCAGCTTGAGTTCGTCCGGGTTGTCGGAGCTTGCGAGCGCGTCCTCGTAGGCAATGTTGCCCGACTCGAAGAGGCGGATCAGCGACTGGTTGAAGGTCATGGTGCCGTAGTACTGACCTTCGGCCAGCGCCCTCGGAAGCTCGCGGGTTCGCCCTTCTTCGAGGAGCTCGCTCACCGTCGGGGTGTTCATCAAGAGCTCGCAAGCCGGCATCAGCCCCTGACCGCCCTTGAGCTTGATCAAACGCATGCTCAGCACCGCGGCGAGGTTCATAGACAGCTGCAATCGCACCAAGTCATGCTGGTGCGGCTCAAAGAACGAGATGATGCGCTCGACGGTCTGCACGGCGTTGACCGTATGAAGTGTCGAAAACACTAGGTGGCCGGTCTCTGCGGCGTTGATCGCCGCCTCCACAGTATCGCGATCGCGCATCTCGCCGATCAGGATCACGTCGGGAGCCTGGCGCAGCGCCTGCTTGAGCGCCGAGGCAAAATCCAGGGCATCGGTCCCGATCTCACGCTGATTCACGATCGACATCTTGTCGTCGTAGAGATACTCGATGGGATCCTCGATGGTGATGATGTGCCGAGCCATCGACTGGTTGATGTACTCGATAATCGACGCGAGAGAGGTCGACTTGCCGCTACCGGCTACGCCCGTTGCGAGGACGAGGCCGCGCTTGAGACTCGAAACCTTCTTTAGCTGCTCCACCGGAAGATGCAGCTCCTTGAAGGACGGCACGTGCTCCTTCACATGCCGAAACACGAAGGCGATGCGCCCTGACTGCCGGAAGATATTGCAACGAAAGCGCCCGACCCCCTCGATCGCGACCGCTCGGTCGACGGCCCCCTCCTTGCGGAAACGCTCCAGCCCCGACTTGCTCAAGAGCGTGTCGAGGTAGCGCCGAGTCACCTCGGCACTGACCTTGTCGTCCGAGATGAAGCGGACCTGGTGGTCCAGTCTCATCGCAGGGCAAGCCCCAGTCTTGACCACCAGGTCGGAGGCGCCTTCTTTGACGACGATCTTCAGCAGGTCTTCGATCCGGATCATGCTCTGTTCCTCTGCTACCCCTTCCCTATCGGCGAGCGAGGGGCGCAACTCCAGGTCAGAGCAAAAACCGCGGCTCTACCCAGGCTGGCGCTTGGGCAGGCGGGGCGGGGCTCACTGAAAACACAGGGGGCCGAAGAGCTGGCTCAGGACCCCAGGGATCAGGCTCAAGAGTAGGGAAAGCGCTCTTCCTCGGGCGATTCCACGCTCTCCAGTTGGCGCAGGATCGCAGCAAGGAGCTCAGGCAAGCCACGCCGCATCACCGCGGAGATGCAGAGCACCGGCTGACCCGCCTCATCGGCCAGTTCCCTGGCCATCTCCTCGGAGAACTCGCTCTCGACCTTGCTGGCAACGAGGAGGCGAGGCCGCGCCGCAAGCTCGGGCGAGTAGAGCTCAAGCTCCTTCTCGATCGATCGCATAGCCTTGAAGGGATCCTCAGTGGCCATCTCGGAGCAATCGACCAGGTGGACCAAGGTCTTGCTGCGCTCGACGTGGCGCAGGAACTGGTGGCCCAGCCCCTTGCCCTCACTAGCCCCTCCGATCAGGCCCGGGATATCTGCGATGACGAATTCCCGAAAACCCGGGCGATCGACGATGCCCAGATGCGGTTGCAGGGTCGTGAAGGGGTAGCTGGCGACCTTCGGCTTCGCCTGTGAGAGCACCGAGATCAGCGTCGACTTGCCAGCATTGGGCAAGCCGATCAGGCCGACATCGGCGATCAGCTTGAGCTCGAGTCGGATCTCGCGCTCTTCTCCCGGCATCCCAGGCTCAAACTGGCGAGGGACGCGGTTGGTCGCGCTAGCGAAGCTCTTATTGCCGCGACCGCGACGGCCACCCTGGGCGACCACCAACTCCGCCCCCTCGCTATCGAGGTCGGCGAGGGTGTGGCCTCGGACCGGATCGAGGACGATCGTGCCGATCGGCACCTCAAGAACGAGGTTTTCGCCACGAGCACCAGTGCAGTTCTTGGGACCGCCTTGGGTGCCCTTTTGGGCACGAAACTCGGCGTAGCCCGTCAGATGCTGCAGGCTCGAGAGCGAGGTCGAGGCGCGAAGCAGCACGGAACCGCCATCGCCGCCATCGCCACCGTCGGGGCCGCCCTTAGGGACGTATTTCTCCCGCCGAAAGCTCATGCAACCAGCCCCACCATCGCCAGCGACGACTCGAATCACGACTTCGTCGATGAACATGGTGGAAGGCCGGGCCCAAGATCAACTCAGCAGGATCAACTCAGCGAGATCAGCTCAGCGAGATCAGCTCTCGGTGAGCTGAACCGGATCCACGTGAATGCGACGGTTGGACTGGAAACGAACCGTGCCGTCGACCGTCGCAAAGAGGGTGAAGTCGTTGCCGCAGCGGACGTTCTTCCCGGGGTGGAAGCGGGTGCCCAGCTGCCGAACGAGGATGGAACCGGCCGTCACGAACTGACCGCTGCCCGCCTTGATGCCGCGGAACTGCGGGTTCGAGTCCCGACCGTTCTTGGAAGTACCCTGGCCCTTCTTATGTGCCATCGAGCTGTCTCCTTTACTGGTCCGGGGCTCAGCCCTGGATGTCCTTGACTTTGACCCGCGTGTAGAGGGGCCGGAAGCCCATCTTGCGGCGATATTGCTTACGACGCTTGAACTTGCCGACCATGATCTTGTTGCCCTTCTCGTGCCCGAGGCACTCAAGGACGACACGCGCTCCCTCAACAAAGGGGGCTCCGACCTTAGTCTCGTCCCCTCCAAGCAGGCAGACCTGGTCTAGGACGATCTCACTCTTCGGCTCCCACGCTTCGTTGTAGTCGAGCTGGAGAGTCTGTTGGGGCTGCACCCGAATCTGGCGCTTGCGGTCCAGGACAACGGCATACATAGGGGCACCTCGGCCGGGTGTCGGAACGGGGGTCATGATCGATTGAAAGGGCGAAGGAGCATAGGCGAGCAGCCGCGGCATGCAAGGATCTGCTGGGATTCTCACGGAAGCGCCAAGCCGCGACCGCGAGGCATCTGCGGCAAAAACTTGCTGGGCGCGACGGCTTGCTCGGCCAGCTACATGTGCACCCCGAGCCCGGCCGGGATGCTGACCCGCACTTCCTTCGCTTCCTCATCCAAGAAGCGGTAATGCACCACCTCCACCGGATAACTCAGCTCGGGCTGCAGCGAGATCTCGATGCCGTGCTGGTCTTCGATTTCCACCAAGGTGCGCCGCTTTCGATTCTCCAGCCAGTACGCCACCTCGGAGTGGGCATACACATCCAGCTGAGAAAAGCCCGGAAGCTTGGCCAGGGCCCGCATCTCCCGCAGCACGGCCAGAGCCTTGCTCTGCACCGTTCGCACCAGCGAGGTGCCCTTGCAGGTCGGGCAAGTCTGGAACACGGTCCGCTTCAGGCCCGGGCCCACCCGCTGACGCGTGAGCTCCAAGAGCCCGAAGTTGGAAATGCGCCCGACGTTGATCCTCGCCCGATCCGCCTTCAGCGCATCACGGAACTTCCGCTCCACCACTCGCCGATGCTTATCGTCCATCATGTCGATGAAGTCGACGATGATCAGCCCGCCGAGGTCCCTGAGCCGCAGCTGCCGCACGATCTCGGGGATCGCGTCCAGATTGGTTCGGAAGGCCGTCTCTTCGAGCGAGGAGCCCGGCTTGAACTTGCCTGAGTTCACGTCGATCGCGACCAGGGCCTCGGTTTGTTCGACGACAATCGAACCGCCTCCCGCGAGCTCGACCCGTGGCTGATACAGCCCCTCCACCGAAGTCTCGATGCCGTAGGCATGGAAGAGCGGCGCGATACTCTCGTGATGCTTGACCGCATCCTGAAAACGCGGCATCAGCGTGGTAACGAAGTCACAAACGCGCTTGTAGACGGGTTCGCTATCAATCACGACATCGCCAATGTCGGTCGTGAAATGATCGCGCATCGTGCGCAGCACGAGGTCGCTCTCGACATAGAGCGAGGCCGGGGCTCGGATCCCCTTCGCCCGCTGCACAACCACGCCCCATAGCTTTTCCAGGTATTCGAGGTCGCGCTGCACGTCCTGGGCCGACTTGCCGACCCCCGCGGTGCGGACAATGAAACCAATGCCGCCCTGCCCGGTGCGATCGAGTTCGCGCACGATGCGCTTCAAGCGGCGACGCTCGCGGTCATCGGCGATCTTGCGGCTAACGCCACACTTCGGCAGCGACGGCATCAGCACCAGGCAACGCCCCGGCAAGGACAAATAGGTGGTAAGGGTCGGCCCCTTGGCGCCAATGCCTTCCTTGGTGATCTGGACGATGATCTCCTGCCCCTTCTTGAGCAGGTCCTGGATCGGGACCCGCGAACGGGTACGCCCCTTACCTTTCCCTTTCTCGCGCTTCTTGCCGGTCTCGGTCTTGCCCATGTCGACAGCTTCGTCCGAGCTTCGACCCCGGCGGCCTTTCACTCGCAGGCTCTTGTCCTTGTCTTCCGCATCGGCCTCGCCGGCTTCGCTCCGGCGGCGGCGCCCACGGCGACGGCGGCGCTTACGCGAAGAGCCGTCCACCTCGCCGGCTTCGCTGTCCTCTCTGGCTTCACCGGTTTCGACCAGTTCCGAGCCCGAAGGCTCCTCGTCTAGGTCCAGGGGTGCAGCTGCAGCCTCGCCTTGAGAATCCTCTCTGGCCCCGTCACCAGAAGCCGCCCGCCGCCTCTCGGCAGGCGCATCCGGCGCCGAATCCAGGTCCTCACCGGCAGACTCGTAGCCTTCACTGCTCGAGGTATCGTCGGGATCGCCTTCCTCGGAAAGAACCGCACGCACAGCGTCCGGCCCTTCGTCCTTTCCGGCACGCGCACGCCCTTCGAGAATATCAATCAAGCTGACATCGGGATCGGCATAGGCCGGAATCACATCACTGGCGTGCAAGAAACCGTTTCGGTTACCGCCAAAGTTCACAAAAGCCGCACCGATCGACGGCTCGATATTGACGACCTTGCCCTTGTAGATGTTGCCGAGATAGCTCTCTCGGTCACTGATCTCGACATACAGCTCAGAGAGCTTGCCATCCTCCACAATCGCGATCCGACATTCTTCGCCGTCGTTCGCGTTGACCAGCATGCGCTTCATTCGAAGTCTCCTTCGTCGTTTGCGCGCTCGATCGAGGCCAGGTGGGAGGAAAAGCAGCCCGGCAGATACTCACATGGCGAGCATCAAACGGCAGCGAGAAACTCGCTCCCCAGACTCGGGCACGAAGAATCGCGGAAAACACCGCCCTATCCTTCGTCTTCGCTTGTTCCATTCTGCGGGAGCGGCCCGCCCACCGGCTATCCGGCAGGGTTGGCGTAGGCCGGGCGTACACGGGCCACGACAATGAGCATTCTGCTCTGCCAGGCCAGGCGCTCTCGGGCCAAATGATCACTCGCTTACCCACGCAGCACTCCTTCAGGTGAGCGCTCGATATCACAATCACCCGAGGCGGGCGCAGTTGCGCGCGCCCGGGCAGGAATTCTCCGTCGGCAGGCCCTGAAGCAGCCCACACTTAGCGGTGGTAGCCCAGGGCTCCTCGCACTCCCCTCGAACGCGAGTACCGACATTCCGACGCTACCACAGGCCCCGGAGGCATCGCAACCGATGCGATATAAACGGCCGCGGCCGGGCGGTCAGCGCCCACTACGCTGACCGCCCGGCCGCGGTTCCGACCGAATGAACTAGAGCCAGGACTACTTTCCGTCCGTGCCGAAAATCCGCTGGTATTCCGTCTGCAGCTGCTTCTTCCGCTCGGCCAAGAGGCGGCGCAGGCTGTCCTCGGTCTCCTTCGGGGTCTTCACGATTTCGGGGGTCACAAAGACGATCAGGTTCCGGCGCTCTTTGGTCGTGGCCTTGTTCTTAAACGCCCAGCCGAGAATCGGAATATCGCCGAGCAGCGGAATGCTGGTCACCGTCCGGACATTCGATTCGCTTGTCAGACCGCCGATGACCGCGGTCTGGCCGCTGATGAGCAACATCTTCGTGGCGATCGTGCTCGAAGAAATACGCGGCAGCGCGATCGTGCCCTTGCCCTGGCCGACGCCGACCTCGAAGACGTCGAAGCCTGCCGGAGCTAGGTCCGAGGTGCCGGTGCCGGTGAGCGACTCGCTCTCGGGAATCAGCTCCAGCATGACCTTGTCCTCACCGGGGACGATGTGAGGCACCAGCAGGAGCTGGAAGCCGGTCGCGACCGGGCTGTTGGGAGCCTCCTGCACAACGAGCTGCAGGTCGCCGGTCTGGCCAACCTGGCTACTCGCCTGGGCGTAGCGCACGGTGTCGCCGACAAAAATCGTCGCCTCCTGATGGTCCAGAGCGATGATCTTGGGCGCCTGGACGATCTCGCTGCTCTTGTCCTGCTTGAGCAGCTTGAGCGCAGCGGTGACCCCCGTGAAGTTGAGAGCACCAAAGATGGTGTCGGGGACCGTGGTAGCACCGGCATTCAAAGCCGCGTCGGTGAAGGGGCCTATGCCACTGTCGTTGGCGACGATGCTGTCATCCCAACCTCCGGAGCCCAGGTCGAAAGGCAAACGGCTGGGGATCTGTCCCATGGACAGCGAGGCCGTCCAGCCCGCATCGCTGACATTGACACCGAAGTCGAGGATATCGATGTTCGAAGTCGTAACGAACTGCACGTCAACGAAGACCTGCCGCGGCTCAATATCAATATCTTCGATCAGTCGAGACATCTCATCGATAACAGGCTTGGTGTCCTTGACCAGCACGACGTTCTTCTCGTCGATGTAATCAAGCTTGCCGTTCTCGCTGAGCATGCGGCGTAGAGCCTCAAGCAGAGAAAAGCTATCCCGAGGATTGCCGCTAGCTTTGTAGACGGCCCCATCGACGTACTGCGAGTCGATTTTCGGCACAAAGGTGCTCCGCGGCCGCACGTAGCGCAGCTGGAAGCTCTTCGCAACCAACTGATCAATCAGGGTAGAGGGCGAAACCACACGGAGGATATCACGGTCCTCCTGGACCACCGTAAAGCCGAGAGTCTTCACCACTTGGTCGAGAGCATCCCGCCAAGGAACGTTCTTGAGCCGGAGTGTAATCGATCCCTGCACTTCTGGCGCAACGATGATGTTCGCCCCGGAGATCTTTGCGATAGCATCGATAACCGTGCCGATCTCGGCCTTCTCAAAGGCAAAAACGACTCGCGGCGGGTTCTCGATCTTGAGGACGTTTCGAGCCTTGGCAACAATCACACAGCCGGCCTTCTCGACCGCCAACTCAAGGGCATCGCGCCAATTCACATCGCGGAGTTTGAGGGTAACGCGAGCTTCGATGTCGTCATCGATGACTAGGTTGACCCCCGATTTTTCACGGAGGAATTCCACGACGTCCTTCAGCGAACGATCACGCAGGTCAAGATCCTTGATTATGGCCTGGCGGTTGCCCGGATCGCGTCCGGGATTCTTCTGCGTCTGAGCAAAGGCCATCGGCGCGATGGCCAGAAAGGCGACGAAGAGGCTCGCAACGTTGCTTAGCTTCATCGGAGGTAACTCCTACAAGGAGTGCTGTGGGGATTCGATCGGGGCCAGAGGTGCAACGGATTCATCCGCCCAGGGCACCATTCCGGTGTTTCCTTTTCGGTCACAGTCGCGGCGGACTTAACGATTCGCGCGACGTCAACGTAAAGACACTCCGGACGGCTAGCTGGAATGCGGCATCCCACGAATCCCGGAAAAGAGACTTTTATCGGGTTTCGTAAGCAAACCGCCTAGTAGCCCTAGGGGACAGAGCAGAGCAGGGCACAAGGCTGCGCAGCCCCTCCCTCCGTACACGCAATCGGGGCGCCCTAAGGCGCCCCGTCACGTTCTCGCACGGCTTTTCTCGCTGCTCAGCGTCGCTGGGCGATGACCACACCCTTGTAGAGGAACTCGATCATTTCGGGACCGATCGACTTCAAGAACAGTTGATCCCCGACAGCATCCCCTTCCTGGTAGGTCTTGCCGTTGATGATCGCGGCCGAAACCCCCGATTCTTGCAAGATCACCCCAGAGACATTGATCCGGATCCCGGTGAACTCAAGCGCCGTCATCGTCTTCTTATGGAGGTCCTTAAGGATCCTCGCGATCTCGTAGCGCTTGTCGTTCGGTTTGAACTCGTCCAGCTTGCCAATGTAGACCTGGAACCTGGACTTCGCGTCCTGGAGCCGGCCATCAATGAGATAGCGCTCCATTTCCTGTTGGAGGGTTACAAGCTCCGAGTAAGGAATACCAGGAGTTGGGCTTTCCCTCTTGTCATTGTTCAAGTTGCTTTCGAGTGCTGCGAAGGGCTCGAGCACCTGGCGCGAATAGGTCGTTTTGTACGGAGGATAGCTGATTCGCTGCGTTTCTTCGTTTCGATCGATCCGCAGCTTCACATCGGCCATACCGCGCTTGACCTTCTCCAACATCTCGATGCGAACCAGGATAATCGGAGTCGCCATCGCCTCGTTGTATTGGTCGGTCAAAGCGGCGACCTTGCGCGAAAGATCCTCGACGATCTTCTTCTGCTCGACTTTTGGAACCTGCGGCAGCGTAGATTCCTGGCTCTCGATCCGGGCAATCCGAGGATCCACGAAAATGTCGCGGCGGGCGCGATCGCCCTTGAAGGCATAGGTGTCGAGACGTATTTCCGCACGGGCTTTGAAGATTTCGTCACGTAGACGATCCCGTTTGCGATTGTAGTTTGGGATCTCTACGGGCACTCCCCCGGATCCGGGGTTGTAGACGAAGCTCTGCACGGTCATCTGCACATCGTGCTGGACATTCGCGCTATCACTGTCGTTCCGGGATTTTCCTGCGGTAATCGCAAAATCGCTGATCCGGACGAAGCGCTTGAAAACCTCAAAGGAGTTCATGAAGCGCAGGACTTGCCACAAATCGCCGCGTAAAGCGATCTTGTAACGGAAGTCGCGGAACGCCGCTGAGCTTTGCGACTTGACGTTGGTCAAGGAACGGATCTGCACCCCAGAACTGGTCGCAAAATCCTGGATCTTGCGGGCAAAATTCGTCAGGGCCTCTTCCTCAGGAAGAATCTTGACGTATTCACCGACATTTTGCCGGAGGATGATGACGGAGGTTTCGTCCTTCGAAATGCGAGACTTTTTCTGCTCCGCGACTCGGATCTTGCTCTGGATCTGCGTGATCTGAGCATTCTCCTCCTCCATCATCCCGCAGACATAGTAGACCCCACCAAAGCTCGCCCCTGCGAAGAGGGCTCCGCCCGCGGCGATCGCGAGAATGAGTTGTTTCTCGGATAGTTGCGGCATTGTTCCCCCTACTTCTTCTTAGGCTGATTGGCGACCCAGTACTTGGGATTTTTCATCTGCAGGTCCAGCCTGAAGGAAATCGCCTCAGCTGGTTCACGCTTCTCGTTCTCGATGACGGCACCGCCGGGGGCGGTGATTCTGTCGAAATCGGCAAAGAAGAGTTCGTCGTTCTGCAAGTCGTCGAGGAAATCCGCCTGCTTCTTCCAGCTCGCGGTTTCGCTAAAGGCGCTGAGCGTCACCTGCGGCCCGGCAGCTCCACGGGTATCGCCAGCCTTTAGACTGTCGAACCAGCACATGTGCCGTTCGGTGCTTCCCTCGTTGTTGACGATGTCGATAAAGCGATCGATCAATCGAGTCCAAAGCACTCGCGAATTCGCGATCTGCTGGATGGTCTTCGAGCGCTTCTCGTATTCTTTGATCTCGGCAAGGAGACGATCGTCGTATTTCGCAAGCCCTTCGATGTTCCGCAGCTTCTCCTGCTGCGATTCCCGCTCACTGACGATGGTCCTGTATTCTTGGAAGTAGACGTGTCCGAGATAACCGACCGAGCAACAGGCCACGACAACAGCCGCGAGGACCGTCGCGAAGACTTTGATCGAGGTGCGTTCGCGCCGGCGGAATTCTTCAGGAAGTAGGTTGATCTGGATCATGGTGTTCTCCTAGATCGCGCGGGCCGCGAGCCCAACACTGACCGCAAGCTGCAACGCCGACTCATTCAGGGTGTCGATGTCCACGTTGTCGGATTTGATCTTGAGACCCTCGATCGGATTCCAAACCCGGGTCCGCTTCTCAAAGAGGCTCTCGAAGTCCTCCTCTAGCTGCGGCAAGAAGGCCCCACCACCGGAGAGCAGCACGTTCGCCACTTGACCGTCGTACTGGTTCTCGAAGAAATCGAAGGAGAGGCTGACCTCGTTGCCCAAGTCTTCGACCACCGAGCTAATGGCCTCTTTGACCTCGTCCTGCCGATCACCGATATCGCGTTTGAGCGCTTCGGCTTCATAGAGATCCAGGCCGATACGCCGAGTAATCGCCTCGGTAAAATCATTTCCACCCAGATAAACCTCACGGGCGAACAAGCTCACGTTGTTACGCAAGATGTTGATGCAGGTCTTGTTCGCCCCGATGTCGATCAGGCCAACGATCTTGTCCTCGTCCAGGCCAGGACTCAGGCTCTCGTTGAGCTCATAGGCGTTGCCGATCGCGAAGGCATCGACGTCGATCGCCGCCGGGCTCATGCCGAGTTCGGTCAGCATGTGAGCTTGGTCCTGCACCAAGCTCTTCTTGACCGCAACCAGGAGCACCTTCATCTCGGGAGAAGAAGAACCTTCTCCTTCGATATCCATGAGCTTCTGGAAATCGACCTGCACTTCCTCAAGGTCGAAAGGAATGTATTTGTCGGCCTCGAAGCGGATCGCGTCTATCAGGTTGTCATCGCTCATCTGCACCATATTGATGTAGCGCACGATGACGGACTTACCGCTGACCGAGGTCACGACCTTCTTGGATTTGAAGCGACACTGCTCAAAGAGCTCGCGGATCGCATCCGCTCGCGCAGCTTCGTTCTGAATCTCCACCTGGCCGTAACCGGTGATGATGTAGTCGTACTTGTCGCGGGTGATCTCAAGAGCCTTGATACAAGAACTCCCGATGTCGAGCCCAACGGCACTTTTTCGCCCCTTGAGCATGCTCGTTCCCGGGTCTGAGGACGCATTTCCTGGGAGCCCGGATGTGGGCTCCTGGCCGCCTCATCGGCTGAGCCTTTGGCGAATCTTGAGCCCAGCTAGCAGGCTGTTGAAAAAGGACCGCCAGTGGCAGCGAGCAAAAAGCCGGCGTCCCCTCAGCTTCTGAAAACGCAGCAGACGTACGAACGCGTCGAGGGCTTAGCTCGCCCATGATGCCGCGAAAACAGCGCCCTGCTGGCGCAGACGTACGCCACAGAGCTTACGACGAGGAGTGCCCCCGCTATTTTTCGCCAAAGCCGCTCTCGAAGAGCTCGACCATCGCTGCCACCGCCTCCCTGGCCTGAGGCCCCTCGGCACGAATGCCGAGGCGTACACCCTGCTCGGCAGCCAGCATCATCAGCGACATGATCGACTTGGCGTCGACTTCGAAATCGCCCTTCGCAACCCAAAGGCGACAGGGGAACTCGTTGGCAAGCTGGACGATGCGGTGCGCAGGCCGCGCGTGCAGCCCTTGGCTATTCACGACCTCGATTTCGGCCTGGTGGCGTTCACCCACCGCCTCGAGTCCCGCCTCTCCCTCTTCTGCCGCATCCTCTTCCGCTACCACTTCACAGCTCCTGGCCCACAGGCCTCGTGAGTCCGGGCTCAGCTACTAGAGGAAGACTCGCTCATCTCGTCGAGGAGATCGAGCAGCTCCGTCGTGTCCTTGCAAGCAATGGCAAAGCGCCGGAAATCCGCGTTACGCGAGATCGTCGCCACCCAGCGCATGAAGTTGAGGTGCGCCTCAGGGGCATCTTCGGGGCCAACGACGAAAAAGAATAGATTGACCGGTGCCCCGTCCGGAGCTCCGAAGTCAATCCCCTGCAGGGACCGGGCAAAAACCACATTGGTCGACTCGACCCCAGCAACCTTGACGTGAGGAACGGCGACTCCGTGGCCGATGGCACCGGTGGCACCTTGTTCCGCCTTACGGCGCAGCATGCTACGAACGGTCTTGCGGATGTCGTCCCCAAAACCATGCTCTTCGGCGCAGACAGCAAGCAGCTCATCAAAAGCGGCCTCGATCGACGTCGCCTCAAGGGCGGGGAGCACGGTCTGCTTCGTGAACATAGGACGCGTGGTCATGATCTCCAACAACTCCTAAAGGACCGACCATCGCGGTCCGGTGAGCCGGAATCCAAGAAAGGGCGAAGCAGCTTAGCAATACTCCCCCCCCAAGGTCGAGAGCTAGCTGCATATGCTCCTTCGGCCGATGTGCGGGGATCCCCCACGGGATTGAGGCCAGGGCATCTAAAGTCAGCTGACCATGGGTATCGGCCCGACAAGTAGCCGGGCCAGGACTCAGCTGCTGCTTGGCGCCGAAAAACGCCAGCGAATCCAGCGTTAGAGCGAAACAGCGAGGCTTTCACCGCCTCGCTGCTTCGCTCTAACGCCTGAGTCTTAGCTATCGAGGTCGTCGCGTACGACGTCCTCATAGCTGGGCTCGTCGTCGCCCCCGAGTCTTTGATCGGGTGCCTCGTCCTTGCCGGCGCGTGCCTTACGGTTACGGCCGATAAGTCGCTCCTTCTCCTTGCGGACTTGACGCACAAGGTTGTCCGAAACCTCGTCGATCGCCGCCCGAAGTTCGCTATGGCGCGATTCAGCGACGATGGTCTGCCCCGTGTCCAAGTGAGCGACCACATGCACGTTGTGATCGTCCTTATCTTGTGAGTCGAGCGTGATCTGAACCTTTCCCACTCGGTCGAAGAACTTGCCGATGCGCGAAACCTTCTCGCGCGCGACGTCCTTCATGCGGTCGGAAACGTGTCCAGCGCGCACCGTGACTGCGATATCCAAAGTCGGACTCCTCTCGTCAGGGTTGCTCGCGAAAGGCCTTGCAGCCCTCCGCGATGTGAACGGCCACTTGGCCGTGAATGCGATCATACCGGGGGTTCAGCATCTGCAACATGACTAGCACTACGCCCCCTTCTCAGATCCAAGCCCAGAGGGTCGGCGCCCGTGCGGCTGCGGCCGCACCTGGAACTCTCTGGGATAGAGCGCCCGCAGCAAAGCCAACCCATGCGCCGGGAGGGTCGGCCCAGCACGCCGCCGGTCGCGCGAACTCAGAATCTCCCCCACCTGCTCGGGGGCAAGCTTGCCCTTGCCCACCTCCAGCAGGGTCCCCGCAAGGATGCGCACCATGTTGTAAAGGAAGCCATCTCCCTGCACCCAGATGGCGAAACCGGCACGATCGGGAAGCAGATGCAGGGCCTGTAAGGTTCGGATGGTCGGACGCTTGCGCGGCACGCCGGGATTGCTGGAGAAGGCAAGGAAGTCGTGGGTGCCCAGGAGTTGCCCAGCCGCTGCTCGCATCGCTGCCATATCGACGGCGCGGCCATGCGAGTGCACGTAGCGACGCAGCAGGGGATGCAGGACCCGGGCGGTGCTGATGCGGTAGACGTAGCGCTTGCCTCGCGCAGAAAAGCGCGCGTGGAACTCGGGTGGCATGACCGTCGCCGACAACACCCGAATGTCCTCCGGCAGAACGCTGTTGAGAGCCAGGTGCAAGCGCTCGCTCGCCGGCCCGCGGTCCAAACGTAGGTGGGCCGTCTGCGCGAAAGCGTGCACCCCGCTGTCGGTGCGCCCCGAGCCATGCACTGTCGTTCGGGTCTGGCAGATCAACTCGACGGCACGCTCGATCTCTTCCTGGACCGTCGCTGCCCCAGCCTGTCGCTGCCACCCAGCGTAGTCCCCACCGTCGTAGGCGATCTCGAGGCGAAGGTTCTGCACGCGAAGACTGTATCTAGTACTCCCGGCGGCGCCAACTCGATGGGATCTTGAGTTCCCGTCGATACTTGGCGATCGTCCGCCGCGCAACGTCGAAGCCCTCTTTCACGAGGATGCTGGCGATGGCCTCATCGGAGAGGGGCGCCGCTCGATCCTCGGCATCGACGACCTGGCGCACCCGCTCCTGGACACTCGCCCGCCCTAAGGATTCGCGGTCAGAGCCCCCCAGCTTGCGCCCCCCATCGAAGAGCCGCCGTAGGGGAAAGATGCCGAAATCGGTCTGCACGTTCTTACCGGCGATCGCTCGGCTGACCGTCGAGAGATGCACCCCCACCGCATCCGCGACCTCCTGCATTTTGAGCGGAACCAGCTTCGCCGGCCCTCGCTCAAGGAAGCCGCGCTGCCGCTCCAGCATCGCCCTTGCCACCCGCCCCAGGGTGTCGCGGCGCTGTTCGATCGCCCGCATCAGCTCCCTGGCCGAACCGATTTTATCCCGCAGATACTGCCGCAGCTCGCTGCCCTGGCTGCGATCCTGAACCAGCGCCTCGTAGTCAGGCACGACCCGAAGCGGCGGCACCCGGGCGTCATCGACATAGATCTGCCATTCCCCGTCTTCCCGGCGCACGACGACATCGGCCTGCAGCGCCGCCGCCGCCTCCTCGGTGAAGATGCGGCCGGGGCAGGGCTCAAGATGGCGGAGCTTGGGCAAGAGCGAGCGCAGCTCCGCGATCTCCAGCCCCAGAGCCCTGGCAACCTTGGGCCAACGATTCTTGGCCAGGTCTTCGAGGTGCTCCGAGACGAGGGCCTTCAGGAGATCTGCGTCGGGATCCTCGGGATCGATCTGGGCCAGCATGGAGGCAAGGGGGCCCGAGCGGCCAAGCCCGGCGGGCTCAAGGCTCCAGAGCAGTTCCAACGCCAAGTCCACGTCCTGACCCGGCAGGATCGCCGCTAGTTCGCCTTCGTCGAAGAGCAAGTGGCCGTTCTCATCCAGACATCCGATCAGGAAGGACAGGGTCTCGCGAACGGCCTCCTCGATATCGAGCAGGGCGAGCTGCGCCAGCAAGCTGCCTTGCAGCCCGAGGCCCGGAGCCTCGACGAGGGTCATGGGGTCGAAGGACTCGTCACTCCGCGCCTGCGAGGCGCGCGGCGGCGCCTCCTCGTCGAAGTCGTCGGGGGGCTCCGCCGGCTCGGGCTGGGATGCCGTCTCCGCTGGGGGCGACAGCTCCAGCGTCTCATTGCTCGCCAATTCCTGCTCGACCATGCCTACGAGTTCGTAGGTGGACAGCTGCAAGATCTCGATGGCCTGCAACATCTGGGGCAGCAGCAGGAGCTTCTGCTCTTGCCGTGCAGCGAGTTGAACGTCGATCCTCATTTGTGCCTTGCCTAGTCCTCCATCGACAGGCAAAGGCAAGTGCTTGAGGGGGCGAAGCCCAGCAATTCCTATGAGTGGGACTGCGGGCTGAGGCCTTAGTCGAGCGGACGACGGCCCTCGAAAGCATCGCTGAGAATGGTGTGTTGCACCTGTGCGATCGTCGCTCCCGCGGGCACACCGCGGGCGATTCGCGTCACCTTGACTCCGCTCCCGGCCAGGCGCTCACGGATCAACTCGGCGCTGGCCTCTCCTTCGAGATCGGGGTCGGTAGCGATGCAGACTTCGAGACCGCTTTGCCCCTGCACCCGCTTGACGAGCGAGGCAATGGTCAGGTCGCTCTCGCCGATCTCTTCGAGGGGGGCGATGCGCCCCTGCAAGACGTGGTAGAGCCCACGATAGCCCGAAGCCTCGAAAGCCAAGAGCTCACGCGGCGACTCGACCACCAAGATCGTGCCTTGCTCTCGCGTCGTATCCGCACAAACCCAGCAGGGGTCACTCTGGTCGAGATTGGCGCAGAGCGAGCAGACGCAGATCTCCTCGCGGGCACGCTGGATCGCATGCGCCAGGGCAAGAGCCTCGTGCTTGGGCACCTCCAGCAGGTGGTAGGCCAAGCGCTCCGAACTCACCGGGCCGATACCCGGAAGCTCTGCGAGCGCGGCCGCGAGCAGCTCGAGCGCCGCGGGGCGTTTCGCCGCCACCGGTCAGAAGTTGAGGCCGGGGAGGTTCAGCCCGCCGGTCAACTTGGACGACTCGCTCTGCTCGAGCGCCTTCGCCTTCTCCAGCGCCACCTTGAAGGCAGCCGCGACCATCTCTTCGAGCCCTTCGACGTCTTCGGGGTCGACGGCCTCGGGGTCGATCTTGACGCCCATGACCTCGCGCAGCCCATTGACATAGGCACGCACTGCGCCGCCACCCGCCGAGCCTTCTTCGATCCTGTCCTTCAGTTCGTTCTGCAGGGACTGCATACGGTCTTGCAATTGCTTGGCCTGCCGCAGCAGGTTCATGTCACCGGCCATCAATGCTCCTCGTGGTCATTCGTTCGTGGCGCTGGGATTGTCGTCGTTCTTCTCGAGCTCCCGCTTCTCCAGGAAGCGAGCACCAAAGAGATCCTGGATTTCGTGGCCAAGCGGCGGCAGCTCGATGTCCTCGGGCGTAGGGCGCGCGCGCGCATCGGGCTGATGCTGGGCCGGGCGATTTGGCTGCTTGCGGCTAGGCGCCTGCCGCCCAAACTCGGGTTTCTGCCCGCTGGCGGCCTGCGGCTTGGGCAGGGGCGAGGGACCCGGCGACGTCTGGGATGCGCCCGAGCCGCCCGGGAGAGATGCCGTGCCGCCCGCTGGCGCAGCTCCGCCTGCTGGCTCCTCGCCGCCCGTAGAGATCACCAGAGCCACCGGCCGAGCACAGACACGGGTGAAGAGCTGCTGGAGGTAGCTCTTCGTGTGCTCCGAATCGAGCAAGCGCTGGTCGAAGGCCTTGATCCGCTCGAAGCTCAGCAACGCCCGCGCATCTCCGTCCCAGCGCAACTGCGCTCGGCCGAGCAGGGCCCCAATCATCTTCTTTTCGGCAAGAGCGGTCTCGACGATGCGCTGCCAGGCATCACCGGCAGAAGCGACAGGACTCGGCGCAGTGTTGGCAGCAGGGCGGCTCGGTGTCTGAGCCGAACTCGGCGCCGGAGCTTGCCGGGACGCCGGCGTCGGCACAGCAGCAGGCGCCGCAGCGGCAAGCGGCGCGCTGCTGGCACTGCCCCCCCCCGTCTCGGCCGCTGCTCCAGCGGCGATCTCGCCCAAGCTCATCAACTCACTGATCTGCGCCAGCCGCACCAGGGTCAGCTCGAAGAAGACCCGCCGGTCGTCGATCTGCCGGATGCGATCGCGCGCGAGGATGAGGATCTGCATGCGGGCGTCGAGCTCGGCCAGCGAAGCGCTCTTCGCCAAAGCAAGCAGTCGCTCACGGGATTCGCCACTGGCCTCGAGCAACACGGTCTCGGGCCCATCCACCCGCAGCACGAAGAGCTGACGCAGCACGGCAAGCACTTCGCCAAGGCATTCGCGCTCGTCGACACCGGTCTGCGCGGCTTCGAAGGCGAAGTTCAAGGCAGCCCGCGTATCTCCGGCAAGACAGGCTTTGACCAAGTGGCTAGTGCGCGCAAAGCCCAAGCGACCCTCAAGCCGGCGATAGCCTTCGAGGTCGAGCCCTGCGGCCAAGGGGAGCATCCTCTCAAGGGCGGTTTCAGCATCACGCAGACCTCCCAGGGAAGAGGCCGCGATTTCGCCCAGGATCTCGGGGTCGACCGCGACCCCCTCCTGCTCGGCGATCTGGGCCAAGCGCGCGCGGATGTCCTTTTCCTGGATGCGCCGGAAGGTCAGCACCTGGCAGCGCGAGCGCACCGTATCCGGAACCTTGTGCAGCTCAGTGGTCGCCAGCACAAAGATGACGTGCTCGGGCGGCTCCTCCAGGATCTTCAGCAGGGCATTGAAGGCCGAGCGCGAGAACATGTGGACCTCGTCGAGGACGAAGACCTTCTTGCGCAGGCGCAAAGGCGCATAGCCCGCCTGCTCTCGGAGGGCGCGCACCTCATCGACGCCGTTGTGGGAGGCCGCATCCAGCTCCACAACATCGCTGGCAGTGCCAGCAAGGATCTCCCGGCAAGCAGCACATTCGCCACAGGGCTCGGCGCTGACGCCCTTCTCGCAGTTGACCGCACGCGCAAGGATGCGTGCGGAGGTGGTCTTGCCCACCCCACGACTGCCACAGAAGAGGAAGGCGTGCGGGACGCGGCCTTCATTCAGGCAGGACTGGAGCGTGCGAATGACCCCTTCTTGGCCGACGACATCCCCAAAACGGGCGGGCCGGAAGCGGCGGGCGAGCACCTGGTAGCTGCTGCGGCTCTGGTCGGATTCGGCTGGCGGCTCTGACATGCGAGGGAACTTCGGGACGGGCGCTAGAGAGAGCGAGATGCTAGCGAGCCGGAAACATCACGAGGACAAAGACCGGATCCATCACGAGGAAAAAAAAGGAGCGAGAGGGCCCGAGTGACGGCCAGGTGATCCGAGACATGACACCGCATGCTTATGGCTGCTCCGTTCCCGGCCTGACCAGGTTCGCACCGCACCATTACTCGGGACCCGACCGTCATCCGTGCCCTCCCGCTCCCATTGGCGGAGAGAGGGGGATTCGAACCCCCGGTAGGGTTGCCCCTACACTCGCTTTCCAAGCGAGCCCCTTCAGCCACTCGGACATCTCTCCACAGATAGGTCGCAAAAGAACAAGCGCCGCAACAGCATCACTGCCGCAAAAGAACGGCAGCAAAGAACGGCAGCAGAGCCGCGCCCGCAAGCGCGACTCCGCATCGGTCCTGCTGGCGGAGAGGGGGGGATTCGAACCCCCGGTAGGGTTGCCCCTACACTGGTTTTCGAAACCAGCCCGTTCGGCCACTCCGGCACCTCTCCCCGAAAGCAGGGCGGGGGATTGTCGGCATGGCCCCCTAGGCTGTAAAGGCTTGAGTTTTGCCCTAGGCCAGGAAAACAAGCGCAACTTGCCCCCGGGACCTGCCTCTGGGGCTCAAAGCCGGTCGATTCAGCGGGAGCGCCGTTCGCGGAAGAAGGCCTTGAGCAGCTCGGCACTCTCGACCGCCAATACTCCCTCCACGCTCTGGTAACGGTGGTTCAATCGGCGGTCGCTGGGAAGATCCGCCAACGAGCCACAGGCCCCAAACTTGGGATCTCGGGCCCCGAACACCAGCCTTTCGATGCGCGCGTGCGTCAACGCCCCGGCGCACATAAAGCAGGGCTCCAGCGTGCAAAAAAGCTCGCAGCCTTGCAGTCGCCCCACCCCCAGCTGCTCACAGCCCGAGCTGATCGCCAGCATCTCGGCATGGGCGGTCGGATCGTGCAGCTCTTCGCAACGGTTGCCGGCACGAGCGATGACTTCGCTGTCATGGACCAGAATGCAGCCGACCGGCACCTCGCCCCGTTCGCCAGCGTCCATGGCCTCGCTGAGAGCCATCGCCATGAAGAAAAGGTCGCGCTCGCGCCCCGAGCCAGGCTGGTTCAGGAGTGAAGGATGGAGCTGATCCAAGTCTCGGTCTTCCGTGAAGGGCAAATCTGCGGCAGAGTTGGGCTCCTCTACCTGAAACCAGAGGCCTTCCTTGAGCAAGCGCGACCTCCTGAGTCCGGACGATCTCAACGACGAAGAACTCGTCAACCTCCTCGAACTCGCCGAACGCATGCAGCGCCGCGGCCCGCGGGACCTGCTCAAAGGCCGGATCCTGGGCTTGCTGTTCCGCGACCCGAGCCTGCGCACCCGCGTCAGCTTCGATGTCGCGATTTCACAACTCGGCGGCCGGGCCATCGCCCTCTCCTCGGACGACGCCTACGGAGTCGAGGCCATGCCGGACGCCAAGATGGACGGCAGCGCCGAGGAGCACGTCAAGGACGCTGCCCTCGCCCTCTCGCGCTACCTCGACGTGCTCGGCCTGCGCGAGTCGGCCCGGGGCGGAAGCTGGAAAGAGGATAGGGAGGATCCTCTGCTGCGTGCCTACGCCGAACATGCCAGCATCCCGATCATCAATTTGCAGTCGCACATGCATCATCCCTGCCAAGCGCTGGCCGATGCGATGACCATGCGCAGCAAGGTGCGCGAACTCCGAGGACGGCGACTGACCCTCGCCTGGACACAGGACCCACAAGCACAGAGCGTCGGCGTCCCACACTCGCTCGTTCTGGTCGCGACCAGGCTCGGCATGGATCTGCGCATCGCCCACCCCCAGGGCTTCGAGCTCGACGACGAGGTGCTCGAAACCGCTCGCGGCCATGCCGCTCGCTGCGGCGGGACGGTGGAAATCAGCCACGACCTGGAGTCGGCCTGCGAAGGGGCCGACTTCGTCTACGCCCGCTCCTGGCGTTCCATCCCCTCCTACGACGACCCCGATCGCGAGCGGCTGCTGAAGCGATCGCTCGACCACTGGATGCTCACGCCCGAACTCATCGAGCTAGGCAATCCCGCCTGGCTGATGCAGCCGCTGCCCGTCCGCCGCAAGGTCTCGGTGGCTAGCGAGGTGCTGGACGGTCCCTGGTCGCTCATCGGGGAACAGGCGGAGAATCGTCTGCACCTGCAGAAGGCGCTGCTGGTCTTCCTGCTGGGGTCCTAAGCGCGCCGCCCCCCTCAGCAGCCACCCAGCTCTCCCCAGCAAGAGAAAGCCCGGCAGGCTCAGAGCAAGCCGCGTTCGCGGTACCAGCCGGCCGTGCTTTCGTGCCCCGCCAGATGCGCGGTGCCACCGCGAAAGCCCAAGTGCGCCTGCGCCGGACCAGGGTCACAGATCCAAGAGCCGGCACGCATCTCCCGGTATTTGTCCCGGCCAAAGACCGGCGCCTTGCCGCGCATCCGGCCCCAGAGCTCGGCCAGCTCGGCAGTGAGTTTGGCGGCAAAGAGCGGCAGGCGCAGGATCCGGATCTTGCGCCCGACAGCCCGCCCAATCAGGCGCATCCATTCCGCGTCGCCCAGCGGCTCCTCGTGCGCGATCGGCAGGTACTGCCCAGCGAAGTCGCTACGCTCCAGCGCCGCAAGCACCGCCGCCACCAAGTCATCGACATGGACGAGCGAGTAGCGCACCGAGGGCCCGGCCAGGAGGGCGATGCCCTTAGCGCAGCTGCGGAACAGCGTCAGCACATCGCTATCCCAGGGGCCGTAGACGATTCCCGGACGCAGGGTGACAAAGGGCAGCCCCGACGCCGCCACCACCTTCTCGGCCGCGAGCTTGCTCTCGCCATAGCGAGAAACCGGGCGGCAGAGATCGGGAGGCAAGCCGGACTGTCCCCCATCAGCGCTCGGCCCCGCTGCCGCCAGGGAGGAGACCTGAATCCACTTGGCTGCTGGGGCCTGCTCCCGCACCCGCTCCACGAGCTTCTGGGTGCCCGCCTCGTTGACTCGCAGCATTTCCTGAGGATCAAGGGCATGCAGCAGTCCCGCCAGGTGGACGACGAGATTCAGTCCCTCGGGCAGAGCCGGAAGTTTGCCGCTCAAATCGCCTTGGAGCAGGCGCTCGCTTGCAAGGCCCCGCTCCACCGCCTTTTCAGGCGATCGCACGAGGGCGAGATAGTCCAGCCCGCGCTCTTCGAGAGTTCGGCAGAGGTTGGTCCCAACGAACCCGGTCGCTCCTGTCACCAGAATCATGGATCCCGTCCCACCTCGAAAAAGCCATCCGCTGCTGCCCGATCGCCCAAGTCTTCAATGGGAGGCTGCCAAAGCGCCCCCCCATAGCAGTCTGCTGGGCGAGGAAACCGTAGGCAAAACGGTCGATTCGTCGAGGCTTTCCTGGCCTGGAGCCAAAAGCCCCCTGCTGGATCGCGGCAACAACTCCCCCCGAAAGCGCAGGGGCTGTTCTCCCAGGCCCAGCCAAGCCAGGAGGCCAAGGCGACCTTTTTGTTGACCTTTTAGGGTCGATCAAAGACTCTACGCAGCTGGAACTGCCCGGACTCGACTGGGCCCATCGTCCCCTGGGCAAGCTGCCCCGATCCTTCAGGCCACAACTTGCCCAACCGCCTTAGGTTATGGCGGCCCAGTAACCGGAGCCCACGAACTTGGACCTCTTCGATAAGTGTCATAGCTTCACTCGCCCCTCTGAGCTGAAGCGCATCGGCATCTACCCCTACTTCCGCCACATCGGTGAGAGCAGGGGCACAGAAGTCGAAATCGATGGGCGGCGGCTGCTGATGATCGGTAGCAACAACTACCTCGGGGTTACCCACGATCCTCGGGTCATCGAAGCCGGCGAGAAGGCCATCCGAGACTTCGGCTCGGGCTGCACAGGCAGCCGCTTCTTGAATGGCACCCTCGAAATGCACGAGGAGCTGGAAGCCCGGCTGGCTAGCTTCCTCAATAAGGAAAGCTGCTTGGTCTTTACCACGGGTTTCCAGACCAACCTCGGCGTGATCTCCAGCCTGGTCGGTCGCGGCGACGCGATCTTCTGCGACCGCGAGAACCACGCCTCGATCATGGACGGCTGCCGGCTCTCCTTCGGCGAGATCATCAAGTTCAAGCACGACGACATGGAGGACCTCGAGGAGCAGCTACGGCGTTACCAGCCCCTGCGCCGCGGCGGCCAGCTGATCATCGTCGATGGTGTGTTCTCGATGCTCGGCGACATCGTCAACCTGCCGAGCATCGTCGAGCTGGCCAAGCGCTACGACGCCAGGCTCCTGGTTGATGATGCCCACGCCTGTGGCGTCCTGGGTGCAGGTGGCCGCGGCACCGCCGAGCACTTTGGCCTCGAAAGCGACGTCGACATGGTGCTCGGCACCTTCTCCAAGAGCTTCGGCTCCATCGGCGGCTTCGTCGCCGGAGAGAAGTCGGTGATCGAATACGTCAAGCACCATGCGCGGGCGATGATTTTCTCGGCGTCACTGCCGCCCAGCGCTGCAGCCTCGACCCTGGCCGCCCTCGACATTATCCAGCAGGAGCCCGAGCGTCGGCAGCGGCTCCACGAGAACGCCCGTTTCTTGCGCGAGAGCTTCCAGCAACTGGGCTTCGACACCGGGCCGAGCCAGACCCCGGTCATCCCAGTCATCGTCGGCAACCAAGAGGCCTGCTTCCGCTTCTGGCGTGAACTCTTCGACGCCGGCGTCTTCACCAATCCAGTGACGACCCCAGCCGTGCCTCCGGGCATGGACCTGCTGCGGACCTCGGTCATGGCAACGCATACCCAATCGCAGCTCGAAGAGGTCCTCGACATCGTGGCCCGCATCGCGCGCAAGCTTCGCCTCGTAGCCTGAGGGCAAGCTGCCGGAAGTAGCGAATTCGGCCGCGGCGAATGGTCGGCAAATGCCGGGACCCAGGCTCTTCGCCTTCCCATCGGCCTTTGCATGCGGCATGATTCCGCGCCGCGCACGACGCATCGGCCAGGGGGGCCAAGGTTCCAAGGGGAGGGAACGATGAGTGATAGCGCACCGGATTTCTGCCACCTGCACGTCCACAGCCACTTCAGCCTGCTGGACGGAGCCTGCCGCGTCGAAGACCTGGCCAAGCACGCCGCAGCCGATGGTCAAAAAGCCATCGCGCTGACCGACCACGGCAACCTCTTCGGCGCCATCCCCTTCTACAAGGCCTGCAAGAAGGAAGGGATCAAGCCGCTGCTCGGCATCGAGGCCTACGTCGCCCAGGATTCGCGGCTCAAGAAGTCCAACAAGGAGGACAACCGCACCCACCACCTGACGCTGATCGCGAAGGACCTCGAGGGCTGGCACAACCTGATCAAGCTCTCCTCCCTCGCCTACAAGGAGGGCTTCTACTACAAGCCGCGCATGGACAAGGAGCTCTTGTCCAAATACGGCAAGGGCCTGGTGGCTCTCTCCGGCTGCCTCGGCGGCGAGGTCAACGGCTACCTGATGCGCGACGATATCGAAGGGGCCATCGCGTCGGCCAAGCTGCACGAGGAGATCCTGGGGAAGGACAACTTCTTCCTCGAGATCATGAATAACGGCTACGAGGCCCAGTGCGGGGTCATCCCCAAGATGCGCAAGGTGGCCGACGCCACCGGCCTCCGCCTCGCGATCACTCAGGACATCCATTACATCCAGCCGCAGGACAACAAGGCCCAGGACATCCTGATCTGCATCGGCACCGGCCGCACGGTCGGCGATGAGAAGCGCTTCCGCATGGACGATCTAAAGCTCTACTTCCGCACCCGGCAGCAGATGCTCGATCTCTTCCCCAAGGATCGGGACGCACTGGAGGTCACCGGCGAAATCGCCGACCGCTGCGATGTCGAGCTCGACTTCGACACCTATCACCTCCCGGTGTTCCGGCCAGAGAGCGGCGAAACGCCGGACGAGATGTTCGACCGGCTCTGTGACGAGGGTGCACGCCGGCTCTACGGCGAAATCACGCCAGAGGTCCGCGAGCGCATCGAATATGAGAAAGGCATTATCCGCCAGCTCGGCTTCGTCAGCTACTTCCTGATTACCTGGGACTTTATCCGTTTCTCGATTGATAACGGCATCCCGGTCGGCCCCGGCCGCGGCTCGGCAGCTGGCTCCATCGTCGCCTACTGCCTCAACATCACCCAACTCGACCCGCTCAAATACAACCTGCTCTTCGAACGTTTCCTCAACGCCGAGCGCATCTCGATGCCCGACATCGACATCGATTTCTGCCGCGACAAGCGCGAGCTGGTCATCGACTACGTGCGCAATAAATACGGCGAGGAAAACGTCAGCCAGATCATCACCTTCGGCACCATGGCCTCACGCGGCGTGATCCGGGACGTCGGACGGGCTATGGAGGTTCCTCTCAGCGAAGTCGACTCGATCGCCAAGAAGGTCCCCAACGGCCCGGGAGCCTCACTGCGCAAAGCCTTGGAGACGGACAGCGAGCTGCAGGAGATCCGCAAAGCCAACGAGATGAACCAGGCGCTCTTCGATATCGGCGTGCGCCTCGAGGGCTTCTGTCGCCACTCTTCGACTCACGCGGCCGGCGTGGTCATCGCCGACAAGCCCCTCGACCAGCTCATCCCGCTCTGCAAGAACGGTGACGACATCGTCACCCAGTGGCAAATGTCCGACCTCGAAGACGTCGGCATGCTCAAGGTCGATTTCCTCGGGCTCAAAACCCTGACCATCCTCGATGAAGCCGAAGCCCTGGTGAAGGAGCAGCACGGCGTCGTGATCGACTGGGACGCAATCGGGCTCGAAGACCCTAAGACCTACGATCTACTGCAACGCTACGACACCCTCGGAGTCTTCCAGCTCGAATCCGAGGGCATGCGCGAGCTGCTGGCGCGCCTCAAACCCGACTGCTTCGAAGACATCATCGCGGTGCTGGCCCTCTATCGTCCAGGCCCGTTGAAGTCGGGCATGGTCGACATGTATGTCGATCGCAAGCACGGCCGCCAAAAGGTCGAATACCCGCACGAGTCGATCGCGTCGATCCTCGAGGACACCTACGGCGTCATCGTCTACCAAGAGCAGGTCATGCTCACCGCCCACGAAATGGCGGGCTTTACCCTCAACCAAGCGGATAAGCTGCGTAAGGCCATGGGCAAGAAGAAGCCCGAGGTCATGCACGAGTTCCGCAAGCTCTTCGTCGATGGCGCGGTCGAGCGGGGCCTCAAGGCCAAGCTGGCCGACGAAGTTTTTACCACGATGGAGTTCTTCGCCGGCTACGGCTTCAACAAGTCGCACTCGGCCGCCTACGCCCTGCTGACCTACCGCACCGCCTACCTCAAGGCCAACTACCCCACCGAGTTCCTCTGCGCCCTACTGACCTGCGACATCGGGCTCACCGACAAGGTCAAGGAGTTCAGCAGCGAAGCGATGCGCCTGGGCATCGACGTGCTGCCGCCCTCGGTCAATCGGAGCCGCACCAAATTCACCGTCGAACACGTTCAGGAGAATGGCGAAGACCGGAGCTGCATCCGTTATGGCCTCGGCGCCATCAAGGGCCTCGGCTCCAAGGCCACTGACGCGCTCGTCGCCGAGCGCGAAAAAAAGGGCGAGTACACCGACCTCCCCAACCTCACCCAGCGCTGGGACCCAAAGCTCGCCAACAAGTCGGCCTACGAGACTCTGATCAAGAGTGGCGCTCTCGACGACAGCAAGTGGTCGCGGCGCGCCATGCTTGAGGCCCTAGAGGACCTGCTGCGTGAGGCATCGTCGGTGCATAAGGACCGCGCCAAAGGCCAGAGCCTCCTCTTCGCCGCCCCGATCGCCGCAGGCAGCGAGCACGAAGTGCGCGAAATCCCGGCGACCCCCGAGTGGGAGGAGTCCGAACGCCTGCTCGCAGAAAAGGAGGCCCTGGGCTTCTACCTCTCCGGCCACCCCTTCGAGAAGCGCGGCAGCTTCTATGCCCGCCTGGCCCGTATCGACAGCAAAAAGCTCGGCCAGCTTATGCAGGCCGGCCAGGCCCCAGACCAAATCGTGATCGCGGGCATGATCACCGGAGCCCGCTCGCTGATGATCAAATCCGGCCGTAACGCCGGGCAGCGCATGGCCAAGTTCCGGCTGGAGGACCTTGAGGGTTCATTGGGCTGCACGGTCTTCAGTAAGAGCTACCAGACAGCCCGCGAGTTCATCATCGACGACGAAATCGTCTTCGTGAACGGCCGTATCGATAAACAGAGCGACGAGCTGGCGATTTTGGTCGACGAAGTGGTGCTGGCTGAACGCTACGTTCGCCAAAACGTCGACGCCTTCGTCCTGGTTCTGGATCCGGACCTGCACGACAAGAGCAAGCTCGTGGAGGCACGCGACCTACTGCGTAAGTATCCAGGAGCACATCGAATCATCTTCGATGTCCCCGGTCCCGACCACGCACGCTATCGCCTGCTCGCAGACGGCGAGTTCCGGGTCCGCCTCGACGATGCATTGATCGACGAGCTGGGCGAGCTACTCGGCCCAGAGGCGCTGTCCTTCACCCGGGTGTAGCGGGCCCCTAGGAACTAGGGGCCCTACAGGGCCGGACCGGGGAGCCTCACTCGCAACGCAAACGCATCAGGAGTGAATAGCTCACCGGAACCAGAATCAGGGTCAGCAAGGTGCCCAGCGCCAGGCCAAAGGCCATGAGCGAGGCCATGCCGTAGAAGAACACGTCCTTGAAGACGATCAGCGGCATGAGACTCAAGAACGTCGTAACCGTCGAGATCAGAATCGGACGCACCCGCCGAACCGAAGCCCGGACCACGGCCTCGATCCCTAGGCTGGGATCCGAGCTTCGTTCGAGGTCGATTCGGTCGATCAGCACGATGGCATTGTTCACGAGAATGCCGAACAGGGAATACAGCCCGAGCAACTCCATGAAGCCAAAGTCGGCCCGCATGAAAAACAGCCCCAGGCTGCCGCCAACGATGACCAACGGGAAAACCGCAAAGACCAATCCGACTCGTTGGAAGGAATTGAACTGCCAAAGCAAAAGCAGGAACATCGCCGCCAAACACAGGGGAAGACTCGCCGAAAGCGCCTTTTGTGCCTCCACCGAATCCTTGACCACCCCGTCATAAACGATCTGATAGCCCGGCGGTAAATCCGCGCGCAGCTCTTCGATCTTGGGATCGACCAGTGGCCGCATATCCTCGGCCGACATCCTCAGGTTCTTGGCTTCGACCGTGACGGTTCTGCGGCCATCCTCGCGCTTGATCCGAGTAAACTCGGGGCGGAGTTCGATATCTGCCAACTGTTCGATCGGTACCAGCGCCCCCGTCGTCATCGAGCGAACATTGAGGCTGCGCAAGCGGCTCAGATCGTGGCGCTCTTGCTCGCGGGCCCGAACAATAATCGGATACAGCTCGTCACCATCGAGATATTCCGCAACCGGTCGTCCCTGCAAATAGGTTTGCAGAGTGGCTGACAGCTTCTCCGAGCTGATTCCGGCACTGCGTGCCCGCGCCTGATCCACATTGATATGCAGGCGCAGCTCCGGCATTTCCCAGTCATTGCGAACATCACAGATGCCAGGCAGCTCTCGGAAGTAGGCCTCGAGTTTCTGGGCGATGCCGTAGATGTATTCCGAGTTCGGCCCTTGGACTTGCACCTCGATCTTGGAGGAGTCACTGGGGCCGAGAAACAGGCGCATGACCCGGGCTCGCGCCTCGGGAAAACTCGTGGCGAAGTCGCTCCGCACGGCTTCGATCGTCGCTTCCATGTGCTCATCAGCATCGACATCCAAAACGATGAATGCCCTGTTCGGAGCTGGGTCGATCGGCGCGAGCGAGAGAACGAATCGTGGACCGCCATAAGCACCGTATGCCGCGTGTGCCTTGATATGCGGAAATCGCTCCCGATCGCCGAGGCGGGCCAACATACCCTTAAGCACTCGATTGGTTTCACCGGCGCTAACGCTCACAGGCAGGTCTACGTAGGCCAGAACCTGGCTGCGATCGGAGTCGGGAAAGAACTTGCGCGGCAAACTGCTAAACAGCAGGCCGGCCCCAGCGATAACCAGAATCACACCAGCCAGAACGGCCAGGCGGTGTCGCAGCAGCAGGCGCAGTAAGCGCTCGTAGATGCCGCCTAGCTTGCGAAACAGCCAGGCCGTGGGCTCGAAGCGCCGTGGCTTGGCTGCCGAATCATCCTTTTGTCCGACCTGCTCCGGAAGGAAGTGGTAGCAGAGCACCGGCATAACCAGCATGGCCAACAGCCAAGAGCTGAGCAAAGCGATCAGGATGACCAGCGAGATCGAACGGGTGTATTCGCCGGCTACATGCTGGGCCAAGATCAACGGCATGAACATCAAGACCGTCGTCAAGGTCGACGACAACAGGGGCATCGCCAATCCACGCCCTACATGATCGAGAGCATGCTCCCTCGACTCCCACTCCTCCATCCTGCGCTTGAACTCCTCGGCGATCACGATGCCGTTATCCACCAAGAGTCCGAGGGCAATGATCAGGGTCGCCAGACTCGCACGCTGCAGGTTAATCGAGCAAAAGCTCATCACCGCGATGGTGATCAACATCACAGCCGGAACGATCGACCCAACAATCAAACCCGTGCGCAGACCAAGGAAGAGCAGAACGATCACCAGCACGATAGCCAGCGTCTGCACAACACTACTCGTCACGCCGTAGACGGCTGCCGCCACCTGCTGCGACTGGTCGGTCACCACGTCGATCGAATAACCCAGAGGCAAGCCAGATTCGATGGCTTTTAGCTCGGATCGCACCCGCGGCACGAGATCGAGGGCGCTGACCGCCTCCTTCATAGACAGCGCGATGATGATCGCAGGCTGCCCGTTGTAATAGGCCGTAAAGGCCGGTGGGTCTTCGTAGCCATGGTGAACCCGGGCAATATCGCGCAAAACCAGCGGATCCTCGCGACCAGGAACACTAATGAGGAGCGATCGCAGCTCTTCCAAGCTTTCGAAGCGTCCACTGCTCTCGACGAGAAAACGGCGGGCACCGAGATCGAGCTCCCCACTTGGCCGAACGATGTTCTGCGAACGCAAAGCTTGAACTAGCTGATCTGAGCGCAAGCCGAGCCCAGCCAAACGAGCCTGCTCGACTTCGATCCAAACACGCTCGCGAATGACTCCATGCAGGTCGATGCGCTTGACGCCAGCGACGAAACCTAGCCGGTCGCGAATATCCTGGGCAACGTCGAGCATTTCGGAAGGCGGGTGATCGGAGGATCTCAGCGCCACAGTCAATACCGCGACATCGCCAAAATCGTCGTTGATGACCGGCGGCAGCGTCCCAGCAGGAAACTCCCCTTGGGCATCCCTGACCCGCTTGCGCAGTTTGTCCCAGATCTGCTCGAGATCGAAAAACCGGTCTTCGATCACGACATGCATCACCGACACGCCAGGCATGGACAGTGAACGAATCTCTTCCAGCTCGGCAATCTGGCGCACATGCTCTTCGAGCGACTTGGTAATCAAGAGCTCGACGTTCTCGGCAGACAGCCCGGGGTGCCGAGTGGTAACCAGCGCTTCGCGAATGGTGATCTTTGGATCCTCGCGCGCCGGCATCTCGAAGTAACTCACCGCCCCGAACAACATCATCACGCCCACGAGCGTGAGGATGACCCGGGTATTGCCGAGGCCAATCCGACTGAGATTCATGATCAGCCCTCCTTTTCGGATGACGACCCGTTTGCGGGAGCCCGCTGCGGCGATTTCTTAGCTGGGTAAAGAGCTTGTTCAGCAAGCCGTACTGCTTGGCCGTCCTGGAGGTAGGATGCCCCGCGAGTAACGATGCGCTGGCCTTCCTTGAGTTCGCCTCGCACCCAAACGTATTCGCTATCCAGGTGCACGATCTCGACACGCAACTTGCGAGCCTTGAACGGCTCCTCGTCCAGGCAAAAAACGGCAGCGCCAGTAGCTACACGCGGCTCCATGTCTGCAACGATCGCCGCGAGCGGTAAACGGAAGGCCTGGGGGCCCTCATCGTCATCGAGGCGCAAACGCACCTCGACACTCATACCGGGCAGGGCCTTGCCGACATCGCCCTCGAGCCCTAGCCGAACATCGAAGAGACGACCCGCACCGGCATCGGCACCGATCTCGAGGATTCTGGCGGGTAACCACTTGGACTCGGTGGCGAGGATCCGCACAGCGTGCTTGTCACCGATCTTCAGCCTCGGCAGCAAGAACTCGGATACGGCGAAGTCCACTTCAAGGCGCTCGGTCTTCGACTGCACTCGAAACACTGGCTGTCCTGCAGCAACGACCTGGCCAGGTTCGAGCAGGCGGCGAGAGATCCGGCCGGCGTAAGGTGCGTGGAGCAGGGTGTCTCTGCGCAACTTGCTCGCCACATCGACCCGGACCTTCGCTGCATTCACCCGCGCCTTGGCCACAGAGAGGGCCGCTTCCGCGTTCTCAAGCGTCTCGGGCGAGCTGGTCTTCGCCGCCACCAAGGCCTTGAAGCGATCGAATTGACGCTGAGCTTCGCGGCACCTAGCTTCCGCCTCTGCCAGCTCGGCGCGGCGTTGGGCAAGCATCAATCGAGCGTCGACATCATCGAGCTTGGCCAAGAGCGCCCCGGCCTCGAAGGAATCACCGAACTCAACCATGACCTCGACGACCCGTCCCCCACGTTCGAAGGCCAGTTGCGTACGTTGTGGAGCGCGTAAACGCCCCGGCAGAAAGCGCGCTTCGCGCAAGGGGTGGCGGTGAGCTTCCACTAACGACACCGGCCTAGGGAGCGGGGCAGGCACTGATAACTTTCGGCCGCAGGACTGGAGCAGGAAAGCAGACGCGAGAATCGCGCAGATGCGAATAATGAGGCGCTGGTGATTCATAACCTATTCCCGGAACCAGATGAGATATGGATATTCAGGATTCGTCAGGATTCTCCGCACCTAGAAGGATGCGGATATTGCGACGAAGGTGATCTTGGATGCGATGCAGCTGCTGGGTATGGATGTCCTTCCACCCGAGATCCCGCAGGATGGTTTCGCGGGAGACACGAAAGGTGAGGACCATCGATAAGATCGACACCGTCTGTAACAGGCAGTCCTGCCTGCTGCGGCGCCCACGCTCCGCTACCCAAATAAGCCGGGCGAGCAACTGGACCATGGCGGAGATGCCGTTCTCATAGAGTTCGTCAAAGGACTCGGTCGGCTGCTGTTGTTCGCGCACCACCATGCCGGCCCAAGAAGCAGTCTCCTCGTCAACCATGAAGTCGAGGAAGGCGAGAACTATGCTGCTGATGTGCTCGACGATCTCCTCTACGAGGGCTTGGGGCACTTCGGCTGAGGCCTCAAAACGGGAGAGATCTGCCTGGGCTGCCTCATAAGCCGGACGCATCTTCTCCCGCAAACGCTCACCGATGTGCCGCATCGCCGCGCGATAGAGCCCTTCTTTCCCGGCAAAGTGATAGCTAATCAAGGCTTGGTTGGCCTCAGCACGCTCCGCGATCAGGCGTGTGCTGGCGCCCTCGAAGCCGCGTTCGCTGAAACTGGCGATCGCCGCTTCAACCAGCCGCTTCCGCACGGCGGCGCCTCTCTCGTCTCTGCCGTCCCCCATGTCCACCTCCAGGGCGCGTCACGCTACCCCATCGGCCAAGTTAGTCAATCACTTGATTAACTCTCCCCGCAAGCCGCCTTCCTCCTCTGGAACCTCCCCCTCACAAGGACGATGCGCGCTACGGCAGGCTCAGCACGACAGCCAGCTTCCAGGTCAAGTGATCCAAGAAAAGCGAGACCGGCCTCTCTGCGCCACGCACCGGAAACACCAAACGATGCTGGCCCTGACTTGAAAAGGAATACGCGGAGACAAGCGTGAAGCCGCGATGACATAGGGAAATCATGCCCAGCCCTCCATAGAAGATGGCTAGCGCATCTTCCCCGAAGTAAATCCCCTGAAAACGACGGAACCTCGATCGCCGGCCACCCGTCTGAGAAGAAAAGCAGATCCTTCAGATTGGCATAGCTCCATGGTTTTCCGCTGATACTATTGCTTCTATACGGATTTGCTTTTGCGTGTCTCTGCTGCCTGCAGACGAATGCAACTCCTTCCCTCTTCCTGTGAGACGCTTATGTTGCGCCAACTTTCTCTTGCCGCCGTTGCGGCCATCTCTGCTTCTGTCTGTGCTCAGACCATCGTCACTGTCCCCCAGGGCTACGGCACCAAAGAGGGCACGAATTCTCGCCACGTGCCGCTGCGCTACACCCCGGCACGCATCCAGGCTGGCTTCGGCGCCAAGGCCACTGGCTGGACGAAGCCCATGGTCATCAAGGAACTCTGGGCCCGCGCTGACGGGGCCAAGTTCCTGACGACCGCCTTCACCATCGACTGCGAAGTCCTGCTCTCGAGCAACGGCTGCGATCCAGAGACCAAGGCTTACGCCTGGGCCAAGAACCATGGCGCAGACAAAAAGGTCTTCATGAAGCGCAAGTCGATGAGCTTCCAGCCCTTCACTGCTGCTCCGAAGCCCGCTCCCTTCTCGATTCAGCTCAAGGGTGACGCTCCTTTCGTCGCCATCAAGCCGACCCTGCTCGTCGACTGGAAGACCTACTCCAAGTCCAACGAGATCCACAACAACTTCTACATCGATGCCGCCCGGGTATCTGGCACCTCTACCGGCACCCGTGGAAAGAACCTGTACTTCGGTAAGCCCTGCAACCCGACCAACTTCTACAACTACGTAACCGGCTACAACGTAGGTGAGGTCTTCCGCCCCTACGTCTACCCCAAGGGCATCGGCGACTTCATCATCCACTGGATCGGCAGCAAGCAGACCAACATTCCGATTCCCGGCCAGACCGGCTGCACCCTGTATACAACGCCGATCGTCTTCCACCCCAGCATCCCCAAGGCGACCAACACCTCCTCGCTGTATTTCTCGTGGGGCACGGTTCCGGCAACCATGAAGGGCGCCTCTGTCGTCACCCAGTTCGCTGCGGTCGACAGCACCCTTACGCAGATGCGTTGGTCCCGAGGCATCCAGACGACCTTCGGCGACTACAAGCTGAACTACCCCTACACCATCTCCCATCGCTACGCCTACGGTTCGGGCACCCAGACCTTTGATCCGGACAAGGACCCCGCAACCTACGGCTGGGTCAACACGGCCCCCATCTTCCAGGTCAAGTGATCTGAGACTCGAGAGCTAGCCTCTCGAAACGCAAAAGCCCGGACGGCGCTAAGCGCAGTCCGGGTTTTTGTGTGTACGGATCCTTTGCGTTGACCCAAAAGCCACGGTGCAGACCTGCATCAGGCACATGATCCACAAGTGCTTGCGCCTACCCCATGCCTTCTCCCCGAGCGACCAGTCCGGCACAAACTGATCTAGCTTGAGCGCAGGCACTGCGAAAATCGAAAAATCTCGACTCTCATGCCCTCGCTCTGAGAAGGGAAACTGGCCATTCTGACAGAAATCACTCCCAAGTCTGCTGTGGGAGGTAAACTTCAACACAGTTGCTTTTGCTTGCTTCTGCTGCCTGCAGACGCCGGCCCCCCTCCCTCAGCCTGTGAGGACGCTTATGTTGCGCCACCTTTCTCTGGCCGCTGTTGCGGCACTGTCTGCCTCTGTCTGTGCCCAGACCATCGTCACCGTTCCCCAGGGCTACGGTACCAAGGAAGGCGAGAGTTCTCGTCACGTGCCGCTGCGCTACACCCCGGCTCGCGCCCAGTTTGGCTACGACGCCAAGGCCACCGGCTGGAAGCGCCCCATGGTCATCCGGGAACTCTGGGCTCGTCCCAACGGCGGCACCTATCTGACGACAGCCTTCACCATCGACTGCGAAGTCCTGATCTCGAGCATCGGCTGTGATCCAGAGACCAAGGAATTCGCCTGGGCCAAGAACCATGGCAAGGACGTGAAGGTTTTCATGAAGCGCAAATCCATGAGCTTCCAGACCTTCACAAGTGCCCCGAAGCCCGCTCCCTTCTCGATTCAGCTCAAGGGTGACGCTCCTTTCGTCGCCATCAGACCGACCCTGGTCGTCGACTGGAAGGCATACTCCAAGTCCAACGAAACCCACAGCAACCTCTACATCGATGCGACCTATGTTCGCGGCACCTCTAGCGGAACCTACGGCAGGAACAAGTACTTCGGCAGACCCTGCAACCCGACCACCTTCTACAACTACGCAACCGGCTACAACGTAGATAATATCTTCCGCCCCTACTGCTACCCCAAGGGCATCGGCGATTTCATTATCCACTGGATCGGCAGCACGCAGACCAACCTTCCAATCCCCGGCCAGACCGGCTGCACCCTGTATACAACGCCGATCATCTTCTACCCCAGCATCCCCAAGGCGACCAACACCTCCCCGATGTATTTCTCGTGGGGCAAGGTTCCAGCCTTCATGAAGGGCGCCTCTGTGGTCACCCAGTTCGCGGCGATCGACAGCACCCTTAAGCAGATGCGGTGGTCCCGAGGCATCCAGACGACCTTCGGCGACTACAAGCTGACCTACCCCTACACCATTTCCCAGCGCTACGCCTACGGTTCGGGCACCCGGAACTTCGATCCGGACAAGGACCCAGCGCTATACGGAGGGAAGGGCTCGGCAGCGATCTTCCAGATCAAGTGACCTGAGACTCAAGAGCTGGCCCCTTTGGGTAGCAAAAGCCCGGACGACGCTTGGCGCCGCCCGGGCTTTTGCGTGAACGGAAAGGGAGTGTCAGATAAACGGTGTAAACGGCGTCTGGCGGCCCAAGGCAATCCCAGACCTTATTCGAGGAACCCCTTTCTGCACGAAGCCTTTCCTCGGTGAGACATGAGACTCTGGTCACTACATCCCAGGTATCTGGATGCAAAAGGCTTGGTAGCACTATGGCGAGAAGCTCTTCTTGCCCAAAAGGTGCTCCAAGGAAAGACAAAGGGATACAAGAATCACCCTCAGTTGACTCGCTTCAAGTCCATGGAGGATCCGGTATCAGGCATTTCTTCCTACCTTGAATATGTCGCCCAAGAAGCCGATCGTCGGAACTACAACTTCAATAGAGCCAAGATCAGCAAAAAGGCTAGGAGCAAAAAGATCTCTGTCACCAATGCCCAACTGGACTACGAATTCGAACACCTACTCGGAAAGCTCAAGGTCCGAGAGCCCAGCCTTTACCACGAGGTCAAAAAGGTCGACGAGATTCAGATACATCCGCTTTTCTTCCGGGTCGAAGGGGAGATAGAAAGCTGGGAAATCGTCTGATTTTCCCCTCCGATAAGCACTGGGCTGGAATCAAAGCTCCGATGCGCCCGAGCTTTCCATCACCAACCGTTTTGCTCTCGCCCTAACGGGAGAAACACCAAGAAGGCTGGCCACTGAAGAAGCTGGGCTCTGCCCAAAGTCCCGGTCAAGAAGCTGCGGGATTTGGTCGATTCTGCCCTCATGCCTGCACTTCAGCACCAGTCCGGCACTGGGCACAGGCACGTCATTCCACCCGAGTCCTGGGCCGGAATCAGTGTTGCCGCCAAGCTGCTGCACCTGCCGCCACAAAGGATCATCTTGGCGGCGACCCTCGTCGCGGCTTGGCGCTGTACTGGGGCTGATCTACAGATCCATCGCAACTCGGAAAGGCAAGACTGGCATGCGGAGGCGGGAGGCTCCCTGGCTACTGTGCTCAGCGACCTTGCCCAGAAGCTAGGGCCAACACGGCAGAGCTGCCGATTCGAAACTACAAGCTTCGGGGAGCAGGAGCTGAAGCTGGTGCCTGCTCCATCCTCCGGCAATGACGGAACACTCGCGATTGAAGGAGTAGCTCCCGGCCTCATCCACGCGACCTTCGCTCTCTGTGCTCAGCTGGAGCAAGGGCTGCAACAACCTGTCGAGGCCGTGTCGCTCGTCGACTCCAGCTGCGAGACGCTGCTGCTAGGCGAATGGAACGACACCTTTCGCCCCTACCAAACAGAGCAGACGGTTCAGCAACTCTTCGAGGCTCAGGTCGAGGCATCACCCGAGCGCATAGCCGTCATGAACTCACAGGGGAGCTACAGCTATGCCCAGCTAGAAAACTGGGCGAATGGCATCGCCCAAGAGCTTCGAAAGCGAGCGGTCGGCCCAGGCTCGTTCGTTGCTATAGCGATCCCGCGAAGGATCGAGCTGCTCGCAGCGATCCTCGGCACCCTCAAGGCCGGTGCTGCATACGTCCCCATCGAACCGAGCCTGCCGGGACCAAGGCGCAAGTACATCCTGGAGAATTCCGGTGCTCGCCACCTCCTGGTGAGCAACGAGGACCTCAGCGAGGGCTTTGAACAAAGCGGCGTAGAACTCATACCCGTGGCTTGCCAAAGGGATGCCCCCTCTGAGCCTCGGCCACAACTACAACAGAGCCTGGTCTCCTCCTCTGCCTATGTGATCTACACCTCGGGAACGACCGGAACCCCCAAGGGTGTGCACGTCAAACACAAGGCCCTTCTCAACCTCATCCAGTGGATGGCGCAAGACTTCGGCATCCGCGAACACGACAGGAGCTTCGCCGTAGCCTCTGCTGGCTTTGACCTCTCTGTCTTTGACTTCCTGGGAATGCTCGCCCTAGGGGGGTCCATATATCTGGCCTCGGAAGACCAACTTTCCGAACCCGAACACCTAGCGGCCGCGCTAGGAGAGAGCGGCGCCACGATCTGGAACTCAGCCCCGACCGCACTCTCCCAGCTCCTTCCCATGCTCGAGCAACGCAAACGTCCTGGCCGCCTGCGACTGGCCCTACTGAGCGGCGACTGGATTCCGCTCTCGATGCCACAGCAGATGCAACGGATTTTCCCCGGGCTCATGTTCGTCGGACTCGGCGGCGCCACCGAAGCGACGGTCTGGTCCAACTCCTTCATCGTCGACAAGGTCGACCCTGAATGGACGAGCATCCCGTACGGCCGCCCCATGCCCAACTCCAGGTACTACGTACTGGGCCCAGGCCTTGAGCTAGTGCCGCCGGGGGTTCCGGGCGACCTATTCATCGCGGGAGATTGTTTAGCAGAAGGCTACCTAAACCGCCCCAAACTCACTGAGGCGAGCTTCTTCTCGTGGACACGTCCCGACGGCTTGGTCGAACGCCTTTATCGAACTGGTGACCGGGCCCAACTCTTCGAGGATGGCCTTATCGAGTTCCTCGGACGGATCGACGAGCAAGTCAAAATCCGCGGTTATCGCGTGGAGCTCTCAGAACTCTCTACAGCTTTACAACGAATCGACGGAGTAAAAGACGCGGTCGCCCTCGCACGAGTAAGCGAAAGCGAACCTGAGGGTGAAGCACGCCAGAAGAGCCTCGCGGCATATGCCCTAATGGAGCATCCTCGCTCCGAGATGGAGATACTCCAGGAACTAACCCAGCAGCTGCCACCGTACATGATTCCCGAGTCACTCTTCCTCCTAGAGGAATGGCCCAAGACTCCGAACGGGAAGCTGGACCGCGCGGCCTTGGCTTCCATGCGCCTGGCTGCAAAAGGACCAAAGGCAGGCGCAGAGGCGATGAATGACCTGGAGGCTGAAGTCCTCCAGGTATGGCAGAAGGTATTGAAGCGTCCGGATATGGGCCTGGATGACAACTTCATCCTGATGGGAGGAAACTCTCTCAGCGCACTCCAGTTGCGGAACCGCATCCGCGATGAGGTCGGGCTGGATTTCCGCCTCAACGACCTTATCGCCGAACCCACTCCGAGGGCCTTGCTCGCCGGCATCGTCCAGCGAGCGACCGCAGCAGGTAATCGCCTCGTTCCCCTCCAGCACCGGAAGGAGGCCAACGCTCTGATTTGTTTCCCAGGTTCGGGAGGCCACGTTTTCACCTTCATGGAGATGGCACGCGGTATCCACCCGGCCTTCGATGTCCTTGGGGTCCCGCTCCTTGAGGAGCAGCTCCACAGCATGGGTTCCCCAAGCATCGAAACCCTGGCAACGGCCTACCACGACTTTCTCGCCAAAGCTCTAACGGAGTATCACTCCATCGTCCTCTTGGGTTATTCCGCAGGCAGCTATCTCGCCTTCCAACTCCAAGGAGAGCTGCGGCGCACCGGAGTCAATATCGCCGGCACCATCGTTTTGGATATGTGCGCACCGGGCTATCCCAGGAAGCCGCACGTCTCCCGGCGCATGGCTACCCATCTTTGGAATATGATTTCGGGGCGCGAAGGCGCACGCTTGAATTACCTGGCCGCCCGCTTCCGGAAACGCATGGGGCTCGCCCCACAGCTCAGGAGCGAAGCGGAACTCATCGAACGCGCAGAACTCGATGCCGACGCCGAACTCAATGCCACGATCGCTGCGTACCATCAGGCCCTGCGCTGCTATTGGCCAGAACCAAAACCTGGGCTCGTTCACGTCATCCGTGCCGAGACGCCACCCCATTACCCAACGGCCAAATTCGACGATCCCTTCATGGGGTGGGGCCCTTTCGTCCTCGGCGGGCTTAGCCAATCGGAAGCGCCGGGAGCACATCTGAGCCTTTTCTATCCCGAAAACCTTCCCACCCTCATTACACGGGTCAACGAAGCCCTCGAGCAGTTCGACATCATCTGAGAGCACACGAGCCCCGCCGCCTCCCGACTGGGGCTCAGCTACCGGGACTTGTGCGGGAGCAGAAGGGCTCTATCGCTTGCTGGCCATCTGCAGCCGCACAAGAGCACGCTTCAGGGCTCGATCAGCACGCAGCGTATCGATCTTGTCGCTCTGCTGTTTTTTGAGTCGCTCACGGGCTCGCTCGGCGGCGGCCTTCGCCCGTTCAGAGTCGATATCACCCTTTAGCTCGGCAGCGTCCACAACAAAGCGGACCTCATTATCCTTCACCTCTGCGAAGCCCCCCATCAGGGCGAAAGCCATTTCGCCATCGGAAGTGCCACTAATGTACAGAGGCCCAGGGGCCACCGTGGTAATCATCGCGGCATGCCCAGGCAGGATGCCGTAAAGACCATCCTCACCGGGATATTGCAGGCTCTTCGCCGTGCCCGAGAAAACGGTCTTCTCGGGAGTGATAATGCTGAGCTTCAGCATGCCGTTCGGACTCGTACTCTCGGCCATCGCTCTGCTCTCGGGCTAGGGGACAGCGGGACTAGGTCCCGCTGGCCTCACATGTTCTTGGCGTTCTCGATCGCTTCTTCGATCGAGCCGACATAGAGGAAGGCCTGCTCGGGCAGGTCGTCGTGCTTGCCTTCGAGGATTTCCTTGAAGGAACGCACCGTGTCTTCCTTCTTAACGAAGCGGCCGGCCTTGCCGGTGAACTGCTCCGCAACGAAGAAGGGCTGGCTGAGGAAACGCTGGATACGACGCGCGCGCTGCACCATCCGTCGGTCCTCGGGAGAAAGCTCCTCCATGCCGAGGATGGCGATGATGTCCTTGAGGTCCTCGTAGCGCTGCAGCACCAGCTGCACGTCACGGGCGACCTTGTAGTGTTCCTCGCCGACAACACTGGGCTTGAGCATCGAGGAGGTCGACTTGAGCGGATCGACGGCGGGGTAGATACCCAGCTCACTAATGCGACGCTCAAGGATAATCGTCGAGTCCAGGTGAGCGAAGGTCGCCACCGGCGCCGGGTCGGTAATGTCGTCAGCAGGCACGTAAACCGCCTGCATCGAGGTGACCGAGCCCTTCGCTGTGGAGGTGATGCGCTCCTGGAGCGCGCCCATCTCCGAGGCCATGGTCGGCTGGTAGCCCACCGCCGAGGGCATACGCCCGAGCAGCGCCGAGACCTCCGAACCCGCCTGCACGAAGCGGAAGACGTTGTCGATGAAGAGCAGCACGTCCTTGTTCTCGACGTCGCGGAAGTACTCCGCCATCGTCAAGCCGGACAGGCCAACACGGAGACGCGCTCCGGGCGGCTCGTTCATCTGGCCGAAGACCAGGCAGGCGTTGTCGAGCACGCTCTGCTCTTCGCCCTCGGGGGTCGTGTACTTCGCCTCGGCCATCTCCAGCCAGAGGTCGTTACCCTCACGGGTGCGCTCGCCGACCCCACAGAAGACCGAGAAGCCACCCTTCTCGACCGCGGTGATGCGGATCAGCTCCTGGATGAGGACGGTCTTGCCGACACCCGCACCACCGAAGAGGCCGATCTTACCGCCCTTCGCAAAGGGGCAGAGCAGGTCGACGACCTTCAGGCCGGTCTCGAAGACCTCAGAGATGGCCTGCTGATCAGCGAAGTCCGGGGCAGGACGGTGGATCGGCCAGTAGTCGGCCGCATCGACTTCGCCGAGGATCTCGCCGGTGCCGGGGTGGGCAACGCCCTTCTCAAGCGGATGCCCGAGCAGGTCGAAGAGCCGGCCGGTGGTGTTCGGCCCGACAGGCACCTTGATCGCGGCACCGGTGTCCTTCGCCTCCGTGCCCCGCTTGAGGCCGTCGGTCGAACTCATCGCCACGCAGCGCGCGACATCGTCGCCCAGGTGCTGGGAGACTTCGAGAACGAGCTTCTGGCCGGGAATATTCTCGTCCTCGATATGGACGGCGTTGTAGATCGCGGGCAATTCCCCCTCGGGAAAGCGCACGTCCACGACGGGTCCAAAGACCTGCTGGACCTTGCCAATCGTGCTGGTGGTCACGGTTCTACCTCGTTGACAGCTATCGCTATTGAATGCTCGCGTTCGCCGCTCAGCCGGCGATCGCCTCGGCGCCGCCGACAATGTCGAGCAGCTCCTTGGTGATGCGCTCCTGGCGAGCGCGGTTGTATTGTTTCTTCAGCTGGCCCTGCATGTCGCCAGCCGCTTCGGTCGCGTTCTTCATCGAGATCATGCGCGAGGCATATTCGGCGGTGAGCGCCTGCAGCAGCAGGGCGAACATCCGCGTCTCGAGATACTTGGGCACGACCGCCTCGAAAATTCGCTCCCGACTGGGCTCGAGAATGAGCTCGCGCGTGCTCTCGTCGCCCTCCCCAGCAGAAAGCTGACTCAGCGGCAAAAAGCTGTGCACTCCAGGGTTGAAGCGCGACAGCGACTCGAAGCGGGTCGAGCAAATCTTGACCTGATCGAAGTCACCGTTGAGGAAGCTCTCGACGAAGAAGCGCGCGATGGCCGCCGTATCGGCGTAGTCCATGTGCTCAAGCTTCGGATCTTCGAAGCTCTGCTCCACCTTGAGCCCACGGCGCTGCAGGGTTGAGACCGCCCGAGCGCCGACGGCGAAGAAGCTCAGCTCAGCACCTGGCAGGCTCTCCTTCATCTCAAGCATCCAATCGCGGATGCAGGTACTGATGTTGGAGTTGTACGCCCCGCAAAGACCGCGGTCGGAACCGACCACGAGGACGGCAATCTTTTTGCCTTCGCGCTCCTCAAAGAGAGGATGCTCATTCTCTCCACCAAGCATGGCGGCGAGACTGGCAACCAGTTGCTCGACCTGATCGCTGTAGGGACCGGCAGCCAGCGCCCGATCCTGGAAGCGACGGAGCTTAGTCGTGGCGACCATCTCCATCGCTCTCGTGATCTGGCGGATGTTGCCGATCGATTTGATTCGGACCTTCAGGTCGCGAACGTTGGCCATGTCTCTGCTCCGCTTCTCAGCGTCCCTGCTTTGTTGGCGTTACAACGAAAACGCTGCTCAGCTCAGGCTCGCCAGGAAGGTCTGGTTGAAGTCCGAGATGCCCTTCTTGAGGCCCTCGCGAACCTCGTCGGTGAGCTTCTTGCCTTCGGTAATGAGATTCACCACGTCCATTCGCTGGGCGTGCATGAACTCAATGAACTCACTGCGCCAACGCTGCACTTCCTCGGCAGGCACATCGTTGAGCGCCCCCTCGGTGCCAGCGAAGACAAACATCACCATGTCCTCGACCGCGAAGGGCGCGTATTGCCCCTGCTTGAGCAGCTCGACCAGTCGCTCGCCGCGATCCAGCGTCGCCTTGGTGGCGGCGTCCAGGTCACTGCCGAACTGGGCAAAGGCCGCGAGCTCGCGGTACTGGGCCAGGTCGAGGCGGAGGGAGCCAGCCACCTTTTTCATGGCCGGGATCTGTGCCGAACCACCGACGCGCGACACCGAGATGCCGACGTTGACGGCGGGGCGCACGCCCGCGTTGAAGAGGTTGGACTCAAGGAAGATCTGCCCGTCGGTGATCGAGATGACGTTGGTCGGGATGTAGGCCGACACATCGCCTTCCTGAGTCTCGACGACCGGCAGCGCCGTCATCGAACCGCCACCTTTGGCATCGGAGAGCTTGGCAGCGCGTTCCAGTAGACGCGAGTGCAGGTTGAAGACGTCACCGGGGAAGGCCTCACGTCCTGGCGGACGACGGAGGAGCAGCATGACCTGGCGATAGGCCAAGGCCTGCTTGTAGAGGTCGTCGTAGAAGATGACGACGTGGCGGCCTTCGTCACGGAAGCGCTCGCCGATGGCGGCACCGGCGTAGGGCGCCAGATACTGCATGGAGGCCGGGTCGGAAGCCGGAGCCGAAACGATGGTCGTGTAGGCCATGGCCCCGTGCTGCTCGAGCGTCTGCTCGACCGCCTTCACCGTCGACTGTTTCTGCCCCACTGCAACGTAGATGCAGATGACCTGATCCTTGTTGTTGGGGTCGCCGCCGCCGGTGGACTTCTGATTGAGAATGGTGTCAAGCAGGATGGCGGTCTTGCCGGTCTGGCGGTCACCAATGATCAGCTCACGCTGGCCACGACCAATCGGAATCATGCCGTCGATGGCCGCGATGCCGGTCTGCAACGGCTCGCTGACCGGCTGGCGCTCGGTCACCGAGGGCGATTGCCCTTCGATCGGGCGGAACTCCGACTCGGGCAAGTCGAGCTTGCCACGACCGTCGATGGCCTGACCGAGTGCGTTGATCACGCGGCCGATCATCGCATCGCCCGTGGGCACCGAAATGATGCGCCCGGTCGACTTGACGATGTCGCCCTCTTTGATGAGCGTGTCGTCGCCGAGCAGAACGGCACCGACGTTGTCCTCTTCGAGATTCAGCGCAACGCCAAAGACGTCGTGCGGGAACTCGAGGAGCTCGCTCATCATGCACTCTTCGAGACCGAAGATGCGCGCAACGCCGTCACCGACCTGGAGGACGGTGCCAATCTTCTGCTGCTGGGCATCTGCGGCGAACCCCTCGATTTCCTGCTTCAGGATCGAGGTCACCTCGGAAGCTCTGAGTTCCATATCGTTGCTCTATGAACCGTTGTGTTCTTGTTGTTCGCTGTGGGGCCCTATCAGCTGCCGAGCTTAGGCAGTGGAGCGCCCCGGAGTTTGCGGCCCAGCTCTTCCAACTGCCCCTGGAGGCTAGCATCGAAGAGGCGGCCCTTGACGAAGATCCGCACGCCACCGAGCAGTTCCTCATCGACTTCTGATTTCAGGCGCAGCTTCTGTCCCAGACGCGCCCCGAGAGCTTCCTCCAACGAGCGGAGTTCGTCGTCACTCAGCTCCATGAAGCTCAAGACCTGGCCCTCAACTTCGCCGCGCGACTCAAGGACGCGGGCATGGAAGCTCGCAGCAATCTGCTGCAGCTCAAGGGCACGGCCCTTGGCAAAGACAAGGTCGAGAAAGCGAAGGGTGCAGGCCTGCGCCGCACGCTTCTGCTTGCTGGGCTCGGCATCAGCCTCAGCCTCAGCAGCCACTTCCTCAGCAGCCACTTCGTATTCGGCTTGGAGGAGCCGCTGCAGCAGGCCCTTCTTCTCCTCAAGCGAGCGATTTGGATCGCTGAGGAAGACACGCAGCTCACGCTGCTCAAGCGCAATGCGCAACAGCGCCATGTCCGCCTCGACGGCGTCCACGACCTTTTCTCCCTCTGCGGCGAGGAAGAGCGCATCGCTGTATCTCTTGGCGACGGAAGCCATGGATCAGTTTTTCCGTGCGTCGAGGTCGCCGAGGAAGCCCTCGACCAGCTTGCGCTGATCGTCGCCGTTGACCTCGCGCTTGAGGAGCTTGGAGGTCGCATCCAGGGAAAGATCGACGACAAGCTCGCGGATCTCCGCGAGTGCCTTCTCCTTCTCCGCCTCGATTTCGGCGCGGGCACTGGCGCGCTCACGCTCGATTTCCGAGCGAGCCTTGCTCTCGAGCTCGGCCTTGAGGGCGTCCGCCTGTTCGCGAGCCACCTGGATCTGCTTCGCCGACTCGGCGCGAGCCGTCGCGAGCGCTTTCTCGCTCTCAGCCTTCGCCTTTTCAGCTGCGTCCTTCGCCTCTTTCGCAATGCCGATGGCCGCTTCAGCGCGCTCGTCTCGCTCACGCAGAGCCGAGGTGATCGGACCAAAGACGAACTTCCACATCACGGGAAGTGACAGCAGAAAGATGACGAGCGTCCAGAAGAACCCGCCAATCCCGGAGGGGTCAAAAACGTTGAAGCCACCGCCATCACCAGCGGCAAGAATCAGCGCAAAGCCAGGAATCGAACTCATCGAAGGTGCCTTCGCTCTGTCCCCAGGGGGACATCGAAAGAGTCATGCATAGGGCCCGCGCCACAGTCCCAGCCCCCCAAGGGCAAGGCATGTGCGCGGAGAATCGGTCCAGACTACGTCAAGGTCACACGGCAGCAAAAGCTGCTGGCGCGAGACTCGTCACCAAGAAAGGACCGGCCGCGCTTTCGCTACGGCCACCGGAAACTCCGCCGAAGCGGGGCTCCAGGTACAGTTGGCGTGGGCTGCGAGCCATGCACGCAGAGCGGCACGGCCCGCAGCACCCGCCTTCGGCTCACTTGATGGCGAGCGCGAGCAGCAGGGTGACCACAACACCGAAGAGGGAGACGCCCTCGATCAGTGCGGAAAGGATCAGCGCGTTGCCGCGGATGTTGTCAGCAGCTTCCGGCTGACGGGCAATACCCTCGCCGGCACGAGCGCCGATGTTACCGATACCGAGGCCGGCGCCGATGACGGCCATGCCAGCGCCGAGGCCAGCTCCGAGGCCGACGCCCCACATGCCCGAATCAGCCGCCTGAGCAAGCAAGTTCATCAACATGGTCTTTGGACTCCTGAATTTCGGCCCCTACGGGGGCCCCTGTCGCTATGGAAGATCTGTCGAAGTTGAAGATCGCTGTGGTGATGGGCCGCACACGCGGCCCTACCGTGTTCGTTTCGCGTGACGCTCACAGGGCGACACGCCATTCTCCCGATCAGTGCTCAGGATGGAGGCACATCCCCACGAAGAGGATCGAGAGGTAAGTGAAAATATAGGCCTGCAGCAGGGCAACGAAGCTCTCGATAATCATGATGAACACCGCGAGCCCCACCCATGGAGTAGCGATGACCCAAGACGCATCGCCCGCATCCTTGATGATCGCAAAGTAGAAGATCAGCCCCATGAAGCTGTAGACGACCAGGTGACCGCCCGTCAGGTTCGCGAAGAGTCGGATCATCAACGCGAAGGGCTTAACCAGGAGGCCGACGATCTCGATCACGAACATGAGCGGCACGAGGAAACCCGGCAGCCCGTGTGGGATCAAGCTCTTCCAGAATGCGCCCGGCCCCTGCTCCATCATTCCGCCGCCGACCATCAAGGCGAAGGTCGTCAGCGCCAGCGCCCCGGTCACGAAGATGCTGGCGGTGGCCGTTGCCGACCCAGGCACGAGGCCAAGGACGTTCATGAAGGCAATGAAGAAGAAGAGGAAAAGGAAGTAGGGCAGCAAAGCCTTGCCCTTCTCTTCGCCCAAAAGCGGCATGACCATCTCATCGCGGATGAAGAGGCACCAGCCGGAGAAGACCCGAGCCACCCAGCCGAGCTTCTTCTCCCTGTCCAGGTAGCCGCGGAGCGAGAAGCCCACAAAGAGGAAGAGCAGGAGCATCAGCCCGATGGCGAGCAGCTGCCAGACCTGGGTATTGCTGAACGGAACCGAGACACGTCCGAGTTCAAGATCCATGCCCGGGTAGGGATGGGGCAGGAGGTGCTTGAACTTGTAGATGAAGATGTCGGAGGCACTCTTGAAGGTCACCGGCCCGTGCGCTTCGTCTGCGTGGCCTTCGGCCCCTTCAGCTTGATGGCCGTCACCCTCCACCAGAGAGCTGGCAGGCACCGGCTTCGCCGCGTAACTCGGCTTCGCTGCGGCGCTCAGTTCCGAACTGAACGAGGCAGAGCTGAACAGAACGAGTGCCGCAAACACGAGAAGGCTTGCCAAGCGGCGCCCCAGAGGGCTCCTTCCCGGATTTCCGCGCGAGAGCAGCGGTCGAACGATAGCTAGCATCTGCAAGGTTCTGCGCCTTCTTGCCTAGCACGGGAGCAAGCTGAGGGAGCGCTCCGGTGAGACGGGACCGACGGTGAAGAGGGGTTCGGCGAAGGGCTAAAAAACCCATTTGCGCACCGAATTCGGGGCGGAAGCTTAGTATGCCGGGCCAGAGATCCAAGCCTTATCCACCCTTTTTCAACCTGTCGTCCGCCGCCCTGCGCAGGGCGGCCGCCAAAGCTCAGCGCGGTGCTGCCGACAAAGCTCAGCGCAGCGCGCGCTGACGTGCCGCTCCATACAACGACTGAAAGGCCATTTGGTAGCCGAAGCTGGCCGCCGCAAAGCAAATGGCAAAGGCCTCGTGCTTCCCGAACTCCGCCAGGGGCCCGGCAAAAAGCACGGTGCCAAGCCCAAGGAGGAAGAGCTTCAGCAGGAAACCCAGGGCCACCGGCTGCAGAAAGGTCGTGGGCTTGGCCTTGGAGCGACAGGCACGGAGCACCCAGAGCGCCAGCAGATAGGCCAGCCCCCAGCCGAGGCCGACCCCGACAAGCCCTCCGACCAGGACCCGCGAGCCCCCTTCCGGCGAATCCGGCCCGTAGAGGAAAAGCGCGAGCACCACCAGACCTGGCAGGACACAACCCGCAAGCAGTGCTGGAGTCGCGGAGACCGCATCGAGCCGGGCCCCCTGCTCAGCCATCCTCGCCTCTCGCTGCGCTGCCTCGGCCGCGGCCTCCACCTCCACCTGCGCTTCCGGCTCCTTCTCATTCATGGATTTTTCTCTCCGTCCTGCTCGTGGCGCTCTTGATCGAGGCGGCACCGTGCCTCCTCCATGAGCTCGTCCCTCTCCGCCTGCTCTTTCCGCCCAGCGGCCTGCTCGGCCTCGCGTGCCCGACGCATCGCTTCGCGCTCCCGCGCGACCTTCTTCCGCGCCGGAAAGAGTGTCCCAGGGGACACCGTCTCGACGAGATGGATGAAACCGCCAACAAAGCCCAAAGCGGCCATGACAAGGAGGAAGAGCGGCGCCGTCCCCAAGAGCCGATCGAGGCCGACACCGGCGAAGGCAAAGATCACCAGGGTCATCCCGAAGGTCAGCCCTATCCCGAGGTCATCGCGGTGGACACGATCGGCAATGGCCTTTGGCTTGCGATCCAAGTCCCCCCGGATCCAGCTCTCGACCTGAGCACGTTTCGAGCGTCGTTTGCGGATCCTCTCCACGTCGTCGTTTTGGTCTTCCTCGCTCATGGCAGGGCGCGAGCTTGCCCGCAAGCCCCGCCATCTTCATCCTCTTGCCCCCGAATTCGCAAGGAAACGCCCCGAGGAGCCCCAGCGTGCAGAGCCTGACCCCCCAAGAAATCGTCGCCGAACTGGACCGCTACATCGTCGGCCAGGAGCGGGCGAAGAAGAGCGTCGCCGTCGCCCTGCGTAATCGCTGGCGCCGCCGCCAGCTACCCGACGAGCTAGCGCAGGATGTCTACCCCAAGAACACCCTGCTGATCGGCCCGACCGGCGTCGGCAAGACCGAGATCGCGCGACGACTGGCAGGGCTCGCCAAGGCGCCATTCCTGAAAGTCGAAGCCAGCAAATACTCCGAGGTCGGCTACCACGGTCGCGATGTCGAAAGCATGATCCGCGACCTGGCCGAGGTCTCGGTGCGCATGGTCCAGGCCGAACGCAACCAGGCCGTTCGAGAGAAAGCTCTCACCGCCACCCGCGAGCGCATCCTCGAAGCCCTCTATCGCCAGGAAGAGGTCGAGGACTTCGGCGACGACATGGGAATGGCTGAGCCAGGACACATCCAGTTCGTGCAGGACGGCGGGCTCTGGCGTCCCATCGTCACCGGACCGGAGGGCGAGCTGCAGGAGGCGGAGTTTGAAGATCCCGAGCAGCTCGCCCAGCAAGAAGAGCAGCGGCAAAAGCGCGAGGCCTTGGCCCAGAGCTACGACAACGGCGAGCTCGAGGACTTCGTCCTCGAAATCGAAGTCCTCGACCGCAACAACCCGGTGCTGAGCGTCATGGGCCCGCAGGGCACCGACGCCATGGGCATCGACGCTGGCGCCCTGCAAGAGCTCTGGGGCCGTGGCGGCGGCCCGCGCACCAAGCGGCGCCGCCTCAAGATCCAAGAAGTGCGCGCCCTGCTCCTCGACGAAGAGGCGCAGAAGCTGGTCGACGAAGACGACGTGCACCAGGAGGCTCTGCGCCGCGCCGAGCAGGATGGGATCCTCTTCATCGACGAGATCGACAAGGTCGTCGGCGCCGGCAGCGGCAGTGGACCCGACGTCAGCCGCGAGGGCGTGCAGCGTGACCTCTTGACCGTCGTCGAAGGCTGCACCGTCTACACCAAGTTTGGCTACATCAAGACCGACCACATCCTCTTCGTCGCGGCAGGAGCCTTCCACTTCCACAAGCCCTCGGAGCTGATCCCCGAACTGCAGGGCCGCTTCCCAGTGCGCGTCGCCCTCCAGGATCTGAGCGAAGATGACTTCACCAAGATCCTCACCGAGCCACAGAACAGCCTGACCAAGCAATACCGCGAGCTGCTTCGCACCGAGGGCGTGGAGCTGAGCTTCACCGAGGATGGCCTTGCCGAGCTGGCGAAGGTGGCGTTCAAGGCCAACAAAACCACTCAGAACATCGGTGCGCGCCGCCTGATGACGACGATGGAAATGCTCCTTGAAGAGGTCAGTTTCGAGGCATCCGAGAACCCGGGCAGCACCTGCGTCGTAGATGCAGCCTTCGTCCAAAAGCGCCTAGGGGCGCAAGCGGACGACCCGGACCTAATTCGCTACATGATCTAAGAGGACGAGCCGGGGCAGGCGCCTGGCGATGGAGTTTGCAGCAATGCCAGCGGCCATCACCGGGACAGTCCTCGCTGCGCCTGCTACCATTACTTAGCCCAGCCCGCCAATAACCCGCGCCCATTTCACGAGCATGCGCTTAGGCCTCTCCCAAAACCTCCGTATCGAGCAGCGACAGATCCAGTCGCCGCAGATGATCCAGGCTATGCAGGTGCTCCAGTATCCGCTGCTGGAACTCCAAGACCGGATCGACCAAGAACTGCAGGAAAACATCTTCCTCGACGTCGTCGAGCCCGAGCGGCAAGCCGAGGAGCCAAGCAAGCAGGAGGACGATTTCGGAGACCTCGAGGCCAGCTTCCAGACCCTGGAGCAGCTGGACGAGCGCCAGCGAGAACTGGGACGCCTGCGCACCCGCGGCAGCGCCGAGGATGCCGACGCCAAGATGGAGGCCCTGGCCAACACTCCCGGGCGCCACGAATCCCTAGCCGAACACCTGGTCTCGCAGCTTCACCTCCTAGAACTCGACGAAGAGCTCAAGGAGCGCAGCGAGATGATCGCCTACTCGCTCAACGCCGATGGCCGACTCGTCTCCACGCTCGAAGAGCTGGCCGAGGAGTGCGAGTGCGACTTGGATGAAATCGAAGAAGCGTTGCTCCTGGTGCAGAGCCTCGACCCAGCGGGTGTCGGCGCCCGCAGCCTCGACGAATGCCTCATGCTGCAACTCGACCGCATCCCCAACAGCCCGCCGTTGGCGCGCAGCATCGTCGAGAAGCACCTCGAAAACCTCAGCATGAACCGCCTCCCCAAGATCGCCCGCTCAACCGGAGCGAGCATCGAGGACGTCAAGGATGCGGTCGAGTTTCTCCGCCTCAACCTCCACCCCCATCCGGGCGCGCCCTTCGGCGAGGTCATGAACTCGGCCATCTCTCCCGACATCGTGGTCGAGGAGATCGACGGACGTTTCGAACTCAGAGTCCAGCGCGGCGGCATCCCCGAGCTGCGCATCTCGCCGATCTACCGCAAGCTCCTTACCGAATCGAAGAAAGACCCCAAGGTCGCCGAGTATCTCCGCCGCAAGATCGACTCCGCCAAGTGGTTCATCGACGCCATCCACCAACGCCAGAGCACCATCGAGCGCATCGCCACTGCGATCGTCGAGAAACAGGCGGAGTTCCTGCGCAAGGGCGTGCGCTATCTCAAGCCGCTGCGCATGCAGGAAATCGCCGACGAAGTCGGTGTGCACATCTCCACCGTGAGCCGCGCCAGCTCTGGGAAATACATCCAAACGCGGCAGGGCATATTCGACATGAAGCGCTTCTTCGGCTCGGGCACCGAAACCAACTCCGGCGAGGTTTTGAGTCAGCGAGCGGTCCAGCAAAAGCTGCAAGAGATCGTCGATAGCGAAGACAAGAGCAAACCGCTCTCGGACGATGCCATCGTTGCCCAGCTTGAGAAAGAAGGCATCAAGATTGCCCGCCGCACCGCAACTAAATACCGAAAGGCCCTCGGCATTCCTTCTTCTGGCCAACGACGCGAATACTAAAACAAGCTAGCGCGCCTTACTCGCATAACGCGATCTGCCCAGCAACCGGCTAGCAGCATGCTGGCCTGATCAGCGCCGGAGTTCGCAGGTATCAAAGATGACCCCATGGAGGTCGCGCGCCTGCAGGAGCAAGCGTTCGGGAGTGGCGTCGACGATAACATAGCTGAAGCGCTTTGCTTTCTTCGCCAGGTTCTCGTCTTCGACCATATCGTAGAGGCTCTTACCACCGCCACCGGCAATGACATAGTTCACGCCGTCGCGCTCCTTATAGCGCTGATACGTATGGTCATGCCCACTGAGGAATAAGCGCACCCCCTGCTCTGCGAGAAAGGGATGCAGGTCCTTGCGCCATTGCACACTCGTTCGCGCCTTGCGTGAACGCGAAGCGCTCCACAGGGGCCGGTGGGTAAATACAACCTTCCACGGCGACTTCGAGGCACGCAGATGCTCTTCGAACCAACGCCGCTGTTCGCTGCCTTTCGCAAAGGAGACGCCATAGCTGGCCACGTTGAAGAAGTGCACCGGACCATGCACAAACTCGTAGTAGAAAGAATCCTTGCCACCCTTGCGAATCGGCAGCTCAAAAGCCCGAAACATCGGAGCCCCATTCTCGGTCATCGCATCGTGATTACCGATCGTCACGTGCACATCGCAGTTGGCGAAGAGTTCAGCAAACGGCGCAAAGGTCGTTACCTCGTAGTGCCGCCACTCGCCGCGAGGATAAACCACGTCGCCAAGATGCAGGAAGACCTCCGGCGCCAGAGCAGCAGCGTCCCGCCCGACCGCCCACTGCGCTGGGTGGTGCCCGACAAGGCCCTTCCCCAATGACGACAAACGGATAGGGCCATCAAGCATGAAGCCCCACCAAGGCAGGTCGCCGGTATCGCCGAAGGCAACAAAGCGCAGAGACCCGGTGCCAGCGGGTGGAGCCGTGCGGAAGCCTCCCTTGCCCACGATCTTGCCGTTGTCATACAGCTGGTAGCGGTACTGCGTGCCGGCCTCTAGTCCCGTGAGACGAAAGGTCGAACGTTCAGGGCTGCCACTAGGGAGCAGTCGTTTCCCCACAGGCCCGGTGGCATCGGCCACTTCGACACTCAGCTCACGTCGCCCAGAGGCCTCGCCATGCACAAGGATGACTGCAGAATTCTCGCTGACCTGATGCACGATCGGTCCAGAGCGAACGGGCTGGCCGGGGCGGAGAAAGAGCAGACAAATGACGAGGAAGACCAGAGAGATAATCGAAAAACGTCTCACGTGGCCATCTTGGGACAAGCAAAGGGCTGGGGCCATGTTTTTTCTGGGTTATCCTCATTGACCCGTTCTGCACCATCAGCAAACACCATGATTCGTCTAAGCCGCCACCTCCCTCTCCTCTTCCTATTGCTCCTGGCCTACCCCGTCGCCGGTCAAACAAGCCGTTCGATCGCCACAAGCATGGGGGTCTGGCCCTTCCTCATCGGACAGGTCGACCCACAAGCCGATCGAATCATCCAACAGTGCAAAAACGCGGGACTCGACACCATCTATTTGCACGTCTGGAGCACCCGCGGCAGCCGTAGGGGCCGACTACGTATGCGCGACGAAGCCGGAACCTGGAACCGCAGCTTCGGCGCTCCAGAAAACCAAGTCACGGTAAGCAGCTTCATCAGCAAGGCACATCGAGCTGGCCTGCAAGTCGTTGCAGTCGTGCAGTGCTACGACAAATCAGCCCTGCCTAATAATGCTGCGCACAACAGATTCTTGACCCAAACCCTGCTCCGCTACCTCGTGCACAGTTACAAGCAGGACGGTAGCCGACATTATCCCTTCGATGGCATCTGCTTCGATTATGTCCGCTGGTTTGGCGGCAACCACACGAGCAGCGAGGTCGACGCATTCCTGGACGCCGCCCGAAAAGAGGTCGGCCCATTACCGCTGCACGCATACGTAATCGCTGGCGGCTACGTCTTCGACGGGCCGGTATACAACGCGAACTTCAATAGCTACCAACACGTTCGCTCTTATCTGATTCGTAACCACGGCCAAGACTGGGAAAGCATGGCCCGAAAGATCGACGTCCTGCTGCCCATGGCCTATACCGCCAACGGCCATATCTACGGCAGCAACACCGGGCATATGCAGGCATACCTCAAAACGGTCAGCAGCTATGCACGGCAAGCCGTAAACCGGGCAGGCAGCAAATGTCGCATCGCCCCGGCGATCCGCCTCTGGAACGACAGCCGCGGCACGACGACACGAGCCACGGTCGAAGCCTGCGCAAGCGGAGCTCTATTAGGTGGCGCCGACGGATTCAGCGGCTTCCGCTGGGGCACCGCCCAAAACCAAAGCAGCTGGTGGGCAGGCATGGCCAAGCACAGCCAAGCCGGCCCCGACCTACCCATCGCCGCTTGGAGTACCAGCCTGAGCGGGCGCAATCTCCTCGTCGATTCGCGCGCCTCGCGCAGCAGCGTCTACAGCCAAGCACAGCTAACGGCTCGCTACGACCTCGACGGCGACGGTGTCTTCGAGCTCGGTCCCTTTCCTCTCGGTTCCCGTACGCTGGCGCTCCCCGGTGTCGGCCCCCGAACCGTTCGGCTGGAGCTGCGTGACCCTCGTGGCGGACGCGACCTCGTCGCCCGCCGCCTCAGCGTCCCAGGCAACCTAACCCCCTTCACCCAGAACATCTCCGCCAGCAAGGGCGGCAACGCCTCGTGGAACTACGCCGCAGGCTTCGGCGCTGGCCGGCAGCTCTACCTGACACTGATCACCCTTTCCGGCAGCAGTCCAGGCACGCTCTTGCCCGACCAGCGCCGCATTCCCATCAACTTCGACGGCCTCAGCTATCTGGGCTTGCTCACTCCGAATAGCCCACCGTTCGTCCGCTTCATCGGTAACACCAACCTCTTTGGCGGCGCCAATCCCGCCTTTATCGCCGCGCCAAAGCTCTTGCCGAGTACTCTGGTCGGAACCAAACTGCATGTTGCCTGCCTGCTCTTCCGGCGTGACCTCTCCGGCATTGAGAAGATCAGCACCGTCGCGGAAACGCGCATCCTTCCCTGAGCCCCGCTCCCTCCTTGCCTGACTGCCATGCCCCGGCCCCATCGCCCTGCCCTCGTTCTGCTTGCTGCAGCCCTGCTGATTCCCCTTGGACTGGTTCTGGCTCGGGGTAGCGGCGCCATCTCCGGACAGTTCGGCATGCCGAGGGGGCTATCCGTCCAGTTTCCAAGCTGCGGCCAATGCCACGACTCCTTCCCCAACAGCCGCGGCACCGTCAAGCTAGAGATCCAAAGCCCGCGCTCGATCCAGGTCGGCAGCAAGGCCCCCGTGACTCTCAAGCTTTCGGGTGGCCCGCAAAGCAAGCGAGGTGGCTTCAACCTCTTGAGCGACCGCGGCAGCTTCATCGCCGGCACAAACACCAAGCTCGCCAACAATGGCCTTGAGATCACCCACTCGAGCAGCCTGAGCCGTTCCTGGACCTTCGGCTTTCAAGCCACTCAGACCGGCCTGCAGCAATGGACGGCCGTGGGCAACGCCGTCAACGGCAACGGCCGCAACTCTGGCGACTCTTGGGGCTTCTACGGTCTAGACAGCTCCAGCCCTGGTGAGCCCTACCGCGTCTATGCAAACGATCGCACGGTGCTCGCCTTCGGTAGCTCCTGCGCCGGCGACAAGGGCTACCAGGCCTTGCTCGGCATGCCGAAGGCTGCCCGCCTCGGCGCGAGCTTCACGACCGAACTCTACGACGTCCCCCAGGGCAAGGTGACCCTCTGCCTCATGGGGATCTCCCGTACGCGATTTGGCGCAGCGCTGCTGCCCTTGGATCTGGGATTCCTCGGCATGAAGTCGTGCTCGCTCTACGTCTCGATGGACTTCCATCAAGCCGTCGTCACCAGCGGACAGGCCGGCCCAGGCTCGGGCCAGGCCAAGGTCACTTGGGCGCTACCGATGATCCCTGCCCTGCGCGGCAACAAGCTCTACTTCCAGCACATGACGCTCGACAGTAAGGCCAACGGCTTGGGCATAAGCATGAGTCATGCCCTCGAAGCAAGGATCCAGTAGCCGGGCTACTGTCCCAAGAGGTAGAGCCCGGTCAGGACTCCGACAAGCAAGAGAAGCCCAGCGATAGCAAGGATGACCTGAAGGGTATCGCTGCGGCGCTTCCGGCTGACAGCAGGTGCCGGAGCCGGTTCGGGAGCCTTCGGCTTCGCTCCTGGGATCGGCTTCTTCGGCGCTGCCGGTTTCGGCGCCGCGGGCTTGGGTTCCTCTGGAAGCATCCACTCATCTGCCAGCTCGAAGATCTCCGTCTCAGCTTCGGCTTCGCTTGAAGGCTCGGCTTCGACCAAGACCTTCGGCTCAGCTTCTTCCTCGGCCACGAGCAAAGCTTCGACGTTCTGCTCAGCCTTAGGCTTAGCTTCAGGGCTAGGCTCAAGGTCCTGCCCTAGTTCGGCCTCAGCGGCAGCCTCAACCTCCTTGAGCTGCTCCGCTCCCAACTCTGCTTCGGCCACGCTCTCCGCAACAGCCTCTTCCTCCGCCTCGACCGGGGCCTCCGAGTTCGGCAGCGATAGCCGAGCTGGGGCCGGCGGCCCCTCGGAGAGCTGGAGAGGCTCCTGGGCCAGCAGGTCTAGAAGGGAGGGTTTCTCGGCTGAGGGCGCGGCATCTTCCTGGACTAAGGCGTCCTTGTTGAGCGGCTGCGGTTCCCGGGGCGGCAAGGGCTCGGCCACCGGCAACGGCCGTGGGTTGCCAGCCGAACGAGCGAGAGCACTCGGGGACCCAAGGCTGGCAGACTCTTGCGTCTCGATTTCCCAGGAGACGAAGTCCATCTCCTCGCCCTCACTCTGCGCCGGCTCTTCCCTATCACTCTGTACCTGCAGCTGGACCTCGTCGATGTCCCAGCGCTCACATTCAGCGGAAAGCTCAAAAGGCACAGCAAGCAAGGGCTTCCTGCTGCGGGCCGGACCAAGTCCCAGTTCGCGACGGACACGTGTCCAAGCCGCCGCTTCTCGCGACTGCCGCAGGCGACGATCCACCACCGGCACAGCCTCCGAACAGGAGAAAGGCAGGGGCTCGGGCTGGACCGCTTCCGCTTCCGCTTCGGGCAGCCCCACCGGCTCTGGCTCGACAAAACCTTGCTCAGATTCCAGCTCGGCCAGCTCCGCTTCCTCTTGGAAAGGCAAGACGGCACTCGACTCCGGAAGCGCGCTCTCCGCGTTCTCCTCACTGGAGACGGGCGGGCCCCCCAGCCCTAACTCGCCCGTGGCGAGCCGCAATCGCGGCTCTTCCAGGAGCGCCCATGCGACGGCACGTGAACTCTGCATATCCCCCCCTAACTAGCCAGGGAGGCTAGCAGGCCAAGGCAGGGACTACCAGGGCTCCTCACCCTGCTGCACCCGCACCGTCGTGCCGATGCCACCGCGCACGTAGAACTCGGCCTCGATCTCGAAGAAGCGCGGGGATAGGCCCCCGATCAGATCCTTTGCAATCCGCCCCGTGACGTCTTCGTGAAAAGCTCCCTCGTCCCGGAAGCTCCACAGGTAGAGCTTCAAGGACTTGAGTTCGACACAGCGCTGATCCGGCACATAGCGGATCTTGATCCTCGCGAAGTCCGGCTGCCCGGTCATGGGACAGACGCAGGTAAACTCCGGGCAGTCGAAACGCACCTCGTAACTGGTGTCCGGATGCGGGTTATCGAAATACTCAAGATCACGTGAGGGCTTCGTGCTCATAGGTCACCAGGCAATGAAATCAACGGCCGAGCAGGGCGGGCATCCAAGCATGCAAACGCATCAAGACCCGCGCAGAGCCGCGAAGAGCTGTTCGAAACGCAGCTCGGACATACAGACCGGCCCGCGAGGATGCTCACAATGCCGTCGAAGGCAAGGACGGCATTCGAGTTCCATGTCAGCGACGAGAACATCCTCAGCAAAGGGCCCGGTTCGGGCAGGATCCTGGGGGCCGAAAACGAAACGAGTATCTACACCCGTAGCCCGCAGCACATGAAGCGCACCGCTGTCATGGCCAAGGGCTCGGCCCTGGCGCTGGCGGAGCAAGGCGCCGACGGCGACGAGTTCGGCAATATCGCCGCCCTGCCGCAAACAGGGGATACCAGCCGGCACATGGAGCGAGCGCTCTCCCGGGCCCGCAAGCAAAAACGCTGCAGGCCCCAAGGCCTGCGCCAAATCCTCGAGCAACGGCCCCGGGATACGGCGCGGGTCACCGGGCTGACCAAGCACAAGCGCATACTTCGCCTCTGGCGCCAGGAGCCGTCTCAACCTAGCCACCTCAGCCTCGCGCGCCTTTAAGAAGGGCGGAAGCGGAAGATCTGCCGCACCAAGTTTCTCGCCGAGCGCATGGGCCACGACGCCGAGACTGCGCGCCAGCACGTGAGGATCCTCACAATTGGGGGCGCGCTCGTCGCTAAAGAGCAGGTTGCTGCGCTCGCGAACATCCCCAGCTCCCAACCCGATAATGCAATCGGCCCCGAGACCCGAGGCAACGAAACCGCTCTTGGCATTGCCCTGTAGGTCGCAGACAAGGTCATATTGCGCCCCCAAGCCCCGCAGAGCGAAGCGCCCCAAGAGCCCACGCCGCCAAACATGCACCTGCAGAGGAAAGGCCAGCTGCTCGAGTAAGCTCGCGCAGCGCTCCTCGACGAGCCAGCCCACCTGATGCCCGCGCGCCACCAGCCCCGCCGCGATAGGGAGGGCAATCGCGACATCCCCGAGACTCGAGAGCCGAATCAGCAGCACCGAGGGGAGCGGCCCGCCCGCCCTCATTGCCGCCTCTCAAAGAGTCGCAGCTCGCCCCTGTAGCGCCGCACGCTGAGGATCAACTCGTAGCCAGCCGGAGCATCCCAAAGCTCCTGCGACTGCGACTCCATCACCAGGTAGCGTCCAAGCAGTGGCCTGGCCTTACTCGGGAATTCGTGATTGTCCGCCCGCTCACCCAGCAGCCAAATCAAGATGGGTGGCACGTGGTGATAGAGGGAGACTCGTGCTTCGCCAGTCCTCTGGAGAATCCTCTCTGCGACCGCCCTATCGCCCCGAGGTGGCGTAGTATTGCGCTCGCGTTTGTCCAAGCACTCGACGGCGCCCATCAAGACCGAGAGGGCGAGCATCGGCCCAAGCAAGCCTCTGCGCACAAACAGAAGAGCTCCGGCCAGGACGCAGGCCAAGGGGGTCCAGAACACCCAAGTCGCCCCCCAGATCCACAGGGCCAGAGCCAAGAGCAGCAGCCCCGCCACCAACCAGGGCCGCAGGCGCTGCAGCCGAGGAAGCTCCAACTCCAGCCAGGGTCCGCTGGCATGCGCCAGCCAGAAAAGCAGCGGCGCAATACCCGGCAGAGCATAGCGAGTCGGTCGATGTGGAAAGAAAGCCAGCAGGGCAAAAGCCCCCAGCCCAGCAACGAGCAGGAGTCGCAGCTCGGGGCGCTTCACCGAGCGCTGCCGCCAAGGCAGCACCAGCAGCAGAGGCAGGGTCAAGAGCGTCATCTTGACGAAATCGCCGGGGATCTCGAACAAGTCACCCCAGGTGAAAAACCCCGTGCGCCCGACACTCTCTGCCGCCGCGGTGCTCGCGAGTTCCGAGGCCTCGGGCCAGAGCAGCAAAGCCCAGCCCGCCATCGGCAAAAGATGAACGGCAAACATGGTCAAAGTGCGTGCGAACCCGAGACTCCGCCACGCAAGGATCCATGCTGGCAACAGGCTGAGATAGAGCGGTGGCCCCTTGCTCAGCAGCGCGCAGCCTGCGAGCAGTCCGCAGAGGATGCTCCACGCCCATGCCCTCCCCACTTCGGCCTGATGGGCAGCCCGCGACGCAAGCAGCAAGGCCAGCAACGCCAGTCCAATCAAGGCGGCGAAGGGCCCGTCGATCTCAGCCGAAACCGCGAAAGACAGCAAGATCGGGTGGATGGCAAAGAGCAACGCAGCAGCGAAGGCGTAACTCGGCCCCCTCCAATGCCCACAAGCTGAGCCATAGCTTGGCCCCGGGCGCCCAAAACCGAGCCCAGTCAAGTAGACCGCAGCGACCAGCAGGGAATGCAAGAGCGCCGCCGGCAGCCGTGCCGCGAGAATGCTCTCACCAAAGAGGGCGAAGCTGGCCGCCTGCATCCAGTAATGCAGCGGCGGCTTGGTCAGGGTGACTTCGCCGCCCAGATGCGGCACGAGATAATCGCCCGTCCACAGCATTTCACGGGCGATGCCGGCGCGCCGCACTTCGGTCCCGGTCCAGTCGCTGGCCTGCGCCAGCAGCAAAGCAAGCGCAAAGGTCAGGGCAAAGAGCAGAGCTGCTTTCAGCCAAGAACTCACGACTCGCCGTCACCTTTGCCGGTCTCTTGCTCCGCCCGCAGCTCATAGAGGACAAGCCGGGTGCGCAGCCAGCGCAAGCCAAAGACGTCGCGCAGCGCCCGCAGTGCCCGGTTGCTGACTCCATACTTCGCCGTGCCGGCATGCCGCTCGCGGTGATTGACATCGATCTCGGTGACCCGTCCCCCCACCATGCGCGCAAGAGTCGGCAAGAAGCGGTGCATACCGTGAAAGCGCGGCATGCGCCGAAACAGCTGGCGACGGAAGCCTTTGAGCCCACAGGCAGAGTCCACGACGTGATCGCCGGTCAGCCAGTTGCGGATGCGGTTGGCGATCTTCGAGCTCACCCGGCGAATCCAGCGATCTTTGCGCTTGGCACGGATGCCACTCACGGCGTCCCAATCGCCACTCTCAATACCACGGAGGATGCGGTCGAAGTCGCGCGGATCGTTCTGCAGATCCCCGTCCATCATCAGCAGGACGGGAGCCCGCGCCTGATCGAAGCCCGCACACAGCGCCGTACTCTGCCCCCGGTTCTCCCGCAGGCTCAGCACACGCAGCCAAGGGCGCTCGCCACTCGCAGCGAGCAAGAGCTCCCGCGTCCCATCCGTAGAGCCATCGTCGACGAGAAGGCACTCGAACTGCGACGCCAGCGCCGGCAGCACCTCATCCAGTTCGGCCAGGAGGGCCGCTACGTTTTCCTCTTCGTTGTAGAGGGGAACGACGAGACTGAAGCGAAGGGACTCATCGAGGGGGGCCGGAGACTCAAGCATGCGTAGACGGTGCGCGTAAGAAGGCAAGGAAGCGCACAGTCTGAAGCTCGCGTCCCAGCGACGCGAGCCTCGAAGCACCAAAGCCCAAAAGCATGCCGGGAAAACGCCCTACACCAGGGCAGCGGCCGCCCAGGCTCGCGAAAAGCGCAGAGCAAGCCAGGAAGGGTTACGGCCTTATGGCCCAATCGGGGACCCGCAGCAGCGTCTTCTCGCAGCGAGCCGATTCCCGGCAGCCAGCTAGCCCTCCGCCAGCACCTCGTTGGCGACTTCGAGGATCTTGCTCGGGCTAAACGGCTTGGTCATGTAGGCGTTGGCCCCGGCCTCGATCCCGAGGGTCCGATCCGATTCCTGCCCCTTGGCGGTCAAGAGCACCAGGTGGACATCGACAAGACTCTCGTCCTCGCGCACCGCCCGCACGACGTCATAGCCGTTCATTTTCGGCATCATGACATCGAGGAAAACGAGCCTGGGATGGTGCTCCTTGATCAGCGCCAGGGCCTGCTCACCATCTCGCGCTTCGAGCACCTGGTGCTGCCCCTTCTGCAAAACGAAGGACAGGGAGCGAAGAATGAAGGGTTCGTCGTCGACGACCAGGACTTGTTTGCCAGCCACCACCACGTCTCCTCATTCCCCAGAAGAATCCGCTGGGAGCACTTCCGCCACGAGTACCGTAACATCGTCGTGCGCCGAATCGCCGCCCGTACGCTTATTGATTGCCATCAGTATCCCTTCGAGCACCTCGTTCGCAGTGCAACCGCGAAGCCCATCCAGGATCCGGACCAGCCCCTCTTCCTCGAGCAGCTCGCCAACCCGGTCCGGCGCTTCCGTCACTCCGTCCGTATAGAGAATGACGAGATCGCCGGGCTCGAGCCAAAGCTCCTCATCGGCATACGCGAAGCCTGGCATGAAGCCGACCATGGGCCCGCCATCGTTGAGCCACTCGACGCCGCCATCTTTCCGCAATACCACTGCAGGGTTATGGCCAGCGTTACTCCAACGAGCCCGCCAAATCCCCGCGTCACTCCGCTCCTCAAAACTCAAGCAGAAGATGGTAATAAATCGATCGCTTCGGCTCAGGTCCTCGAACATAACGTTCGAAACCTCCGTAAGCATTTCACCCGGAGAATGCAGGCGTTGAGCTGCGCCCCGGAGTTCACTACGCCCCATCGCCATCGCGATACCCGAGGCCATGTCATGCCCACTGACGTCGGCAATTAGGCAAAGCTTGCTACCCCAACCGGCCTCTAGGTAGTCGAAGTAATCACCACCAACTTGGTTTGCCGAATGATTCGCGCCAGCTAGCCGCAGGCCCGGCCACTGTGGCGGAGCCGCGGGTAACAGCGTCTTTTGGATTTGCCGTGCGTGCGCAATTTGGTTCTGTGCGTGTGCCTGCCGCCGCGTCCCCACCACGAGGCCGACCAGGACTCCGACCGACTGCGCAATCTCGGCCTGGGGGTTACCAAAGGGCCGAGAGCTATCGTGACGATCCAAAACCAAGAAGCAGCCGAGATACTCGCGCTGATCCTCCTCACCAAAGCTAATCGGCGTGCATAGCAGCGACTGCTCGGAGCGATCGACAAGGACCCCTTTCCGAGCCTCGCTCGAAAGGCAATAGCTCTCGCGCCCTTCAAGAAAAGCGAGTTCCACCGGGCCAGGAATGGCCACCTCGAAGGGCAGTAGCTCGACACGCACCTTCGGGTCCTCATCTGTAATCCCGAACACGTGCATATGGTCTTCGCCCGGCCCCGGCTGCAGGCATAGGTAGGCCTGACGGGCATCGAGCGCGACGAGCAGCTTGCCGAGCGCAAGATTGGCGGCTTGCTCCAGGCTCTCGCAGAGCGGCAAAGTGTCCGCCAGATCATGAATGGCTCGGATTTGCTCGAAGAGACTCAGCAAGTGCGAAGTCGTATCCTCGTTGACGTATTCCTGCTCGGCACGGGCCTCAAGTAGGCGTGCGAAGTCCTGCACGAGCTGGGTCAACGCAAGATCACAACCGGGCTGCCGCTGGGCACTGACGAAGACATGCCCCATCAGCTCGCCATTGAAGTCCTTGAGGGCTGCGAAAGCACCGGCCCGATTCGCTGGCAGCTCCACATGCAAGCCCTGCTCATCCGAGCCGAAGACCAAGGAACCGTCGGCCGCGTCTGCCCCTTCGCTGATCTCGATTTCGCCCTCTCGAGACAGGAGGTAGCTCGCCACGCCATTCAATTTGGGACCCAAGCGCTCAGTCAGTCCGAGCAGCCTACTCGCCATGCTCTGTGTGCGGGTTCCAAGCACCAGGTAGCTCCGAGTCGCGCTTCGCTCTAGCTCAGACCGGCTGCGGGCAAACAATCTTCTCGAGGGTCAGCACATTCACCGAACCCTCGCGACGGTAATAGATATCGTCCGTGACCTGGCGAACGATCATCAGGCCATATCCCCCCTCGGGAATCATGCCTTCGACTTCGCTCTCAGGTTCACAGCAGTACGAGGTCGGGTCGAATTCGACCCCATTATCTCGCAATTCGATGAACAAGCGCTCATCTTGTGCCATCAGCCGCAGCTGGATCCAGGGCTTGCCGCCATCTGGATAGCCATGGCGAATCACATTCGTAAGCGCTTCCGAAAGCGCAAGCTGCAGGTTGCAGCGCACCTGGATCGAATCATCTTCAAAATCAAGGCTCTCCAGGAGCGCCTCGCAGGCTTGCCAAGACGTGCGGAGGACATCGAGATCCCCGGACATCTCAAGGCGGATTTCGGCTCTCATGGGGCGTCGTCTCCTGTGCAAGTCCTCTCTAGGAAAAAGAGGCCTCATGGCTATCGTCCCTTCTGGCTCCGGACCTGAGCCGAAGCTGCCACACCTACCTGAGCAGACGAGTTCCGTGACCGCGACAGCGAGCGCTGATAAGGTCGCGGCGACGCGGTAGCAAGGGGGGGCAGCAATGCAGCGAAGGGTGGCGGAAATCTCAACACCGGGTCTCTCGACCAAAGTCCTAGGTCTTTTTCTGGCCCTGGCGCCTCTGTTTCTGATGCTCGGGTCCTGCGTGAGCAGTGGCTTAGGCAGTGGTCGAGCCCGGCAATCACTGCCCCGCTTGCACCCCGACGACATCCTCCTTGGGGCCGACATCTCGGCCGGCCGTGACATCGCCCAAATCGAACGCGGCATGAAGCAAGAAGCGCATTTCGCTGGCCGGGTCAGCTCCGAAACCCAGTGTGCCTCCCAGCTGCGCATCTGCTGGCTCAAAATCCAACTCCACGACATCGGTGGAGCTCACGCCGCCCTTGAACGGGCGCGAGCAACCGGCCTGCTGCGCGGGGACATCGCACAGATCGCCGGCCTGCTTGAGGCCCGTCTCCTCGGCGCCGAGGGCGCTTGGTCCAAAGCCCATGCTCGACTGCACGAAGTCATTGCTGGCCCCAGCAGCGCTCGGATGCGGCGACACATTGAGCAGGCCAAGCGCGATTTCGAAATCCCGATCGACACAGGCAAGCAAGAGCAAAGCGTCCCCCTCCCCTCAGCTCCGGCCAAGCCTGCGAGGATCCTCCCGCGAACGAGCTGGAACTGTAGCCCGGCCAAGCCCGAGCGAATGACAGCGATGGGACGCCCACGGCGCCTAACCATCCACCACACCGCCATCTTTGGCCCCGACTCGGCACTCGCTTCCCGCAAGCAAATCCGCGCGATCCAGCACGAACACCAAGCACGCGAGGGCTGGGGTGACATCGGCTACCATTTTTTGATCGACCGCGGTGGCAGGATCTACCAAGGACGCCAGCTCCGCTACCAGGGAGCTCACGCCGGCGACCACCTGAGCAATCAGCAAAACATCGGGATCTGCCTACTGGGCAACTACCACAATCGACGTGTCGCTGCCGCGCGCCCCCAACGGCCAACACGAGCGCAACTCCAGTCGCTGCTATCCCTGCTTCGCTCGCTACGCAGCCAGTATTCGATTCCGGTCAGCGGCATCCTGACCCACCGCGAAGTCCACCCCAAAGGCCCGGGCGCGACGGAGTGCCCCGGAGACACCCTGCAAGCCATCATCGAATGGATACGGCGTAGCTACAGAAAGGCAAAAACCCGGGGCTAGCCAGCCCTCGACACCAGCTCAGCGAAGCGTCGCCTTCGCGACACCGCTGAGCTTGGGATGCGCAAAGCCCTGACCGAGCAACTTGAGCCCTCGAAGCTTGGGGTCCGCGGGCAGGTCGATCAGCAGTTCGGCAATGCCATTCTTCGGCACGAGACCGCTCCAGAGCACCATCGGGTCAGCGATGCCCCAAGTGCCAAAGCGCGTGGCAATGGAACTCGCCTTGGAGCCGAGGATGAGCAGAGCAATGGACCGAGGAGCGGCGAGTAGCTGCATACCAAGGCTCCCCCCATGCTTGAGGGTGCCGCTGAAACGGAGTTCCGGTAGCTTTGGCTGATACCGGCTCAGTTCGATGCGGCGAAAGCCTCGTTCGAGTTCCAGCCGGGAAACGGTCAGTACAGCGTTAGCATCGGGAGCGATCACCCGCTCCTCGATCACGCCTGAGCCCTGCAGCGGCCGACTGCGAACCAGGTAGTAGCCCGGGGTCACCGAAAAGCTCCGCAAGCGGCGGAAGCTCAGGTCCACGAAGCCACGTGCGGCTGGCGCATAGTCGCGGCGGCGACGGTCGCTGCGAAGCCCAACGTCAAGGCGCACTAGCGAGTTGCTCTCGAAGGCCGTCGCCGGATCAAACTGGGCATAGCCCCCCACCGTGCCCACGGCATCTCCCTTGAAACGATCGCCGGGCCCCGGGTCATCATCGAGACTAAGGTGAGTAAAGGCCGGGCAGGGTCGGTCGAGGCGGATCTGCATCAGCTCTGCGAAGAGCTTGCTCTCAAGCGTCGACCAGGCACCGAGCGAACTGTGGGTACGATAATCCCAGTAAAACTGCAGGGGCTGCCTGGCGTTTTGCGCGGCCCGAATCATCGGCGGTTTGTCCGCCCATCCGGTAACGGTGTCAGAACGACCGAAGGTGAAGCGCATCGGCGCGATCCCCTTGGCCCGGAGCTTCTGCACATTGGCCACTGCATCGAAAAGGGAATACACCTTCGGCCCGAGCGAGGATGCCAGATCCAGCGACGGCGCCCCGAAGAGCGCCGAGACCTCGTTCCCGAGCGCAAAATCCGAATGCGTCAGAGAAAAGGCCGGTAGCAAGCCCCCAGCAGCGGCGAATCGATCAGCATGCCGAGTTCCGAGGCCAACGGCCGCAATCGCGCCAAGTGAGGCTCCAATGGCATAGACACGGCTGGAATCACAGAGGAACTGACGATCCCCGATGACTTGATCGAGGGTCCAAAGCAGGCGCCGCTCGCTGTAATCAATCACCACGCTCGAGGCGCTAGGGGTATTCGGATATTGGTCGCGATAGCCAAACCAAAAATCATTACCACCAGGTGGGTTTTTATCGTCACAGAAGATCTGGACGGCATTGCGCGGAGCCCAGTCCATACGCGTCCAACTTCGGTAGCTGGCCCCCTTGGGGTGGAGGAAGAACAAGACCGGTCGCGGCCCGGCCGTCGCCCTGTCGACCCAGATACGGTAGTCAAAGACGCGGCCGATTTGGGCGGACTGCGCCTGCACGAATCTCGTGCTCACCGCCGGCGCAAAGTGGACCCAGTGCTGGTCGCGGCCCTTGTCTTTGACGGCTTGCAGCACCGGCCGCAGTGGTGCAACGGACTCAAGGATCGGGCCACTGCTATTTCCCTTGCCGAGCCCCGTATTCTCGACCTTAGCGATGACTGTCGTAACGGCGTAATACGAGCAGCGCAGCTTTGGCGTGGTCACGACGAGGAAGCCGGTACCGGCCGCTAGCGGCTGGCCATTCGCCGCCAAAACATAGCCCTGCCCGAGAAAGGAATGCCAACCACTGCCCCGCCCACGCTCAGCGAGAACCTGGGAAAAACCAAGGTCACTGGGGTTACGTATCGGCAAGGGGGAGCGATAGATGCGATAGCGTTCCCCCTGGGCGCGACTCAGCTCCTTCCAAGTCAGGAAGGTCTGGCCGTGTCGATGTGTGACCTGCAGCCCGCGGGCCTGATTCTGCGCCCAAAGCCCCGACGTCACCGCCAATAACATGCACGCAACGAGGATTCGTCGAGAGAACGAAGACCGAGTTGTAAGCAAAGCGTGGGTCATGAGAGCCGAACACATCGAGAGAAAACTAGAGTCAGAGAAGGAGCAGGCTGTTCCAAGAATACTCGCCTATTCGGCCTCCCGCTCAGGCTGCCGAGCGGTCTTTGGGCGGAAGCAGGTCACATATCGGTCATCAGGGACAAGGTAAGGACCACCAATGAGATCGATGCAGTAAGGAATCGCCGGAAAGACCGCGAGCAGGCAGTCGTGAATCGCCGAGGGCTTACCAGGGAGATTCAGGATCAGACTACTGCCGCGCGTCCCGGCGATCTGGCGCGACAAGATTGCCGTCGGGACGATAGCGAGCGAGACCGCGCGCATTTGTTCGCCAAAACCATCGAGGATCTTGTCGCAGACTTCTTCAGTCGCCTCCGGGGTGACATCACGCGGGGCCGGCCCAGTGCCTCCCGTCGTTACCACCAGGCTGCAGCCTTCATCGTCGCAAAGCCGTCTCAAGGCAGCCTCGATCTCCACTTGTTCGTCTGGAATCACCAGCAAGCGGCCCTCCCACGGGTTTCGGAGGATTCGCGCGAGTTCTTCCCGAATCGCAGGGCCACCACGATCTTCGTATTCGCCGCGACTCGCTCGGTCGCTTACGACGAGAATGCCAACTCGGACGGGATCGAGGGCCATGTCTTACTCCAGAATGCGAAAGGGGCCCGTCACCATGCGGCAGCTAGGGTCAGGCTCTATCGAAGGTCAGTCCACCGGCGGTCGCTGCTGCGCTGAGCTCGAACGCGCGCCGAGATCCCAACATGCTCGCCGAAGGTCCTCACCGGCAGAAGACGCCAGATCACCACGCACAAAAAAGCGCACCGAAAGCCCTCCCTGGGGCCCTCGTTCGAGGCGAGGCGCCGGTTCGACCAAGACGCGCTTGTCCGAGGCCAACAAGGCCGCGATGACCTCTTCAGCTCCTTCCACGACCTTGTCCTGAGGAATACGCAAGTTCAGAGCCTGTGGCTCAGCTATTTCACTTTCACGAAGAGCCGGAGCACCGGGCTCACCGTCCTCGGGTTCCGGCTCGGGCTCGGGCTCCGGTTCGGGCTCGGGCTCGGGTTCCGGTTCGGGCTCGGGCTCCGGTTCGGGCTCCGGTTCGGGCTCCGGTTCGGGCTCCGGTTCGGGCTCCGGCTCGAACTCGGGATAGGCTTCCGGCATGGCCTGAGCCTGCGCCAAGGGCCGCTCCTCCCGAGTTCTCAACAGGGACAACTCCGCGCGCAGGGTGCCGAGCTGATCTAGCAGTATGCGGCGGCCCTGTCGCTCACGGAACCAGAAATAGACCAGCAAGAGGGAAAGAGCCGCAAGCAGCAGAGTCCACCCATCGGTTCCCGCCGCTGCGGCGGCCTCCGCTCTCGCTGCCGCTTCGGCCTGTTCCCGTGCAGCCCGTTCCGTCACAAGCTGCCGCATTTTGCGAGCATCCTCCGCAAGGGCTCGGAGCTGCCCCTGCCCAGCCGCAAGCTGCCGTAGCTGCCCCTGCACCTCCCTGCGGAAGCTGTCCTGGCGCAGCTTGGCATCGAAGCGTTCTTGCTCGGCTCCGCGCTCGGCCGCCAAGCTACTGGCCATGAGCTTATCGATCTGCTTGCGCAGCTCTTCAAGAGCGGCCCCATCCCGAGCTGCCGCACCTTCAGTGCCAGACGGATCCTTGCTCTCTTTCTGCTGCAGCTCGATCAGCTCTTGGACCAGCTCGAAGAGCGACTCCAGCTGTTTCGTGTAGGCGAGGCCAAAGGCCACGAACTCTTTGCGCAGCTCCCCAAGCTCTTGCGATGGGGACGGAGTGCCCGTCTGTGCCCACCCTGGGACAGCGAGCCCTCCCAAGAGGACTAGGACGAGGGCCGAAGCTGCAAGGCGAAGCGAGATCACGATCGCTCCTCCGCGTTCATATCCGGCTCAAGAGATTTCCTCCGCCCGATCAGAGGCAGGACCCGCCACTCCAGATCCCATGCGAGTTCGCTTACGCGAACTCGAGCCGCCGGACCTATCGGCAGGCCACCTCGCACACTCGCCAACTCGTAGCCGCCGAGCTCCAACTTGAGGCGCTCGACTCGTTGGACCTCCACGCCCTCATTGCTGAAGCGAAGCCGCACCCAGAAACGAAGCCCCAGATCTTCATCGAGACGCCGTGGTTCCCGCTCAAGCTTCAAGTCGAAGGGGTGAAAGTAGCCCAGGCCTTCGCGCCAGGCAGTCGAAAGCCCTGGGTCCTCAAGCTTCACCAGCTCAAGATTCGAACCTGCCCCCGAATCGCAGCAGAGACGCTGCCTCAAGGGCAGGGCGACCCAGCCCTGGATCCCCGTCCCCGGCACGAGGATCAGCGGCTGCTCGAAGCGAAGCTCAAGCGGCAAGGTCGGAGGATGGCAGCTCAGAATGAGTCGCCCCTTTTCTGGGAGAGCCAAGAGACCTTGGAAGAGGATCTCTCGCCCAATAGCCACACAACGTGCCCACTGCGCATCGGCCTCCACGAGCCACTGCACGCCAGCGAGCGTGAGACGGATCGGCAGACCAGGGCAGGGCAACGGGGCGTCATAAGAAAAGGCCATGGGCAGCCGGCACCAGGGCAGGGGAGTGTCGGGCTTCAAAATCAGCGAGAAAGTATGCCCCAACAGCACCTTTCATGGCAGGTAAATAGGAGGCTTCACCCCAAGGAACGGGCAATATTCCACTCTGGGACAGGTTGTCGGGAAAAGATCTTGCGCCACGATCGCTTGCCTAGCATCCTTCTCGCCCCGCAAGTCGGGGCGATTAGCTCAGTTGGCTAGAGCACTAGCTCGACAAGCTAGGGGTCACTGGTTCAAGTCCAGTATCGCCCACCACATTCGATCGACCCGAGAGTGCCGTGATACGGCGCTCTCGGGTTTTTTCGTGGAGTAGCGAAACTGCGCTACTGCCGCCAGATCCCTAGACCCTGCCATCGCCTTCCGTGGCCGCTTCGACCTAAGCGAGCGTTGATAAAGGGCTTTGGCGTCCATGCCTCGGAGACGGAACTCCGATACGCGAGCTTTCCCCCCCCTTCCTGACTCCTGGGCCGAATGTCCGTGCAAGTGCCGCCTTGGGTCTAGTGGCTAGGGCTCGCCCTAAGCCGGACCCTTGGCGAGTTTCCCGTCCCTCCCGGAGCGCGCACATGTTCGGCGACAATTCCCAGCCTTTCGAGCACGATGTCCGGCCCCTTGTCAGGGCTATCGGCAAATCGCCCGAGCAGTGGCAGCGAGCAGACCTGCTCGACTACTGCTTAAAAAACGGCATCCAGATCGTGAACTTCCGCTACACGGCGCTGGATGGAAAGCTCAAGGAACTGCGTCTCCCGGTCAACTCTTTCAAGTATCTCGAGAAGATCCTTACCGCCGGCGAACGCGTCGATGGCTCGAGCCTTTTCCCCGGGCTCTTCCCGACGACGGAGAGCGATCTCTACGTGCTACCGGTCTATCGCTGGGCCTTCATCAACCCCTGGGCCCCGGATGAGCTTGAAATCGTCTGCCGCTACGCCAACCGCGAAGGAAAGCCCGCCCCCACCCCAGACAACGTGCTGGCGAACGCTTGCCAAAGCTTCCGCGAGGTCGCCAAGGCCGAGCTACATGCACTGGCCGAGCTGGAGTTCTACGTGATTACCAATCACGAAGACGAACGCTTCAGCGGCCGCCCACAGCGCAACTACCACCAGTCGAGCCCCTACCTGCACAGCCGCCCCATCGTCGACGAGATCACTCGAGTCGTCAGCCAGGTCACCGGCAACGTCAAATACTGCCACAGCGAGGTGGGCTACATCGATCGCATCGAATCCAGCGAGAAGGAGATCGATGGGAGGCGCGTCGAGCAATACGAACTTGAGTTCGACCTAATGCCGATGGAAGACCTCGGCTGCTGGCTCACCGTCGCCCGCTGGCTGGTGCGAGAGATCGCTAACCGTCACGGTGCCTCGGTCACCTACCTGCCCAAGCTCGACGAGGGTATGGCCGGCAGCGGCATGCACCTCCACCTCGCCATCATGCGAGACGGCGTCAACGTCATGCAAGAGGCTCCCGGAGAACTCAGCGAGGATGCTCTCAAACTCATTGGCGGCATTCTGGAGAATGCTCCTTCCCTGACCGCCTTCGGCAGCACGGTCGCAGCCAGCTACCTTCGACTCGTTCCCGGCCAAGAGGCACCGACCAAGATTTGCTGGGGCTATCAGAACCGGGCCTCGCTGGTTCGTGTGCCGCTGTCCTTCGCCTGCAAGGAACGCCTCGACACGGTCGTCAACCCAAACGAGAGCGGAGACTATCCGCAGAACCTCGCCCGGCCGACCGTGGAGTATCGCAGCCCGGACGGAAGCGCCTTCCCGCAGCTTCTCCTTGCAGCAGTCACCCAATGCGCGGCGGCAGGCCTGGCGAGCAAGGACAGCCTGGAACTCGCGAAGAAGCTTGCGGTGCCTCGCGGCACCGCCGGCGATCTAAGCCACTTCGAGCAGCTGCCTGCCACAGCGGTCGCCGCCGGCCGCCAGCTTGAACGCTCCCGGACGTTCTACGAAGAGCATGGCCTCGAGCCGCGCTTGATCGACCTCGTCATCACCAAGCTTGAGGACGAAGAGGATCTCGGCCTGAGCGAGAAACTCAAGCGGCTGCCGGCAGCAGAGCGCCTGGCTGCGAGCCGCAAGCTCATGCACAAGGACCTGCACAAGCATTAGTGAGAGCGAGCAGGCCGTGAAAAACGGCCTGCGTATTCTGGCCCTTTACTTGCGGCCATTTCCGCCCCGGCCAGTAGGCGAAGAGCTTCCTCTTCGCAGCTCCGCCTCGTAGCTCCGGATCGCTTGCTCAGTCTCGCGATTCGGGCTGCGCCGCTTCATACTCTGCGAGAGCTTTCTGATAGGCCTGACGGTAAGGGCCCGGGATAGCCCTAGCCTCGGCCGTAAGCAGGCGGGCAGCCTCGGCACGAAGACCCCGGACAGCATCCTCAAGCAGGGGCAAGGCCAGCACCATACGCAGCCGTCCGGACAGATCCCCCAAAGCCGCGAGAGCAGCATACCGCAGGAGGGGAGGTCCATTCGCGAGCGCCTCACGCAGCGCAGAGAGAACCCTCTCCGAACCTGTGCGCCCTAATAGCGACAGAGCCGTGGCGCGCACCATCAACGCCGTTTCCTTATCCCTGACCAGGCGGAGCAAGGCATCGACCTGCGAGGGAGCATTCTCCCATGCCTTTGCTAGCACCTCACCATAGTGCGGCTTCACATGGATGCGCTTGTCGCCAAAGTGCGCGGCAAACGCATCCTCTGCCCAAGCAGCGTCCTTGTCGTCATGGCAGCCGTTGCAGGCATTGGGCGTGCCGATAGTCATCGTCAAGTCCGGACGCGGCACTCGCATCGAGTGATCCCGGCGCGGATCCACGACCATGTAGCTGCGCTCGGGCATGTGACAGTCCACGCAGGCACTGCCCTCAGCACCCGGTTCGTGCAAGTGATGCGCCCGGCTCGCAAAGTGCTCGGGATCGTGACAGCGCACACAAAGCCCATCCCCTGGAACGAGGAGCTTCATCGAGTGAGGGTCATGACAGTCGCTGCAAGTCACGCCCTTGCTGTGCATCTTGCTCTGGAGAAAAGAGCCCCAGACATAGACCTCGTCGCGAATCTGCCCGTCTGCAAAGTACAGCCCCTCTTCCATCAAGGAGGGTTGATGCGATTCCAGTAGCGGCTCGCCCGGATGAGCCAAGTCAGCAATCCGAGTTCGACGCGAGTGGCAAGGAGCGCAGGTCCTGATCTCCCGGCAGTCGGCAGCAGCGGGCCTCCTGCTAGCGTGCTGTTGGCCCGGCTCACGGACCCGGGTCGCCCGCCCGACGAAACTGAACTCAGGAAGCTGGACCGCCCCCCCGCAAGCAACAATAAGGAGGAAGAAAGAAAGAGGCGGCGAGAGCAGGGCAAAGCAGAGTAAGAAGCAGGGAGCGCGACATTTGCTGGCACTGGCAGTTTGTCACAAGAGTCTAACCAAGCACTCCCAGGTATTCACCCGGAAGCGGAGCTGGCGAGACCCGGTACCTGCCGCGAGCCTGGAGAGCATGCTCTCCAGGCTCGCGAAGCATTCCCTATCGGCTCAGGGTCACCCCTCTGGTCAGGACCGAAGAGGTTCTGAGTTCAGCGGGCTCACTGCAGGCCAATCACCAGACCGGCATTGATGCGCTTGCTTCCGGAAAGACCAAAGCTATTGCCTGTGTAGAGGTAGCTGATGCCAGTACGGCGGTAGGGTTTGACCCACTGGAACTCGACACCGTTGGAGGCGACCAAGGGCAGCAGGGAAGAAGAGGCCGTATCCAGCGAGAGGAACTGACCATATACCCGCTGCCCATTCAGGCTATTCTGCGCCGGGATAGGCATCGTAACCCGAGCAGTGCCGCTGGAGGTCGCTGAAAGCGGGAACAGCAGGTCGAGAGACGTGTAAAGATAGCAAGGGCCGGAAGGACTACCCTGCTTGTGGCCCGGGAACAGGAAGGGCAGCTTGAAGGCCGCGAACTGCGTACGGCTAAAGCCGATCACGCCAATCGCCATGCTGTTGCGCCTGAGGTTACTGCCATCGAGATAAAGCGTCCCGACCTTTCCTCGCCAGTTCATGCTGCTCGAACCCCGAGCGCTCATCGCAAAGTCTTCGGCCGAGTGGATGCAGCCTGTCCCGAAAGGTTGCACGGCGAGAGCCGGGTTGGTGTTGCTGTAATCGCGGCTGGCATCGAAGTAAATCGTCCGCCGCAAATCCTGCTGGCCAGAGATCTGCGCCTCCCAGCAGAGGCCGCCGCTCGTGCCGTCGAAGGAGTAGGGCTGATCGAACTTGAGGATGAACTCGAAGGGCATGGCCGTGTGCTGGACACGCGTTGCAGGCCAGTTGACCTTCTTCGAAAGGACCACGGTGCGCTTGTTCGTGCCGTGGTTTTTGTCGAAGGAAGCGTCGATCTTGCCGTAGGCAAGCTTCGCGGTCGACAGCTTCAACGTCACTCGAAAGCTAAAGGCGTTGCTGCGAGGCGGGATGCTATAGCTGCCCGCTTCACGACGAAAGGCGAGCTGCTTGATCTGGAGCTTCTTACCCTTCAGCCCATCGTGGATCTGGAGGAAACGCCAACCCGCATTGCTCCGAGCACCGAAGGGCATGCTAAAATACGTCGCAGCTTCGACGCCCTTGGCAAAAGCGGGATCGACAACCGACTGTGCGGAGAGGCTACTCAGACAAAGGCAAAGCCCAAGCGGAAGAGCAAAAAGAGAAGAGTGCATAGTGCTAACCATGGATTGACAGGATCTTCAGACGAGTTACAGGGGGGGGTGAAGAGAAGGGGAGGGTGCGAAGTCTAGCACAGCATAAGGGGGCCGGGAAGAACAATCCCTCCAGGAAGACCGCAAGAAAACAGGGCTTCACACAGGTGTCTCAGAGCCTCCGAAGAACACCTCAAACAAAACACTCACGAGAGATTTGCCCCGTGCACGATTCTTCCAATAGCAAGGCAAGAATCCAGGGAGTCCCTGATGGCGAGGTAAATCAAGCAACTAAGTTAAGCTGCGCCGGTAATCGCGTCGGCATCGAATAAACCCCCAAATTGCTAGTCACCTCGCCAAGCCCAGCTGCTCAGAAGCAAACAAGGAGAGCCCAGGGTCAATGCGAAGGGAACTAAGCGACAAAAAGCTGTTAGGGAGCCCCCGCCCCTCAGAACTCATAGCGACTCTCGCAGGCCGCCCCTTCCTGAGGGCAGGCTGCACATTCCTCAGACAGATCGGTCGGATCCTCAGGCGGGTGGTCCCGAAACGACAGCGAGAGCACCCCATCGCCACGGCAGACGTCGAGGCAAGTGCCGCAGCGCGTGCACTCCGGATCACTGACCGAGCTGTGCCCTGCGAGCACGTGCCCTTTCATGACATCAATTCCCATCGGGCAATGGATCGAGCACTGCTGACAAAGCCTCCTTCCCGCTTCCTTCGGATGGATGCGGATGCGGAGGGGACTCCAGCTCCCGAGCAAGGCGTACAAGGCACCGATCGGACATAGACTGCGACAAAACACCCGCGGAACAAGGAACTCGAGCACCAGGATCGCAAGCATCACGGCGATGAAGAGTCCACCGAGCAGGAAATCGCCTCGGAAGGTCAGCGCCCAAAGCATCCACTGGATCGGCGAAACCATGCCAAAAACCGGCAAGGCGACCTGCAAGCTGGTCAGCAGAAAGAGCAGTAGGAGAAAGTACTTCGGCCAGGTTGGCGCCGGATAACTGGGGAGCCGCCGTTTCGTCAGCTTCCACAACACGCGGGCCAAGCGTTCGCGCCCGGCGTGCAGCAACTCCAGCACCAAGCCGAAGGGGCAGAGCCAGCCACAGAAGAGTCGCCCGAGCAGCAGATACACCGCGGTGACGAGACCTAAGCCCAAAGCCAGATGAAAGGACGGCCTCCGAGCTGCGAGCATCTGCTCAAGAGCGCTAAGAGGATCCGCAAAAGGCACGATGCCGAAGAGCCGCGTCGAGGACAGGGAGCCACGCAGGTAGGGCCACCACAGCTCGCTACCTAGGGTCAGCGCGAGCAGGAAGGCCAAAGCCGTACTACGGTGCGCCCAGGTCCAGCGGGGAAAATGTGGATAACGTGGAACTGGCATCTCAGCCACCCTTGGCCACAGACTTCTCGCGATCCAGTTCAGCCCGCGGCACGATCCGGATCGACGAAGGCTCGGTCAAACAGGCGTAATCACAAAGCCCGCAGCCAATGCAAACTTCGGACACGATCTTGGCTCGCCCCCGGAAGTCGGTCACAAGAGCTTGGTTGGGGAATGGGCAGGCATGGAAGCAGGACTTACACATGGTGCCGTTCCACGCATAACAGCGCTCCTCGTCGATAACCGCGACGCCCATCTCGATATCCAAGAGCTGCGCTGGCTTCTGCAAGGCATGGGTCGGGCACGCAGCGATGCATTGCAACTCGTCCCGCCCCGAACAGAGGTTGCAGGAGCAGTCCCTGGGAATGCTGTACGGCGTCCCTATCGCCACCCCGGCACTCGGACCCGCCAGTTGCAGTGGGCGATCGACGTATTCGCGTGGCTCGGGCGCTTCGGGATCAAACTGCGCTTCGTAGCTCTGACGCTCGGTCAGTTCCTGCTCGGGGCAGGCCTCCACACACTGTCCGCAGCGAATGCAGTTCGCGAGGAAATGCGCCTCATCCTGCGCTCCTGGTGGGCGCAGGAGCAGGGGCCCATCAGCCTTGGCTGCCTCGAAAACCGAAGCCAGGATGCGACTGCCAAGCGCAGCTGCCACGACCCCGGCCCCAGCCCGAGCGGCGAATGCGCGACGCGACAGCGACGCTTCGCCACGAACCTGGCTCACTGTCCTTCCTTACCCTGGCGTAGCTGATCGGCCTCATCGGCAGGGATTTCCCGCATGTCGGTGTAGACCGGCCAGGAGCCAAGCACGCCTTCGAGTCCACTGATCTGTTCTCGAAGAATGCGATCCGCCTCTTCGACACTCTCTGCTTCGATCAATATCCCCATGCGCTCTAACTCGTCCTCGATAGGAAAGGGGGTTAGCGCAGGATCGGCCTGAACTGTCTCCCAGACACGTTGGCGATCTTGGACTTCGACGCGGGCAAGAACTCCGACGATTGGCATGGCATAGCTCCTGGTGGCTGGTGAACCATGATTGCAGCAGCACACAGCAACCCAGGCCCTCAGTCACAAGGCGCAAAGAGCCCAAGTAGAGGTGGGGAAGCATGCCCCCCCAAACTCCGAAGGTCCAATAGGCCTTTGATGTGAATAGAAACGGGGTGGCCAAGAACACCACAACAACAATCAATACTGAGAACGGATCGCAAGAGATGGCAGCAGAGCTGCCCTCTGCGAGCTATCGGAAAACGCCCCCCTCACAGCCCAGCCTCCCAGTTCTTCTTCGGCAAGCCCCTGGGTAGTCCCGGGTGAAACAAGCCCGGCGCTCCTTGACCTCCCTCCCAAGGCGCGATCCCCAGCAGTCGTTTTTTTGGCAAGTACCCAGCTGGGAAAAGGCCGATAGCCAGGATGCAAGCCGTGCGATGCTCGTCCAAACCGCCCTGCTGACCGAATGCCAAAGCAAGCTGCCCTGATCGTCGGACTGGACCGCTGTGACGACAGCGTGATCGGAATCCAGCCCGGCAACGAAGCTCGTGCACGCGCCAGCGCCAGCTTGCTATCGCACCCCTGCCTCGGCGCCTTCGGGAACGAAGCGGTCGAAGTCTTGCTCGGAGCCCGAGTCCAAGTAGCGAGCCTCCAGTCAGCCCTGCATCGCTTCCTGGTGCGCAAAGCCAGGACCGATTCCCGGCTGCTCCTGCAGCTGTCCCTTCCGATCGTAGAAGTGAAGCTCGGAACCGCCCGGCGTCACCACTTCGTGACCCGGGACCTTCCCGTGCGACGGCTCCTAGAGGACCCCTTCGCCTCGGCGAGCGTCGAAGACCTGCTGGGAAACCTACTCTCTTGGAGTCCAGCCGCCGAAATCCTGGTGCTATTGGACAGCCCACTGCTCGGCCGCATCGAGCGATACCGCAACAATGCCCGCCCTCATCTCGGGGCCCCGGAAAGCGGTGCTCGACTCCCAATGATTCTCCCCGAGCCGGGCCGGGTCATCGTCAGCAGCACGGAGCCGGCAAGCGAAACCATCTGCGCCAATCTTCCCCAACTGCTCTCGCAGGCTGACCCAAGCCAGCAACGCCCCTTAGTTCGCGGCAGAGAGCTCCTCGAACGCCTCGCGCAAGAACAGGGTTCCCGCCTGCAAATCGACGGCATGGGCCCCGAACAGCTCTCGGTCGAGATCTGCTACCCAATGACGGCCAAGGCCAAGGCTCAGCTCGCCCAGCAGCAACGTCCCGAGATCAGCGAACCGCACCCTTTGGAGCAACTGGCCACCCAGCTGCGACATCTATCTCAGAACCCCGAAACCGACGATGCCGGACTCCAAGAGTTGATCGGTACGGCTGCATGCCGTGAGAAGGATGGCAAGCAACTGGGCGGCGAAGAACTCGAAGCATCGATTCTAGACTCCTGGCGGCTGAGCTACGGCGAGTTGCCCGAGAGCCTTAGAGCCCGGCGCAAAGAACTCTTCGACCATTCACTCGATCGGGTCACCACCTGGTTTCAACCGATCGTACGCCTGGGGCGGAAGCATGTGCGCATTGCCGGCTGGGAGGCCTTGGCGAGGGACGCATCGACACAGAAGACACCGGAACAGCTCTTCCAATGCGTCGAACTCTGGGGCGACCCCTTCTTCGCCGACTTCGATGCACACATGGCCGAGACGGCAGTTGAACTCTTCCACCACTTAATTGGGCGAAACAGGGCACTGTCCTCGCGTAGGGATCTCTACGAACTCTCCATCAATGTCTATCCCCAGTCGCTAATGAGTGAGCATTACTTAGCGCGACTGGCCGACCTCCTCGAAGCCGAACTCATCCTCCCCGAGAGACTGGTGCTCGAGATCTCGGAAAAAATGGAGCTGCCTTCGCCCGACGAAGAGACCGGAGAGGATCCTTTCCGTGACATGCTCAAACGCTACGTGCGGGAGCTCGGCGTGCACTTCTCGATCGACGACCTCGGCGAAGGACACGCGACGGTCGACAAGCTACAGGACCTCGACCCTCTGCACGTAAAAATCGATCGCGGAGTGCTCCTTCATGAATACGCGGCATCCGAACTCGGCTACCTGATCGACCTTGTCGGACCAGGCCATCTGAGCCCTTCCTGCATCGTCGTCGAAGGTGTCGATGAGGATTGCCCACTCACCCTGCCAGAGCTTTTCGATATCGGTGTAAAGTTCGTGCAGGGCTTCTCGATTGCACGGCCATCACCGGAGCTTTATCCCCTCGATCAAGATCTCGCCGAGTTCCTTGCACATAGCCTGAGCGAAGAGGTTGCTCCTAAGCTGCCCGAATAGCGCGCCCCAGCAATCAGCAAAGGATCCGGCGCAGCGAAAGATCCGGCGCCCTAATCACGAGGACGATCGCCGCAGCCCTCGAACGAAGGCGGCTCCCGCTGCGCGAGAATCCTCTGCACGCACTTGGGCTCGGGCTCCTCAAAAACCCCTTGCTCAAAAGCCAGCACTGTGCACTCGTCCATGCACAGCTGCAAAAGCTCATTACTCTTCAGAAGGTGCTCGCGATTTCGCGGCTTGCCAAACTCCTCCTGGCCCTCCATGAAGGTTTCGTAGATCAGAACTCCCCCATAGTTGAGTGCAGCAAAAAGCTCCGGGAAGAGGGGGCGCCAGAGATAGTTGGTGACAACGATCGCGTCGAACTGCTCTTCACCCAGGGGCCAGGGACCACCAGTCTCAAGATCGGCCGCCAAGGCCTCCAACCCTTGCTCCTTGAGCAAGTCACCCAGCTGGGAAAGGTCCTTGTCCACCGCCACGACCTGATGCCCTTCCCGGAGCAGGACCCGGGCATGTCGCCCATGTCCGCAGGCAAGATCGAGGACCCGCGAGCCCTCTTCGAGACAGCCAACGGCTGTCGTGACCCAAGGCGAAGGACCTTGCCGCTTTCGGCGTTCCCGCCGGAGAGCATCCTCATCAAGAGATTGTTCTGCAGCCCCAAGACTGATCGATGGAAGCGGAGCCTCCTGGGTGGCTCGGGGCTTCTCGACAGCCGGCTTCTGCGCGGCAAGCTTCTCCGCAGCATCGAGCGGCACGAAATGGAGCTCGGCCGCCCCCATCGGATAAGCCAGCCAGCGGCAATCGATGTTGGCGTTCTGCACCGGAATCCGGCGACGAGCACGTAGCCCCAAGGCCTTGGTCAGAAACTTGTCACCGGAGAGGATCCACGCATCGGCTCCATCAGCATGATCGTGGAGGAAGCTCCCGAGATCCCGCCAGGACTGCGTCAAATCACTGCCACGGCCAATGCGTTCACCATAGGGTGGATTGCAGACAACGATTCCTGGCGCCTGCTTCGGGCGCAGTGAAGACACTGGGGAATGCTCAAAGCGCACCAGCTTGGCAACCCCTGCCGCTCGGGCACTGCTCTTGGCGATTTCGATAGCACCTGCATGCCGATCGGCTCCCAAGAGATCGAAAGGCAGGCTTTGTGCACCCGAGCCCTCAGCCTCCTGGCGTAGCTCCCGCCACAGCGATTCATCAAGATCGATCCAACGCTCAAGGGCAAAGCGCCGCTGCGCACCTGGAGCCCGTCCCGACGCCAACAAGGCCGCCTCAATCACGAAGGTCCCAGACCCGCACATCGGGTCCAATAGCGGGCTGCTGCGATCCCAACCGCTGAGGAGCAGGAGTCCGGCGGCAATGGCCTCACCGAGCGGCGCCTTCACCTGCAGTGGCCGATATCCCCGCTTGTGCAGGGACATCCCGGCAAGGTCGCGAGAGATCACCGCCTCATCCTCACGGATCAATAGCCGCAAAGGGAGGTCCGCACGGTTCTTGTCGACATTGGGCCGACGCCCGTGACTCTTGCGGAAGCGATCGGCAATCGCGTCTTTCAGGACGAGAGCGGCAAACTTGGAGTGGGTGATTTTTGAGTCGCGAACCTTACCTTCGATTTGAAAGGTCTGGTCCACGTCCATGTACTGCGACCAGTCGATGGCGAGGGCGCCCTTGTAGAAGCGGTCGCGAGTGCTGGCGTCGATCCGGTGCAGGATTTCCTGCACCCGAATCGCGGAGCGAAGCCAAAGCACGGCCCGATAACCGAGGGCACGATCGCCGAAGAACTCGGCGCCGCCGGGAATCGAATGCACTCTCTCGGCCCCCAGGCTTCGGAGTTCGTGGGCGAGAGCAGGCTCCAAGCCCAGGGAACAGGGCGCGTAGTATTCGATCGACATTGGCCGGACTTTCCGCCCCACAGCAGGCAGGGTCAAGCTCAAGGCAGCCCTACTTTGCCAGCATGCGGTTCACATAACGCCCATCGTCGGTCACTTCCGCCCCCAGCACCGCAGCAATCGCCGGTATCGGCTCCGGAACCAGGTCTTCGTGGCTGAGTTCGACCTCACAAAGCCATAGCTCCCGGTCGCAAAAAACATCCACCAGCCATTCCTGCTTCGGATCGGCTGTAGGAGGCCGGTAGCGCTTCTTTTGCACTCGGCAACCTAGCGTCAGTGGCCACAAGACAGCAAAGAGCTCGGCGCTAGCCTCCTCCTCTAGCTCCAGCCGCCGAATCCCGCGGCCAGCCTTGACGCATCGGAAATACCGCTCTTCGCCGCCTCGCCGAATCCTCCGAACACGCTCCTGCAGTTTTTCTCCCGGCAGCCAGCCCTGGTCGATCTCTTCGCAGTCCCAGCTGGCGAAGCCCTCGGGCAAAGCCTCCAGGAGGTATTTCCGTTCGATCTCGACCCCTTGTTCCGGCAACGAGTTTTCAAGTCCAGCTTGCAGGTTTGCAAGATGGCCAAACAGCTCGCGGAGAGAGAGAGGATTCTCCTCACCAAGCCAAAGCCGAGCGAAAGCAGCAAAACTCTGTTTGAGACGCTCGCGATTACGCCGAGCGAGTTCGAGCAAGCCCGGTTCAAGGCCAAGCGCTTTCTTCTCGGTTTCGGACAAGTCCCCCCCATCAAGAAGGCGGCTGAGCTCCGCGGCGAGCTCATAGGCCCCGATGATCTCAAGGAGCTGGCCCTGCAGCTGCTTCACGCACGGGAGGGCAGGAGCAAGTCCAGGCAAAAGCAGCGCGCTAGTAGCTTCGAGGAGATCATGCAGGCGTTTCACCGCCAGCCGCAGCGCATACAGCTCGTCCTGATCCTCGACGCCTTCCATCCCCTTGAGTGCGACCTGAAGATCCCTGGCAGAGCAGCCGAAGCGCGAAGCAAGCTCGCTACGAAAACAAGAAGACGCATCCGCCAGGGGCCCCAGCTTGGCAGAACTCAGGCTCAGCTTCAGACCTTGGCCTAGTCGCCGAAGCAGGGCGTCGGAGCCCTCGAGCATCTGCTCTCGCACCCGCTCTCGGCCAGCACTCCAACGCCGCTGCCATTGGCCAGCAAGGTAGGACAGCCCCCTGAACTCTTCAGTCGTCAAAGCCTCGCCGAGTGACTCCAGCTGAGCAAGGGCGAGCTGGGCCTCCACTGTTGGCCGCATCGCCTGCTCCAGCTGTCGCAGAGCCTGGTATTCCTTGCCGGGCAGCGCCGCCCCCAAATGCCGCCGCCAAGACTTGGCCCAGGAGCAGAGCCTTGGCACGGCAAGCAGGAAGTCCTGAAGGGCATCCTCCTCATCGGCCACGCGCAGACGCTGGGCCGCAGCCAGGCTCTCTTCGAGAAGACGGTAGGTGAGCCGGCAGCACGCCTCTTCGGGCGAACGCTGGAGTAGATCATCGGGTACTTGAGAAGGCATCGAGCACGGGAGCTTAGCAGGCCATTGGCGAAGTCTCCCGCACAGCGAGCCTCGCTTGTCCGCGGCGGAGTGCCTAGCTTGTCGCACTGCGCCCTAGCAAGGAGTCCCAATGCTTCGACCCTCCCTCCCGGCGGCACTCGTGCTCGCCCTCTTCGCCGCCTGCCAGCTCCCCCCACAAACGGAATCGGCAGCCCCCCCCAAGCCGGCCTTCGACAGCGGGAACTGGCGTTCCCTCTTCGACGGCAAAAGCCTTAGCGGATGGACCACCAAAGGCGGCCGCTACGACGGCAAAGCCAAGTGGAGCGTCGAGGACGGCGCCCTGGTCGGGCGTGAAGGCCCAAACAAGGCTGGCGGCCTGATCTACACCAAGGATCGCTACCGCAGCTTCGCCATGACCCTGGAGACGCGCATCGACTACCCCTTCGACTCGGGCGTCTTCGTGCACATGCGGCCTGAGGCAAAAGGTCTGCAGGTCACCCTCGACCACCGTCCCGGCGGAGAAATCGCCGGGATCTATTCCGAAGGCTGGCTGCACCACAATCCCGATGGCGAGAAGCTCTTCCCCAAGAACGAGTGGAACCTGGTGGAGCTGCGGGTGACGGGCTTGACGCCGCGGGTCGAGGTCTGGCTCAACGGCAGCAAGAGCTGCGACTGGACCCGGGCTGCGGGTCTGCCAGGCTTTGCTCTCGATGGGCTGATCGGCCTGCAGGTCCATGGCAACCGTGGCGATCCCGCGACCCGCACCGCGAGCTTCCGCAATGTGAGGATCCTCGAACTACCCACCGTGGACCCGGCACTGTTCGCGATCGATGCCAAGGGCCAGCTGCAAGCCACAGACAAGGCCAAAGAAGCTGGCTGGAGCAACCTCCTCGCCAACGGAACCCAAGACTGGAGCTTCGTCGGCGGCGCCCTGAGCGACGCCTGCCGGATCAACGACGGCGTCCTTGAGTTTCCCAAAAAGGGGCCGGGCGGCTACCTGCGGACCAAGGAGAGCTATCGCGACTTCGAGCTGCGCCTCGACTTCAAGATCGCGCGAATGGCCAACAGCGGCCTCTTTCTCCGTGGTGACGTCGAGAAGGGCAATCCCGCGTTTTCCGGCTGCGAGGTGCAGATCGTCGACGACTTCAACTGGGAGCGGGTCACAAGGACCAAGCTGAAGCCGACGCAGTTCACCGGCAGCCTCTACGCGGCGCTAGCCCCGGGTGACCGCGAGGCGCTTCTACCGATCGGTCGCTGGAACAGCTACCGCGTCTTGTATGTCGGCTCGCAGCTACGCGTAGAACTCAACGGCCGCGTCCTCTACGACGTCGACACCAAGACCCTGAAGGCCGAGCCGCCCTTCGTCCAGCGCGCTGGCGAGGGCTTCATTGGCCTGCAGCGCCACGCCCCGAAGCAGGTCGAGGACGAAGTCTACGCATCCTTCCGCAATATCTGGCTGCGCCCGATCAAGCGGGAGCAGTAGCAGGGGCAAACGGGCAGCTGCCGATTGTCGCAGCTGCCCCGCCCTGTCTCAGCGGAAGCGCGTGTGCCCCGGCATAGGCAGCGCCGGCGCCGCGACATCAACCCAGTCGTATTTCTCCGGCGCCAGGCTCTCTTCGCTATTCAGCATCTGCTCCCAACCGATGCTCTGGCCGGTATACGCAGCCTGCCGTCCCAAGATCGCCATCAGCGTGCTCTTCGCCATGTAGTCGCCGTTGTTGATCGGCTCACCCGCACGAATCGCCCGGAACAGGGCGTCATGCTCGAGCTGATACATGTTTCCCTGTGGGCGCTTGGTCTTGAACTTGGTCTCACCTTCGATGCGACCGCTGTAGCTGGCAATGTGGCAGATCCCCTTGGTCCCGAAGATGTGGTCGCTGACGTCAGCCTTGCAGCCGTCCCACTGCCGACAGGAGCTATAGACCCGCCTGCCATCTTCCCACTCGTAGATAATCGCGAAGTGGTCGTAGATGTTGCCGTATTTTTTGTCCGTGCGAACCTGACGGCCCCCCACGCCAAAGGCACGGGCAGGAGGCTGGTCCTTCATCGCCCACATTGCCTTGTCGAGGCTATGGATGTGCTGCTCGGTGATCATGTCGCCGCTCAGCCAATGGAAGTACAGCCAGTTGCGGATCTGGTATTCCATGCGGCTCCACTCCGGCTTGTCACCACGGTGCCAGAGACCGTTGGTGTGATAGGTAACCTCCATCGAGCGTAGATCGCCAATCGCTCCCTCGTGCACCAGATCCATGGTCTGACGCACGGTATCCGCATAACGCCAGCAAAGACCGGAAACGATGGACAGGCCCTTTTTCCGCGCAAGTTCGCAGGTCGCCATTACGCTGCGCACGCCGGGGGCGTCCGTCGCCACCGGTTTTTCGCAGAAGACATGCTTGCCCTGCTCAATGGCATAACGCAGGTGTATCGGGCGGAAATGCGGGGTCGCGGCCAGGCAAACAACATCGCAGCTATCGATCACCTTTTTGTAAGCGTCGAAGCCCCAAAAAACATGGTCAGCGTCAACCAGCACCCGCTCCTTGATGTCATCGACCCTCTTTAGGGAGCTGAGCTTGCCACGCACTCGATCCTCGAAGGCATCCCCCATCGCCACCAGCTGGCAGGCCGGATCAGCGCGCAGCGCGTTGACCGCCGCTCCCCCCCCACGCCCGCCACAACCAACCAGGCCGACCTTGATTTGCTCGCGCCCCAGGACATGGGCACGGGCGGCGACAGCTGCGCTGGGACTCAGGGCACTCGCAGCGAGCACCGCCCCTGAGCTGCCTAAAAAACTACGACGAGAGACTTCGTTCGACCCAGGGGACTTCTGGCTGGCCATCTGGCCTCCTACGAATGTTCAAGGGCGGGATAAGCCGGCGACGGTGCCTCTTCATTGCGAGGCGGAAACCGGCCGGGCAGGCTGGCAACATAGCGCCCCCCGTCTCGATCGGAGCCTGCAATGAACGAGCCTCTTTCCCGTCGTCGATTCCTCCACGTCGCCGCTGCAAGCGCCATGGCCCCTGTAGCAGCCCAGGCCGCCGTCGGCCAAGTCGGCGCCAATAAACAGAAAGCCAAGGCGCCAGCTGTCGACAAACTCGAAATCAAACTGGCGGTAAAGCTGGGGATGCTTCGGGAGAAGCTCTCGCTCCGCGACAAGTTCATGCTCCTCGCCGACCTGGGGTTCGACGGCGTAGAACTCGACTCCCCAAACAACTTCGATTGCGAAGAGGTTTTGGCGGCCCGTGACCAGTCCAAACTGCAAATCCCAGGCACTGTCGATTCGGTTCATTGGCACAACACCCTTTCCAACCCCAGGCCCGAGATCAGGGCCAAGGGCCTGGCCGGTCTACGCACCGCCCTGAAAGACGCGCACGACTACGGTGGTAGCAGTGCCCTCCTCGTCCCCGGCGTGGTCCGCAAAAACATCCGCTACGACCAGGTCTACACCCGCAGCCAAACGGAAATCCGCAAGGCCATCCCCTATGCGAAAAAGCTTGGGGTTGCGATTGCCATCGAAAACGTCTGGAACGGCTTCCTGCTCAGCCCAGTCGAGGCCTGCCGTTATCTCGACGAATTCGACACAGACATGGTTGGAATGCACTTCGATGTCGGCAACATCGTCCGCTACGGATTTCCCGAGCACTGGATCTACGCCCTGGGAAAACGGATCCTCAAGCTGGACGTCAAGGAATACAGCAAGAAGAGGGGATTTGGCGTCCACCTCATGGAGGGCGATTGCGATTGGCCGAGCGTCGTAAAGGCCCTCAAAGCCATTGGGTATTCCGGCTGGGCAACCGCGGAAATGCGTGGCGGCGACCGCAAGTGCTTGGCCTCCATCCACGAACGCATGAGCAAGATTTTCTCGATGTAATTGGAAGGATCCATGAAAAGCAGCAAAGGCTACTACACACAGCCGACGGTCCACGGGGAGCGAATCGTCTTCGTATGCGAAGGCGATCTCTGGTTAGTAAGCACCGAGGGCGGCACTGCAACACGGCTGCACGCGACCCCGGGCACGGCCAATTTCCCGCGTTTCTCGCCCGACGGCAGGCGCATCGCCTTCACCGGGCGTGATGACGGGCCGGCCGAGGTCTTCGTAATGGACGCCGATGGCGGGGTTCCCGAGCGCCGCACCTGGCTCGGTGCCCCACTGACCCGGGTCGTCGGCTGGACTTCTGACGGGAAGAGCATCCTCTTTTCCAGCGACTCCGCCCGCCCCTTTATGAAATGGATGGAGCTGTATCAGGTCGCGGCAGCCGGCGGCCTGGTCCAGGCCCTGCACCACGGTCCGGCCTCGACCCTGTCCCTGGCAGCCAAGGGCAAGGGCCGGGTCATCGGCCGCAACTCCTCCGATCCCGCGCGTTGGAAGCGTTATCGCGGCGGCACCGCTGGCAAGATCTGGATCGATAAAACCGGACGTAACAACTTCGTCGAGATGCTGCAGTTGCCAGGCAACCTCGCCGACCCGATGTGGATCGGTGATCGCATTTGGTTCCTGAGCGACCACGAAGGCCACGGGAATCTCTATTCCTGCAAGCCAAGCGGCGAGGACCTGCGCCAGGAGACCAAGCACAAGGACTTTTACCTGCGCTACCCCTCCACCGACGGCAAGAGCATCGTCTACCACGCTGGCGCCGATATCTGGATCCTCGATATCGCCTCCGGCGAAACTCGCCGGGTCGATATCCACGTGCCTAGCGCCCGCAGCGAGCGAGCCGCACGCTATGTCCCAGCGCAGCGCTGGTTTGAGTCCCTAGACCTCAATCCCGACGGCGCCCACCTGGCCTCCATCCACCGCGGCGGTCTCTTCACCATGGGCCTCTGGGAGGGCCCGGTGCGGCGGCACGGCAAGGCCTCGGCCGAGCGCTTCCGGCTAGCAACCTGGCTGAGCGATGGCAAGCGTCTGGTCGCCACCAATGACGGAGGCGGCGACGAGCAGCTCATCGTTTTCGATACCGCCACTGGCGTGAAGAAAACCCTGCGCGGCGATTTTGGCCGACCATTGAGCCTAGCGGTCGCCCCCAAGAGCAAGGGCTCCAAGAAGGAACTCGTTGCCGTCATCAATCAACGCCAAGAGCTCTACATCGTCGATGTGCTGACCGGGCGTCGCAAACAGATCGCGCACAGCCCACACAGCCGCTTCATGGGCATGGACTGGAGCCATGACGGGCGCTTCCTCGCCTACGCCATCGCCCCCGAACCCAATGCCTCGTGCATCGAGATCTTCGACACGAAGAACGGCAAGACCCAGCGGGTCACGCGTCCGGAGTTCAGCGACGCAGTCCCCTGCTTCGACCCGGAAGGCCGCTACCTCTACTTCCTGTCCGGCCGGGTCTTCGATCCCGTCTTCGAAGCGCACCACTTCAACTACGCCTTCCCCAAGGGCTACAAGCCATACGCGCTGCCGCTGCGCCGCGATCTGCCTTCACCCTTCGCCAAGGAGCAGCGTCCGGTAAAGACCCTTGAGGGTCAGCTACCCGGCGCCAAGCCCGACAGCAAAAAGGGCGAGCCGAAATTCGAGATCGATTTCGACGGCATCGAAGACCGCATCGTCGAGTTCCCGGTGCCCGAAGGGCGCTTCCTGTCGATTGCCGCCACCCAGGGGAGAGTGCTCTTCCTCCGGCAAGCCGTGCTCGGAACCCTCAGCAGGAAGCCCGGCTCTCCCGAGGACATGGCCAGCGCCAAGCTCGAAGCCTGGGACTTCGACAAGGACAAGCTCGAAACCATCCAGGACAAAGTCTCGGGCATAGGCCTCGACCTGCACAAGAAGCTGCTGGCCATTGTCTGCGGCAAGCGGGTGCGGGTCATCAACGCCAAGGGCAAGCCGGCCCCGAACAGTGACAAGCTGCCGGCGGGCCGAGAGTCCGGTTGGATCGACTGGAACCGTATCCGGCTCCTCGTCGAACCCGGAGCCGAGTGGCGGCAGATGTTCCTTGAGGCTTGGCGCCTGCAACGCGAGCAGTTCTGGGACGGTGACATGTCCGGCATCGACTGGGAGGCGGTACGCGACGATTACCTGCCCTTGGTCGACCGTGTCGCAACACGTGCCGAGTTCTCCGACTTGATGTGGGAGATGCAAGGCGAGCTGGGCACCAGCCATGCCTACGAGATGGCGGGCGACTACGCGCCACGCCCCTACTGGCGTCAGGGACGCCTGGGAGCCGAGTTGGCGCCGTCCGCTCGCGGCAACTCTTGGCGCATCGACCGCATCCCACACGGCGATTCCTGGATCGCCAAGGCGAGCTCTCCGCTCGCCGCACCCGGGCTGCAGCTGGCCAAGGGCGACGAGATCCTCAGCATCGGCGGACAGGACCTAACCCGCGACGAGGATCCTCACAAGCACTTAATGCACCATGCTGGGCAGGCCGTCGAACTCAGCGTGCGCAGCAAGGACGCCCGCGGTCGGCGCGCAACCCGCAAGATCGTCGTCAAGCCCATGGCCCAGGAGTTTGCCCTCTACTACCGCGACTGGGTCGAGCAAAATCGCGCCCAAGTCGACAAGGCCAGCAAGGGCAAAATCGGCTACCTGCATCTGCCCGACATGGGGCCGCAGGGCATCGCCGAGTTCGAACGGCACTGGCGCCAGGTCAACCACAAGGAAGGCCTCATCGTCGACGTGCGCTGGAACGGCGGCGGCCACATCAGCCAGCTGGTTCTCACTCAGCTGCTGAAGCGCCGCGTCGGCTATACCAAGAGCCGCTGGGGCGCCCCGACCAGCTACCCGCGCGAGACCATGGATGGCCCCATCGTCGCACTGACCAACGAATATGCGGGCAGTGACGGCGACATCTTCAGCCACTCCTTCAAGCTCCTTGGCCTCGGCCCACTGATCGGCACTCGCACCTGGGGCGGCGTCGTCGGCATCTGGCCGCGCCACGCCCTTGTCGATGGCACGGTCACGACACAGCCGGAGTTTGCCTTCTGGTTCGATGACGTCGCCTGGGGCGTCGAAGGGCATGGGACCGATCCCGACATCGTCGTCGACATCACTCCACAGGAATGGGGTCGTGGAGAGGATCCTCAACTCGAACGCGCCATTGCCGAGGTCATGAAGCTCCACCGGAAAAGCAGCCACAAGCCCCTCGACTTCGGTCCGCTGCCGGACCGCCGCAAGCCCGGCACGGGCAAACGCAAAGCCGCGACGAAGAAACGCAGCAGCAAGAAGAGCAGAAAGAAGAAGGCCAGGAAGAAGCGGAGCTGAGTAGGGAGGCGCAGCAGCAAGGCTCCGCGATGACTGCTGCGCCTGCCCCCCTTCCTGGCAAGCCCCAGCCGTATCGACGAGCAGCGGCTTGCCACCAGCCCCCCATGCCGTTCGCTGGCCTGCCCCCGTACGCGAAGCTCCCCCCGAACGAGCAAGAAACTCGTTCGGAGGAGCTTTCGTGTTCGGGGGCACTGAGGATCTGCGCTCGTTTAGAGCGCGATCTCAATGAGTTCGCAACTCACTTCGTGCCCAGGTTCCACTCGGTGCCGTTGCTCATGCCGTAGATACCTGCCGGGATATCGAAGACCAGGCCCTGCCAGTCGAGGACGACACCCTTCAGGGAGTTGGAGTTCGGGATCGGGACCGGGAGAGTACCATTGCCGCCCGGGATCGCGATATTCATCAGGAACGGCGGCTTGATCAGCAGAGAGCCGAAAGGCGTCGGGATCGGGACCGGCATACGGCCGACACCGAGGAAGATGACGCCGGCCTGGGCCGTCGCCAGATTGCCCTTGAACAGAAGGTTCGACGTCGTGCCGAGGATCGGACGCGCGCTCGAAGTCAACTCCGGCACCAAAGTGGAAGTGTTCCCAAGAACGTGCACCCAGACGCGGCCAATCGAACCAGTGCCGTTGTCAGCGATCGGCCCCAGGCCCTTATTGACCTTGTGATCGACCTGCATGATCAAGCGATTGCAGGTAATCGGCTGATTCAGGACGCTCGTCTTCCAGCCACCTTGGCCGTAGCTGTTGTAGTTCTTTCCGGCGGCGCCGCTGTGACAGGCACCTAGAATCGCCAAGTGCTCGCCCTTCTTGAAGAGGATCGGGGACTTCGGGCGCAAAATCGTGCCGGCTTTGCCGGTGCCGTGGAAGACAAGCTCGGCGGCCGTCGGCGTATGCGTAGCCGGGAAAGTGGCCGGTGCTGCCTTTAGACGGTAGACCGAAACGGTCTGGTCCGTCTGCTTGGTCGCATGGTCGTTCGGGCATTCGAAGCCATTGGCAAGGAACAAGCCCGGAGCTTGGAAGTGGAAGCCACGAGTATGCGCGTAGATGTAGTGGCTGCTGTTCTTGGGCATGACGATCGGCGACGGGACGGGCTTATTGAAAGTGCCCTTTCCGAAGTCTTCTGCCATGGCCTTAGACGGGTTGACCGTGATCAGATCCTTCATCGTGATCTTGCTTGGCGGGTGCGTGCCATCGGTCGTCGTCAGCGTGACGCTGAATTTCTTGTCGAAGCCCGTTGCGGTGTAGGTGTAGCTCGGGTTCTGGACCGTCGAGTCGATCTTGTTGTCGCCATCGAAGTCCCAGGCCCAGGTCTTCACGCCACCAGCGGACGAGGTATAGGTCGTGTCGGTGAACTTGACCTGGAGCGGGCTTTTGCCGGAAGTCGGCACCGCGTTGAAGCTGGAGAATAGCCCACTACCCGAGGTGTAGATGATCGACCCGTTCCAGACACGCGGAGAAAAGGGGAATCGACTCCAAGGCGTGTTGGCTGCTGCGCCGAGTGACAGCGAGATGAACGAGTCCTTGTAGGACTGATTTGTTCCGGTGCCGGTCGTATAGGCATGCCCGCTACCAACCGCGATGAGGGCAACAGCGTAGCTGCCCGCCGCCAGGACCACCGGAGTCTTGAGCTTGATCTTCGTGGCGACGTTTCGGCCGGCCGAAACGGCCTTGCCATCATCTACGCCCACCTGCTTCCACAGCGAGGCGTTGCCTTCCTTGCCCACGTAGGTGCTGGGCGCGGTCCAGACCTGAACACCAACGGGCGTATTCGAGGGCGCGCTATAGTTGGTCTCAAGGTCTGTGATACGGATGCTGCTCTTGGCCTTGAGGTCGAAGTAGACGATACCGCCGACACTGCCGCCGTTGTTCGACTGTAAGGTCGTTGTCAACTTCATCTGCGAATGCGCGGTGTTCGCACCCAGGACGAGAGCGCCCAAAGCACCGGCGATGAGGGAAAGATTCTTCATTGGATTGAAACTCTGGAGGAGGAGTAGAACTCAGGACATCAGCTAGCGAGCGATGACTCGGGAGCCAAAAGGGGAACGGGGACTCCATTCTCTCGGGCCGACCGAGTCGGGCACGATGCCTTGCGAACGGTCAATACGCCGCACGGCGAAGGCAAGGAAAGCAGGACTTGCAGCTTGCGCTGCCAGGCAACAGACACAAAACCGAGGGCTCGGGCAAGGGAACTCGGACCCTGCGCCGCAGCTCCGACGCAGGGCATCCCGCATGTGTTCCGTTCATTTCACAAGAACTCAGCTTGGACTCCTCACGCAACCAGGACATCCCATAGGCATCGAAAACGCCGCCTTACTCGCGCAGCCTGCTTTTCCAGCCTCCTGGCAGGCGCTGCCTCAGCGTGAAGCTTTTTCCTTTGGAGGCAGCTTCTTCGCTTTCCCTTCCTTCGGAGGCAGTTCACAGAGCAGTCGAAAGCCTACAAAGGGCGCATCGGTGTGGTACCACACAGACTGGGGGATCTGCGGATCCTGCATCTTCCAATCCGGGTTGCTGGCCATTCGCGCCGCGCAGCGCAGCAGCGCCGCCTCGTCGTACCAAGAGCCTCCCCGAACGATGCGCGGGTAGAGCTTCGTCGGCACATGCACGGGGCTTTTCAGCGGCTCCTTGCCTTGGAAGCGAGCGTAGCCATCTGCGAAATACTGGTCCTGCACCCACTCGGCGACATTGCCGTGCATGTCATAAAGACCCCAGGGGTTGGGCTTGCGGGTGCCGATCTTCTGGTAACCGTCAGGCGAGTTTTCGTCATACCAGGCATATTCCGCGAGCTTGCTCTCATCGTCGCCAAACGAAAAACGCGTCGTGGTGCCTGCCCGGCAAGCCCATTCCCATTCGGCCTCGGTAGGTAAACGGAAAGTCTTACCGGTCTTGGCGCTGAGCCACTCGCAGTAGGTGCTGGCCGCTCTTTGCGTCATGCAGATCGCAGGGTAGCCGTAATGCCCCATGCCGAAGGTCATGTCGGTATAGGGCTTAGTCGGACGAGTGACGGCATCCGCCTTCTTGTCCCGAGCTGTCGCCTTACCTGCGGCAGCCTTGCGACGTTGGCGATCGAGGTCGAGCATCCAGAGTTCGTACTGGTCCCAGGTAACCTCGTGCTTGCCGAGGAAAAAGGCCTTAACCCGCACCCGCCGCTGCGGACCCTCGTCTTTCTTGCGGCCCGCTTCGCTCTCGGGGCTGCCGAGGGTGAAGACCCCACCGGGAATCGGCATCATCTCGAAGGAGATATCGGTGCCGGGAATCTTCTGGGTAAAGGGGACGAAATCCTTGCGCTGCGGCTTCTCGATGCGGAGGCCAGCACTGGCTGCCTCCTGCTTTGCTCTGCCCGCCCCAGCATCCTGCGCCGCAGGCAAGATCGGCAGCAGAACGAACAAGGTGATCCCCAAGAGTCCCGAGTAGACTGTGCACCGCACTGACTCACCTCTCCTTACTCCCGCTCGCAGCGAACGGATGTCTTCGTCCCGAACCAAGCCCAGGCGAGCTCTTCGCGCCGTAGCACGCTCCCTCACCATACCGCTCCTCGCCGTCCTGGCCCTCAGCGCCTGCGCTCGTGAATCAGAGCCCCAGGCTCCGAAGGAGCAAGAGCTCAGGCGATATAGCTTTGCACGCACAGAGATGGGCGTGCCCTTTCGGCTAGTCATCTATGCCGAAAGCCGAGAAGCGGCGCAAGCTGCATCCACAGCGAGCTTTGCTCGCGTGAGCCAGTTGAACGCGATCCTCAGCGATTACGACCCGCAGAGTGAGGTCATGCGGCTCTGCGCCAAGAGCGGCGACGGCAAAATGCATCCGGTCTCGGCCGAGCTGCGCACGATACTCGCCCTATCCAAACACTGGTGGCAGGCCAGCGACGGCGCCTTCGACCCCACGGTCGGCCCCTTCGTCCAACTCTGGCGCAAGGCCCGCCGGACGAAACGACTGCCAAGCGCCGCCGCCCTCGCAAAGGCCAAGGAGCTGGTCGGGCTCGAGCATCTACATATGGCCCCGGTGCAGCGCTTGCTCCGCCTCGAGCGTCCCGGCATGCGCCTGGACTTTGGTGGAATCGCCAAGGGCTTCGCTCTCGACGAGGCCCTGCAGATCTTGCGCCGACGAGGCATCCAGCAGGCCTTGGCCGAAGCCGGTGGCGACATCGCCGTCATGGGCGCGCCTCCCGGCAAAGCCGGCTGGCGCATCGCCGTGAGCCCGGCCGCTGAGCAGGACAGCGCCGGCGAGTTCCTCTTGCTCCGCGACCAAGCCGTCGCCAGCTCGGGCGATCGCTACCAGTTCGTCGAGATCGCGGGCAAGCGCTATTCGCACATCATCGAGCCAGGCAGCGGCCTGGGCCTGACCCGGCGCAGCCTAGTCACAGTGGTCGCGAATACCGGCGCCGCCGCCGATGCCATGGCGACCATCGTCAGCGTCCTGGGTCCGGAGAAAGGCGTCGCCTGGATCGACCGCCAGCAGGCCGCAGCCGCCCGTGCCCTGGCGCTCGGAGACGAAGTCCGCGAACACAGAAGCCGGCTCTGGCGTCGGCATCTCGAAGCAAACAGCAGCCCAAACTCACAGAACTCGAACGAAGGAAAGTAGAACAGGCATGGCCAAGAAACGTCTCGGCATCGGCATCCTCGGCACCGGCTGGGTAGCCGGCGCCCACATCGAAAACTTCAAGAAGATCGACGGCTGCGAGATCGTCGGCATCTGCTCACGCAAGCAAGAGCGAGCTGCGGCCAAGATTGCCGAGCACCAGCTCGTCCAAGCCGAGAGCTACGAAGACTACGACGCCTTACTCGCCCGCGAGGACCTGGACATCGTCGTCATCTGCACCCCGCACCCGGGACATCCAAACGAGACGGTCGCGGCCGCCGAGGCCGGCAAACACATCGTGATCGAGAAACCGGTGGCGATGGAGCGCAAGTCCCTTGAGAGGATGCTCACAGCGGTCGAAGCCAACAAGGTCAACACCAGTGTCTGCTTTGAGCTGCGCTGGATCGGACTGTTCCAGAACATCAAAGCCATGGTCAAGCAGGGCCTGCTCGGCAAGCTCTTCTACGGCGAAACCGGCTACTTCCATGGCATCGGCCCCTGGTACGGCCAATACCCCTGGAACCGCAAAAAAGACATGGGCGGCGACGCCTTCCTCACCGCCGGCTGCCACGCCCTCGACGGCCTGATCTGGCTGATGGACAGCAAGGTCGTCGAAGTCAGCGCCATGAGCAACACCAGCCCACGCAACCCACTCAAGTACGAATACGACACCAATATCTGCGCCATCCTGCGCTTCGAAAACGGAGCCATCGGCAAGGTCGCCACGAGCATCGAATGCCGGCAGCCCTATTCCTTCCCGGTCCTACTCCAGGGCGATAAGGGCACCATCGACGGCGACAAGCTCAGCACCCTGCTCTGGCCGGGAACCAGCGCCGGCAAATGGGCGCAGATCCCAACCGCGCTGCCCGACTCGGGCGATGTCGACGACCACCCCTATCTGGGACAGCTCGAATACTTCGTCGACTGCGTGCGCAAGAAGAAGCGCCCCCACAACGACCTCAAAGCATGTAGCCACGTGCACGAGGTCATGTTCGCCATCCAAGATGCGCTGAAAAAGCGCAAGACCATCCCCGTCCCCAGCACGCCAGGAGCATGACGCAGAGAATGATGAAACACCTAGCAATCCCGGGCCTGGCAGTGCTCTGCCTGGCCACCCCCTTCAACCTCACCGCTCAGGCACAAAAGCCGCCCAAGTTGGTCAAGAAGCTGAGCCCAGTGTCACAGCGCTACCACGAGCTGATGACCAAGGTCCAAAAGGCGCAAAGCCAGCACTATGCCGAGTATCGGAAAAAGCTCGCCAAGGCGCGCAAGGAGGCGAAGGGCAAGCGCCCAGCCGTCCTACCGGCCTTCGCCCCGTACGACCTGAAGCCCCATTTCGCAGAGTTCTGGAAGGCCGCAGGGAGCTTCGAAGGCGAGGATCAGATCAGCTTCCTGCTCTGGATCGTGCGCAACGGCGCGCGCAGTGCCCCAGAGCAATGCAAGAAGGCCTTTGCCCTGCTCCTGGCAGAGCACCATGGCAGCGAGAAGCTGAGGGCCCTGAGCCCGATGCTCGCCTCCCTCTCCCAAGCTCTTGGTGCCGAGACGACCCAGGCCGCCATCAACAGCCTCCTGAAGAGATCACCGCATGCCTCCGTGCGGGCCGGCGCTCTCTATTCGCGCGCTCAAATCGCCCTAGCCAAGGCCAAGCAGCTCAGCGGCACGGAGAAGCGAGCGGGGATCGAGAAGGCCCTCTCCTACTTCGAGAAGGCCCTGGCCACAGACGACGGGGAATCCTGGGCCAGCCGGGCTCGTGGCAGCATCCACGAGTTCCGCAAGCTGCAGCCCGGCATGCTTGCCCCCAACATCGTGGGCAAGGATCTCGATGGCGTCGCCTTCGAGCTCAGCCAGTACCGCGGCAAAGTCGTGCTGCTCTCGTTCTGGGGCGATTGGTGAGGCCCTTGCCGGAGCCAGTATCCAAACGAGCGGTCGCTCGTTAGCAAATACCAAGGACGCCCCTTTGCCCTGATCGGTGTGAACAGTGACAGGGACATCAACCGCGCCAAGCAAGCCGTCGAGAAGAACAAGCTGAACTGGCGCAGCTTCTGGTCTGGGCCGAAAGGTAGCTCAGGCAAGATCCCTTCGAGCTGGAATGTCCGCGGCTGGCCGACGGTCGTCCTCCTCGACCACGAAGGCAAGATCGCCTGGCGCGGCCACTTCATGAAGGCCGAGCAAAAGAAGCTGCTCGAGGAACTCGTGAAGCGAGCCGAAGCCAAGTAGTCGCTCTGCACTCCTGCAGCCCTGCACTCAGCATGGCCCCTGCGGCAATGCTGAGTGCAGAGCAGATTGCTAAGTCTGCGTGCACTCGCCTTCGCTTGCCGCCATGATGCGCGGCCCTTCAGCGAGGGCCGACGATGAACCGCCAACGAGTACAGGACCTGGTCGAGAAGACCTGGGACGAGTCCATTCTCCCCGTCCTCGAGGACTACATCCGCATCCCCTGCAAGTCGCCCGACTTCGACCCAGACTGGGCCGAACACGGGCACATGCAAGAGGCAGTGCAGCTGGCGCGTAGCTGGTGCGAGGCCCAAAACATCGACGGCCTGCAGATCGAGGTGCACGAAGTCCCGGGGCGAACCCCGCTCCTCCTCCTCGAGCTGCCACAGCGCGGCGACTCAGCCCAAGCTGAGGACTGCGTTCTCCTCTACGGCCACCTCGACAAGCAGCCCGAGATGGAGGGCTGGGACGAAGATCTCGGCCCGTGGAAGCCCGTCGTCAAGGACGACAAGCTCTACGGCCGCGGCAGCGCCGACGATGGCTATGCCCTCTTCTCCGCCGTCACCGCCCTGCGCGCCCTGCAGCATGCCGGTGGCGAGCATGCTCGCTGCGTGGTGCTGATCGAGTGCTGCGAAGAGAGCGGCAGCTACGACCTACCCTTCTACCTTGAGCAACTGGCTGATCGCCTCGGCCAACCCAGCCTCATCGTCTGTCTCGACTCGGGCGCCGGCAACTTCGAGCAGCTCTGGTGCACGACCTCGCTACGCGGCATGTGCTCGGGTGAACTCCGGGTCGAGGTCCTAAGCGAGGGGGTCCACTCCGGAGACGCAGGCGGAGTGGTGCCATCCAGCTTCCGGCTGGCCCGCGCTCTTCTCTCTCGCATCGAAGACCCGGAGACAGGCGAGCTGCTCCTGCGCGAACTCTACTGCCCCATCCCCGAAGACCGCGAAGAGCAGGCGCAGAGCGCCGGCGAGGTCCTCGGGGACAGTGCCTGGGCCCGCTTCCCCACCAGCGCCGGCCTTGAACCAGGCGACCCCGACCCCGCCGAACTGGTGCTGGCCCGGACCTGGCTGCCAAGCCTTGAGGTCATCGGCCAGGACGGCATCCCCTCCCTTGGCGAAGGCGGCAACGTGCTGCGACCGCAAACGACGCTCAAACTCTCCCTGCGCTTGCCGCCAAACTGCGATCCGGAAGCAGCCCTCGCCGCCCTGCAGGAGAAGCTGACGGAGGATGCTCCCCAGGGAGCGAGCGTAAGCTTCACCGCCGGGGCGAGCTGCCAAGGCTGGAACGCCCCCCCACTCGCCGAGTGGATGGAGGCTGCGGCTGAGCAAGCCTCGCGTGACTGGTTCGACCGCCCCTGCCTCTACATGGGCGAAGGCGGCTCCATCCCCTTCATGGCGATTCTGGGCGAGCGCTACCCGCAGGCGCAGTTCTTGATCACTGGCATTCTCGGCCCGGGCTCGAACGCCCACGGCCCCAACGAATTCCTGCACCTAGGCATGGTCAAGAAGGTGACCGGCGCCGTCGCGACCCTGCTAGACCTGCACGCAAAGCGGCAGTAACTCCCAGGGTCGGAGCAGCTCAGCGCCGACACTCAGCGCTCCGGTACTCAGGGCGCCGGCACCACCAATACAGGAGAGGTCACCCGGCTCAGCGTGCGATCCATCGTCGAGCCAAGCCAGCCACGCTCGTGCTCGGCGCCGCCCTGGGTGCCCAACACGACAAGCTGAGCCCCAACCTCGTTCACCAGCGCTTCGATGCAAACCGACGCGTCTCCCTCGGCTACGCGGCCAACACCCTCCAAGCCGAGTTCTCGCATCTCAGCGAGTTCGCGATCCATGTCCTCCTGCGCCCGCCCCTCCGACACTCCGTCTTCAAAGACGTGGAGCACATAGAGCTCACGAGTCTCTCGCTCGGTCATGTCCTGGGCAAGGCGTAGGACAGCATCTCGCGCTGCCCGTGCGTAGTCGCTGAAGTCGGTCGCGAGCACCACCCGATCCAGACGCGAGAAACTCCGCCCCTCCGGTTTGACCACCAGAATCGGGCAGGGGCAACTCTTCACGAAGCGCGCAGCCACACTCCCAAAAATCCACCGAGCCAAACCCTTGCGGCCCTGACTTCCCATCAGGGTCAAGTCTGGCTCGAAGGAAGCCACTCGCTCCTCAAGCACCTCGACCAGATCGCCGGTCGCAAGCTCTGGCACGACCTTCCAGTCGCCGAACTCATGGATCTGCGTGACTCGCTCCTGCAGGAGTTTCCTCCCCGCGCCCCGCTGCGGCAGCTGGCTCTCCGTATCCTCGCTTCGCGGTAGCACGTGCAGGAGCTCGATTCGTGCCTGCGGCGCAGCGAGCAAGGGCAGCATTTCGATCGCGCGTAGGGACCACTCGCCATCGTCCACCGGCAATAGGATTCGCTCGAACATCTTTCAGCTCCTCGGTCTCCTCCCTGCTCGCCCCCCTGCTCTCAAACGATCAAACCCTTCGTATCGATCAAATCCCCTCGTAGCGTGCGAGCGCCTGAAGCAGATCTGTGGCGCTGATGATGCCGACGATTCGTTTCTTCTCGGTCAGCAAGACCCGGCTACAGGCCTCGTCGATCATCAGCTTGGCGATTTCGCCAGCGCTCGCCTTCGCTTCAGCGGTCACCGCATTGGGGGTCATGATCTCGGAAACGCGAAGCTGCTGTGCCGGGTTGTAGCCCGGCAGGTCGGTCGCCATGTCTTCGACATCCCCCTCCTCATTGAGGGTATGGAAGGCTGGCTTGCCCTCGGAGTCCATCAGAGACTCGCTGATGGCTCGGTTGACGTCGGTGCGCGAGACCATACCGATGAGGTTCCCGCTCGTGTCCTGCACCGGAACGCCGTGAATGTTCTGGTCGTCCAAAAACTGCGCGAGCTCCAAGAGACTCCAGTGCGGCGCCGCGTAAGCAACGCCCTTGCTCATGAGTTCACTGGCGAGGATCTTCTTCATGATCATTCCCGGCCCTGAAGGCCTTCCCGTTGTTCTTCACCCGAGAAAGGGGCCGATTGATGAGCTCCAGCTCGGGCCTTGATACGCCCGCCGATTCTAGCAGCCCGCCCAGGCAGACCCAGCAAGTGCCCGCGGATCTCTCCCTAGCCCGGGATGACGATCCGAGGATGACGACCCGAGGAGTACGGCCCAGAGTCGCCTACCCGCCGGGAATCAGTGCGGGTGATCGAGGCTATCGATGCTCCAGGACTGGAGCACCCGCATGTAGTTCGCGCGCTCGAAAGCCTTGGGATCCGGTGAGCGCGAAAGGTCCATGCTGCCTCGCATTTGCTCGACCGACTCGTATTCGTGCTCCTCAAGCCAAGCGACGAAGCCCTCCCGCATTTCACTCACGTACTCAGGCCCGTGGCGCAGCAGGGCTGAGACCATCTGGATCGAATGCGCCCCGCACATCGTCGCCTTGATGGCATCGTTCACCGAATGCACCCCTCCGGTCACCGAAAGGTCACACGCGGAACTGGCCGAGAGGATGGCGAGCCAACGCAGGCGCAGCAGCAGCTCCGAAGGGCCCGACAGGCGCAGCTTGTGGGTCACTTCGAGGGCTTCGCTGTCGATATCCGACTGATAGAAGCGATTGAAGATGGTGACCCCCTTCGCCCCGGCCGCCACCAGCTGGTCGACGAAGTGGGGGATGGAGCTGTAGTAAGGGCCAAGCTTGATGGTCAGCGGGATCTTCAGCACCGAGGCGAGATCCTTGACGATCTGGCAGGCCTCCCGCTCGATGTCGCTTCCCTTCCGCCCAGGGTCGGTCGGTAGCTCGTAGAGATTGAGTTCGAGCGCGTCGGCCCCAGCCTCTTCGATCAGCGGCCCGTAGCGCAGCCAGCCCCCCGGGGTGGTCCCGTTCAGTGAGCCGACGAGCGGAACAGCGACGCTCTCCTTGATCCTGCGAATCTGCTCGAGGTATTCGTCCGGCCCCAGGTGGAAGTCCTCCGGATCGGGAAAGTAGCTGAGGGCCTCGCCGAAGGAATCCGAGTGGGTATCCATGCTGGCGACGGTGCCAAGCTCCTCCTGGGTGATCTGCTCCTCGAAGAGCGAGTGCATCACGATGGCGGCGATGCCGGCATCTTCGAGCCGCTTGACCATGCCGAGATCGTCGACGAGTGGCGAGGCCCCACTGACGAAGGGATGGGCGAGTTCTAGGCCCAACCAAGAACACTTGAGATCCATCAGCTCTTCTCCTTCCCGTCCTCGTCCTCGGGCAAATCACGACGCAGCTGCGCCAACTGCTCGTAGATCGAGTATTGCTTGCGGGCCTCTTCTTGGGCCTTGGCCTTCAGCATCCGGAAACGCTCAGGGTTCCCCTTTTCGACCATCCGGAAGCGAGTCTCGTTCTTCATGTATTCAAAGACCGGGACCTTCGGGGCCCGGTAGTCGAGCTGCAAGGGCGCTTTGTGCTCGGCGATGCGCCGCGGGTCGTAGCGGTAGAGCGGCCAAATGCCCGAATCCACCGCCAGCTTACTCTGGTTGACCCCGAACTTGAGGTCGTAGCCGTGGGCGATGCAGGGGCTGTAGGCGATGATCAGCGAGGTTCCGGGATAGCTCTCCGCTTCCTGGAAGGCCTGCACCGTTTGGTTGTATTTGGAACCAAAGGCAATGCGAGCCACGTAGACACTGCCAAAGGCCATCGCCTCCTGGCCCAGGTCCTTCTTGGCAATGCTCTTGCCGGCCATCGCAAACTTGGCAGCAGCCCCAATCGGCGTCGACTTGGAGGCCTGACCGCCGGTGTTGGAGTAGACCTCGGTATCGAGGACCAGCACGTTGATGTTGCGCCCCATGCCGAGCACATGGTCGAGGCCGCCGTAGCCGATGTCGTAGGCCCAACCGTCACCACCGACGATCCAGACGCTCTTCTTCACCAGGCTGTCGGCGAGATCACGGAGCAGCAGCTCCTCGATGCCCTGCGGGCTCCCCAGCTTCGCCTTCAAGGCGGCGACGTGCTTGCGCATCTCGTCGACGCCCTGATGGGTGCTCTGGTCCTGGTGCAAGAGCGCGTCGGCAAGCCCATCACCGATACGAGAGCCTAGCTGCATGACCAGCTCCAGCGCCTGCTTGCGCTGCTGATCCACCGCCAGCCGCATGCCGAAGCCAAACTCGGCATTGTCCTCAAAGAGAGAGTTCGACCACGCAGGACCCCGTCCCTCGGCGTTCTTGGTGTAGGGCGTCGTTGGCAGATTGCCGCCGTAGATCGACGAACAGCCGGTCGCGTTAGCGATCAGCAGGCGATCGCCAAAGAGCTGGGTCAAAAGCTTGATGTAGGGCGTTTCGCCACAGCCGGCACAGGCGCCACTGAACTCAAAGAGCGGCTCTAGCAGCTGCGAGCCCTTGCTGTCCATGCGTCCGATCTTCTCGCGCGAGACCTGCGGCAGATCCAAGAAGAAGTCGAAGTTGACCTTCTCCTCTTCCACCACCTCCGCGTGCGGCACCATGTTGATGGCCTTGTGCTTCGGGTTGGCCTTGTCTTTGGCCGGGCAGATCTGCACGCAGAGTTCGCAGCCGGTGCAGTCCTCGGGAGCCACCTGAATGGTGTATTTCGAGCCCCTAAAGTCCCTGGCCTTGTAGTCCACCGACTGGAAGGAGTCCGGCGCTGCTTCCAGTTCCTCGGGCTCGTAGACCTTGGCGCGGATCGCCGCGTGCGGGCAGACGAAGGCGCACTGGTTGCACTGGATGCAGACCTTGGGGTCCCAAATCGGCACGGCGAGGGCGATGTTGCGCTTCTCCCACTTGGTCGTGCCCGTGTCCCAGGTGCCGTCGACCGGGAAGGCGCTGACCGGGAGCAGGTCGCCCTTGCCGGCCATCATCATCGCGGTGACGTTCTGGATGAAGTCCGGCGCCCGCTCACTGACGATCGGCGGACGACTACGCGTGGCCGTGACCTGGAACTTGCTGGTATCGACTTGGTGCAGGTGGGCCAGGGTGCCATCGACCGCTGCGTAGTTGCGACGCACGACCTCTTCGCCACGAGCTCCATAGCTCTTCTTGATCGCCTCTTTGATCTTGGCAATCGCTTCCTCGCGCGGCAGCACGCCAGAAATCGCAAAGAAGCAGGTCTGCATGATCGTGTTGATGCGCACGCCCATGCCCGTCTGCTTGGCGACCGCGTAGGCGTCGATGGTGAAGAGCTTGAGCTTCTTCTCCAGGATGCCGCTCTGCAGGTCCTTCGGCAGCTGATCCCACAGCTCCTCGGGCGCATGCGGCGAGTTGAGCAACAAGGTCGCCCCGTCCGCCACGTTCTCCAGCAAGTCGTATTTTTCGATGAAGTTCCACTGGTGGCAGGCGACGAAGCTCGCGTTCTGCACCAGGTAGGTGCTGCGGATCGGCTTGGGACCAAAACGCAGGTGCGAGACCGTAATCGCGCCTGACTTCTTCGAGTCGTAGACGAAGTAACCCTGGGCCCAGGACTCCGTCTCCTCGCCGATGATCTTGATCGAGTTCTTGTTGGCGCCGACGGTGCCGTCGCTGCCCAGTCCAAAGAAAATCGCTTGGACCGTGCCCTCCTGCTCAAGGTCCCAATCGGAGTCGTAGTCGAGGCTGTGATGGGTCACGTCGTCTTTGATGCCGACGGTGAAGTGGTTGCGCGGCTCCGGCTTGGCGAGTTCTTCGAAGATCGCCTTGACCATCGCTGGCGTGAACTCCTTGGACGAGAGGCCGTAGCGCCCTCCGACGACGCGCGGCATCTGCGGAAGCGGCAGGCCGCCAGCCATCTGCGCCTCGGCCAGGGTCATGATGACATCCTGGTGCAGCGGGTCGCCGGTGGCCCCCGGCTCCTTGCAGCGGTCCAGCACGGCGATGCTGCGCGTGCTCTTCGGCAGCGTCGCCAGGAAGGCATCGTTGGCAAAGGGCCGGTAGAGGCGCACCTTGATGAGCCCAATCTTCTCGCCCTGGGCGCCAAGAAACTCCACCGTTTCCTGGGCGGTCTCGGCGCCCGAGCCCATCATCACGATCACCCGCTCGGCCTCAGGATGGCCGCAGTAGTCGAAGAGATGGTATTCGCGCCCAGTCTGCTTGGCGAAGCGCGCCATGGTCTCGGCCACCAAGCCTGGGCAGCGGTCGTAGTAGAGGTTGGCCGCCTCGCGTGCCTGGAAGAAGACATCGGGGTTCTGGGCGGTGCCGCGCAGGACAGGAGCATCTGGCGTCAGCTTCCTCTCCCGGTGCTCAAGGATCTTGTCCTCGGAGATCAAAGCCCGCAGGTCCTCATCCGTCAGCTCGTAGATTTTCGAGACCTCGTGCGAGGTGCGGAAGCCATCAAAGAAGTGCAAGAAGGGGATGCGCGACTGCAGCGAAGCCTCCTGACTAATCAGGGCGAAGTCGTGCGCCTCCTGCACCGAACCAGAAGCGAGCAGGCCCATGCCGCACTGGCGGCAAGCCATCACGTCGCTGTGGTCCCCGAAAATCGACAGGGCGTGGGTCGCCAGGGTTCGGGCCGCGACATGGATCACCGCGGGGCTGAGCTCACCGGCGATCTTGTAGAGGTTGGGGATCATCAGCAGCAGGCCCTGCGACGCCGTGAAGGTCGTCGTCAGCGAGCCGGCTTGCAGCGAGCCGTGCACAGCCGCCGCTGCTCCGGCTTCGGACTGCATCTCGACCACATCCGGCACCGTGCCCCAGAGGTTGGGGCGCCCCTGAACCGAGTATTGGTCGGACAGCTCCCCCATAGGAGAGGCGGGTGTGATCGGATAGATCGCGATCACTTCGTTGATCTTGTGGGCTACGCGGGCAACTGCTTCATTGCCGTCTACCGTGATCATTCGACGTTCCGTCATGAGGAACCTCCCAGGTGGAAGCCTAAGCATCGGGAAATCCGAGTTGAAGGGATTAGGGACGAGGACGCTAATCCTCTCGGAATTCAACTGCGCTGAAGTAGCAGAGAGCTTCTAGCAGCCTGCTGCAAGAAAGCAGCCGTTTATCTAAAGGCTGCATGCGCCAGGCAAACACCGCAGCCATCGCAACAATAGCGTCAGCGAAGGCCGAAAAAACCAGCGTTTTCATCAGTCCTTCACCGCATTCTCAGGACAAAGTCCCTGTTCGAGCAGGCTTCCGTTTTTTTCAAGCAGCCGTTAGGCCGCTTCACTTCACACTGCGAGCCTGCACAATATCGCCAATACTGCGATTCATGCGCAACTACTCATCTCCAGTAACCAGCTCCCCCCTCTTCTTCAAATCGCATGATCTACAATAAGCTGCTTGTACCTATCGACTTTGGTGACTGCACAGCACCCTCCCTGCACTTTGCTCGGGTCCTTGCCGCTCCCGGGGCGGAACTAGCGCTGATGCACGTCATCGACGAGCAGGTCTTAGAGCCCTTCGAAGGCGCACTCGACACCGAGGACTACAGCAAGCGAGTCGAAGATCGCCTCGGAGAGTTCGAAGCCTCCCTGGTCGAAGACGGCTTCTCCGTGAACCGGATCGTGGTTCAGGGCACGCCAAAGGATGCCCTCCTGGACTATGCCGCTTCCTGGAAACCTCAGGTGCTCGTGCTCGGGAGCCATGGCCGCACCGGCTTGCGCCGGCTGCTCCTGGGCTCGGTCACCGAGAAGATCCTCAGGCAGGCGGGGCTGCCGGTCTGTGTGGTGAAAAAGCCGGAAGCGGACGAAACCCTGCCAAGTACCCTCGAGCACATCGCCTTCGGAACCGACTTCGACAAGAGCAGCTTGATGGCGAAGACCCAGTTCATCAGCAGCCTCGAAGCGAGCCAGGCCAAGGGCTACCTGCTCCACGTCTTCGACGCCAGCTACCACTACTCCTTCACCCTGGTCCCGGATTTGGTGGACTCAAGCCAAACCATTCAGGACTCGGTGCAAGCGAGCCGCGAGCTGGCCAAGACCCAGCTGGATCGGGAGCTGGCGAGCCTGCACAAGCGCAAGCTCGATGTAGAGGCGGCCCTCCTAGAAGGCCCAGCCTGGGAGGAGATCACCGAGTTCTCCGAGGAGAAGGGCTGCGATCTGGTGATCCTGGGGACGCACCACTACCAGGGAATCAACCGAATGCTTCTCGGCTCGGTGGCTGAGAAGACCATGCGCCTCTGTCACCGTCCGGTCTTGGTCGTACCCAACCCGGTGGAATAGCGGGCTCGGGGCTCAAGGCCCGGGGCCGGGGCTCGGGACCAAGAGCCCGGCCCCCGAAGCTTCGAAGTTCCGAAGCTCAGGCGTCCAACAAGCCCTCACGGATCGCCAAGCGCGCCAGCTCCGCCGAGGAATGGCAGTCCAGCTTCCGCTGCAGATTCTCTCGATGCTTCTTCACGGTGCCGAGGGAGAGGTTCAGCTGAGCAGCGACCTCCTTATTGCTCCGGCCGATGGCCAGGAGCAAGAAGACCTCGCGCTCGCGCGCAGTCAATGAATCCATGCGGGAGTGCTTGCCGGCCTCATTGCCACCACCAGCTCGAAGATTGGCGACAATGCCGCCAGCAACCTTCGGAGTCAGGTAGATCTGCCCCTCGCGCACCGACTTGATCGCCAGGGTCAGTTCGTCGGGATCGCTGTATTTGGACAGGTAGCCGTGGGCACCGGCCTCAAGGGCCTGCTTGACGAAGGACTCACCTTCGTGATGGCTCAGCATCAGCAGCTTGCCGCGAGGATTCACTTTCAGCAGCTTGGGGATCATGTCCAAACCGGAGAGGCCGGGCATGGTGATGTCCAGCAGGGTGACCTCGGGACGAAGCTCCTTGATCTCCTGGATGGCGGCGCGCGCATCACCAGAGTCTCCCGCGACCTGGAAGCGCAGGTCGTCCTCCAGCAGCTTGGCAAAAGCCGCCCGGATCATGGTCTGGTCATCGACAAGGTAGACAGTAATCGGCTCGCTCACGATGCGCTCCCGCTCTGATGGGCCTGATTGGCAGGGAGCTTAATGACGAAGCTCGCCCCTCCCAAAGCACTTTCGCCAACTCGTATTTCGGCACCGTGAGCATCCGCGATCTTCTTGCAGATCGCCAGCCCTAGACCGGTCCCCCCCCCGCTCTTCGAAAAGAAGGGGCGAAAAACCTCGTCCCAAGACTCACGCGGAATGCCCGGGCCGCTGTCCTCGACGCTCAAACGGACGCCGGAATCCTCGCGGACGGCCCGAAGCAGGACACGGGGCTCACGGCTGGAGCCATCATCGGCCTCCAGCAGGGCCTTGGCCGCATTGCGCACCAGGTTCCCAAGGAGCTGGTCCATCAGCTGGGAATCCCCGCCAAACTGCAGCCCCTCCGGCACCACCTCGTATTCGAGCGGAACCGCAGCCAAGTCAGCGTCCAGGTGCCGCTCCAGGCCTTCGAAGAGATCCCGCACCGAAATCGCCTCGAGCTTCCCCTGCAGCGGCTTCACGAACTGGAGCATCCTCAACAGCGTCGTTTCAAGCCGCTGCATCTTGGACAGCAACTCTTCTACCACCTGCCGCTGATCAGCACCAAGCTGGTCGGCAACGGCTCGCAGAGCCAGATTGACGCTGGAGACAGGGCTCTTGATCTCATGGGCGAGCATGGCCGCGTTTTCCCCAATCTGAGCCAGGTTTTCGAGGAGGTTGCGTTCCGACTCCTCGGCCCGCACCTTCTCACGGATCAAGTCAACGTGGCGGGTGGCACGGGTCACGGCGTCGAGGAGCTGCGACTTGGAGACAGGCTTAGCCAGGTAGTCATAGGCCCCCAGCCGCACCGCCTCCGAAGCGGATTCGACGTTGGGCTCCCCCGTCATCAAGATCACAGGCCCATCGCAGCCCCGCTTGGCGACCATCTGCAAGATCTCGACCCCGGAGATGCCTGGAAGCAGGATGTCGGAGAGCAGCACATCGAAATTCCGAGGCTTTAGATGCTGCTCTACTTCGTCCCAGCGCGTCCCAGCCAAGACCTCGTGCCCCGCCGTCTCCAGTATGCGACGGATGGTCCTAAGCAGGCGCACCTCATCGTCGATCACTACGATCCGCGCCATAGCTAGCTCTGTTCCTCTTCGCTATCCCAGTCGTCATCGGGAACCGGCAGGTCCACTCGAAACTCGGCACCACGCAAACTGCCGTCGCCGAACTCGGAGCCACTGACCACACTCAGCCGTCCATGATGCCCTCGGACGATACCCATCGAAACCGAGAGTCCGAGCCCGGTACCGCCAGAACCACGCTTCGTCGTAAAGAAAGGCTGGAAGATCCGATCGAGAACACTGGGATCGATGCCGATACCATTGTCCCGCACGCTGATGCGGACCCAACGCCCCTCGTCCTCTTCGATCTCGGCGGCGGCGATGTGGATGCGCAAATCGTCATGAACCGCCGCATCCAAGCCTCGGGTCAGGGCATCCCGCGCATTGAGAATCAGGTTGAGCAACACCTGCTGCAGCTGCTGGCTCCGCGCATGGATGATCGGGAGCTGCTTGGGCACCGAGAGCTCGACCTGAATCCCCTGCTTCTCGATGCGTCGGGCCACGAGGGAAAGCGTCCGACTGATGACCTGCTCGATGTGGACCGAACTCATGTCATCCTGCCGGTCGCGCGCGAAGTCGAGAAGGTCGCGCACGATCGACGCAATGCGCTTGCTCTCGTACACGATGTCCTCGATGAGGACCTCGTCCTCATCGCCATCCTGGATCAGCTGCGCACAGTTGAGGATGGTATTGATCGGGTTGTTGACCTCGTGGGCGACACCGGCAGCCAGCTCACCCACCGCGGCAAGGCGTTCGGCCTGCACCAGCATCGAGTTCATCTGCTCGCGCTCGGCGATGTCTCGAACGATGCCAACGAACTCAACGTTGCCGGCCTCGCGCATCTCCGAGATCGAGATTTCGCAGGGGAACTGCTGCCCGTTCTTGCGGATCCCAACGACTCGGCGCACCTTGCCGATCGCACGCGGAATACCGTCCTTGAGGTAGCGTTCGATGTAGCCGTCATGTTCGGAGCGATAGGGCTCGGCCATCAAGACCTTGACGTTCTGCCCGCAGAGCTGCTCACGGCTCCAGCCAAAGACCTCCTGCACCGCGGCGTTGCATTCGAGAACCCCTCCGCAGTGGTCAATGACGACGATGGGATCGACGACCGACTGCAAGACGTTGTAGAGCTGCGATTCACTGCGCTGCAGGCTCTTCGTCGACTCATCGAGCGCAGTCCCGAAACTGGCGACCACGGCCTCCTCACGGAAATAGAGGAGGGAAACCAGACCGGGAAGCAAGACCAAGAGGACCAGAGCCCAGAGGACAAACTCGACCAAGCGCTGTGGCCCTGCGATGAGCTCAGATACCCGCCAGAGCGCGGCTCCCCCGATCACGAAGACGGAGAGGAAGATCCAACGAACCAGCCACCGAGGGCGCTCCTTTAAGGTGCGAGTTCTCTCCATCCAGTCGGCAGCTACTCAAGTTAAGAATCGAAGGCCATGGATTCTTGGACCAGGCCACGGGAACGCAAGGAAAAGCGAAAACCACCCATCACCGGCTAGCTGCTCCCTCCGGCCCGCCGCCACAGCTACTGCAACCGTTTCGCGAGTAGGTCAATAGCGGGGCTGCCGGAACCAGGACCTCGAGGACGAAGCATTGCTGCCGCGCGTGTTCCGGGGCGGCCTGCTAAGCTCCGGAGCTTCTCTCAGCCCGGATGCCTCATGACTCCCAATCCCGCACCAGCCACCGAGACCCTCAGCCTTGAGCTCTGCCCCAGCGGCGTGCTCAAGGTCACTTTGCAGCGAGAACGGCGGCACAACGCCTTCAACGCCCAGGTCATCCAAGAACTCAGCGAAGCCTTTGGCTGGGCGGATCAAGCAGACGCAGTGCGGGTTGTCCTCTTACAAGGGGCTGGCCCCAGCTTTTCGGCCGGCGCCGACATCGAATGGATGCGGCAGCAAGGCAGCCTGGGACATGCCGAAAACGTCGAAAGCGCCCGCCAGATGGCATCCTGCTTCGAAGCCATCCATTCCTGCCGCAAGCCGGTCGTGGCGGCCGTCCATGGAGCCGCACTCGGTGGCGGCACCGGCCTCACCGCCGCCGCCGACATTGCCATCTGCGAAGAGAGCACGGTCTTTGGCTTCACGGAAGTTCGCCTCGGCATCCTGCCCGCGGTGATCTCCCCCTATGTGGTGGAGAAGCTCGGTAGCGCCCGCGCTCGCGCCCTCTTCCTCCTCGGTTCTCGCTTCCGCGGCCGCGAAGCCGAACGCCTGGGCTTGGTCTTCCGCTGCGTGCCCGATGGCCAGCTCGAAGCCGAAGTCGAAGGCTGCTTGGCAGAACTGAGCAAGGGGGCCCCTTCTGCCCTCATCGCCTCCAAGCGCTTGGCGCTATCGCTCAACACCTTGCCCCCAGCAGGCCGCATGGACTTCTGCGCTGAAGAAATCGCCCGCCAACGTGGCACCCTTGAGGCCCAGGAAGGCCTCGCCGCCTTTCTCGACAAGCGCCAAGCCAAGTGGATCCAGTCAGGCAGCAGCGAGGAAAAAAACGCATGAGCCTCACGCCCTTCGATCGTGTCCTCGTCGCCAACCGCGGAGAGATCGCCGTGCGCGTCCTGCGCGGCATCCAAGAACTCGGGGGACACGGCATTGCCGTCTACTCCGAAGCCGACACCCGTGCCCTGCACGTGCGGCGCAGTGACGAAGCCCACCTGATTGGCCCCGCCGATCCGGGCCAGAGCTATCTGGACATTGGGAGCATCCTCGACGCCGCCAAGCAGAGTGGCGCCGAGGCCGTGCACCCCGGCTACGGCTTCCTCTCCGAGAACGCCGACTTCGCGCGCGCGGTCGAAGCTGCCGGCCTTGTCTTCATCGGCCCCAGCGCTGAGGCCATGGACGCCCTCGGCAGTAAGCGGGCGGCCAAAGAAATCGCCGAGAGTGCCGGCGTCCCCATCGTCCCCGGCTTCGATGGCAAAAACGCCAGCAACGAGGAGTTCCTGGCCGCCGCCAAGCGCATTGGCTTCCCCCTCCTGGTCAAGGCCTCGGCTGGTGGTGGCGGCCGCGGCATGCGCCTGGTCACCCGCGAACAAGACTTCCTCGAAGCGCTCGACGCCGGACGTCGTGAGGCAGAGCAGGCCTTCGGCGACGACACCATGCTCTTGGAGAAGTACCTGAAGCCTTCGCGCCACGTCGAAATCCAGATCGTCGGCGACGGCCGGGGCGGGGCCATCGCCCTCGGCGAACGCGAGTGCTCGGTGCAGCGGCGCCATCAAAAGGTCTTGGAGGAATCTCCCTCACCGGCGCTCGACGAAGAGTTGCGCACCCGCATGCAGGACGCCGCAGTCGCCCTGGCCAAGAGCGTTCGCTACCGCAACGCTGGCACCGTGGAGTTCCTGGTCGACGAGTCGGGAGCATTCTATTTCCTGGAGGTCAACACCCGGCTCCAGGTCGAGCATCCGGTCACCGAGATGGTCACCGGCCTCGACCTCGTGCACTTGCAGCTCGGCCTCGCAGCGGGGCAGCCGCTCGAAGAACTCGTGCCCGGTGGCCGCCCTGTGCTCCGCGGCCACGCGCTCGAAGCGCGCATCTGCGCCGAAGATCCCGAGGCCGGCTTCCTCCCCATGGGCGGCCGACTCGAAATCTGCGTCGAACCCGCTGGCCCGGGAGTTCGCGTCGATAGCGGGGTCTACATGGGCTTCGAAGTCCCGGTCCACTACGACTCGATGCTGGCCAAGGTCATCGTCCACGCCCCCGACCGCGCCACCAGCCTCCTGCGCATGCAAGGCGTGCTCTCGCACTCGGCTTGGCTCGGCGTGCCCACCAACGTCGACTTCCTCCTCGGCGTCATCGCCCACCCCGCCTTCCAGGCGGGCGAGCTGCGCACCGATTTCCTTGAGGTCTATGAGGAGCTGGATCCCTCGAAGCGGAGCGGGGCCAAGCCCTTGCCAGATGAGGCCCTGATCGCGGCGGCGCTTGCCGGCGCCTTTCGCCATGGGGAAGGACCGGCGCTGGAGAAGAGCGGCACGAAGAGCGATCCGCATTCACCCTGGGATGCCGGCGATCACTATCGGCTAGGGAGAGGCCACTTGGGAGCGGCGCAAGCCGACGGGAGGAAGCAGGCATGAAAAAGCTACCCAGCCACGTTCTCGTCGATGGCGAAGAACTCGCCCTCTCGGCCCTACCCAAGGGCGAAGGACGCTACGAACTGCGCATCGGCGCCCGGCGCGTTCTGGTCCAGGCCATGGCTCTCGGGCGCGAGGGCTTCTCCTTCACCACAGAAGACGGGGTAACCCACCGCGCACAGGCAGCGGCCCTGGGCGATGACCTCCAAGTTCGGGTCGACGGGCAGAGCTATCGCCTGCAAAGCGCCGAGCAAGTCGGCGGCAGCAGCGGCGAAGAACGCGACCCCTCCCGCATCGTCGCCCCAATGACCGGAACCGTGGTCAAGGTCCTGGTCGCGGTGGGAGACCGTGTCGAGGCGGAGCAAGACGTCGCAGTGCTCACGGCGATGAAGATGGAGCATCGCCTACGGGCACCACGCCAGGGAGTCGTCGCAGAGCTAGCCGCAGTGGCCGGCGAGACCTTGGAAGCGGGCTCCTTGCTGCTGCGGCTCGAAGAAGAATAGCCAGGGAGCCCTAAGAGAAAGCGACGCAGCGACAAGCAGCCGAGTTCGCGATAGATTTCAGCAGGAGATCCTTGGGAGCCAGGGAAGCACTGTCATCGAGCTTGCCACGCCTCCACCGGAACCTTCCAAGAATTGGGTGCCGGCGGCGGCCATACAAGCGCTCCCGCTCTGTTATCTTGTGCGCTCTCTTCGCCGCGATGTCCCCTTGGCCCGACCCCATCCCCAGCTCGAACGCCTGGGCTGGGTGCTCCTAAGCATCTGGCTCCTCTCCCAGGTCTGGATGCCTGCATGGTTTCCCTCGCAGGACGGCCCCCTGCACGTCTACATCGCCTCGCTGATGCGCGTGCTCGAAAGCGAGCAGACGGAACTCCTCGGTCGCTACTTCGCCTTCAACCAAGAGATCGAACCCAATATCGCGGCCCACTATCTGCTTGAACAGATGCTGGCCTTCCTAGCGCCACAGGATGTCGAGAAGCTACTCGTCTCACTCTATGTCATCCTGATTCTGGGCGGAGCCCGCTACGCAGTGTGGGCGATCGAACCGCGGGCAAGCTTCGTGGGGCTGCTCTTCCTGCCCTTCACCCTCGGCTATTTCGTGCACAAGGGCTTTTACAACTACTGCCTCGGCACGGCTCTCTTCCTCTGGGGCCTGGGCTTCTGGTGGCGGCACTGCCAGCAGCGACGGCTCATCCCCTATCTGCTCTTCGCGCTCCTCATCGGCCTCACGACCATCACCCACCTCTTCGCTGTGATGATGCTCGCGCTGGTCATCGGCCTCGCTCGTTTCGGGCGCATGCTGATCGAAGCACGACCCCAGGGGCTTGCCGCACTGCGCTCCTTTGCTCTGGACGGGACGTGGACGCTGCTGGCCTTCCTGCCCGGCATCATCGCCGCCCTGGACTTCTTCAGTCGCTATGCCCTGACCGATGTCGGCTCTGCGCCACGCGGCCGCCTGTATCTGGCTCAGCAGCTGCTAACCGCACTCCCGCTCCACTCCTTCCACGACCAAGAGTATCTGGTCGCATTGCCGCTGCTCCTGCTGGTGGCGGTGCTTGCCAGCTACCGGACCTGGCTCTTCCTGCGGTCGCGTCAGCTCCAAACCGCCGATGCCCTGCTGCTTCCACTGCTGGTCCTGCTCGTACTCTACTTCTCCAACGACCTGACGACACGTGATGTCCCGGTTTGGAAGAGGATGCTCCCCTTCATCCACTTCGTCGGACTGCTGTGGCTGGCAGCGCGGCCATGGGGGGCGCGTGCGGCCCGCAGCATCCTCGCCATCGCACTCGTAACAGCTATTGGCAGCGGACTGCTCCGCTTCCAGAGCTACTCGCAAATTGACCAGCTCACCGGCGAGTATCTAGCCTGCGCCGAGCAGGTCCACGCTGGCGAGACCCTCCTGGCTGTGCACTTGCACCGACCAGAATACGAATCTCGACAAAGACTGAGTTCCATCGATTGGGTCGACCCCTATCGACACATGAGTGCGCGCATCGCGCTGATGCGCAACGCCGTGGACCTGCGCGCCTCCATCATCTCCCGCGAGTGCTACGGCTACTTTCCAATTGTGTACCGGCGGGACCACGACCCCTATCGCCTGCTCGGCCCGTTCCTCGAATCCGTGCCGCCCCCGATCCGTCTCGCGGATTACGCGAGTTCGGGTGAATGGATCGACAAGGTCCTCGTCTGGGGACCGGCCGAGGACTCCAGCAACAACAGCCCCGCCACGACCCAGCTCAAGGACGAACTCAACTCTCACTATGAGCTGGTCTGGTCGTCGACTCGGCGCAGCAAGCTGGAACTCTACAAACGCCGCGACTGAAGCTTGCCGCGACGACTCACGATCACGGGGGGATCTCGCGCCTAGAGTCAGACTTGGAGTTCGGCATCGCTGTCGCGTGGACAAAAGCACGCGCTTCGAGCCCTGCCCTGTCCATATCATGCCCAGCGATGACCCAAGATTACCTGACGCAAAAACCTCGCAGCCACTCGCGCGGGATTGGAACCCTGTTCCTAAGCCTTGCCATGATTCTCGGCATCTGCTGGATCGCTGGCCGCAATATATGGGCAGATGGACCGCGCTGGCTGACGACGCCGGTGGATGAGATCCAGCTGAAACCGGGAAGCTTGCGCGTCGCAGTGATCGGCGACATCCAGAATGCCTTCTCTGAGTTCGCGGATCTGCAGGGCAAGATCGCTGAGCTGAAACCGGACCTGCTCCTGCAACTCGGCGATACCGTCAACAACGCCAAGCCCGGTCGCTACGCGGCGCTGCATAGCTCCGTGCGCGCCCATGGACCGGGCGTGCCGATCTTGGCGGTGCCTGGCAACCACGACCTCCGCCGTGCAGACGACTCGCTCGACCTCTACCGGGAATGGATCGGGCCCACTGAATGGCGGCTCGATCACGAAGGCTGGAGGATCCTCGGCCTCAACAACGCCACAGGCGAACTCAGCGTGGCCAGCCAGCAACTGTTGAAGGAATCCGCCGCCGAGCCCCCCAAACTCGGCCTCATCGTCCTCGCCCACCGCCCGGAATCAGCCCCCCTCAACCCAGCGCCAAGGGTGCAGTTCGCCGGTCACGTCCACAGCAGCAAGGGCTTTGTCGATCCCGCTGGAACACGGCACATCCACCTAGGCAACAACTGTGACCGCAGCCACGACGCCGACCCCAGCGACCTGCCAACCGTGGGGCTCTTGTCCCTAGACCCTGACGGCAAGATCGAATGGGATGAGCAATACACCGTCCCACGCAAAGTCCATGTGAAGGAGGAGCTGCGACGCCTGGTCGGCGGCTCGATCTATCCGGCCATGCGCGAGTATCCTCCCCTATTTGGCGCACTCATCGCAGGGTTCCTTGCCGCTGGGGCTTGGTTTTGGCGGAAGGCGCTCAGCTGACGCCGCGCCTACGCCGCGGCCAGGCTCAAAAGCCCCAGAGCTTCACTTCTAGCTCCAGCTCGACCCCCGAATGCTCGCGCACCCGTTGGCGCACACGTTCCACCAACTCCATAAGCTGCCGGGCACTGCCATCGCCCTTATTGACAAAGTAGTTGGCGTGTTTGGTCGACACCTCGATGTCGCCGACGGCGCTGCCCTTGAGTCCGGCGGCATCGATCAGACGCCCAGCGCTACCGCCCTCGGGGTTTTTGAAGATGCAGCCGCAGCTGCGCTCGGAAACCGGCTGCGTTCGGTTGCGCTCTTTGAGCATGCTCTCCATGCGTTTTTGGATCTCGAGAGCGTTTCCTGGCTGAAGGGCAAAGGTGGCGGTCGTCACCAAGGCATCCCCCAGCCCCCCGTCGCGGTAGCGCGGAGTGCAATCCGCACGCTCTAGGGTCTGCAAACTCCCTGCGGCATCGATGATGCGCAGGCTTTCCAGTGTGTCGAAGCACTCGCCGTACTTGGTGCCGGCGTTCATCGCCACGGCCCCGCCGACCTGGGCCGGGATGCCAATTAGATGCTCGAGGCCGCTGAGCTTGGCCTCCTTGGCCATACGCAGCAAGGTAGGCAGACTCGCGCCGGCCGAGGCGATGAGCCGGGTCCCGTCCCGAACCACGCGCCGCCACTGCCCGAGGTAGAGCACGACCCCATCCACGCCATCGTCGCTGATTAAGAGGTTGCTCCCACCCCCGAGAAAATGCAGGGCTAGCCCACGTTCGTGGCAAACGCGCACGACATGAGCGGCATCCTCCTCGGCCCAGGGCTCGATGAAGACCGCAGCCTTGCCGCCAAGCTTGAGATGGGAGTGCTTGCCAAGGGGGACAGCTTCGCGGATCACCCCCTTCCAGCCCTCTCCATCCCGGCCCTCGATCTCACTCGTCTCGAACCAATGCCTTGACCACTCCATCCAGCTCTCCCGCTCCAAGCACCAGCGGCAATGGCCTGGCATCGCCCGCGCCCGCGCTATCTGATTCTTTCAATACCTGCTGTAGGCAGCTCCCGAGGCGCTCGACTTTGCCAACAGCCTCGGCCTTGCCCCCGTACGCCCGAATGGCTGCCGCCAGGTCGCCCGACGATACGCCATGGTCCTGATCCGGATCTTCCCGTGCGGCAAAGATATCCGCGATCAAACAACGATCGGCCGAGGCCAAGACCTTGGCGAAATCCTCGAGCAAACACCGCGTGCGCGAGTGCTGATGCGGCTGGAAGGCCACGCAGAGCGGCCGGCCGGGAAAAGCGCTGCGCACCGTCTCGAGCACGGCAGCGATCTCCGAGGGGTGATGGGCATAGTCGAAGAGCAGGGGCCCATGACGGGTTTCGATGCACTCCAGACGCCGGGCCACTCCGGGGAAAGCTGCTAGCCCCTCAGCTGCCCCCGGCGCATACGCGCCGCAGAGCGAAGCTGCAGCGAGGGCAAACAGCGCATTGGTCGCTTGGAAGCGCCCGAGCACCCGCAGCGAAGTTCGCGGCAGAAGATGCCCGAAGAGCTGCGGCCGGAACGACACCCGCCCCGATTCAAACAGCAGTTCCTCGGCGGAGACATCCTGGCCAGCGCCGATGCGGTACACGCATACCCCTGCTCGCACCTGGCTGAGCGCCTCCGCAGGCACCGTCTCGTGCGCGAGAACGCTCCCCCCCGCAGGCACGCCTGCAGCAAAGCGCGCGAAGGACTGCACCAGCTCGTCGAGACTCGCATAGCAGTCGAAGTGGTCCACTTCGATGTTGAGCAGAACCGCAACATGGGGCTGCAACTCATGGAAGGAGCGATTGAACTCACAGCTCTCAAGCACGAGGAAGGGCGAGCCGCCAGCGTAGCCATTGCCGCCCAGCTCGGGGACATCCGCCCCCACCAAGAAGGAGGGGTCCAACGCTCCCCCACGCATCGCCGCCACCGTCAGCGCTGTCGTCGAAGTCTTGCCGTGTGTGCCGGCGACGGCGACGGTCTTGAGCTGCCGCGACAGATCGCCAAGCGCAGCGGCGTAGAGCTTGCAATCGCTGCCGGAGGCGAGGCCCTCTTGCCATTCCTCGTGGCTCTCCGGCACAGCGGCAGAACGCACGACCAGAGCCTCTGCGGCGCCAAAGCCACGAAGGCGCCGCCCGACCTCGACATTGAGACCAAGCCCACGCAGTCGCTGGACATGGGGGGTTTCATGGTCATCGCTGCCACTCACCTCCACCCCCAGCCCGTGCAGAAGCAGGGCCAAGCCACTCATGCCCGAGCCGCCGACGCCAATCAGGTGGGCCCGTTTGGGCCAGCAGCTTGTTTCGCTAGTGCTGCTCATCAACTCGGCTCCAGCAGTGTTTCCGGCACCAGCTCGCCCAACTCACAGAGGATCTCGCGAAGAGCATCCGGACGTCCAAGCGAAGCAGCGTTGGCGCCGATAGTCTGCAGAAGTTCCTCCGAAGCCAAGAGTTCAGCAAGCATTGCTGCCGCCTCGTCACTGGGGAGTTTCTCCTCACGAAGCACTCGTGCAGCCCCTCGCTCCGCAAACCACTGGGCATTGCGCCCCTGGTGGTCATCACGGTGCCAGGGATACGGCACGACGACGGAAGGCTTGCCTGCTGCCGCCAGTTCCAAGAGCGTCATCGCTCCCCCGCGGCAAAGCACCAGGTCCGAAAGGGACAGCAGATCTCCGATTTGCGAGCTGAAGCCGAGCACTGTGGCCGCCAAGCCAGCCGTCTCCCAAGCTTTGCGAGCTTCCTCTTCACGCCCTGGGCCACTGATGTGGAGGAAACTCCAACCGCGACGCTGCGCAGCGGGGATCGAGGCCAGAAGCAGGGGAAGCTTAGTGTTGAGCGCTCGAGCACCCTGGCTACCCCCGACGATCAGTAGGGTGCGCTGCGCGTCTTCCGGAAGCCCCAGACTCTCGACCAGACGGGCACGATCTTCCGGGCTGCGACGCCGAAGGATTTCTGGGCGAAGCGGCATGCCCGTCACGACCGCTCGTGCCCGCACGCGTGAAGGAAGCTCTTCCCGCGTCTCGTCGAAGGCTAAAAAGCTGCGCTGGGCAAGGCGCGCCAAGAGGCGATTGGCCTGGCCAGGAACCAGGTTTTGCTCCAGAACGACCAAGGGCAGCCCCATTGTGCGCGCGGCAAGAGCCCCGGGGAGGGCTCCCCGCCCCCCCAAGGCAACGACCAGCTGCGCCTCAAAATCCCGCAGGGCACGGCGGGCATGCTGCGTCGCCCGCAGCATCGAAAGCGGCAGGCGCAGGCGCCCGTTCGCCAGCGGCACCGTATGCTGCGCTAGGCCAGGATACGCCTCGAGCACCCGCTGCTCGACCGAGCGCCCCGGACGCAGCAGAAGCGCCGAATGTCCCTCGGCCAGGAGAGCCCGAGCCAACTCGAGACCGGGGACGAGGTGCCCACCACTGCCGCCTCCGCTCAGAACGACCCGCAGGCCCGTTTCCGCCCTTCGCATCCCAGGACCTCCCCAGCCTTCCTTACGAGATCCTCCTGAATGAGCCGCTAGGCAGCCGGCGCCAAAGGAGCCAAGAGCGCAGGAGGAAACGCTACGCCACTACTTGAGCTTCGCGGGGATCTTGAGCTTGGTGCCGAGGACGAGATTCTTCTCGGGGTCGATACCGTTGTGGCGGGCCAAACGCTTCCAGTGCTTGCCAGCTCCGTAGTAGCGCTCACTGATCTTCCAAAGGCTCTCCCCCTTGGCGACCACGTGTTCGGTCGCGCCCTTCGTACTTTGGATCCCACCCGTACTCGACTTCTTGGAGGATACTCCCTTGGCTCCGGCCTCCTTGCTTGAGGACAGCGACTTGCGCAGCCCTTCCTTTGGCAGCAGCACCACCATGCCGGGCTGCAGCTTTTTCCCGGAGTGGTTCTCGGCGAGAGCGATATCCGGATTGAGAGCCTGAATCGCGCGCATTGTCGCGGTGATGTTCTTCACCCCGTACATCTTCTCGGCGATGCGCCAAAGCCCGTCACCTCGCTGCGCAAGGTATTTTTCGGCCTGCTTCTGCACGCGCTTCATCGGAAGAACTGGAGGAAGCTCTTTGGGGCCCGGCAAAGGATTGACCTTGACGGCTCCGCCGAGGCGAACAGCCCTCCGCTCCGGCTCGCTGCCCAGGCGGCGATTATGGTTGGTAAGGAGCCCCTTCGGATTAAATCGATCCCCTAAGGCATCTTCCCCTCCCCCGACATCACCGCGAGAGGCATCGGGAGAAACAGGGTGAAACGGCTCTGGGCTCAGGCGTGAGGACTCCTCCTCCCGTCTCCGCCTGGAGATCGGCATCTCATCGTCCGAAGGAATCAATCTCGGCTTCTGGCCGGCCTCGCCCCCCGAATTCGACAACCCAGAGTTCTGCAGTCCTTCCTGCTCACTTAGCTCCCAGCGCCGCTTCGGACTCAAGCTCCCAGCTGTGGCGAGAGATTCCTGACGCTTCACGACCTGCCGCAGCTTCTTGTCGGCAGCCTTGGCCTCGGAAAGCGCGCCATCATCAGCAAAGACGCCCACTCCGACGATGAGTGCACAGAGCACAAAAAGGGCCACTAGCCCATAACGTTCAACAAAGCCCATCAGTCCCCTCCTTCGCACGCATAGCATGCGCGCATACCGCCTATCAACAATGCATCCAGCGGGCTCAAAACGACCCGGTGCACGCTCATTCGGAGAACTCCCCTTCTCCAGCATCGCGCAGCACGCGGCTGGCGATGCCGGCCAGGATACCCATCGAGGCCAGCGCGAACACCAGATTGGTTCCGCCAGAACTGAGAAGCGGCAAATCGATACCCTTCTCCGGAATCGTGTGGGTGACCCCCAGGACATTGAGCGCGACCTGGAGCACCAGAATGTAGCCCAGCCCAAAAGCCACAAGGCCCTCCCAACGCGTCTGCGCCGCCCGGGCAATCCGTAGCGACGCGACAAAGATCACGCTGAAGCAGGCGAGGGCCAGCAAGGAGCCGAAGAGCCCGAACTCGTTGCCGAGGATGGCAAGCACGAAGTCGTTCCTAGCCTCCGGCACATACCCATCCTTGGCCCATCCGGCCCCCGGACCGACCCCCATCAGCCCGCCTTCGCTCATCGCGACCTGTGCGCGCCGAATCTGAAAGGCTGGCTCGGCGGCGAGGAAGCGGGCGATGCGGCTTTGCGTGTGGAAAAAGCCCAAGAGCATCACCAGCCCCATGGCCACCACCCCAACAAGACCGACAGCAAGGAGGTAGCGTAGCCGCACCCCTGCCAGTAAGAGGATCGCTGCCGTGATCGCCATCAAAAACAAGCTGTGCCCGACATCGGGCTGGAGCAGCAGAACGCCTACGGCGCCGAGCACCGGCAGAGCAGCCGGGACAAATCCGCCCCAAAAACTTTGTAAGCGCTCTCCACGCCGCAGCGCGAACTCTGCCACCGCCATGACCGTCAAGGGCTTGAGCATTTCGACCGGCTGAAAGGAGACCGGCCCCAGCTCGATCCAACGTGTCGCCCCCTTAGTCGCCCCCACGAAGAGAACCGGCAGCAAGCAGAGGCCGACCACGAAGGCATAGAGCAAGCCCATGCGCGGCCGGAGCAAGGCCCAGCGGAAGCGGGCAGCAAGGAAGAGCACCAGAAGCCCGATACCGATGCGAAGTGCCCGAGCCTGCAAGGCTGGCAGCAATCCGATCCGGGGTCCCTCAATCGTTGCCGCCAACACGAGCCCCAAGCCAAGCAGCACCAGCACGGCAAAGAACAAAGCGTCGCGCCAGAAGCGCAGGTCTTGTAGGCGCTCCTCCGTCGGCACTCGTGTCAAATCCATGCTCATGGACTCACCGAAGCTTGAAGAGGACGACACCAAACACTGCCAGCAGAAGACCCACGATCCAGAACTGCGCGACGATACGGGTCTCGGGCACGCCCTTTTTCTGGAAGTGGTGGTGGATCGGCGCGCAGAGCCAGACGCGCTTCTTGCGCATCTTGTAGGAAGCGACCTGCACGATCACCGAGGCAATCTCGGCCAGGTAGACCCCCGAAAGCAGGATCATCGTCAGCTCCATTCGAGCAGCGATGCCCGCATAGCCGAGCAGCCCGCCAAAGGACAGGCTCCCGACGTCCCCCATGAAGACCTGGGCGGGCGCCACGTTGAACCAGAGGAAGCCCAGCGCAGCCCCCACCGACGCCGCGAGGAGGACCGCGAGCTCCTCTGCCCCTTCGACGTGCGGCACAAAGAGGAAGTCGGCCAGCTCACCGTTGCCGACAACGAAAGCGACGGCACACATGCCAGCACCGGCAATCACGTAGAGCCCCGAGGCCAGCCCATCCATGCCGTCGGTCAAGTTCACGGCATTGGCCGTGCCGTTGATGGCCAAAAAAGCCAGTGCGAGGAAGGGCAGCCCAAACCAGACGTAGAGCGGGAGCGAAGCGTCTTTGAACAGCGGCACGACGAGATTCAAGAGCTCGGGATGATCGCGCCAGGCCAGCTCCTTCAGGAGCAGGGCCGCCACGATCGCCAGCGTTCCCAGCAAGAGAAACTTGCTGCTGGCCCGGATCCCGTGCCTGTCGGTGCTAAAGACCTTGACCCAGTCATCCCAAAACCCAATCGCGCCACAGCCGAGGAAGACCAGCAGCCCCACGAGGACGAGCAGCGAAGACAAGGAGGCCCAGAGTAGGGAACTCAGCAGGACGGCAAAGACCGTCAGCAGCCCGCCCATGGTCGGCGTCCCCTCCTTGGCATCCACCATGACGGCGCGCCGCTCGGGGCCGACCTTGGTGTAGCTGTCACGAGCTCTCAGGCGCCGCAACCAGCGAATGACGCGCGGCCCTAAGAAAAGGCAGAGGAAGAAGGCGGTGAAAAACGCCGCTGCGGCCCGGAACGAGGCGTAGGTCCCCAGCCGGGGGAAATCGTGAGCATCATGCAGATAGCGAAGGAGTTCGTACAGCATCAGCTCGCGTCAGCCGCCCCAGGTGAAGGAAAGCCCCGATCATCACGCCGGGCTGAGCGTTCTGGCGAGACAGCCGCCAAGACCAGCGCATCGACAAGCTCATCGATAGCGGCGCGGCGCGAGCCCTTGAGCAAGACAAGGTCTCCCTCTCCCAGCTCATCCATCAGCCAACGCTGGGCCGCCTGGAGGCTGGGCAGCATCAAAGAAGCGGCGCCTCCAGCTTCGGCTCCGAGGGCGACTCCTTCCTCGGCACCAGGGCCCAGGCTCAAGGCGCCTTGCCCCGCACGAGCAAAGCCCTCGGCCGCAGGCGCAGCCCCTTCCCCAATCGCGAGCAGCACATCAAAGCGACCGGCCATAGCCGCTCCGAGCTCGCGGTGCAGCTCCTCGCTCTCAGGACCCAGCTCCGCCATCTCGCCAAGCACCAGCAGGCGGCGCTGAAGCCGCGGCCAGCGATCGACGACCGAGGCAGCAGCCAGCAGGGACTCGGGATTGGCGTTGTAGCTATCGTCGATCAACTCCGAGCCGCAGGGCCCAAGCTTGTGCTCAAGGCGGCGCGGCAGTGGCGGCAGGGAAGCAGCACGCTCCAGGAGTTCTTGCGCCCTGGGCAGAAGCCCCGCCCCATAGGCGAGCCCGAAGGCCGCCAGAAAGTTTCGTAGCGCCGGCATCCCGAGCCGAGGGATCTCCAGCCGCTGCGGATGCGCGCCACCCGGAGTCCAGAGTTCGAAGTGAACCCCCTGCGGCCGCATGCGCAGCCCCTGGGCGCGCAGCTGCGCCCGGTCTCCGATGCCGAAGCTCAGAATGCGCCGCGAGCCGGCCGCCTCTTCGAAAATCGCCAGTCGCTCATCGTCGGCGTTGATGACGGCCACGCCGTCAGCAGGAAGCGCGGCCAGCAGGGCACTCTTTTCTCGGGCCACCCCATCGACGCTCCCAAGACGCTCCAGATGCCCACGCCCGGCCATCGTCACGCAGCCATGAGTGGGGCGAGCAATCTCAGAAAGCGCCGCGATCTCCCCCGGCCCATTGCTGCCGATTTCAAGAACCAGGGCCTCGCAGTCCACCGGCGCGTTCAAGATGGTCCAGGGCAGACCGATGTCGTTGTTGAAGGACTTGGGCGAAGCGTGCACGCGCACCGAGCCTTCGAGCAGGTGGCGCAGCGTCTCTTTGGTCGAAGTCTTGCCGCAGGTGCCGGTGATCCCCAAGACCGGGATCTTCAGCTGCGAACGCCGGATCCTCGCCATTTCGATGAGAGCCCGGCGGCAGTCTTCGACCTGCACCGCAAAGACGCCCTTTGGCAGCTCAAGACCTAAAGCCCGTTCGACCAAGAGGCCCCGGGCGCCACGGGCAATGACATCTTCCAAAAACTCGTGGGCATCGAAACGCGGCCCCCGGATCGCAACAAAGAGATCCCCCTGGCGGACGCGTCGACTATCCAGCTCAAGGCGGGCACAGGGCGCCGGCTCAGCAGCCGGGCTCAGAAGCCGCCCACCGAGCATGCGAGCCAACTCTGCCCCCCCGGCATGCAGGGGGTGAGTCGAGAAGGCTTGCGGATCATCCCCAGGACTCCTCATCTGCTTCGCAGCCACTTACGCACCTCCTCGCGATCATCGAAGGCGAGGACGCACTGGCCAATCACCTGCCCGGTTTCGTGCCCTTTTCCGGCGATCAGGACCAGATCGCCGGCCTGCGCTTGGCTGAGAGCGTGCCGTATCGCTCGTGCCCGGTCGTGGCAGATTTCGACGCAAGGAGCATCCTCCGCTTGCAAGTCTTGCATCCCGGAGAGGATCTGCTCAACGATCTCCGTCGGCTCTTCGCCCCTCGGATTGTCCTGGGTCACGACCACGTGGTCGGCATAGTTTCGGGCGATCGTCCCCATCTTCGGCCGCTTGTTGCGATCACGGTCGCCACCACAGCCAAAGACCAGGCGCAGTTTGCCCGTGCAGAGCTGACGGCAGGCCACCAGGACCCGCTCCAGAGCATCGGGGGTATGCGCATAATCCACAAAGACCCGGAACGGCAAGATCGAGCGACCATGCCCGGCATCGCGCCCAAGTTCCTCCAGGCGGCCGGCCACGGGGCGGGCGCGCGACAGGCTATCGCTGGCGTGCAAGGGGCCGATATCGAGGCCAATCGCGCAGCTAAGGGCCGCAAGCGCGTTGCGAACGTTGTGGCTGCCGATCAGCGGCAGCTCCACCTCGGTCTGCCCTTCGGGCGAGCAAAAGCGCACTCTCGTCGAGTTCGCCCCAGCCTCAAGGATCTCGGCTCGAACGTAGTCGTGCGCCAGCCCTTCGAGCGGCTGGCCTTCGACCTTGCCCAGCCCGTAGCCGATCACCCGCACCCCAGGCCCGATCTCCTTCAACATGCGAAGGCTGACGACATCGTCATAGGGGAGGACCGCCAGCGAACCCGGGCGCAACTGCGCGAAGAGCCGCGCCTTGGCACTCGCGTATTCCTCCATGGTTCCGTGGTAGTCGAGGTGATCCAGACTCAGGTTGGTAAACACCGCTGCCTGGACCTGCACCGCATGCGCTCGTCCCTGATCCAAAGCGTGACTAGAGATCTCGAGGATTGCCGCCCGCACATCACGCCGCCGCATCTCCGCCAGATAGCGCTGCAGCGCAACCGGCCCAGGGGTCGTATGCGAAGCCTCGACCTGGCGCTCACCCGAAGCGTCGACATCCTCTTCCCCCGGCAAGCACCGGCCTAGGCGATAGCGAACGGTCCCTAGCACCCCGACCGGTCCGAGAGCATCCTCCAGGCAGAGCGCGACAAGTTCGCTGGTGCTGGTCTTGCCATTGGTCCCAGTGACTCCCACCACCGGCATGCACGAGGAAGGGTGGCCGTAAAACGCCGCCGCGGCGAGACTGGCGGCGCGGCGCACATCCTCGACCAACAATACCGGCACTGGCACCGGCAAAGGGCGCCGAGAAACAACAGCGCAGGCCCCCTGCGCGACGGCTTGGGCGGCAAAGCCAGCCCCGTCGTTGGCCAGCCCGGGCACGGCGAAAAAGACCCCGCCCGGCTCGATCTCACGGCTGTCATCACAGATGCCTGTGATCTCGGCTTCCTGCATCCGCAGAGCCTCGCAAGCGCCCAGCAGCTCGCGGAGTTCTGTTAAGCAGTGCAAGCCCTGGCGCAAACGCTCAGCAAGCCTGGGCTCGAGCCGCGAGGCTCTAGGAGAGCCAGAAGCGTGGAGCTCGGACGCCTTCGCTGACCCTGGCTTGGCCGCAGCAGGGCTCGTCGCCGTGGACGCCATCCCGCCCGGTACGGCAAAGCCAGAGGCCGCGGGAGCTGATGACACAGAAGCAGGCGAAAAACCGGATCCAGAAGCTGCTGCTGCTTCCATTTCCCGCGACTCGACCGCCTTTGCGAGTTCACGCGCAGTCCTGGTTCGCCAAAACCCCCAACGACCAAGACCCAGCTTTCCGAGACCGAGCATGGACAGCTCCCCCCATAGTCCTAACAGCTACCCAAGCGTCCGCACCTAGATCAAGGCACAGTTAGCTCGCAGCGCCGCTCGCCTAACGAACACTCGCAAGCCGCCGCGAACGCTCCTCCCTGCGCTTCATGTATAGCAAGATGTCCTTCACGACAGGAGCAGCGTATTTGCCCCCGTAGAAATTCCTGGCCGGGCTTTTTTCCAGCACACAGAAGGCAACCCAACGTGGACGGGCGACGGGCGCAAAGCCAACAAAGCTCCCCCAGTAGCGCCTCGTACCCTTCTTGTTATTGGCAAGGAAGGAGGTGCCGGTCTTGCCGCCGAGCCAACCAGAGCTTTCCTTGTCGCAAATGAGACGCCCTGTTCCTCCCGGATCGGACACCACCTTCGACAGGGTCTGGCGCAGCCAAGCACTGTGATGCTTTTGGAAAATCCGTCGGCCGAGCCCCCCCTCCGGCAAGTCCTGCAGCTCCTGGCCTGGTCGCGCTGCCTTGGTCAAGAGGCGTGCATGAAAGCGGCGGCCTGTAATCGCGGTAACGAAAGCTTCGAGGTAGCTCAAGGGAAAGATATTGAGCGCATAACCGAAGCTCAGCGAAGGTCCCTCGTCACGCTCATAATAAGGCCCAGTACGCAGCGTCTGCTCACTGGGCGCCGCTCCCTGCCTCGGCTGGCCATCTTTCTGCAACAACAGGGGAAGACCTAAGCGGGGCTGGGCTCGCAGGGCGAAGTCTCGGAGAAAATCGATGTGGAACTGCCGATCTCCACGCATCCCGACCTTGACCGCTCCAATATTACTCGACTCGATGAGGACACGCTCCAGCGGCACAAGCCTCCCGGCATGATCGTCAGAAATGATGCGGACCAAACCCTTCGGAGTTACAAACTTATACTCCTTCTGCGACAGGTTGCCCCGGCAGTCAATCAACGACCCCGGGTGCACCAACCCCTTTTCCAGGGCCTCCATAACGATCAACGGTTTGATGAGCGAACCAGGAACGAAGAAGCACTGATGTGTCGGCGCCAGGAACTGTATCTTGCGTCGTCCCTCAGAAGGCTGCGGACGACAGGGGTCATAGCTCGGCCAGCCCGCAAGAGCGAGAATATCACCGCTTTCAATATCAGCGACGCAAAGAAAACCGGTATCAGCCCCTGCCTTGCGCCCCATTTGAGCAAGTCGCAGAAATGCCTCTTCCTGCACCGACGAATCGATGCTGGTCAAAAGCCGCGCCTTGGGAATCTCACTTGCCAGTGGAGCAAAGCCAACCCCTTTTGCCCGAAACTCGCCACGCGCGGTAAAACGCTCAGGCAGCTCGATCTTACTGCGCTCATCGAGCAGCTTCGCAGCCTCCAGCCCCCCAGCAAAACGGCTGCTACGCGGCTTAGCGCCACTCCTTGCTAAGGGCTCCTGACGCGGCGGCAGCCCAACAATGTGACCGGCACTCTCTTCTAAGGGCTGCAAACGCTTCCATTTCTCATCGAAGTGCAGCCGGAACAACCCAGGACGGTAGGACTGCATCCCTGCCCCATCCTTCCGCGGCCGTTCGTAGAGGTACTGATCATTGGCCAGCTGGCTCAAGCGCTTGAGAGTCGCATAGTCACTAAGCCCACGAACGATCGGCCGCTCCCACATCCACTGAAAGCCACGTCGCTGCTTTTTCGTTTTGTCACGCCACAGATCCACGCGCGCATTCTCATCCTTAGGCACACGCAAATAGCCGTAGATCCGACGCTGTCGCTCGGGGCTACAGGGAGCGGAGAGTTCTAGTGCGGCGATCAAATCCGTCGCTAGCTGCGGCGGCATATCTTCATTTGCCTGGATCTCGAGGCGCACGTCGTAACAAAGCCTCGAAGTCGCGAGCACTTTGCCGTCACGATCCAGGATGTCCCCTCGGGGCCCCTCAATACAACGCAACTTCTCCCCAAGGGCTTGCTCTGGACCTGGCATGAGCTGAATACGCGCAACTCGCCATCCACAAAGCCCAAGCGCTGCGATACCACCAACCTGGAGAAAAAACGTACCGAAGGGAGCCGATTGAGACTTACTGCTCATAGGCATCCACACCCTGATCTGTGAGAACGAGCCTTCGATAACTCTCTTCCAGAGCAAGCCTAGTAGATGCCTTCAATCGCCTGGTACGAAGCGACCACATATGCGCCTCTGCCCAGTCCGTCCCTTGGCGATAATCGCGTAGGCGCACCCGAGACTGCCGAGTTTCCGTCCGTAAAGCAACGACCAGGAGGCAGATCGCTAGGCAAAGAACGAGAGCAACTAATGCCCCGAACCACCTCACGGTCTGCACTCCTGGACGAAGACTGGATCGGAAGCGGCCGTCCCCTCCCGGACGGCCACGCGGAGTTTCGCGCTCCGCGAACGCGGGTTCAGTTTCTGTTCCCCATCTTTTGCGATGATCGGCTTTTTCGTCAGCGGCCTCATACGCGAGCGCATGAAGCGTTTAACCATCCGATCCTCCAGGCTATGGAAAGAGATCACGGCGAGCCGACCGCCATCTCGAAGTTTCTCCAGGGCCACATTGAGGCCCACTTCGAGTTCGTCCAGCTCGCCGTTCACTACTATCCGCAGAGCCTGAAAGACTCGAGTCGCTGGGTGGATGCGACTCCGACGTCGGCTCGACGATGGCACCGCCCCGGCAACCAATCGAGCCAACTCTTGGGTGGAACACGGCAGCATTCGTGAAGCCCTTGCATGCACGATCGCCCGCGCAACACGCCTCGCATAACGCTCCTCACCATACTCGCGGAACCAACGCTCAAGCTCTGCCTCGCCAGTGCGGCGAAGCAGATCGAAAGCCGTTGGCGTATTGCTCGTAGGATCAAATCGCATGTCGAGAGGTCCGTTGCTGCGGAGCGAAAACCCCCTCCCAGGGTCATCGATCTGCATGCTAGAGAATCCAAGATCCATCAAAACAGCATCGACACAGGGGATGTCGAGCCGAGTAAGGACAGAACCCAGTTCACGATAACTGCCTTGAACCAGCTCAATACGAGCAGGAGCTGAAGCTAAACGCTTCCGGGCGAGATCTAAGGCAACAGTGTCACGATCAATACCGATGAGGGTTCCCTTCTCACCGAGCTGATCTGCGATCGCTGCCGCATGCCCCGCTGCGCCGACGGTAACATCAGCGACAACATCTCCGGCCGAAGTATCAAGCAGGTCCAAAACTTCACTACAAAGAACAGGTTGGTGAGGCCAGGCCTCACCGGTGTCAAGCGGCGACTCGCCCCCGGTCATTAGAGACCTCTCTTCGAAGCCTCACAGACCAAGGAACGAGGTTGAAAACGAAACGGCCCGATCGATGTCGCCACAGCGACCAGAGCCTTAATCCCACAGGCCCCAAGTCCCCCGCCATCCGCGGAGGAGGTAAGAGCCCAATAACCGAAATATCTACTATCGAAGCTGAGAGCAACGCCGACGAATAACCCTGCGACCGGCATCAGCTATCGAGCCTCTCGCCCTGGAGGAGCTTGCTAAGATCCCCCATGAACTTCTTATCCTTCGCCTTCGATGCTGGGCTGAGGAGTTTCATCGCCTTAGCCAGCTCCATCCCCCAAAGCTCGATTCGACGACCAAGCCCCTGGAAGAACAGCTCTCCAGTCACGATCGCCGCGAATTCGCGCTGCTCTTCACTGATGGTAATCCGCCCAGAGCGATCCGCCTTAACCCGCGAAGTAAGCCCAAAGAAGAATCGCTGCAGCTCGTGCGTTCGCTTATTCCCGTATTCCGAGGAACGCATACGCTTCTGAAGACGACGATACTCCTGCTTGTCCACGACCTGGAGACATCCCTCAGCACTGGGGCAGAGCCAAAGTTCGGGCAGACGCGGCTCACCGTCGTCCCCAAGCACAGGTTCGATGCAGCCCTTCGGCAGGAAGAACCTGCCCGAGGCATCGACCTTCAGCACTTTTTTCCCCGAAACGTCCACGAGCGACCCTTGCCCCGCCGAAACGACTCGCACCGGCCCATCCCAGCGCGCCCCATTCGGCCCCAAAAAGCTGTGGACTAGCCCCAGCTAGCCCCATACGAGCAGAGACTAGCGAAGAAAACCGATCCTTCAACCTTGTCAAGAGCAGCGAGACATAAGACCTAATAGGCTGAAAAACATAGACTTAGAGCAAAAACCAGCAGAGGACGCAGAAGCAACCCACAGGCAACCCCAGAAATCCAACGATCATAAACCCATAAAACCAGCACACTTAACTATTTCAGACCGCTCAGAAAGGCGCAGTTGGGGCTCCTCAGTTTTTTTTCTCGCCACCCCTCAGGCCTCGAGTGGAGGGCGCTCGGCCTGGAGCCAGGGCGAGACCAGGGAGAAAAAGGGCCCCAAGCCCATGAGCAAAAAGCTCCAGCGGGCAGGCCTTGGGCCACCAGGAGCCACCGAGAGCCTGCAGGGGCCCCCCGTTGCGCACCACTAGAGCGCCAACCGCTCCCGGAGAGCGCCAACCCGCGCCCTGCGCGCCCCACTAAGGCGCCGCGGAGCTCAGCTCCCTAGGATCTCGCCCAACTGACTCTTCAAGGCCTCGATGGTCTCCTCATCGAGCCGCGGCACGGGCAAACGCACGCGCTGCTCATCACGACCTTCACGCGGGTCCTTGAAGTAGAGATCGCCGCGAGCCCCAGCACCGGCACGGATCACTCGGATCGCCTTCTTGCGCGCGAGCATCAGACCGATCACGTAGCGAAGCGCTTCGATCTCTTCTCTCTCGTCTTCCAAAAGCTGCTCAAAGAGCTGCCGCATGGCGACGAGGTCGACGACACTGCTGGCACCCTTGTCCCGAGGCCGGCGTGTCCGCCAAAAAATCGGCCCAGCCTCAGTCTCTTGCCGCAGCTCAAGTGCGCGGGCCGGCCAGCAGCCGGTGCAGACATCAAGGCGCTCGAAACCCAGCTTCTCCCCGGCATCGATGCGCAGATAGCTGAAGAAGACCTGCCCGGCGAGGAAGGGGGCCTGACAGCAGGTGCAACCACGCGAGAAGCCAGCAATCCGCCATTCCTGGCGCTTCTCAGCTTCTGTCTTGCCTTGTCCTGCGATTGCGAGCTTGGGCGTCACGTCAGTTCTTCCGAGGCCTACACGGCTACAAAGAGAATGCTCTCCAGGGACCTACTGGTCACCCAGCCAAGCACGCCAGGCACGCACTTTCGTGCCGAAGCGCTTTCGGGTCAAGGAACGAAGTGCATTCGCCGCTGTCCCCGCCATTCTCGTATCACCACTCTGCATGGCTTTTTCGAGGGCAGCGACCAGCTCACGCACCTGCCTCAGGTCCCCGGTTTTACCGATCGCCTCAAGCGCCATCCGCCGCACGAACCCGTCCGCATCCTCCCGGTGAAGGCTCCAGAACAAGGGCAGTGCAGCCGCAACCGCGGCCTCCCCCGTGGCCTTTGCCCAAGATCCGTACGCCGGCAAGGCGCTACCGCGGACCTGCCAGTTTTGATCCTGACAGGCCTTCAGCAGTAGTTGTCCAGCCCGCTCCCCCTTCATCCCAGCAAGCCCTTTGAGCACGGTTCGCCGCTGTGCCGTGTTCCCTACCGCCCACTCCTTTTCGAGCAACTGCATACGCAGATCTGGATCAAGGGCATCGAGGAGCTGCAAGCCAACACGCCTGACGGCACTGCGTCGGTCCTGAAGCAGATACACGCGAATCGCCTTGCTACCAAGCGACCCAAGATCAGCCAGCTCCCGGGCAGCCCGGAAGAAGGGGTGCATGCTCTTCCGGAACTCTTGGGGACGCGGCGGAAAACCTCGGCGCATGAGCTCATCATGCCCCTCTACGGCCTTGAAGGTCATCGCCTTCGCCAGCCAGGGACCGAGCTTGGGCATCTCCCGTAAGGTCTCCTGGCGCAGATTGGCATAGCCCGCCTGCCCCTGGTGATACTGGCGCTCAAGCTCCTGCAAGCGCACGAGTTCGGCCTTCGAAAGCTGCTTCTCCACCAGGACCTGGTGCCGGGAGACGGCAGCAGTCCCCGGTTGCAAAGCCTCTTCTGGCTCCGCTGGAGCGCCTGAGCAGGCAAGCAAAAAGGGCAGGAGCAAGGGACAGCCAAGCAGGGTCTTCTTCATCAGTCTCTCCGAGTTGCGGAGGCAGATCTTGGCAGCAGAGGCGCTCCACGGCAAAACCAGGGCAATGTCCCTGCAGATCCTTCCCGTCACGACCAAGCGCCAGCGCCGACGCTTCGTCGATCTTCCTCGCCACTTCCCGGGTTTCGACCCAGCCGTCTTCGTGCCGCCGCTGCGCTTCGATCAGCTACGCCGACTCGATACCCGCAGGCACCCGTTCTACCGCCACGCCGAAGCGGGCTTCTGGCTGGCCTTGCGCCAAGGCCAGCCAGTCGGACGCATCTCCGCGACCATCGACAAGCTCTCGCTGCAGAGATACGAGGACGGCGTCGCCTACTTCGGGCACACCCTGGCCGAGGACCAAGAGTGCATGGACGCTCTGCTCGGTACCGCGAAGAGCTTCCTCCAAGCTCGCGGCTGCACCCGGATGCGTGGCCCCATCGAACTCTCAACCAACTACAGCTGCGGGCTACAAGTCTCGGGCTTCGACCGCCAACCGATGCTCGACATGAACCAGCACCCGCCGGGCCAGGAAGCACTCCTGCTCCGCGCCGGATGCGAGGCAGTACAAGACCTGCTCGCCTTCCGCATCGCCGAGGAGGAGCTACAGCTCGCGCGCCTGGAGCGGCTGGCAAAGATCACCGCGCGCCGCGCCCCCGCCACCCTGCGCAAGCTCGACCTATCGCGATTCGAGGAAGAATGCCGGGCACTCCACCGCATTTACGAACGCTCCTGGGAAGACAACTACGGCTTCGTGCCGATGACCTGGGACGAGTTCGCGCACGCCGCGAAGGACTTCCGCAAGATCGTCGACCCCGAGACCTGCATCCTCGCCGAGCGCGAAGGCGAAGTGGTCGGCTTCGCCCTCGGCTTGCCCGACATCAACCAGGCCATCAAGGCCTGTCATGGCCAGCTCCTGCCTTTCGGCTGGATTCGCTTTCTTAGAGTCGCGAAGAGGATCCACCAAATCCGGGTCGTGACCCTCGGCGTCTTACCCGAGCACCGTGGCCGAGGACTTGACGCACGCCTCATTCTCGAACTAACCCAGCGGGGCCTCGAAGTCGGCTACAACGCAGCGGAACTCTCCTGGGTCCTGGAACAGAACCTCCCCATGGTCAAACCCATGCTGGAAATCGGCGCCAAGGAGGCGACGCGTTACCGGCTCTTCGAAGCCAGCACGAGCAAGGATCTCCCGGGCGCACCCGCCAGTTAAAGGGCCAAGATACTTGGCCATAGCCTGAGAAGCGTTAAGGAGAAGGGTCTCCCTCTTGGATAAGATCCACCCCCGATACGTGATTCCACCGACTCGACCCGGAGCACGCCTTGAGCTTTCCCTCCCCGTTTTTCCGCTGGCGCCCCCATCCATGGCACGGTCTCGACGTTGGCCCCGAGCCACCGCACATCGTCCATGCCTACATCGAGATCACCCCCTTCGACCTGGTGAAATACGAACTCGACAAGAAGACGGGCTACCTCCGTGTGGACCGGCCGCAGCGAACCTCGTCACAGCCGCCCGCCCTTTATGGCTTCATCCCTCGCACCTACTGCGGCGACCGGGTGCAGAAGCTCGGCAAAGGCAGCTCCGTCGGTGACCAAGACCCGCTCGACATCTGCGTGATCAGCGAACGCCCGATCGAACGCCAGGAAGTCATCCTCAACGCTCGAGTCGTTGGCGGCCTGCAGATGATCGATCACAAGGAAGCGGACGACAAAATCATCGCAGTGCTCGCCAACGATAACCTCTACGGCGAAGTCAACGAGATCAGCGACCTGCCCGACGTCCTGGTCGAACGCCTCCATCACTACTTCAGCACCTATAAGCTCGTCGCCGGCGAAGAGAGCCTAGTCTCGATCGACGAGACCTACGGCGCCGAACACGCGGGCAAGGTCATCCAAGCGGCCATGGCCGACTACGAAGCCTTCTTCGGAGAGTAAGAGGTAGCCGAACAGCTCGGACTCAAAAGAGGTCCGAGTCGCCCAACTGGTAGTACCAGTGCTCTCCAAGCCACTCCTGAGTCAGACCTGAACTCCAATCGCGCGAGCCGAGCTTTCGCTCTAGCCAATGGCTGGAGGGCTCGGCCTCGAAGCCGAGGGAGCGGAACTCTTCGGCCCAGGGCAGTTCGGGGTTTTGCACTGTCAGGAGCTGGGTACAGCCCGCTGCTCGTGCAATCTCGTGGGCCTTGGCAACGAGGGCCGCGAGGATTTCTGGCTCATCGCTGCCCACGAGCAAATCTCCTATCGTCGCGGCGCCAGGCACCAGGCCCCCATCGCTGCGGACGACGGCGAAGCCGCGCAAGCGGCCCTCGCGCCGAGCCAGCAAGATCTTGTACTCGATGCTGGGGCAGCGCCGATAACGCCAGTCGAGGTAGACAAAGCTTTTCTCAACCGTGCAGGCAAAGCCCGGCTGCAACTCGGCAAAGAGTTCATCCACTTGCTCTGGAAAGCGGTCGCTCAGCTCGACCTCGACCTCGCTAGGCGCCTTCGCCACCCCGACGTTTTGCAGCAAGTACTCGAGGGTGCGGATCAATCGATACCCCAGGTAGCGCTCACCGATGCGCCAGGCTGGGCGCACCGGATAACCAAAGCCAAGATGATCTTCTCGCCCCCCATAACGCTCAAAGAAGCGCTCGGCCATGTCGACGAAGATCGGGCGTTTGCTCAAGCCCTTGCGGAACTCCGGATGCACCATCGAGTCGACAGCGTGGAAGAAACTCAGCTCCTTACCACCTGCGAGCACGACCTTCATCGGAGTCGCGGCATATTGCGCCGCACAACGGCCGTCGGGGGCGAAGGCCAGCATCATCCGCGCTCCCGCAGGATTCTGCCCGAACTCCCACTCCCAGTGTGAAAGCTCCCGATCGACGTATCCCTCGCCACAGACTTCACGGAAGGTCAGGTTGAAGGTATCGAGGATGGCCTGCTCGTCGCCGGGCTGGTATTCCCGAAACTGGATCTCGCTCATCGCTACTAACCCCTCTTGTCGATTCAGACTAGGTCGCTGTCGCCCAGGGTGTGGAACCAAGACCCTCGGAGTTCAAGCACCGACGGGCCAAAAGAATTCATAACCAGGAACTGCTGCGGCGGCCCGACCAGGAACCCGTGCCTCTGCCAGCGGAGAAAGCGCAGATCACTCTGCGGGAACTCAGCCGCGAGCAGGACAGCCCCAGCCGCGCGAGAATGCTCTTCGAGAGCAGCCAGCAGCGCCAACTCTGCATCCACGTCACCGCCAGGCACAAGCCAATCGCAGATGAGGCCAGTGCCCGGCAAGCCATAATCGCCGAGGCGATGCACCGCCAGACCCCGAAGGGTGCCAGCGGCATCGCGCACCGCGATCAGTTCGTATTCGTATCCTGGCCGCTGGGTGTAACGCCAATCGAACCAGATACGGTCGCGGACCAGAGCGAAACTGAACTCAGAAGCGACCTTGCTCCAAAGCTCATCAGTATCCTCCGGCGGAGCCGTCAGCACCTGGATCGAGAGTTCCGCAGCCGAGTCCGAAAGGCCCAGTGGCGGCTCGTGCAACTCGCGAAAGAGCAGGTCCAGGTCACGCACCATCTCGCTCTGGAGGTATCGCTGTGCGATGCGGTAGAGCTGGGTCGTATAGCCGTGGGTCAGCAGGTGCCCCTGCTCCACATCGCTGGCAGCCGGCCCGCAATAACGCCGGTAAAGCTCCCGGGCGAGGTGGACAATGAGCCCGGGAGAACCGCCAGCACGACGATGACCCGGAAGCACGAAGCCATCGACGATGAGGCCCAGACTCAGCTCCTGGCCCCCTTTGATCGCCCGCTGCGGAATGCAGGCATACTGGCCGACCAGTTCCCCGCCGACGAAGGCTAGGACGCTCTCGCAACGGTGAAGAGGATTCTGCTCGAAGGCCCAGCGCCACGAGTCGAGCTTCCGCGGCGCTTGGCCATCGTTCCCAGGAAAGATCGCGTTCCAAGCGTCAACGATCTGCTGCTCGTCGCCGGGACAATACGCCCGGATCTCGAGGGAAGGAGACATGACCTCCACCTTATCGACAGTTGCGAGGCCATCCGAGAGCGCGTTTTACGGAGCTGCTATTGGGCCAGAAGCGGCAGCGCCCGCGCCAGCAAGCTCCCGAGCCGCTGGGCCGCCCGTTCGCCCTCCAGCATGACCTCTTCGTGGCTTGGGGGAGCCTCGGTGAGCCCGGCCGCGTAGTTGGTAATCAGTGACAGGCCAGCAAGCTCGCAGCCCATGGCGTGCAGGGCTATCGCTTCGGGCACCGTCGACATACCGACCGCATGCGCCCCGAGCTGCTGGAGCATCCTCACTTCTGCCGGCGTCTCGTAGCTCGGCCCCAGCATCTGTGCATACACGCCCTGGGTGAGCCCGGGAGAGTCGGCACAGTCGCAGAGCAGCCCAGTCATGCGCTTGCTCCAAAGCCCCGACATGGCCGGAAAACGCGGCCCGAACTTGGGGTGGGACGGCCCGGCCAGCGACGAGACACCGGTCATATTGATGTGGTCGCAGATCGCCACGAGGCTGCCCGGCCCAAGCTCGGGCCTCAGCCCACCGGCAGCATTGGTCAACAGCCAACGCCGGGTGCCAAGCAGGGCCAGGGCCCGTAGCGCCCGAACCGCCTGCCAGGGATGCCAGCCCTCATAAAGGTGCACCCGGCCGGTCAGGATATGGACCCTGACCCCCTCGATTTCACCTTCAAGCAGCTCGCTGCCATGCCCCGCCACCTTGGGGCTGGGCAGCCCGGCGATCTCGGCGAGTTCAACCCGGAGAGGATCCTCAATACGGCCACCAAAGTCTTTGAGGCCACTCCCCAGCACCAGCCCAAGCGAGGCTGGGCCAAAGCCGCGCTGCCGCAGCTCCCTCTCGACAGCTTCAACTAGCTCGAGCTCAGCTTCGATGTCCTGCCCTAAATGCTTTTCCATGATGGCTCCTAGGGGATTCAGGCTACGACGCCAGCAACGCAGGCGGTCATCCAGCTAGCAAAGGCTCCGGCGAACATCGCCCGCACCGCGAGCTGCGAAAGGTCCTTGCGCCGCTCCGGGCACAGGGCAGCGATACCGCCGATCTGAATGCCGATCGAACCAAGGTTGGCAAAGCCGCAAAGCGCATAGGTCGAAATGAGGATGGAGCGTTTGGAGATTCCTCCAGCCTGCCCGGTCAGGGCCTGTAGCGCATCCAAACGTTCGAGGCCGAGCGCCTTGAGCTGCGGCGCGATCTGCGCCCCCAGCTCCGCCGGCTGCGCCGCCAACCACTCGGCGTAGTCCTTAGCGCCACTGAAGTCCAAGCCGCTCAGCTTTGGCATCAGGGCCTGGAGTTGCGAAAGATCGCTCAGCGAATCGATCCCCCCGGCCGCGAGGGCCTTATGGAAAGCATCGACGCTGGCGAAGCTCTCCGGAGCCGGCAAGGCCTTCAGGCTCGTCACCGAGCCAACATCGATATTCGCCAGGCTCATACCCAGATCGCGCAAGCCGTCGATTTCGATGAAGCCACGCAGGTTGTCGTAGGCGATAAGCTCCGTGACCGCGACCTTGGTACCCAGGAGCTGCCCGACCTCGGGCACATCGCCCATCGGCACGCCTAGCAACACGGCAAAGGGCGAAAAGGCCCAGCCGAGGATCTTGCGCAGGGTGAGCCCGTCTTCGCCGATCGCTTGGTAGTAGGCATCACCGCCCACGACAGCATCGACACCACTGAGCAGCCAGTCGACAACCGCCACCAGACCGAGGAAGGCAATCAGCATGGCACCGACATTGACCGCGAGCTTGAGACCATCGACAGTGCCGTTCGCCGCCGCTTCGACGACGTTGGACGAGGTCTTGGGCAAATCCATCGGCACAGTGCCGAAGGTCTCACTGGTCTCGGTCTCAGGCACCATGACCTTGGCGACGACCAGCGCCGCCGGCGCGCTCATCACGCTCGCGACGATTAAGTGCCCGGCATCGACGCCAAAGAGCACGTAGAGGGCAAAGACCCCGCCGGCAATGGTCGCGAAACCGCCGGTCATCACCGCCATCAGCTCGCTGCGCGTCATCCGCGGCAAGAAGGGCTTGATCAAGAACGGCGCCTCCGTCTGACCGACGAAGATGTTGGATGCGACCGCCAGCGTCTCCGAACCCGAAGTCCCCATCACCCGCACGATCAGATGGGCAATGAGGCGCACGATGTGCTGCATGATCCCAAGGTGCCAAAGCACCGAAATCACCGCCGAAAAGAAGATGATGGTCGGCAGCACCGCGAAGGCGAAGACGAAGCCCTTGTTCGCTCCAAAGACCTGCCCCACCTGATCGGGCTGGGCAAAAACACCGAAGACGAACTCGGCGCCGCCTTTGCTAAGGGCAAGGAAGTCCTTCACCCCATAACTGAGGCTGCACAGCGCCGCATTACCGGCATCCCAGTAGAGCACCAGCAGCCCCAGGGAGACCTGGAGCAGCAGCCCGACAAAAACGGTGCGCCAGCGGATGGCCCGGCGATTGGTCGAAAAGAGCCAAGCGATGCCAATAAAGGCAAAGAGACCGACGAGGGAGATCAGGCGTTCCAAAGCTGCATCCAGTTAGCGAAAGGTCGTAGGAGAGCGGAGGGTCGTAGGAGAGCGGAGCGGCGCTGCCTCAAACGCTGGGGAGGATTCGCTCAAGAACGAGAGGACGGGGGGCCGGGCTCTCATCGCCCAGACGAATGGTAGCGGGCAGCTCGGCGCAGGCACGCTCGAGATCCTTGGCACGGCGCGCGTGCACCCGGAACAGCGGCTGCCCAGCCAGCACCTTGTCGCCATGAGCCACCAGGCATTCGATGCCCACCGCAGGGTCGATGTCCTCCCCCTTATTCTTGCGGCCAGCACCCAGTTCCAAGGCGACCCAGGCGATCGCCAAGGGGTCCTGATCGATCACATAGGCCTCAGCAGTGCTGGTGACCTCAGCCTGCTCGGGGGCCTGTGGCAGATGCTGCTCAGGGTCATCCACCACCCGGAGATCCCCACCCTGGGCCTCGACCATCTGCCGGAATCGCGCCAAGGCCGAGCCGTCGGCCAGCGCTGCTTCGAGTCGCAGCCGCGCCGCTTCGCGGCTGTCGCAGACCTGGCCAAAGCAGAGCATTTCCGCGCCGAGCTGGAGGGAAATCTCACGCAGATCCGCTGGGCCTTGACCCTGCAAGCACTCGAGGCTCTCGCGCACTTCGAGGGCGTTGCCCACCGCCGAGCCAAGCACTTGGTCCATGTCGGTAATCAGGGCACAGCACTCGCAGCCCAGCCGCGTCGCCGTCTCGACCAGAAAACGCGCCAGCTCACGCGCCGGAGCCAGCTCTTTCATGAATGCCCCGCGCCCACACTTGACGTCGAGCACCAGCCCATCGATGCCCTCGGCGAGCTTCTTGGCCAGGATGGACGAGGTGATCCAAGGGATGCACTCGACCGTTCCGGTGACATCCCGGGTCGCATACATTCGTGCATCCGCCGGAGCGAGTTCTTTGGTCGCCGCCGACATCACCAGACCGGTCTCGGAGAGGATCCGCTCATATTCCTGCGGCGACAGCAGCATGCGAAAACCAGGGATACTCTCGAGCTTGTCGACGGTGCCCCCGGTGTGTCCGAGGCCGCGCCCAGAGACCATGGGCACGGGCACCCCGCAGCTGGCGACGAGGGGCGCCAGCACCAGGCTGACCTTGTCCCCGACCCCGCCGGTGCTGTGCTTGTCGACCTTGCGCCCGGGAACCGAGTCCAAGCGGTGCACGATGCCGGAATCCCGCATCGCCTCCGTCCAATACCCGGTCTCCTCGAAATCCGCCCCGCGCAAGAACATCGCCATGAGGAGGGCTCCGAGCTGAGCATCCTCCAGACTCTGATCCACGACACCCGAAACGAGATCTTGGATCTCATCTCGGGTCAACGCCAAGCCATCACGCTTCTTTGCAATCAGCCGGGCTGGAATCTCCCTCATCGGGGCCTCCTCCATCGAGCGAGCCCGGTCCAAAGCTCTCGGGCAAGAGTTCGTCGAGTGTCGCGACCTGGACCTCGTCGCCGTTACAGCCCATCAGGATCCGCAAGTTCGGCGCAAACTCACGCAAGAACTGACGACAAGCCCCGCAGGGTGGCGTCGGCGACTCAGTCGCCGTGTAAATCGCCAGCAGGAAGAAAAAGCGCGAGCCTTGGACGACGGCCCGCATCGCCGCACCTCGCTCGGCGCAGAGCGTGAGTCCGAAGCTGGCATTCTCGACGTTGCAGCCGGTGATGATCTCATCCTGCTCCGTCACCAGCGCCGCCCCCACCTGGAACTGTGAGTAGGGCGCGTAGGCTTTGCTGGCGGCATCCCGTGCTGCTGCGATCGCCGCTCGTTCGGAGGGACTCAGTTCGCTTCGTGGGATGCTATGCACGGCTCCCTCCTCTCCGCTCAGGCACTCCGAGACGCGCGCTCGATCGATTCGTCATAGACGGCGATGTAAGGCAGCTCGCGGAAGCGACCAGCGACATCCATGCCGAAGCCGATCACAAACTCATCGGGGATCTCAAAGCCAACCCCCTCCAGCTCGACTTCGACGACACGGCGGCTCGGCTTGCTCAGCAGGGTGTGGACCTCGACGCTCTGGGCACCGCGTTCCAGGAAGCGCTCGCGCAACCAGTGCACCGTCCTCCCGGTGTCGACTATGTCCTCGAGGATGGCGATGCGCTGCCCCTCAGGCGAAGACGACAGATCCTTGACCAGCTCGATCCGGCCAGAACTGACCGTACCCGCACCATAGCTACTGACCCGAACTGTGTCGTACTCACCAGCTGGCCGACCAAGGTTTCGACAGAGAGCATCGGCAAAGTGCCGGGCCCCATGCAGCACCGCGACCCAGCGTAGCTCCGGATCGCCGCGTAGGGCTTCCGCCATCTCGGCGATGCGCTTTCGAACACGGGCCTCATCAACCAGGATCGGGAAATCGGGGACGGGCACTGTCATCGGGGCTCCTGACGGGAAAAAGCGGGCACCTATTTCAGGCATAGGGCAGCATGCTTGCAAGCCACTAGCGCACCTGCTCCGATTCCCGGCATGCTGAACCGCGAACTTGAGCACGCCTATGGCGACTGGGTCCACTTCCTCCAGGACTCGTATATGTGCACGCTTCTGGCGCGACTAGGGCATCCAGAGACCGCGATGCGTGATCTTCGCCCCCTCCTGCGCCGGATCTACGAACGACTGCTCGGAGCCATGCTTGCCAGCGAGTTCCCGGCAAAGAGCGAACGTTGGCCCACCCGCATGGCCGATTTGGACCCATGTGGTCACTACGAAGGGCCGGTTCTCGATCAGGACACCCGCGTCGCCATCGCCTGCATCGTTCGCGCTGGCACCCTCCCGGCAGAAATCTGCTACGACTCCCTGCTGCAGGCCCTCCCCGAGACCAACGTTCGCCTGGACTACCTATCGATGAGCCGGCGAACCGACGCCAAAGGGCAGGTCATCGGCACCGATACCAGCGGCAGCAAGATCGGCGGCGATATCAGCGACGGGATCCTGCTAATCCCCGACCCCATGGGAGCAACCGGCGGCACCATCGCCCGAACCCTGGAGATCTACGAGGAGCGCGGGCTCGGCCCTTGGCGCCGGGCCATCGCCATGCCGATGATCGCGACCCCCGAATATGTCCGGCGCCTGCACCCCTACCGGGACAAGCTCAGCATCTGGGCCGGCCGACTCGATCGAGGCCGGTCGCGACCGGAGGTGCTGGCGAAACTGCCCGGAAGCGACGACTCAGAGAGTGGGCTCAACGATAAGCAATACATCGTCCCCGGAGCCGGTGGAGTCGGCGAGCTGCTGAGCAACTCCTGGGTCTGAGGAAGGGCAACGGGGATCCGGCGGCTCAGTCGCCAGCTGTGAGAGCCCGGCAAAGGCTCTCGGCAAGCTGCCCCTCGCCGTAAACCCAGCAGCGCCGAGCCTCGATACCGGGCGTCTCGAGGAGCTGCTGCCGCTGCCGATCATCCTCGACAAAGAACATCGAGGCTCCGCGCATCCTTCGTTGCTCATTGGCCTCGGCCAAGAGGCCCTTCCGCCGCGGCGAGCCCCCCCCTTGGTCAACGAGCAAGACCCTGAGGCCGGGCAAGAGTTGCGCCGTATCCAGCGCCAGCTCTCCGGCTCGGCCACCGAGGGCAATCAGCACCGTGCCCGGACAGCTGGAGCGCAAGGCCGCCAAGAGGCTGCGCGGCCCCAAACCGAGTTCCTCGAAGCCTTGGGCTGCCAAAGAGTTCTCCGCCAGCATATCCAGGACCTGAGCAGTGCGTTCATCGCCCTTCTCGCTGAGCACGACGTGGAGCTTCGGGGCCTCTGGGTCGCCGTGCGAGCGCAGGCGCCAGAGCCGCCGCTGCAGCTCGCTGCGCACCTGCAGCAAGCGATCGAAGGCCGTGACCCAAGCAGCCCTCTCGGGCAGAGCGAGCCAAGCAAGACTGCGTCCGGTCAAACGCGACATGAACAAGACAAGGAGCAGGGAGTAGCTCAGGTTGGCCAGAGTCGATCCCAAGGCGACTCCAAATATGCCCAGCTGCCATACGTGCAAGAAGAGCAGGGAGTAGCCGATCTTCAGTACGCAGCCCAGTAGCTGCATAGCAGTGTCCCAGGCCGGCTTGGCGAGTGTCCCTTGGAGGAAGCTCTCGTAACAACCGACCCCAGCCCGGACCAAGGCGCCAGGTATGAGCACGAAGTAGATCGCTACCGCCCCGAGAAAGTCCACGCCATAGAGCACACGCACGAAGGGCCAGGCACCCAGCCCGATCAAAACGCTGCCCAGAGTGGCCGCCACCGCGGAGAGTTGATTGACCTGGCGAGTCATCGCCAGCCCGCCTTCGGCATCGGCGCCAGTAATCCCCCGATAACTCGCCACGCCAAGAGCCCGCGGGAAGAACCAGGACATCTCCATTAACGCATAAGCGACCGAATAGGGCCCGAGTTCGGCATTACCGAGACTCGCACCGACGATCAGCAAATCCACCCGTATGAACAGAAATCGCCCGATTTCACCAATCCACAGAGGAACGCCAAAGCGGAGGGTGCTGAGCGCCAGCCCCCAGTCCAAAATAGGCTTCTCGTGCAGCAGCGACAGCAGCCAGCGCAGTGCCATGATCGCCTGCAGCAGGTTGGCAAGGATCAGCACCCACACCGCGCGAACCAGGGTCAGCTCCCCCATCGTCGCCAGCAGCCCCAGGAAGAGCACGCTCCCCAGCGAGGCCACGATCGCGGTGGTATTCATCCAGCTGATCTTGGCGATCCCCTGCAAGAGCCCGCGCAAAACATGGGCAAGCCCGCCGGCACAGGTCAACAAACCCAAGAGCAGGATCGGCGTGTGCCCAGAATAGGAAGCCAGGCGACCCTCTAGAGGGCCGCTACCCTCTCCGGCTACAGAGAGCATGTTCTCAAGCCAGGGGGCGCCCACGGCGAGGATGCTCACAGTTACAAGAACGGCAAGCACCATGCCCATCAAGAAGAGCAGAGGGAAAGTCCCCGCCGCTGCCGCGAGGCTGCATCGCTCCTTCCCCAGCACGATGTGCGAAGCCCGCACCAAACCCAGGCCGCCAAACTGCAGGAGCATCTGAAACAGGGTCCGAATTGCCGTCAGCGCTCCCTTCCCCACAGGCCCAAGGGCTTGGCTGACAATCGCCCCCACAAAGGTCCCGCAGACAAGGGTCACCGACTGGGCCACGGCAGTAGACACCGCCCCTTGCCGAATGCTATCGCCCTCGGGTAGCGCCGACTCAGTCCCAGCCGAGGCTTTGGCCTCTTTGCTTTCTTGGGCTGAGTTCATCGGCAACTGCTAGCGAAGGCATCAACGATTCCACTCGCATAGAGGGAAACGCGAGCCCGCGCCTCCTTTCCCCAGGAACCGGGAAGCAGAGAGCGAATGATCCAAGCCGGCAGCCGCAGAAGCAGGAACAGCGCATTGAGGACTCGAGCGCATGCCGCCGCCCAAACCCCATGGTGCTTGCGGAAGAAGCGCACGCGGCTGCGGCGAAACTGCAGGAAGTTCCGTCGTCGGGCCAGTCGAGCCGAAACGCCGCCAAAATGCACGAAGCTGGCACCTGGGAAGTAGCCCACCGAAACGCCTGCCGCCCGTGCCCTTCGACACAAATCCGTCTCTTCGAAGTACATGAAATATCCCTCGTCGAGACCGCCGATCCGGTCAATGAGCGAGCGCCGTAGCAAGAAGACACAGCCGCTGACGGCATCTACCTCATGCGGCTCAGAGAAAACCTGGCCACCATATCGCTCGCCATCAAAGAGGCGGGTGCGCGGGAAGAGCTTGTACAGATAACACGAAGTACAAAAGAGCTGCCAAAGGCTGGGAAACCGCCAATAGCTCGATTGGAAGCTCCCATCGGCAAAAGACACTCGTGGGCCACATACTCCGAGACGGGGCTCCTGCTCGACATGATGGGCGAGTGCCTCTAAGGCTTCTGGCTCGAAGCTCACGTCGGTGTTGAGCAGGACTATGAGTTCCTCCTGCGCCGCTTCGAAACCGAGATTAACCCCGCCCGCAAAGCCGAGGTTACGATCTTGCGCGAGAAGGAGCACGTCTTCGAACTCCTCAGCAACCGCTGCGGCGCTGCCATCTTCACTGGCATTATCAACGACGATGACCTGCATGCGCCTCGAGCTGGATTCCCGGCATCGCGCGAGGCGGCCTAGCACATCGAGCAGCAGGCCTCTCGTGTTCCAGTTAACGATCACCACCGATAGACCGAGCTGCTCGCTCATGCCTGTTGCCCTCCGCTGGCGAGCCCCTGCTCCCAGCCAACACGCGATTCGCAGCCCGGCATCAGCCGCCGAAAAGCCTCGCTTTCGAGCCTCGCAGCTTCCAGCATCGATGCCGACATGGCAAAGAGCAGCAGCAGATAAGTGTGCATCTGCCCAAAAAGGGTGACGGTGATCAGGCCAAGCCCAAGTGCTGCCAGGGACACCCCCACGCCCCAAGAGAGCATCGCCAAATAGCGGCTCAGCGCGGTTTTTGCGCAGCGATACACGCGGTTGATCGCCACGACAAAACAGAAGAGAAAGCTCCCAACCGTCAGCAGGCCTCCGTGCAGCAAATAGAACAGGTAGTTGTTGGTGATATCGTTGTATTGTCCCATCGGCGGCTTGTGCCGACCGTGCCCCAATATCCAGTACCCCGGCATTTTCTCGTACACCGCTGCCGGCAGCTGTGTTCGATAGTAAGCGCTGTTGGCATCAGTCGCCGAATACGAGGCAACAACCCGCAGGAATCCGCGATTAGAAAAGACCTCCACATAGGCAATCAGCGAAATAGCAAGGAGCAGCAAGACCGGCCAAATCTTCCGCAGATTGAAGACGGCAAATCCTCCGCCTCCCATCAGGGCCACGAGAAAGGAACCTCCCGACAACGAAAAAAAGGCGCCCGCTGGCAAATGCAGCACCCGAACGAGGATCCTCCCAAAATCGTAGCCAAGCCCGGCGAGGTGCCCGATCGCGATCGGTAACTGGTAGGCGAACCAGAAGCCCAACATGATGTAGTGGGTCAGCCCGACATCAGCGCGAACCAGTCCGAGCCGCTGCATACCGGCGTGGTAGTTCCCGAACAGACCAGCGCTTTTTAGGGAGTCGAAGAGGTTCCACCCTGTGGTGCTCTGGATCATGGCCAGCAGCAAGACCAAATACGGTAGCTTCCACAGCGAGCTGAGCAGCTCCCGCAAGTCTTCGACGTTTTGAACAACTGCGCGGAAGATCAGGTACGGAACCAAGGTCTCGACGAGAACCCCAAGACCGAAGACGATTCCTTCCCCGATCGGCGGGCTCGGCACAACGGCGAGCAGATAGCAGAAGATCCAGGAGAAAACCGCAAAGTCCATCAGGTTCCAGCGCGGCCGGAAGATCCGCGCATCTCGATGCAATAGCGCAAAGAGCAGAACCAGGGTCGCCGCCCGCATCGCCGAGATCTTCACGCCAAGATCAGTAACAATGTAGTCGGGAAGGAAGGGCAGCAGCCAGAGGTAGTTACGCAAAGCCACCCGCGGCGATTGGACAAAGAAAAGCAGCGGAGTGAGGGCAAAAGTAGCGAGGACGAGTACTAGGTTGAGTTGACTCATACCCCTCTCACATGCCGCTGCCCTTGATCATCGTCCCTACGGTTCGAGCCATCAGTCGGAAGTCTTCGGTCAAGGACCAGCGATCGATGTAATCGAGATCCATCTCCATCCACTGCTCGAACGAGATTTCGTTCCTGCCGCTGACCTGCCAAGTACAAGTGATTCCAGGCCGAACCGAAAGGCGACGACGCTGCCACCAGTCGTATTCGATGACCTCTGAAGGGATGGGCGGCCTCGGCCCCACCAAGCTCATCTGCCCGAAGAACACGTTGAAGAACTGGGGTAGCTCATCAAAGCTATATTTGCGCATGAAGCGACCGACCCGAGTAATCCGAGGATCGTCCTTCATCTTGAATACCGGCCCAGCCTGCTCATTCTCGCCCTCGATCTCCTTCTTCTTGTCCTCGGCATCAATACACATGCTGCGGAACTTAAGGCAGAGGAAAGGCCGCGCATTACGCCCGAGCCGCACTTGCTTGAAAAAGATCGGACCACCGTCCTCAAGCTTGACCGCGATCGCACAGCCCAGGAGCAACGGGGCACCAAAGATGATCGCCATCGCGGAAAGCACGATGTCTAGGGCCCTTTTGATGGCGAGGCGGACGGGAGCGACCGGTCCCGGCCGGAACGCGAATACCGGCAACGAGCCATAATGCACCATCATCGGTGCCAGATTGGACAGGGTGAGATAGCTCGGCGCAAAATGGCAGACGACGCCAACAAGGTCGCAAAGGTCGATGACCTTTTGGATCTGACCCGAGGTGGCTCCGCGCGAGGGGCAGAGCAGCACGGCATCCACCGTGTATTCCTGCAGGATGGTCTCCAAGTCCTCGGTAGTACCAAGCTCGCGGACCCCCTGGGGTACATCGCTCTCCTTGGTAAAAGGCACGGCCCCAAACACCCGTAACCCATATTGACGGTTTTTTCGCAATAGCTCCGTAATCGCCGAGGCGCTATCTCCGTAGCCGACGACCAAGACCTCTCGGAAATTGCGTCCCTTCCGGCGCAGGAAGCGCAGCAGGGTGCGAATGAAAAGTCGCGGCAGGAGGAGACCAGCAAACGCAAAAACCAAGGTCGCCGTGGGTTCGATCTCAAGCCCACCGAGCAGCACGACCTGGATCATCAGCTGCAAGCCAATGGTGAAGATCAATGCCTCCACGAGAACTTGAATCTCATGGATCAGGGTTTCTGTCCGGCGAGAGTGGTACAGATCCAGGCGAACCGACAAGATGACCCAGGTCGCCGAGAACAGGGCAACGACACCGACAGCATGCAGCAGGGGCATCGGCAGCAGCTCAAGCGAGGAGAAGGGCAGAACCCGACTCGCAAGAGCTGCGGCGGAAAGTAAGGCCAAGTCGAGCCCGAAGATCGTGCTAGCGAAGATACGGTGGTGAGCCTGTAGCATGGCTTGGAGCCCAGCCCCAACACCGGGGCGTTCAGTTTTCTCATCGACCCCCTAAGGAGTCCGGCTTGACTGGCTCTCTGATAGAGGGGAAGCCGGAGGAGAGCGACAGGGTAGCAATATAAATCGACCTCAGACCTCAGCGAGCAGCTGCCGATGGAGAACTGTGATTCTCGCGGAGGCGCTCCTTTGTCGCAGCTACAAGATCCTGTCCCAAAGCATGCTGTCGTGAAGGCCAATACTCCGGACTTTGCTGCACTCGCGGCCTTGGTTCAGTCCAGCCATCAAGGCCCAAATGCCGGATCAGCATTGAGCCTGCGACAGTCGCTTGAAGCGCTGTTCCGCGGCAAGTGGTTCGTGCTCGGTATGACCGTTCTCGGCACCCTAATCGGGGTTTGGCTGGGTCTGAGCAAGCCGAACCAATACGAGAGCGTTGCGAGCTTCCATTTACGGCCAGGTGCCGAGGACATCCGCATCGACCCGGCATCCAACCCAGAGCAGAGCCTCCAGCGCTACGCTCTTCGCGACAATGCCGAAGCCATCCTGCTCAGCGAGGAGCTCCTCCGGCGTGTCGTTAGGAAAGCCAGCCCAGAAACCGTGCTCGCACCTTACGCGCCGAGGCTGCGTGGAAATGCCCGTCCCGGCTGGCTCACCGAGTTCCGCAAAACGGTATACGCCCTTCAGCGCTGGCTGCATTCGGGTGGAGAGCAGCCCAATGAGCAGGAGGCACTGCTCGCCCTTCAGCGCCGCCTACAAATCGAAGCCCCCGAGAACTCCGACCTTCTGCGCGTTCACCTGACCGGTAATGACGCCGAAGGCACACAGGAACTGCTCCGGGTTTTCATGCAGGCAGCTCAGGCGCGGCACCAGGAAGTGTACGACGCGGGCCCCCTGATCGAACTCATCGAACAAAGATATGCCGAAAGCAGAAAGCGCCATGACAAGGCCCGCAAGGAGCTACGGGCCTTTCTCGAAAAGCACGGCATCCGCAACTTCCGAGAGGACTTTGCCCAGAGCCAAATGGACGTTCGGGAGAGCGAGCGCGCCATCGCCAACCTGAAGCGCAAGATCGACGGTGACGTGCTGATCCTCGAAGGCCTGCGCAAGCAGCTCGCCGAGACGCCACGACAGATCAAGGTCAGGGAGCAGGTGCCCATCGCCAACCCACGCACCAATCTGCTGCGCACCCGCATCGCCAATCACGAGGCAGAACTCGAGCAGCTACTCGGCCAGGTCAAGGACACAGACCTCGCCGTCGTCAGGTTGCGCGCCACCCTCACCCGCCTACGCGCCGACCTTGCCAACGAAGAGAAGAAGCCGACCCGCTACCGCTTCGAGACCCGCTTCGAAAACAACAGCGCCTGGAGCGACCTGCGCACCCGCATCGTCACCCTCGAAACCCAGCAACGTATCGACAGGCGGCAAATCCCGGAACGCAAGCAGCACCTGGAGCAGGTCAAGGCCCGCAACCAAGAGCTCAATAGCCTGAGCGCGCGCTATCACCAGCTCGCCGACGAGCTCGCGACCCAAAGCGAAGAGCTGGAAAGCGCTCGGCATCGCCAGCAAATCGCCGCCACCAAGCGCGAGCTCGACGCACGACGGCTCAGTTCACTGCAGATCTTTGACCAGCCCAGCCTACCGCTCGAGAAGATCGGTCCTCAGCGCTCGCGCATCGTCATTGGCGGCTTCCTGGGCGGGCTGTTCGCGGCGATCGCCTTCTTGATCCTGGGCGCGTTGACCGACCGCAAGATCCACAGCGCCGAAGAGATCGAAAAACAGCTCGGGATCAAGGTCCTCGCCACTGTCCCTAACCTCGACCGGAGCAGCCTGCGGCGCCACCACCGGCAGCGCGTCACCAGCTGGCACTGACCATGAAAAGCATCGTCGAGAACACCCGTAAGAAAAGTGGCATGTCCGGGCGCAAGGCCCAGTCCATGCGCGAAGAACTTCGACACCTCTGGACCCGGCTTCAGAGCATCTTGCCCAGCCCTGGAGAAAGCTCTCTTCGACTAGGATTCGTCTCGACCTATCCCGGCGAAGGAACGACGACGATGGCCGCCAACTTCGCCCTGTTCCTGGGAGAGCAGGGACTCGGCGTCTGTCTCGTCGAATGCAACCTGCGTCGCCCCGCCCTCGCCGATCACTTCGATATCCCAGCCACGCCCGGTATCAGCGATCTGCTGAGCGGAAGCGTCAAGCTGAAGGAAGCACTGCGCCCCAGTGTAGGTGCAGGAGTCTCCCTGCTGCCCGCCGGTTCGGTCCCTCGCGACGTCTACGGCGTCTTCGGCCGAGGCGGCATGGGCCATGTGCACGAGAGGCTGGCGGGTCTGAGTGATGTGAGGATCCTCGACATCCCACCTCTGGCCTCGGCGCCAGAAGCCGGCACCATCCTGCGTGAACTCGACGGAGTCGTTCTCGTCGTTCGCTCGCATCAAACCCGGCAAGAGTCGGTAGAGAAGTCGGTAGCGACCCTATCCGAACTCGGAGTCCCCCTACTCGGGGCCGTACTCAACCGCATTACCTACGACCTGCCCAGCATCGTCGAGCGACTGCTCTGAGGACATCGTGTTCGGGAAAATACCGTTCCTCATCGCGAGCCTTTTCGGCCGCGCCTGGAACAAACTCGCGTCTCTCCTGTACGCCGGCGCCTTTGCCGAGTACGGCCGAAAGAGCGTGATCGAACGCCCTCTCCGCCTCCTCCACCCCGAGTGTATTTCGATCGGCAGTGGGGTCTTCATTGGTGGCGGCAGTTGGCTCCAAGCCTTAGCCAGCGAAAAGCAGCAGCCCCGCATCCAAATCGGGGACAGCTGCAGCGTATCTGGAACCTGCGTGCTTTCAGCGGTCCAAGAACTCATCCTCGAGGAGGCGGTTCTTCTGGCCCGCAATGTGTACATCTCTGACCACATCCATGCCTACTCCGACCTAGAGCGGCCCATCCGCTACCAGGGTGTCGCCAAGGTCGCCCCCGTTCGTATCGGGCGCGGCGCTTGGCTGGGCCAGAACGTCGTCGTATGCCCGGGAGTGACGATAGGAGCCGGCAGCGTCATTGGTGCAAACAGCGTGGTCACCGAGAGCATCCCCGCACACAGCGTGGCCGTCGGCTCGCCGGCAAAGGTGGTCAAACACTTTGGCCAGGATGCATGATGAAGAGATTGCTCTTCCTCGCGCACTACTTCCCGCCAATCGGGGGGGCAGGAGTGCAGCGCAGCGTCAAGTTCGTCAAGCACCTGCCTGCCTTCGGCATCGAGCCGATCATCTTCACCGGCCCCTCAGAAGCTCAGGGGCGTTGGCAGCCCGAGGACGCGAGCCTCGACAGTGAATTGCCCCCAGGGCTTGAGGTCCACCGCATCCAGGGCTCCCCCCCTACGCAGACGACACGGGCCAGCCGCCTGCTAGGCACGACCTCGCCTTTCGGCAAGTGGCTCAGCGAAGGACTTCTACGTCTGAGCGAGACCCTAGACGCCGCACCCGATGTCCTGCTCGTCAGCCTCGCTCCGTACGAAGCCCTCGCTCCGGCACTGTCCATGGCGAGGAAATGGGGCTGTCCGATCGTCGCTGACCTGCGCGATCCCTGGGCCCTGGATGAGGTGCGGATCTACCCCAGCTCCTGGCACCGGCAACGCGAACAGGCCCAGATGCAGCGCCTGCTCGGACAATGCGATGCCGTGATTTGGAACTGCCCCGAGGCCCATGCCGCTGGTCGTGATCTGCTCGGCGAAGCCGGCTCCCAGCGCCAACACTGCATCCCCAACGGCTACGACGAAGATGACTTTGCCGGTCTCCGCCCACGCGCGCCCGATGGCCGCCTCCGCATCGTCCACAGTGGCTATCTCCATGCCGAACTGGGCCTTCGACATCGGGCCCGCGGTCGTCTGCAACGACTATTGGGCGGCGAGCTGAGCCCCGTGGACTTTTTGACTCGCTCGCATGTTTTCCTGCTCAAGGCCCTGGAGCGCTTACAGCGCGAGCAGCCCCAGCTCGCAGGCAGCATCGACCTGCACTTGTATGGCGTACTCAGCCCTAGCGATACCCGCATTGCTCAGGAAAGTAGCTTCAAGAGCATCCACCTCCACGGCTACACCCCACACTCCGGGCTGGTCCGCGCCCTCGTCGAGAGCGACATACTCTTCCTCCCCATGCACGACCTGACACAAGGCCGTCGCGCTCGCATCGTGCCCGGCAAGACCTACGAATACCTCCGCGCAGGTGCTCCGATCCTGGCCGCGGTGCCGCCGGGAGACGCGAGGGACTTCGTTATCGCTGCGGAAGCTGGCCACTGCGTTCCCCCAGCAGGTTCGGACGAAATGGTGGACGCCATTGCCAGCGCAGCCGAGAAGCCGGAGAAAAGGTCATCCCCAGTGCGAGAAGCAATCGCCCGCTTCGAACGCCGAAGGCTCACGGCAGAGCTGGCAAGCATCCTCGATCAAGTCCTTGGCGGCTCATCGCCGATAACACCGAGAATATGACCTTGATCACCCCCCTCGATACGAGCCCAGTAACCCGCCCATCCATCCCCAGCACCCTCCACGTTGGCAGTGGGAAAAACTGGCGCCCCGAGTATCTCAACCTGGATATCGAGCCACGCTGGCGGCCGGACATTTTGTACGACCTCGCCCAGCCTTTGCCCGCAGACGGGCAGGTAACGGTCGACACCGAACGCTTCGGCCGACTAACTCTTAGCGAGAACCTCTTCCCCGAAATCATCGCCCAGGATGTGCTTGAGCACATTCCCGACCTGAGCGCCGCCATGACCACGATGCTGCACTGGCTGCGGGTTGGCGGCGTGCTCCGGATCTTCGTGCCCTACGAGCTATCGCTAGGAGCCTGGAGCGACCCCACCCACGTCCGGGCATTCAACGAGCGGAGCTTCCACTACTACACGGTTTGGAGCTGGTACCTCGGCTGGCGCACCCACCACTTTGCCTTGACCAAGATGGAATTCGTGCCCACAGACTTCGGCAAAAGCCTGACGGAGAAGGGCGTGGAACTCGACGAGCTGCTGCGCACGCCACGGGCCATCGAACAGATGTATGTCGAGCTGACCAAGCAAGCGCTGAGCCCTGAAGACCTACGGGTGACCGAAACGTTTCTCGACGGTCGACGCTGAGCCGAGAGCCGGCTTTTCGATTACGCAAGACCCGCAGACCGGTCCATCCGGAGTCTTTCAGGATTCCGGATCGCGCTTGTGCTCGGCAATGGCCTCGGAAACTGCAGAGACCATCTCTTCCCCGAAGAAGGGTTTCGAGAGGATTCTCGCATAGCTAAGCCCGGAAAATCGACGTTCTACTTCGCGCTCGGCATAACCACTCATGAGTAGTATCGGGGTCCGGGGGAGGATTTCACGCAGGGCAACAAAACACTCGTAGCCACTCAGTCGCGGCATCACCAAATCGAGAAGAACACAGGCGATCTCGTCGTGATGCTTCCTAGCCAACTCGACGGCTTCTTCGCCATCTACGGCTGACAGGTATTCATAGCCCACTCGATCAAGGGTCTGCTCGATCATCGATCGTAGTGCGGCCTCGTCATCGACAACGAGGACCATGGGCTTGCTTGCCGGCTCGGCGTTCTGTTCCAGCTTTGACTCGGCTCCCCTGACCCTATTGGGCAAAAGGCTGCAGCTATGCGGAAAGAACACTCGAAAGCAGGTGCCTTCGTTTGGAGCCGTGCGTACGAGAAGAGCAGCGCTGTGCCCCCGCAGCACCCCTTGCACCGCGGCGAGCCCCAGCCCTCTTCCAGTAAACTTCGTGGTGAAGAAGGGCTCGAAGGCCCGCGCCTGCGTATCCGCATCCATGCCGCAGCCATCATCCTCGACCTCGAGCAGGATATAGCTTCCCGACTTAGGCGCCTCTTCTGGATGCTCGTAATGGACCAGGTTCCCCTCGAGTTCCTGTTCCGAAAGCGTGCAGAGGCTCGTACTCACAGCAATACGCCCCCGCTGCTCGCCGATCGCCTCCGAAGCGTTGGTGACCAAGTTCACCAAGACGTGCTGGATCTGTGCCGCATCGCCAAGAAAGGCCGCAGGACTCCCTTCCAGCTTCATGCACAGCTCGATGGTGCTCGGAATCGAACTAACCAGCAAGGGTTCGATCCTGGCGACTGTCGCCTGCAGTGAGATGGGCCGCAGCTCGAAGTGCCAGTTGCCAGAATACTCAAGCATCTGCCGGGTTAGAGAAGCCGCACGCTCTGCCGAATACTCCACCTGCTGGAGGGAGGCCAAGGCCGGATGCCCCTCGGCCAACTCCTTCTTTGCCAGCTCGCTGAAACCGAGCATCGACTACAGGAGGTTGTTGAAGTCGTGCGCGACCCCGCCAGCGAGCACACCGAGACTCTCTAGCTTCTGAGCTTCGAGTGCCTGACGTTCGACTTCCTGGCGCCGCCGTTCGCTCTCGACCTCCTTGGTGATGTCGTGCATATAGCCTTCGATCGCGATCAAATCGAAGCCCGCACGAATCCCCGAACCCTGCTCGAAGATCCAAAGCCGCTCGCCTTCGTAGACCTCAAGCGGATAGACCACCTGATAACCACCGGTGCTCTCCAATTCACGGCGAATCTCCGTATGAACCCGCTCTCGTTCCTCTTCGGGGATCAAGGAGCGAAAGCCCGGCCCGGCGGGATCGAGCAGCGCTTTGGGATCCCAGCCAGTCAAAACCCGACAGCCTTCGCTGAGCTCGACGACTTCGTGACCGGCATCGGCACGGGCACGAAAGACCATGCCAGGGAGCTGAGACAAGACCTTTGACCAGCGACTCTGGGTCTCGTGCAGATTCAGCTCCGCCCGGCGCCGCTCGATGATGTCCCAAGCGATATCACCCAGCTCACTGAGGATGCGCAGATCATCCTGCCCGTAGTCACTGGCGCGATTCGCCACGCCCATCAGCGCAACGACCTTCCCCTCGCGCAGTATGGGCACAAGCAGTTCTCTCTCGACGGCAGCGAAGCCCTCAGGCATAGCCCGCCTGCCTTTTCGTGCGGCAGGGTCGTTGCAAAGCACCGGCGTCCTACTCTGCACGCATTCCGCCCAGATGCCGGCTTCGCCGATCGGGTACGAAGCGCCGGGCTCGACCGGCTCGCTCATTCCCAGACGGGTTCGCATCGACCAAGCCTGGAGCAGCAGTTCGTCGTTCTCGCTGTCAAAGAAGTGGAAGAAACCGATCTGGCTGTGGGTCAGCAGCTCGGCCTCGTCCATAACAAAGCTCATCAGCTCGGGAAGTGAATGATCAAGAGCATGCTCATTGATGCGGAGTCGCGCATCGAAGAGCTGCTCCCGCTGCCGCCAGGCCGTGACCTCCCGGGCCACAATCGTCACTCCTTCACAATGGCCGGTATCAGAGCAGCGCCCAATCGCCGTGACTTCGTAGTAGGCGTGCTCGCCAGAGGCAGCCTGATGCAACATCGCAAAACGCTGCGGCCCCTCTCCCCGCAGTGCTCGCTGCAGAGCCGCCTGCACCTCGTCGCGACTCGGATCCGGCACATGATCGAGGAAAGGTTGCGATAGCTCGAGATCGTCCTCCGCAATGCCGCGAGGCGGGTGATTCCAGAAGCGCACTCGGAACTCTTGGTCCAGATCGACAATCCAGTCCGGACTGGTTTCGGTGAGCGAACGCCAGCGCAGCTCCGAACTACGAGCCAAATCACGCTCAGTGCGGATTCTCCGAAAGAACATGAGCTGCGGCTCTCTGACCGCAAGCTGAACCAAAGCATGGAAGAGAAGGAAGTGTGCGACGATTCGGAAGCAGCGGCCGACGACATTCATCGCACTGTCCGCGTCCAGGTACGAGGTCAACGCGAACTCGCCAGCCACGGTGAGGAGGAGGGCAACCGGCAAGAGGATCCGCACACTGGGAGCTATGCTTTCTCGCCTCATAACGAAGAATATCAGCGACAGCAGTAAGACCGCGGAGATCGCATATTCTGCGCCAAACTTAAAATCCGTAAGCCCAATATCCTCGATGTAGCAGTCGGCAAATACCGGCCACACGAAGATGCTGAGTAAAGAGCCAACGGTAACCAAGAGAAGCAGCAGTATCGTCCAGAACAGCGGTGGCCGCGAACGCAGCCAAATCGCAGCCCCGAGGAAACCTAAGGCCTCGACCCCGCGGGCGCTGATCCAAAGCTGCGCCGATAGGTTATCGGGCGAAGTGCTGGTAAAGACATCGAGACCGGGATAGGCCAGGGTGTGAAGTATGCCGAGAACCCCTGAAAGCAGCATGGCCGCAGCGAGGATCAGTAGACTGGGACTATTCAGATTGCGACGACCGGCCCAAACGACGTAGCAAGCTCCCCAAGCAACCGTCGTCGACAACAGCTCGGCAAAGCTGTGGAACAAGACAAAGCTGCGAGCATTCGTCCCCAGGAAAAAGAGCAAGGGAAGGGCAGCAAAGGCCGCCATAGAAAGCGAAAACGCCGCATGCCGAGCCATTGGTATCCGGCGTTTTCCTTCGGCCTTATGACTGCCTCCGCCCATAGCCCCCCCTTTTGCCAATGGAGCGCATCATAGACAGGGCGCCCCCAGAAGCTCAAACTCCCAGTATCCGCCTCCTCGCCAAAGACACCGTCCTAAAGGGATCTCTAACAGGCCGCTACTCATGTCCAAGACCCCGCCTCCGCTGCGCGAAGATGTCCCCTTGGTCGTTCAGCTGGCCGATGCCCAACTGCGGGCGTACAACGCACGCGACATCGATGCCTTCTGTGCGTGCTTCCACGATCAAGTCATCGTGCTCGACGCCGACGGCCAACGGAACATGGAAGGAATCGAGTCCTTCCGCGAGCGCTATGCTGTGTTATTCGGCTTCGCCGACGTGCGCGCCGATATCGTCGGAAGGGTCGTGCACCCACCCCACCTCATCGAACACGAACTGTACAGCAGAAAGCGCACGGACGACGATGCTGCAGAGAGCGGCGCCGTGCTCGTGCGCTACACCGAGCGAGAGGGCAAGCTCGCGGTCGTGCAGTTCTGGAGCTAGCAGCTCCAGAACTGCACGGGATAACGCTCTGAGCTACTTGCCGCCCAGCGTTAGCTCCTTGCCCTTGCGCAGCACCACAGCCTCGTGCTTGCCATCGCGCTGGCTAAGAGCCCGAACGACATCGGCTGCACAGCTCAAGCGCTGGCCATTGAGATCCACCACGATGTCGTTCTTCTTGATGCCCAGCTTTTCTGCGAGGCTGCCCTCGACCACTTCCGCGACCCAAAGCCCGGTCCGCGCATCTAGACCGAGATACTCGCGCAGGTCAGAAGACATCCCCTCCTTGAGGTAAACACCGAGCTTGGGACCTTGGCTCTTAGCCCTTGGCATAGGCTCGGGCCTGAGGCCCTGCGGCAGGCGACCCTGCATCTTCTTGCGCAAGTCCGCCTCAAAGCCCTTGCCGAAGGGTCCACCAAAGCGGAACCGGAAGGGGAACTGGCCCTTCGAGATCTGCAGGCCACCGCCGACTTTGCCCTTCAGTTCGGGGTGTTTCTTGAGCAGCTCCTCCATGCTCTCGGCTTCGTAACGCTTAGTCTGGTGCTTGCCGTTCTCTTCGCTCTCGATCTCCACCGTGACCTTGCCCGGCTGGATCATGATCTTGCTCCCCTGCACGCCCATCATCTGACCGGGGGGCGGGAAGCTCCGCAGACCAGGCAGAACCCCACGCAAACCAAAGTTGCCGGACTGCATGCGGCGCAGCAGCTCGTCCATCTCTTGCCGCATACGCTCGAGCTCGCCTTCGAGATCGACGAGGTCGCGAGCCGCACCGGATCGAGGGGCTCGCCTTGAACGGCTCCGGCCGAGCCGACCGCCGTCCTCACCCTCACTGTGCAAGCCCGGACGATCCTTCGCTTCGAGGCGCCGCAGCAGCTTGCGTAGCTGCCAACGCAGCTCAGGATCCTCCGTGCCCTTCATGTGCCGCCGCAGGTAGCCCCGAATCTTGGCGCCCTCGGCCGCCAGCTTGCGAGCCGCCGCGTCGCGCTCTTCGAAGTCCGGCGAGCCTAGCTGCTCGACGTAGGAGTCCAGGCGCGCCCGCAGCTTCTTGTCGAGGGCCTTGCTCTGCGATTCCTGCACCGGCTTCGCACGAGGCGCATCGACCGGACCTGGCTCCTGATCTTGTGCAGACACCAAGCTCGGGGCTGCCAGCAAGGCCAGAACGACAAAGGATAGTTTCGGAACGTGCATCTTGCTCTCTCCCTGGGTTGCGATCATCTCGAGTGGCCCTCTCCGCTCACAGAGCACCCCAACGCATGCACGACGAGCCTGCTCCCGATCACCATCGCTTTTCGGCTCCGAACTCGAAACTCAGTCTGGCCAGATCTCAAGCTTCAGGTTCTTGCCACGACGTTGATAGCCCACGAGCAACTTGCCACCAGGCTTCAGCTTCGCAAGAGCGGCCCGAACCTGATCGACGCTCTCGATAGGCTTGCCATCCAGCAGCAGCCATCGGTCAAGGCGACGCACCCCCGCCCGCTCGGCCGGACTGCCGCTGTACACCGAAGTCACAACGAAGCCCGGTGCCGCTTGCGCCTTCGGCTGCTCCCGGCTCGGCTTCGCTTCCGAAGCCGAGCCCTCAGGACGGACCCGCTTGCGAACCCGAGCGATGGGATTCAGCCGCACCCCAATCGAGGGCGGGACCTTGCGCATATCGAAAAGCGCCGCCCGCTTCCGACAGAGGATCCAGAGCATCTTGCCGTCGAGCACCATCGCAAAGCTCGCCCGGCGCTTTCGCTCGGCACGCTCGGCTTCGCTCTCCTTCGCCGGCTTTGCCCCGTCCTTCTTGGCGGTTGTTGTGCTCTGGGGTACCTCCGGACGCACCAGGACACCGACCAAGGATCCGTCCGCGGCAACCACGCCGGAACCAGCACGAGATTCGCTGTCGGCCAAGCCGTAAGCGAAAACCTCGGGAGGCAGCTTCCCCGCCGACGCATCGCCCTTCTGAGCGGCGGCTGCTCGACGAGTGCGGCGGTAGCGCCGCTCGTGCAAGAAAGACATCCGGGCCCGCATCGGGTCAAGAACCAGGCAAAGGTCACCCAAGCCCCCCTGATCCGCATCCGCAAAAAAGCGCTTCGGGCTCGGCAGCGCATCGATGTGGGCACGATCACGCAGCATGTAGAGGCCCAGGAACCTGGGGATTTCGCCGATCTTGAGGGCGCGGTAGATCCGACGGCCAGAGTAGACGGTAGCCCGGCAGCCGCAGGGGCGATCCGCAGACCAAGGCGCCGCAATCAAGCCTTCGCCCAAGTGCAGCCCCGCCATGACGTTCCCGGTCTTGTCACGGGTAATGCGCACCCCAAAGCGCGAGCTGCGCCGCAACTTCGACAGCTCTCTAGAGAGTTCACCGAAGATACCCGGCACCAAAGTCTGGCTTTGCCCCTGCTCCTTGGACCCGGGCTCCTCACGCTGCTGGGTTCCTGGCTCGGGCTCGGGCCCGGGTCCTGCGGGCTTCTGCGTCAGCGCCGAAGGCGCGAGCAGCATGCCCAGAAGGGCAAGGCCAAGACCCTGGGCTCGCACGAGCTTCCGCATCAGAGATCGACCCCGCCCTCCGCACTGGCGAGGGACTCCGATTCGCTGGCGGAACTCGCAGATCCCAAGCCCAAGAGTGCTTCCTTTTCTGGGGCCGGCAGCGCCTTGATCTCGGCATAGACCTTTTCGATATCAGCCTGCAGGCTCGGGTCGTGGCCGCGAAGGGAAAGCCCCTGCCCCCCTTCTTCGAGGGGATTCAGCCCTCCAGAGACCGGCACCAGCACCGAATCACTGGCCAGGAAGCGTCCCAGGAAAAGACCCAGGAACACACAGGCGGCCGCCATCGCCAGCCGTGGCGCCAAGCGCAGAACGCGAGCGCCGGGGCTAGGCAGCAGCGCCGCCGCGGGCAGGCTCTGCATCGAGCCCTTGGCAGCCCGATAGAGCTTGAGGAACAAGCCTTCGCCACCGGCCTCGACCGTTGAGGCTCCGCGATAACGATCCAGGGTGCGCAGGTCCGCGCCGAGCTGCTCCTCATCGCGAATCGCCTGAACGATTCCACAGTGCAGCTCCTCGAAGAACAGATCATCCAGACCGGGATCCTCGGCGCCTCCTTCCGCGAGTCTCTTCAGGGCCGAGCGTGCGCGGCGCTGCGACTCCCACTCACGGGCAAGCTCGAGATTCCTCCCGACCTGCCGCTCGACCAGCTCCTGGAGTTCGGGCTCGAGTTCGCCAGCAAGGGCTTCGGGGATCAGCGAGAGGATCCGCTCTCGGAACGCGGCGCTATCCGGGCTGGACTCGCCACGAAACTCTCGATGCTCTTCGGGAAGAGTAGACATGAATCTAGTTGCTCAGCCGCCAGCGGCGGATTCACGGGAAGGGATAAGGGCTGGTGCCTGCCCGCTGCCCTCACGGGCGAGAAGCCGCTCCCAGCGCTCCTTGAAGAGCTGCCGCGCCTTGTGCAGGCGCCAACGAACAGTGGGGTAGCTCAGGCCAAGGATCGGGGCGATCTCTCGACACGAAATGTCATGCAGATCGCGCAGAGCCAGGATGGTGCGGAATCGAGGTGGGATACGGTCGAGTATCATCCGAACCCGCCCGGCGGTTTCCCTTCCGAGCATGCACTGCTCGGGCCCCTCTTCTTCCCGCGCCTCTCCAGCCCAACCCTCCTCTAGGTTGTCGACGGTGACCGTGCGATCCGAGCGAATCTTGCGCAGGTGGTCGATCGCCAGATTGGTCACGATCCGGAAGAGCCAGGTATAGAAGTTCTTCGAGAAGTCGAAGCGATCGAGAGAGCGGTGGACGCGAACAAAGGCCTCTTGGACCACGTCCCGCGACTCTTCCACCCTGCCGAGCACATGGTAGGCGATCCAGAAGGCCTTGCGCTCATAGCGGCTCATGAGCTGTTCGAAGCTGGCGAAATCCCCATCCAAGCTGGCTTGGACCAGTTCGGCGTCCAGGACCTCGGGAGAGGCCTGGCGAGCCCTCCCCTGCATTTCGCCAGCGACCTGGCAAGCCTGGTAGTAGCTGCTGGAACGAAAGTCTTTTCGTGCTTCGGATCTACTCATCGATGATTCCTAGGCCACGGCGCCGAGCCCGTAGCAGCCCCAAGCTAACAGCAGCCCCAAGCTAACAGCAGCACAGAGGGCCCTCATACGGAGCACCTCATCTCGCTGTGAGAGTCCTTGCTCGCCGGAGCCGCTGTTTTTCTCTCGCTGAGGGCTCTCGACGCCCCTGCAATCTCGACGCCTCCCTGCAATAGGGACAAACCGGCAAAGGGAAAGGAGCCTTACGCAGAACCGGGCTCGTCAACGACCCCCATGTCGCGGAATTTCGCCTGCCGCGCCAACAAGAGTTCGTCAGGATCCATTTCGCTCAGCTCATCTAGCTGCCGACGGAGCCAGATGCGAACATTCTCGATCGCCTGCTTAGGGGCACGATGGGCCCCACCCAAGGGTTCCTCAATAAGCTCGTCGACAATGCCCAGGTCCAGAAGATCCGGGGCCGAAAGCTTGAGCGCATCCGCAGCCTCCGGGGTCTTATCACCGCTCTTCCACAGGATGGCGGCGCAGCCTTCGGGCGATATCACCGAGTAATAGGCGTATTCGAGGATGCCGACGCGGTCCCCGACACCGATGCCGAGCGCTCCGCCCGAGCCCCCCTCGCCAATGACCAGGCAGACCACCGGCACCCGCAACCCAAACATCTCGCGGATGTTGTAAGCAATCGCCCGAGCCTGACCGCGCTCCTCTGCGCCAATGCCAGGATACGCGCCGGGCGTATTAATCATCGTGACGATGGGCAGACCAAGCTTTTCGGCAAGGCGCATCTTCTCAAGAGCCTTGCGATAGCCCTCTGGGTGGGCACAACCGAAGTTGGTCAGGAGCCGCTCCTTGACCGTCTTGCCCTTGCGATGGGCAACAAGTAGCACGCGCCGTCCCTCGAAAAAGCCGAAGCCGGTCAGGATCGCCGGATCGTTACTGAACAAACGGTCGCCGTGCAGCTCGATGAAATCCTCGAACATCGAGTCGATGTAATCGCCCGCTACCGGTCGAGACGGATGACGCGCCACGTTGACGCGCTCCCACGGTGTCAGCCTGGCGTAGACTTCGCTGGTGACCTTGTGCAAGCGCTCTTCGAGGGCGACAACTTCGCCGTTGAGATTGAGCTTGGTCGAGGCCGCCAGACTTTTCAGTTCCTGGACCTTTGACTCCATCTCGAGTATCGGGCGCTCGAAGGCGAGGCTCGTCGCCTCATTCATTCGGTCCGAATTGGCCCCCTTACGGGGGTTGTTACGAGGATCTGAAGCCCCTGAAGGCGTCCCACCCGCTCCCGTGCCATCGGCATCTTTGCCGCTGCCCGGAAGCTTCGAGTCCTCGTTGTCCTTGGGCGATTTTGCCACGATGCGATCTCTCTAGGCTGAGGCACTCGAAAGCCAGTCCGCAAGCAAGCGTTGAAGGAGACTCGCAAGGGGCAGAGTGCCGGATTCACCGTCCTAGCTTAGGAGCCTCTCCCGACAGCCTGCAAAGATCTCTTAGTAATACGTGACTGACTCTCCACTCGGCACTAGCTAGGCCTTGAAAAGGGCCCGAGAGTGATAGAGTGTCTTCTGCACGCCTAGTTCAACTCCCAGCTAGCTGTTTTCGGACTTGGCCCTGCTCCATTCTTTCCCTCCAGCCGGATTATCGATATGCGCCCCCTTTGCCTCCTGGCCGCTTCAGCCCTCCTCGCCAGCCCTGCCCTAGCCCAGCAAACACTGCTCACCCGCAGCGGCGGAAGCCTGGGCAAGAGCCTCGACTGGGAGATCAGCTCCCCAAAGGCCTGGCTGCTCCTGCCTTCCCTGCAAAAAGGCCCGACCCCGCTCTCCCTCCTCGATCCTCGGGACAGCCGCCGCCTGAGTGTTGGCCTGGACCTGATCAGCCTCTCCACCGTCGGCAGCGGCGGTGGCACGGCGCGTAAGGTCAGCATGCCCCTGCCTAACAGCCCCAGCCTCGCAGGGCTCCGCCTGCGAGCCCAGTTCATCAGCTTCCCCGGCAAGGTGCTCCTGATCGACCAAGTGAGCAATGCCACCTCTTCGATACTCGGCCAAGCCGGCACTTGGCAGAGCGGCGGCAAGATGCTCAACGTCGCCCGGGCACTGCCGACAGTAAGCGAACTCAAGGACGGCCGAGTCCTGGTGGCCGGCGGCGGCCACGGCACCATCGCCAGCGGCAAGGGCCTGGACAGCAGCGAGTTCTACGACCGCGATGAGCAGCGCTTCGTCCCAGGGCCACGCATGCAGGTCGCACGCGCACTGCATGTGGCCGTCACCCTCAAGGACGGGAGGGTTCTGCTCATCGGTGGCTTGAACTCGGCCGGCAAGGCCATCGCCAGCTGTGAGATTTTTGATCCGCAGCAGAAGCGCTTCTTCAGAACCGGCTCGATGAAGGCCTCCCGTGCCCTGCACGCCGCGGCCCTACTCCCCAGCGGCAAGGTCCTCGTCTGCGGCGGCGCCCAAGACCTCTCCGACCCCTTGAAGGCCGTCGGCAGCATCCTCAAGTCCAGCGAGATCTTCGATCCCAGCACCGGCCGCTGGAGCCAGGGGCCGAACATGGGCAAGCATCGCGCCATCCACGCGATTTCGGAGACCACCGGCGGTCGCCTGCTCCTAGTCGGAGGCGTGACCTACGGCTTCCTCAACCTGCCGGGCACGACCAAAAGCTGCGAGCTCTACGACCCCAAAGGCAATCGTTTCGTCGCCACCGGGTCCCTCCCCTATAGCGCTGGCTACCCCACGCTCTTCCCGATGCGCAAGATCGGCGGCTCTTCCGACGAACTGCTCGCGGTCGGCGGCATCAATGCCACCATCAACTACCTCGCCGCCAAGGCCATCAACCGAGCCGCGATCTACAACGGCAAGACCGGGAGGTGGACGAGCATCGGTAATCTCCCGACAGCAACAGTCTCCCCAGCCCTCGGCGTCGCAGGAGGTATCCTGCACGTCATCGGCGGAGCCGCCGGCAGCGTGACCAAGCCTATGCCGATCGCAAGCTGCGCCCGCTACGACGCTGCGGCAAAGCGCTTCTACGCGACGACCAAGCTCCCGGTAAGCAGGGGCGGCGCGGTAGCCATCAGCTTGCGAAGCGGCCAGCTGCTAATCGCCGGCGGCGGTGGCGGCAGCAGCAACTCCGCGCTCGACAGCGGCCTGTTCTGGTTCGCCCGATAAGGCCAGCAAAGATCCGGGCATTTGTGCCAGGGCGGCGCAGCGGTTAGAACCGGGCCTCGGTCGCGGCAAAACTCACGCTCGCAAGGACTTCCTCACATGCCGTGGGAAGGGCGAAGCGCATGGGCCGCGACCGACGAGATCTCTCCGCGCGCCGAACGAACGAAGCCTGTCAAGCGAAGCCTATCGAGCCAACAGTGCCGCCACGGCTTGCGAGCGACCCGCTCGGGGCCTTTTGGGCACAGGCTGGGCGACGGCGCGCCGGAGCAAACCAAGGATTTTCTCGGCAGAGCCGATGACCGTAACAACCCTTTCCAGGGAGCAGAACACTCCCGGCTCCGGCTACCAGGCCCCCCCGCCTGACCTCGCCACGAGCGAAGCTCTCGTATTCGACCGCACCGCGATCCCCGAACACCTCCTCGACGACGATGCCGTCAAGGTCGTGCAGCGCCTCGAGCGCAAGGGCCACGAAGCCTATCTCGTGGGCGGCTGCGTCCGTGACCTACTCCTCAACCGTCGCCCCAAGGACTTCGACGTCGCGACCTCGGCGCGACCGCGCCAGGTCAAGAGCGCCTTCCGCAACTGCCGGATCATCGGGCGCCGCTTCAAGCTCGCCCACCTGCACTTCGAAGACAAGATCCTCGAAGTCTCGACCTTCCGGCGCACGCCGCAGGAGCTCGGCGACAGCAACGGCGAAAACGAAGACAACGACCTCCTCATCACCAGCGACAATGAGTTCGGGACCGCCGCTGAGGATGCCTGGCGCCGCGACTTCACCATCAACGCCCTGTTCTACGACCCGAGCCGGGACCAAATCCTCGACTTCGTCGGCGGCATGGCGGACATCGAGCGCGGGCTGCTCCGGACTATCGGCGACCCGCTAGTGCGCATCAAAGAGGACCCGGTGAGGATACTCCGAGCGATCAAGTTCGCTTCCCGGCTATCGCTGCGCATCGAAGCGCGCACCTGGGACGCGATGTGCAGTGAAGCTGGAGACCTGGCACGCAGTGCTCCGCCGCGACTGCTCGAAGAACTCCTGCGCCTGCTGCGCAGCCCGCACACCGTGCGCTCCTTCCAAATGCTCCGGGCCTGCGGCGCCCTAGACGTCTTGCTCCCCGAACTCGGCGACTTCCTCGAAGACGCCGACCGCGAGGAGCGCGAAAACTTCTGGAGCATGCTCGCAGCCACCGACGGTCTAGCGAAGCAGCGCCGCGAGGCGGGCTTCGAAAAGACACCGACGGCCATCCTCCTCGGTGCCCTGATGCTCCCGCTCCTTGAGCGGGCCAAGCGCGAAGCTGACGGCAGGGATTCGAAGCTGAGTGAGGAAGAGCGTCGCTCCAGCCGCAGCCGCGGTCGCGAAGCCGACTATGGCCGCCTCGCCGAGAGCGTCATCGGCCCGGTTCTCAGGCGCATGAATCTCTCCCGCTTCGAGTCCGGTCGTCTGAAGCGCATCTGCGTGGTGCAAAGGCGCTTCCACCGCAGCGGCGGCAGCCGCCCCTTCAAGCCTCAAGCCTTCGTTCGCCAGGACTACTTCGCCGATGCTTTGAGCCTGCTGCGGCTTCGCTGCCTAGCGACCGATGACCATTGGGACATCTACGACGACTGGTCCCAGCGCTGGCGGGAAGAGCTGGCCCAGCACCCCGAGGACGCCCCCGAGGGCGTGCAGACTCGCGCCAAGAACTCGCGGCGTAACAGGCCGAAGGCAAAGGAGCGGAAGCCATCCCAGTCTCGCTCGCAGCGCCCGGCCCATGATCGGAACGACCGACACGAGGGCCCCCGCAAGAAATCGAAGCGGCGGCGCGAGGACGAAAGGCCTCGGCGGCGGCGGCGGAAGAAGAGAAGCGAGTACCGCGAGCCCGAAGAACCACTGCAGCCATTGCCGCCCCTACCCGACGTCGAGCTCGACCCCTCGGTGGTGCCGACCTTCGGCTCGGTCCTTGGAGACACGGGTTCGGAGGAGAAGGTCCAGCTCGAGTCATCCAAGGGCAAACGCACGCGGAAGAAGCTCGAAAAGGCTGACGAGCCCTATGTCCCGCCTAGCGTCGACGAACTCAAGGAACCCCAGAAGCAGGGTCCCGAGGACGACGACGTTTTCGGCGACTGGTAAGCCGGACGCGCAGTTGCGCACGCAGCCCTTGGAGGAGCGATGAGCCAGAGTCCCGACGAAGGCCGTGACCGGCGCAACGACAGCAATGCGGGAAGATCGCGCAAGGTCACGACGCAGCGGCTGCGCGAGTGGAAGGCCGAAGGGCGACGCATTGCCTGCCTCACCGCCTATGACGCCCTGATGGCCGAGCTCCTCGACCAAGCAGGAGTCGACCTCCTGCTGGTCGGCGACAGCGCCGGCACCGTGGTCCAAGGTCTGCACACCACGGTCCCGGTCACGATGGACGAGATGGCCTACCACGCCCGCATCGTGGCCCGTTCGGTGCAGCGGGCCCTGGTCGTCTGCGACCTGCCCTTCTTGTCCTACCACGTGAGTGAGAGCGAAGCCCTGCGCAACGCCGGACGCCTGCTCAAGGAGACCGGCTGCGAGGCCGTCAAGCTCGAGGGCGGCCGAGCCTTTGCCCGCGTCGTCACCCGCCTGACCGAAGCCGGCATCCCGGTCATGGGACACCTCGGCCTGACGCCCCAGTCCATCCACCACTTCGGCACCTACCGCGTCCGCGGTCGGGAAGAAGAAGAGGCGGCGCAGATCCTTGAGGACGCCAAGATTCTCGAAGAGGCGGGGGTCTTCGCCATCGTCCTCGAGAAGGTGCCCTGGAAGCTCGCGCAAAAGGTGAGCGCCACCATCAGCTGCCCGACCATCGGCATCGGCGCCGGCCCGCACTGCGACGGCCAGATTCTGGTGACCCACGACATGCTCGGCATCTTCACCCGCTTTCATCCGCGCTTCGTCCGCCGCTATGCCGAGCTGGCGCAGGAGATGCACAGCGCCTTCGAGAGCTACGTCAGCGACGTTCGCGAAGGCAGCTTCCCGAGCCTGGACGAGTCCTACGAGGTCTGAGCTGCGTAGGCGCAGGGTGAGCCCGCGGCAATCAGCAGAGCGCAGCAGCCGCGGCGCGACCCGCCAAGGCCCCGGTCGCAAAGGCCTGCCAGAAGCTGAAACCGCCAATCGGGCCATCGGCGTCGAGGAGCTCGCCGCAGACGTGGAGCCCCGGCTGCGCCCGTAGCTCCATGCTCCTCGGATCAACCGCGTCCAAGGGCACGCCGCCAGCGGTCAGCTCCGCGTGCCCAAAGCCCAAGCTTCCAGTCACCGGGATCTCCAGCCCCTTCAGCGTCGCCGCCAGGGCCCGGCGTTTGGCCTTGGGGACCTGGGCCGCATCGACGACGGCCAGGCCGAGTAAGTCGAGGATCCTCCAGACCAGGCGCTTGGGAAGCCCGAGAGCCCGGAGCGGGCTGGCCAGTTTGCCGCCCTGGGCGAAGAGCGCCACGCGCAGCTCCTCCTCGCTCCGCTCAGGCAGGAGGTCGACAAAGAAGCGATAACGCCCCGGCATCCTTTCGATGCGGCTACTCGCATCCATCGGCCCCGGCCCCGAGACCCCCTTGTGGGTAAAGAGCAGCGGCCGCCGACGCCGCCAGGCGATCTTGCCGCTGGCTTCGCGCAGCTGCACTTCACAGCCTTCGAGCGTCAGGCCGCTCAGCTCCCCCACCCAGGCGGCGTCACTGGCCAAGGGCGCCAGCGCCGGCACCCGCGGCCGCAGCTCCACCCCGAGCGACTCGAGCATGGCAAAGCCGTCCCCTTCGGTGCCGGTCTGCGGATAGCTGAGCCCGCCGGTGGCCAGCACCACGCGCTCTGCGAGGAAGCTCTCCCCGCTCTCGGCCAAGAGGCTCCAAGCGCCGCAAGTCGCTCGCTGCAGCCCGCGCAGCCGCAGCCCGTAACGCAGGCGCGCGCCGCTCTTCTCCAGCCGGCGCAGGAGGGCATCCCGCACATCGCGGGCCTTCATCGAGACCGGCCAGACCTTGTCGAACTCAGCCTCGTAGGTCTCGACGCCCTCTTCGCGCAGCCAGGAGCGCAGCAGCTCGGGGGTGACAGCGCGCAGGGCCGGCCGCAGCCAACGCTCCGCCTCGCCAAAGTGTCGAGCTCCTTCGCGCGGCGACAGGGAGGTGGTGACGTTGCAGTGCCCGCCGCCGCTCATCAGGATCTTGACCCCGGCCTGGGAGCCGCGCTCCAGCACCAGGACCTCGGCTCCGCCGTAAGCCGCCTCCGTCCCGGCGACCAAGCCGGCAGCCCCGCCACCAACGACAAGAACCCCCGTCGCCGGGGGTTCTTGTTTCGTCATCATCTGCAGTCGCTCAGACCGGGCTCAGCCGGCCTGATTCTCGTCCGAGCTTTGCTCGGCAGCTTTTGCGTCGGCAGCCTTTGCATCAACAGCGGCCTGCGCCTCGTCGGCCAGGTTCTGCTCGCGCGTCTCCTCAGCCGAATCGCGCTTGTACTCCTCGTAGCGCGAACCGAGACCGATGCCGGGGTAGCGAAGGTGGACGCGATTCTGCATGCGCGCCTTGACCTTCTTGTTGAGGGTGGAGCAACCCTTGCCCATGAACTTGCGCTTGGGACGGCCCGAGTTGACGCCGCCGCCCTTGATTCGTGACTTGGCCATAGTGCTTCGTCCTTTGTTCTCTGAAGGGTTATCGAGCGTCAGCTCTGCTTCTTCTTCTTGGTTTTGACGGCTTCGCGAACCATCACGTAGCCATTACGCGGGCCGGGGACCGCACCGCGGATCCACAGGTAGTTGCGCTCGGTGTCGACCTTGACCACGTCGATGCTCTGGATGGTCACGCGCTCGGTGCCGTAGTGACCGGTCATCTTGTGGCCCTTGCTCAGACCCTTTGCCGTTGAGTAGGTACGACCGAGGCCACCAGCATGGCGATGCACCTTCTTGGTGCCGTGGCTCATCGGCTGGCGCCGGAAGTTCCAGCGCTTGATCCAGCCGGCCCAACCACGTCCCTTGGTGGTGCCGGTCACGTCGACCTTGTTGACACCCTCGAAGATCTCGACGGTGATCTCATCGCCGGCCTTCGCCTCGGGGAGTTCCTTGAAGCGGATCTCCTTGACGTAGTAGTAGCTATGGCCGTCCTCGACGCCAGAGCGGGCCACGTGGCCAGCCGCCGGCTTCTTGGTGCGCCTCGCAATGCGCTCATCGAAGCCGAGCTGCAGAGCGTAGTAGCCGTCGCCGCGGCGCTGCCGCTCGACCTTGCCCTTGCGCTTGCCGCGGTTGTCGAAGGCCTTGTTCTGCTCCTCGGGCAGCTCGCTGCTGTCCTTGACCTTGACCTGGAGCACCTTGCACGGGCCCATCTCGAGCACCGTGCAGGGGACGACCGTGCCGTCCTCTTCGAAGTACTGGGTCATCCCCAGCTTCTTACCGAGCAGTCCTTTCGTCATCGTTCGAAGTCCTTTTCTTGGCTTCTCATGGGGAACCGCGCAGCCTGGAGGGCGCCGTCAACGTTGCCTCCGGTCCCGACGGGGACCGAGCCGCAGTTCCCAGAAAAATGGGCGAAGCAGGCTAGCTCTCGCAGCGAAACGATGCAAGCAGAAGCGGGAGCCCGAAGCGAAATCCCGGCCGGCGCCCTAGCCTCCTGCCCATAAGCACAGACAAGGACGGCATGGCCAGACAAGCAGGCCCCATCCCAAGGGGCAGCAAACTGAACCATCTCCAACGGCAAACCCAGTTCGTCGTCCTCGAGAGGAACGCCCGCGCCGGCCTAGCCCTCACCGGCAGCAAAGGCGCCAAGCTCAAGCTCTTCGGCCACTGAGCCCAGGCCCTGGACTCTGGGGCAATCAGGCAGGGACAGAATCGAGAGCTTCGACGATGGAGTCCGTCCAGTCGCCGTTTTCGACCAGCACATGCTGAGACAAATGTCCTGGGCACTTCGAATGCAGCGGCAGGGATCTCGTCGGGCAGAAGCGGAACTCCCATTTCGCAGTTACCGGATGGAGACAGGCCGCAAGAATCTCAAACTGCTCGGGGCGGTAGTATCTACTGCACGGGTCGCCCTTCGAGCTACGGGTCTTCTGAAAGTCCAGCTTCGGAGAATTACGCTGAAGCTTACGCAGCGTGTTCTTGCACTCGATCCGGTACGTACGACCAAGATAATCGACCTCGAAGTCAGGCTTCCCGTCTTGGTCAAGTTCCTTCACCGCGCCAAGCCGACTCTCCGCCAATAGCAAGCGATGGAGATGTACCTCTGCGGCGGCCCCGCGCATCGCCACGTGAAGCCGAAAGCGCTTCGAGATCGCGTTCATAATCTCGGTCTTCGAGAGCCCGAGCGTCATCTCCAGGGAGTGGAGTTCGTCGTGGTGGAACAGCCGGTCCTCAATCGCCAGCAACCTCTCACCCGGCGGGATTCCGCTGCACTGCCTTTCAAGCAACACGTAGTCGCCAAATCTTTCCGGTCGAAACCCGAGCAGGACTTCGGTCTGGTAATTCTCCTGCGGCATGAAGCGACGCCGCCCCTTGCTGCGCTCCCGCTCCCAGCCGACCCAGCCATCACGCTGAATCCGTTGGAGTTCTGCCGTCTTGAACTCCACGGAACGCGAGAACCAGGTCGGGTTGTGCATCGAGGGATCGACCGCGACGAAAACCTTTTCCTCGAGGTGAACGCCGAACATCAGCGTGAGCTGCCCGGCCCCTTGCGCAATAAAGAGTTCGTGAAGTCGCGAGAAGTCCTGCCCGTACTTCACCTGAAAACGATGCTCGTCGCTCGGTCGCCCCTCCCCCCGATACTTATTCGCGAAGAAGAGGTAGCAGATCAGGTCCAGCGGCTCCCCCCAAGGCGTGCTTACCGCAAAGACAAAGGGCGCGATATTGGGATCCGGGAGGCGGTCGATGGTGAACCCAGAGGATTCCAACGCTTCAGCGACGAAGGCCACAAGCGGTGCCTTTTGGCGCGCGCTAACGCTGTAGCTTTCCATCCCTACATTGCCTCACGGGCCGCCGCCGAATAGCCCTGCCCAGTGCCGGGATGTGGCTCGTGCTCACCGATGAGATCGAAGTATTTCTTGGGAACGGGTTTCGGTGGCTCCGGCTTGGGCACCGGACTGCGCCGCTCTGGCAAAAGCGAGAGCCGACGATTCGGAACGCGGCCCCGCATGAGCTGCCGAATCATGCAGCGCCCCAGCAGCTCAGCCAACGCACTGGGCACAGCATTGCCGAGCTGGCGCTGGTAGGCGGAGCGGCTCCCCAGCACCTCGAAGTCATTGGGGAAAGTCTGTAGCCGCGCAAGTTCGCGCATGGAAAGGCGGCGACTCTTCCAGTGAAAAGGCCCGATGGCCGAACCGGGCTGCGCAGTAATCGTCCAAGCCGGTATCCGCTTCGAGAGCTTCAGGAGGAAGCTCCAATAGCGACGCCGCCAGCCGAACAGCGGCAGGCCGTCGCCACGATCGGTGTGGTATAGGTAGTTCTGCCCTTCGGGAATCGACGGCAGCAGCTCGGCCCACTTCCCGGTCATCCTGAGGCTCGGGTCGTCGTCGTCTTCGAGATCGCCGATCGCGTCCCACGCGGTAAGCACCGGCTCGGTCTCGAAGATCCGCTCCGCTCCCGGAGAATGAGTCGGCCCGGGAAAGCGGAACTCCACTCCATCACGCTGACCGATGATAAATACTCGCTCCCGGTCCTGCGGCACGCCGTAGTCGCTCGCCTTCAGCAAAGCCACGCTCATGCTGTACGAGGTCCCGGCCACGCGGTTGATGGAGTCGACGGTCGTACGCAGAAGCTTGAGGCCCTCGTCCTTGTTCCGATACGCGAGCCCAGCGACATTTTCGAGAAGGAAGGCTTTGGGCCGGACATCCCGCAGCACACGCAGATAGGCCTCCAAGGTGCTCGCTCGCGGGTCGCCGAGCCGCCGTGCGTCACCACTGGCCCAATAGCCCGACTTGCTGAAGGGCTGGCAGGGCGGCCCCCCCACCAAAAGGTGGGCGTCACCTTGGCGCATCTCAGCTACAGAGAGGATCTCGTCCGAAGAGATCTCGTGGATGTCGCGATCGAGAACCGGCCAGTCACGGTTGTGCCGCAAGGTGGCAACAGCATCGGAATCCATCTCGATGGCGACAGCGGTTTCAAAGCCCGCGGCCTCAAGCCCCAGATCGAGCCCACCCGCACCCGTGTAAAGGCTAATGAGCCGTCGTCGCCTTGCCATAATCCCCGCCGCCCCCTGATTCCACCGGCCAGAATGCTAGGACCCCGAAGCCATCTTCTCAATCGTGGGCGAACAGCGGCGGACCAAGTAGGACAGCGGCGGACTCGGCAGTAGAGGCAGGAAAGCACGCTGATGCCGGGACCTTCGGAGCCCGGCATCAGATCTCCGCCTGGAGACCGCTGCGCGCCTGGCTCGCGGACAGCGGGCAGCAGCACTGCTCGGCTCCGCTCAAGATCCGAGCGAAGAGCTGGAAATCCGAGCAGTGGCCCGGTGATCTTACGTGGCACAAGATCACCGGCGCCCGGGGCGCTATGCCCGCTTTAGATGGGCCAAAGCTCCTTCCGGACATCCCGACCTGCATTCCACGGAACGAAAGAAATCCTGATGCTCAAGCGTCTCTTCAAACTCCAGGAACATCAGAGCACGGTGGGCCGCGAACTAGCTGCCGGTGTAACAACCTTCCTGACCATGGGGTACATCATCTTCGTGAACCCCGATATTCTCAGCGCCACGGGCATGGACAAGGGGGCCGTCATCACGGTCACGATCCTGGCCTCGGCTCTGGGCACCATCATGGCCGGGCTCTGGGCCAATGTGCCCTTTGCTATGGCGCCGGGCATGGGGCTCAATGCCTTCTTTGCCTTCACCCTGGTGCTGAGCAAAGGCGTGAGCTGGGAAACGGCTCTGGGCGTGGTGTTTGTATCGGGCGTGGTCTTCTTACTGCTGACGCTCCTGGGGGTGCGGCGCTACGTCATCGCGGCCATTCCGATGGAAATGCGCCTGGCCATTGCTGCGGGAATCGGGCTGTTTATCACCTTCATTGGCTTCCAAAAGCTGGGCCTTATCGTGAATAACGATGCGGTTTTGGTGGGAATCGGGAAGTTAAACTCAACGGTGATCTTGGGTCTCATCGGCCTGCTCTTGATCGCCGTCCTGGAGATACGCAAGGTGCGGGGCGCCATCCTGATCAGCATCATCTTTACCACGGTGCTGGGCCTTATTTTTGGAGAAGTGCCCATGCCCGGCTCCGTGATAAGCGCCCCACCGAGTCCGGCGCCCGTCTTCCTAAAGATGGACATCCTGGGCGCCTTGCACTGGGGCATGATGGGCGCCGTTTTCACCTTCATGTTTGTGGACCTCTTTGACTCGGTGGGCACCATCGTCGCCTGCTCGTACGAAGCCGACCTGGTGAAGAAGGACGGGAGCATCGACCGAATCGATCGTGTGCTGGAAGCTGACGCCGTGGCGACGGTCGCCGGATCACTGATGGGCACCAGCACCACCACCACCTATATCGAATCGGGCGCGGGCATTGCCGCCGGCGGGCGCACCGGGCTGGCCAATATGGCTACGGGATTGCTATTCCTGATCGCTCTGTTCTTTACGCCGCTGATCAGCCTGGTGCCTTCCTTTGCCACCGCGCCAGCGCTGATCATTGTGGGCGTGTACATGTTCCGCAACGTAGGCCAAGTCGATTTCCGCCGCCTCGAAATCGGCATCCCCGCCTTCCTTACCATTATCCTGATGCCTTTAACCTATAGCATCAGCATAGGCTTAGCCTTTGGCTTCGTGGCCTATATCGTGGGCATGGTAGCGGTGGGCAAGATCAAGGACGTTCATCCTTTCTTATGGGCTATCGGCGCTATCTCGATATTGGATATCGCCTTGACCGCTGGGCATTAAGCAATGGCCATGGATCCCGGGACATAAATGCGAGCGGCCGCTGCCTCACAAGGTCAAGCTGGGCGTGCGTAGCCGAAAGCCGTCGCGGCCTTGGGCCAGCTGCCCCAGTAGAGCAATCGATTCTCCCGCCATGATGCTGCCGAAACCATGCTTCGCGCGCAGGGCGTCGAGAGCAGCGTCGAGCCGCCTTGCTGCCGGCCCGCCGAGGCCCGCCCTTGCTGCCCCGGGTGACGCTGCCCCGGGTGATGCTGCCCCGATATCGAGCGCCCCCTCAAAGAGCAGGGCCTGTTCGCGTTCCGGTAAGTCTCGAAGGCGGCTCAGCGTCAGCCCCAGCTTGCTCACCCGATAACGCTTCGAGAGCATGCTCTCCAGCAGCATGAGCGCTCGCGCCGTAATAAGCTCGCGACAGGCCGTCGGCGGACGGAGCGCCATGCCCCGCCGGAGGAACTCAGGAGGCACGCGACCCACAGCCAACGCCTTCTCTGGCAACGCCTCCAGCTGCAAGTGCAGATCAAGGCGTCCCGCCTGCCGAGCCTGGCGGCGAAGCGCCGCCGTCGCGCGGTCGCTCAGGTAGCTCATATAGCCACGCAGCTCATCGGGATCGCCGCTCGGTATCCACAGCGAGCTGCTGCGTGAGAGCTGGGCACCGAGCCCCTCGCCCCAAGCCCCTCCCGCGTGCCCGAGCAGGACCCCGCCTTGCGGGCGCACCCGCGCATCCTTGTCGTTCGCGGGAAGACCCCGGAGCTTCCAGTAGAGTTCTTCGCCACGCTTGCCGAAGCTCGCCCGCATCAGCTCAAAATCCACGAGCCGCAGCTCAGCGACCGAGCGGATGCGATAGAGCGCCAGCTCCTGCGCAGTCTTGGGGCCGATCCCAGGAATCTCGCACAGGGGCACGCTGTCGAGAAAACTCCGCTCCCTCCCGGGCTCGACCAAGAACACCCCACCCGGCTTGGCCCGCGTCGTCGCCAGCCGGGCCAGGGTCCGGGTCGTGCCGATGCCCTGGGCCACCGACAGGCCCGTCTCCTGGCGCACCTCCTTGCGGATCCTCTCCGCGAGAGCCCGCGCCGCCCCCAGCCCATCGAGTTCCCTCGCAACGACCTCGCCAATATCTGCATAGAGGTCATCGAGTGAACTGAGCTCAACGCATGGAATATGCTGGGCCACGATCGCCGCCACCCGCTCGCGGAAGCGTGCCGCCCGCTGAGCGTCCCCTTCGCAGACGACCAGCTCCGGGCAGCGCCGCCTCGCCTCGGACAAGCGCATCGCGCTCTCCACCCCACGCGCCTTGGCCTCATAAGAGCGCGAAGCCACCACGCCAGTGCCCACCGCCACCGGAGAACCAAGCAAGCTCGGCCTAAGCAGCTGCTCGACCGAAGCGAGGAAGGCATCGATGTCCAGGTGCAATAAGAGACGCCGTCGCGCCGGATGCCAGCTGCCCCATTCCATGCCCGGCAGCATACCTAACATCCACCTAAACTCA